>Ga0209442_1000887_pt1 | contig 17439 bp, 15 predicted proteins | sample LauGreSBDMM110DD_2_FD_187565 | JGI IMG/M metagenome (GOLD analysis project Ga0209442, IMG submission 187565) | Freshwater lake microbial communities from Lake Michigan, USA - Sp13.BD.MM110.DD (SPAdes) (version 2) | ecosystem: Environmental > Aquatic > Freshwater > Lake | place: Lake Michigan...
GAAAGCAGTCGCCAAGAAAGCCCCATCGAAGAAAGTTGCCGCCAAGAAAGCAGCCCCAGTTAAGAAAGCCGCACCTGCAAAAGTTGCGATGAAGAAAGATCTCACCGCTAAAGAAGTTCAACAACTCGTAAACCTAAAGAACGATGTTGCCCGCCAGAAAGAGATCATTGAAACTCTTGCTGCCAGCGGAATAAAAAATTACCGCACAGCGGTTAAGAAAGAGTTTATGGCGCTCGCCCTTGAAGCCCGCCATTTCGATGAAAGCCTTCCAATTGATATTGAGAAAGCACGCAAGGGCGGACTTGGCACACCAAGCCGTATTTTATCTAAGGCACAACTTGCACTTATTGCACCGAAGGAAGAGCCAAAGCCAGCTGCCGCAACATCTACAAAGGGTGGAAAAGCTGCAGTAGTTCTAGATGATGAAGGCAATGAGATCGTTGTTGAAGAGATCGAACTTGAAGATGTAGAAACTCTGATTGCAGAAGTTACTGACATTATCGACACTGAGGCTGAAGATAAATCTAATCAGCCACGCGTTGTTAACTTGGCAGAGGAAGCATCAGGAAATGAAGAGAACGCCTTTACTTTGAAGGCCTCTGAAGAAGATGATGCGCCAGCACAGACAGTTATGACTGCCGGTGCAACCGCTGACCCAGTTAAGGATTATCTAAAGCAGATTGGCCGCGTTGCGCTGCTAAATGCCGAACTTGAAGTAGAACTTGCCACACGCATTGAAGCCGGACTATTTGCTGAAGAAGCACTTAAAGCCGACAAAAAAATGGAGAAGAAATTAAAGCGCGAACTTGATTGGATCGTTGAAGATGGCAAGCGCGCCAAGAACCACTTGTTGGAGGCCAACTTACGTTTGGTGGTTTCACTTGCCAAGCGCTATACCGGCCGCGGAATGTTATTCCTTGATTTAATTCAAGAAGGAAACCTGGGCTTGATCCGCGCAGTTGAAAAGTTCGATTACACAAAGGGTTACAAGTTCTCTACTTACGCCACTTGGTGGATTCGTCAGGCGATCACTCGCGCAATGGCAGATCAGGCCCGCACAATCCGTATTCCAGTACACATGGTTGAAGTCATCAACAAGTTGGCACGTGTACAGCGCCAGATGTTGCAGGATCTTGGCCGCGAACCAACGCCAGAAGAGCTCGCTAAAGAACTTGATATGACACCTGAAAAGGTTGTGGAAGTTCAGAAGTATGGCCGCGAGCCAATCTCACTTCACACTCCACTTGGAGAAGAAGGCGATTCTGAATTCGGAGATCTCATTGAAGACTCTGAAGCGGTTAAGCCAGAAGAATCTGTGACATTTACAATCTTGCAAGAGCAGTTGATGCAGGTCCTGGGTGGCCTCACAAACCGTGAAGCAGATGTAATCAAGGCGCGTTATGGCCTCACAGATGGACAGCCAAAGACACTTGATGAGATCGGCAAGGTTCACGGAGTAACTCGCGAACGTATTCGCCAGATTGAATCTAAGACAATGTCGAAGTTGCGCCACCCATCGCGATCACAATCACTTCGCGATTATCTAGATTAAAACTAGCTGAATTAATAAGAAAAACCCTTGAGCCATATTCGGCCCAAGGGTTTTTCTTTAATCTAAATTAGTTCTTTGATTCAACCAGACGTTCTGACTCGTCCTGAATCGCAACAGCCACAGCCTTTAGCTTTTCGGCATATTCCTTGCCGTGGTGTGCACAGAACATTAACTCTCCACCAGTTGCGAGCGTTGCTCGAACATATGCCTGAGCGCCGCAACGATCGCAACGATCTAGTGCATTAAGAGGTGTGGATTCGAGGATTACTTGCTCGGTCATCGCGCTCTCCATTCGTTTTAGGTGGGAAGTTGAGTACTTCTATGGAACATCAAACCATGTCTGAATATTCCCCGCAGGAGATATCGCCATTAATATTGCTAATTTTGTGCTGCAAAACACCAATCTCCACTAGATATAGGGGATTTACCAATTTTCACTGCTAATTCGGCGCGTTCACGCAAGCACTTCGCAGGAGCGTCGGTAGCCTTTGCCTCCGTGGCCGCCAAGAAAAGTTCAAGCGATGCTGGAGATCAGCTAGATCTCACCGCTATTGGTGACGCCCCAGATTCTTATACCGCAAAAGATTTAGCAGTCCTTGAAGGCCTAGATGCCGTTCGCAAACGCCCCGGAATGTATATCGGCTCAACCGATTCACGCGGCTTGATGCATTGCTTATGGGAAATTATTGATAACTCCGTAGATGAATCTTTGGCCGGCCACTGTAAGAAAATTGAAATTAATTTAGAAGCAGATGGTTCAGTTGAAGTTCACGATGATGGCCGCGGTATTCCAGTCGATAAAGAACCCAAGACTGGTTTAACTGGAGTTGAAGTTGTACTAACAAAATTACACGCCGGTGGAAAATTCGGTGGCGGCTCTTATGCCGCATCGGGCGGATTACATGGTGTGGGCGCTTCCGTTGTAAACGCACTTGCCGAACGCCTCGATGCTGAAGTAGATCGCAATGGCAAAATTTATTGGATGTCTTTTAAGCGTGGCGTTGCCGGTATTTTCGATGGCGATGGACCGAAGGCAGAATTCACGCCGCAATCTGGTTTGCGCACTATTGGAAAAGTTTCTGCAAAAGTAACTGGAACACGTATCAAGTGGTGGTCTGATCGTCAGATCTTCTTAAAAGAAGCCAGCCTAGATATTGAAGAAGTTTATGCTCGCGCGCGCCAGACCTCGTTCTTAGTCCCAGGGCTGACTCTCATTGTTAACGATAAGCGCACTAAAGCAGCGACCACACAGACTTTTTACCACAAGGGCGGTATCTCTGAGTTCTGCGAATTCTTGCAGCCAGATGAACCAGTCGGTGAAGTAATTCGTATTTATGGCACCGGTCATTATCAAGAGACTGTGCCGGTTCTGGATGATAAAGGCCATATGGTTTCAACTGAAGTAGAACGCGATATGGAAGTAGATATCGCGATGAAGTGGGGCAATGGCTTTGATGCCACGATTCCATCTTTCGTAAATATCATCGCCACCCCAAAGGGTGGAACCCACGTACAAGGTTTTGAACGCGCGATTACCAAGGCATTTAACGAAGCGCTGCGCTCTAGCGGAACGTTAAAGAAGAATGAGATCGATGTTATTAAAGATGACATTATGGAAGGCCTCACCGCAGTTGTCACAGTTCGTATGTCCGAGCCACAGTTTGAAGGTCAGACCAAGGAAGTTCTAGGCACAGCGGCTGCAACCCGAATTGTTTCTGCAGTAGTTGCCGATAAATTAAAAGAGTTCTTCAACACCACCCGCCGGATCGATAAGGCCAATGGCCGATTGATTATGGAGAAAGTCGCCGCTGCTTCCCGCACTCGTATTTCAGCACGCACACATAAAGATTTGCAACGCCGTAAGAGCGCCCTTGAATCATCAGCGCTTCCTACCAAGCTCTCAGATTGCCGTTCCGAAGATGTAACCCGCACCGAATTGTTAATCGTCGAAGGTGATTCCGCTCTCGGGACCACAAAGGCGGCCCGTAACTCGGAATTCCAAGCAATTCTGCCGATTCGCGGCAAGATCCTTAATGTACAGAAAGCATCACTTTCACAGATGCTCGATAACTCTGAATGCGCCTCAATAATTCAAGTTATTGGCGCTGGTTCTGGAAAGTCTTTTGAGCTAGCTGACGCTCGTTACGGTCGCATTATCTTGATGTCAGATGCGGACGTTGATGGCGCACACATTCGCTGTTTATTGCTCACACTTTTATATCGCTATATGAAGCCGATGATCGATGATGGTCGCGTCTTTGCTGCGATTCCACCTCTTCACCGCATCGAATTAATGGGTAGCGGTGGCAAAAAGGGTGAATATATCTACACCTACTCAGATGATGAGATGAAGAAGTTGACTGCTGATTATAAAAAGGCTGGCAAGAAGTGGAAAGAACCAATCCAGCGATACAAAGGCCTGGGCGAAATGGATGCTGACCAGCTTCGTGAAACGACAATGGATCCAGATGCCCGCACACTGCGTCGAATCACCATCTCAGATGCCGCAGCGGCAGAGGCGATGTTTGAGCTTTTGATGGGCAACGATGTTGCCCCACGCAAAGAATTTATCTCAACGGCTGAAATCGATCGCGATCGGATCGACGCTTAATAAAGCTTTACCTTCTATTTATCAAAATGCTTGGCTTTACGGGAGTCTAAGCGCCTAAAATAGTTTTATGCGCAGAGTTTTATCCTTCGTCCTGGCAGGTGTGCTATTTTCTTTTACTCCTGCAAGTGCCGTTGAAATTGGGACTCCAGATCCAACACCTACTCCAAAAATAAGTTGTGGGGGAATGCCATGTTCATTTTTTGCTGGACAATACTTTACCTTTGGTGGATTTGATGATGAGAGTTTTGCGGAACTTCCGAATCTAGGTCAATTTTGTCAACCTGCTGCAAAAGATAATTTTGATGCCTGCCGTATTCCGGGAAAAAATGCGATTCCAACAAATAATTTACATAAAGTCATATTAAAGAATGGCTGGGTTGAAATTTTGTACCCCCAAAAGTTTGATTTTAGTCGAACCCCCGCTGACTCATTCCCAGCAGCGTTTATTGGGTTGAAGATTTCAATTGAGGGAGCGAATGCTCAATTTGGACCATATCCCGTACCCAACTTCACATTTTCATCTGATCGAAAAACTGTTTACATCAAGGCGCATCGGGTAGATGGCCTTGCTAGGTCGAGCGGAATTATTCTTCAAGTAAAAGCACCCAATGTAGGGGAAATTAGAGTTACTGGATACCAAGAGATAGGCGAAAACGTTTATGCTGAAAAGCCATTGGAAGTTGGCAAGATATTAGTAGTTTCAAAATATGATCAATTTGATTTTTCTATTGATAAAAAAACTAGGATGCCGATTGCAAGTAAAGATATCAAAAAGTATTCCATATGCATAAAAGGAAAAGTAGTTAAGAAGGTCTTGCAGAAAAACCTAGTTTCTTCGGTTTGCCCTACTGGATTTAAAGTAAAAACCTAAATGATCTAGTCGATAGCGACTAGATCGAAGTATTCATCTTTCCAAATATCTTCATCGCCATCTGGCAACAGGATCACGCGCTCTGGCTTAAGGGCTTGAACAGCGCCTTCATCGTGAGAAACCATAATTACGGCGCCTTGATATTCACCGAGTGCGCCAAGGATCTCTTCACGTGATGCTGGGTCTAAGTTATTTGTTGGCTCATCAAGAAGAAGTACGTTTGCGGCAGAGACAACCAAGGTGGCAAGGGCTAAACGAGTTCTTTCTCCACCTGACAACACCTTTACTGGCTTATGAACATCATCGCCGACGAATAAGAATGAACCGAGGACGTTACGGGCTTCTGGTTCGCGCAGGTCATCTTTGGAAGACATCATATTTTCTAAGACAGTGCGTTCGAAGTCGAGCATTTCATGTTCCTGGGCGTAGTAACCAAGCTTTAAACCGTGGCCATGTTCAACCGTGCCAGTATCAGATTCAAGTTGATTAGCCAGAATCTTTAGAAGAGTTGTTTTGCCGGCACCGTTAAGGCCCAAGATAACTACGCGCGATCCTTTATCAATGACGCAAGAAACGTCGGTAAAGATTTCAAGTGAGCCATAGTTCTTAGAAAGTTCTTCACCGGATAGGGGAGTTTTGCCGCAAGGAGCAGGCGTTGGAAAACGTAACTTTGCGACCTTATCTTTGATGCGAACATCATCAAGGGATGATCGAAGCTTTTCAGCGCGACGTAACATTCCTTGGGCGGCTGTTGCCTTAGATGCCTTAGCGCGCATCTTCTCGCCTTGCTTCTGCAAAATCTCGGCCTTCTTTTCGGCGTTGGCGCGCTCTTTCTTGCGGCGATGCTCATCTTGCTCACGCTGTAATAAGTACTGTCTCCAGCCCAGGTTGTAAACATCGATCACGTTACGGTTGCCATCGATATAGAAGACTTTATTTACTACTTGTTCGATCAAGTTCACATCGTGAGAGATGATTACAAGCCCACCTGAGTAAGTACTTAAGTAATTGCGGAGCCAGATGATTGAGTCGGCATCTAAGTGGTTTGTGGGCTCATCCAGCAGCAGCGTTTCAGCGCCAGAGAAGAGAATGCGCGCCAGTTCAATACGGCGGCGTTGTCCACCAGATAACGTATCTAAGCGATTACCAAAGACTGCTTCAGTGACACCGAGTGATGTTGCGATTGCTTCGGCTTCAGCAGTTGCGGCGTAACCACCGGCTGCTTGGAATTCAGCATCAACGCGTGTGTAGCGCTCCATCGCTTTTTCAAGTGCGGCGCCTTCAGTTGTGGCCATCTCTTCTTCAACTTGGGTCATACGTGCAGCGATTTGATCTAAGTCGCGCGCAGATAAAATTCTTTCAATAACAGTGCCTTGCTCTTCACCGGTGCGGGGATCTTGTGGCAAGTAGCCAATCTTTCCAGTGCGGATTACCGCGCCACCTGCGGGGAGAGTTTCACCAGCAAGTACTTTGGCGAGCGTTGATTTTCCAGCGCCATTTCGTCCAACGAATCCGATGCGATCTCCGTGATTGATGCGAACTGTGACCCCTGAGACCAGAAGGCGCGCACCGGCGCGTAGTTCAAGAGCATTTGTGGAGATCATTTGACCAAGTCTCCCACAGTGGGGAAATTAAACGAAATTAAGCAGCGCCAATTCGGGTGCGACGCGGGGTGGCAAATGCTTTGCCGACGGCAGTTAGTTCGGTGGCAACTTGGGCTTTGATATTTTCTTCAGATTTTAGAAGAGTATTTAGCGCAGTGATAGTTGTCTTCAAATCTTTCTGCTCAGTCTCAAGTTCGAGTTTGCTCATCTTTGTTAAACGGCGAAGTGGCATATCCAAGATATAGGTGGCTTGCTCGTCATTTAATTTAAAGTCTTTGATCAACTTCTCTTTCGCAGCGGCTGCATCATCACTGCCACGAATAATTTTAATTACCTTATCGATATCAATGATTGCCTTGAGTAGGCCATCCACCATTGATAGGCGACCCTCTGCCTTGGCTTTACGGTACTCAGAGCGGCGACGCACAACTTCAATGCGGTGATCAATAAATACCTGCAGAAGTTCTTTCAAACCAAGGGTTTGCGGGCGACCCTTGACCAGAGCGACTGCGTTAATGGCGAAGGCATCTTCCATAGGAGTTAATTTAAAGAGTTGTTCCAGAACTGCCTCTGGCTCAAAGCCATTTTTTAGCTCAATAACCACGTTGGTGCCGGTCTTGCCATCGGTTAGATCAATGATGTCGGAAATGCCTTGAATCTTCTTCGCTTTAGCAAGATCTGCAATGCGTTCAACAACTTTTTCAGGACCGATATTAAATGGTAGTTCTTTGATGGTGATACCCATTTTGCGAGAAGTAACCTTGCTAATTTCAACGCTGGCGCGCACTTTAAAGGAGCCCTTGCCTGTTGCATAAGCATCGCGCACGCCTTCTGTGCCGACTAATTCGCCACCCGTTGGAAAGTCAGGTCCAGGAATGTGTTTCATCAATTGATTAAGTGTGGCCTTGGGATTATCAATTAAGAACTTAGTTGCAGCGATTACTTCACCTAGATTGTGTGGCGCCATATTTGTCGCCATACCAACTGCAATTCCGGATCCACCGTTTACCAACAAGTTTGGATATGCGGCAGGCAAGACAAGCGGCTCAAGTAATTGGCCATCGTAATTTGGACCAAAATCAACTGTGTCTTCATCGGCTTCAGCAACCATCGCCATTGCAGCCTGCGCCAAGCGCGCTTCGGTGTAACGCATCGCAGCAGGACCAGAGTCAAGGGAACCGAAATTTCCGTGGCCATCAATTAGCGGTACTTGCATTGAAAAAGATTGCGCCATACGAACCAAGGCATCGTAAATTGCACCATCACCGTGTGGGTGCAACTTACCCATTACTTCACCGACAACTCGTGCGCTCTTTACATGGCCTCGTTCTGGACGCAGACCCATATCTGACATCTGGTGCAAGATGCGACGATGCACTGGTTTTAAACCATCGCGCGCATCAGGAAGAGCGCGTGAATAAATTACGGAATAGGCATATTCTAAAAATGATTCTGACATTTCAGATGAGACATCGATATCAACAATCTTGCCGGGATATTCGCCAGGTTTAGGACCAACTGGTTTTTTCGCCTTGGTTGCAGTCGTTGTCTTCTTCGTTGCCATGCGGGCATTCTGCCAAGTGAACTAGCTAAATTGCGGCACCTACACGCGGTCTGCCGCCGACGATTGCAACACATTGGGCCGCTAACTCGGTTCCGGCGGTCATAGCGGCAGTGAGATCGTGTTTAGAGGCAAAAGCTGCGATAAATCCTGCAGCAAAACTATCGCCAGCCCCAGTTGTGTCGACCACTGTGGCGGAAATAGCAGGAACACTAATTGAGTCATAACCACGTGCTTTGGCGACCGCACCAAGTGAGCCGCGTTTGATTACAACAACTTCGCTATATTCCAATAAATAATCTAACGCTCGTTCAATATCGATTAAACCAGTTAGAAAAATGGATTCTTCTTCGTTGAGAAAGAGAACGTTCATCAGCGAGAACCATTGGTGGATTTCCGTATCCGAGACATCTTTCATCGCGCCAACGGAAGCTGGATCGAAGTAAATCGGAATCGAATCCGCGCGAATTCTTTCGATCATCGCTAAAACACCAGGGCGAGAAAGTGGATTAAGGAGGGCATAACCCGAGATGTAAACGGCCTGGAAATTACCAAGAGATGGTAGATCAGATAACTTTAAATTTGAATTTGCTCCCTTATCGGGAAACATTGTGCGCTCACCAGATGAATCCACGAGCACAACGACCACGCCAGATGGTTGCCCTGGAATAACCAGGTTTTCATGGGCAACACCTAGCGCATCAAACTCAGCGATTAGCGCAGCACCTGCTGGGTCATCGCCCACGTGGCTGACGATGGTGCTCTTGGCGGTTGTGCGAGTTAGCCAAGCGGCAACATTGCCAGCTGCGCCACCACCATTGGTGCTGATACGGCTTGCGGTATCACTACCGAAATTTATCTTTTGAGGAGAAACATCTATACGTGCAATTACATCGAGCATTACATCACCGATGCAGAGCACGTTAATGGACATTTAGTGCTGCTTTGCTACCGCAATATCAGCGGCCAGCGCTGAGTTAGATTTAATTATCTCGATATTGACCGAAAGTGATTCACCTTCACTTGCAGTGTGGAAATGCTCCAGCAAGAAAGGCGTGACTTCTTTGCCGATAATGCCGGCTTTGCGGGCACCAGCTAAACCACTCTTTAAAATTGCGTCATGACGTTTGCGATTCATCTCGTGCTTAACGGGATTAGCAACGATTAAAGCGCTCTTATTAGTGCGCAGTAATTCGCGGGAGTGAATTATCTTGGCGATTTCAGCGGCGCTATTTACTTGGTGTTCAATCGTGAAACCAGAATCAGTTAAGTAAAAGCCCGGAAAGGCGATGGTCTTGTAACCAACTACACCAATTGCCAAAGTCTCCAGGCGCTCTAGTGTTGCAGCCACATCTAAAATTGATTTAACTCCGGCGCAGACCACGGTGATATCTAATTGTGAAAGTGCAGTTAGGTCCGCTGATTCATCGAAAGTTTCATTTGCATCGCGATGAACTCCACCCAATCCACCAGTTGCAAAGACGCGAATACCGGCAAGTGCTGCTATGTGAGCAGTTGCTGCAACTGTTGTTGCTGCAGATTTACCGGTCGCGGCGATAATTGCCAGGTCCCTACTTGATGCTTTTACAATGTCATTACGATTAGCGATCGCCTTTAATTGATCATCGGTTAAACCAATGTGCACAACGCCATCTAATAAGGCGATAGTTGCCGGCACTGCTCCGTGATCACGGACAACATCTTCGACTTCACGTGCAACTTCTAAATTCTGTGGCCGCGGCAATCCGTGGCTGATAATTGTTGATTCAAGAGCAACTATCGGACGTCCTTCAGCCAGCGCTGCTGCAACCTCCGGTGATGGAGTAAAGGGCATACGGTTGCTCATAACCCCAACCTTACCCGTGAGAAGATACCCCTGTGCATCTGTCGCAAATCGCTCCTTCGCTCTTCGCCAGCCTAGGGTTAGCAGATACAAGTGACCAGATTCAATGTGGTCCGAGCCCAGTCGGGCGTGAACTACTTTTCTTAGTTGATGGCCTTGGCGCAGATGCCGTTGCTAAATATGCAAGTTATATACCAACGCTCTCATCTTTAATTCGCCACGGTGCGGTCAAGACTTCTTTTCCTTCAACAACAGCAACCAGCTTGGCAACTTTAACAACAGGTGTAAACCCTGGAGAACACGGAATGCTGGGTTACACGGTGCAGGTTCCGCGCAGTGGCGGGCGAATTCTAAATTCACTTAAATGGGATGAACGGGTAGATCCATTTATTTGGCAACCTGTTTCAACTCTATTTGAACGCGCGGTTGCCCAGAATATAAACGTTACCCACGTTGCCGCAAAGCGTTATGAAGATACTGGTTTTACTCGCGCGGTTTTCCGCGGTGCTAAATATCGCGGCGCTAATGCGCACGCCGATTTAATTACTGAAACCATCGCTGCGCTCAAGGAAACCCCAGCATTTGTTTACTTATATGTAAATGATCTAGATGTCGCTGGCCACAGCGATGGCGTTGGTTCAGATCAATGGTTGGCAGCGCTTTCAGGCATTGACCAACTGGTTGCGACGCTGCTACAAAAACTTCCGCGCCAAACTCGCTTATGGCTAACTGGCGATCACGGCATGATCAATGTGGGAGAAAAGATTGTTATTGGGCAGGGAAATAATTTGGCCGAAAATATTGCCACTATCGCGGGTGAACCACGCGCACGACATCTTTATTTAAGCGATGGCGCAAGCGCTTCTGCAATTGCTGATGTGGCATCTAGATGGGAAGAGTTTCTGGGGGAGAAGGCGAGTATTTACACCCGCGAAAAGGCCATTGCTGCAGATTTATTTGGCAATCTAGTATCGGCCGATGCCGCAGATCGCATGGGAGATGTCATCGCCATCGCTCATGGTGATTTAATTTTGATCGAAGCCGAACGCGAAAAGCAAGAAGGTGCAATGATTGGCCATCACGGCGGAGCAAGTGATATAGAAAGTTATGTTCCGCTGTTAACCGCGGTAATTTCCTAAATTAACTGTTGTTTTCTGGATCTTCTTTCGGCTTTTGGCCAAACATAATTTCATCCCATGACGGAACCTTGGCCCGCGCGGTTATGCCATCTTGCTTATCACCAGGTGCTGGTGTTTCGCGGATAGAAACTAGGCGAGGTGTTTCGCGTGAAATTTCTGCTTCAAATTCTTCATCAGTGGGGTCATTATCTGGAAGATCATCTAATGAAGATGCGATGCTGCGAATAGGTGCGCTGTCGATGCGAATTGGCTCACGTGGTTCGATTCTTTCTGCAGCACGTGAAGGATGTGTTGGTTCTGAATAAATCAGTCCGGGTTCAATGCGACGAATCGGCGCATCTTCACCCATCATCCAGGCGGCATTGTCATCCAGAGGTGCGATTGTGCGGCGATGTGTGTCGTAACTAAATTGCCCTGAACCTAAGCCATCGCGATTTGGATAGTGAAGTTCGATAGTCCAAGTGCCGTCAGTTAAGCGCCAGGTATTCCAATCTAGCGAATCAACATCAACACCACGCGGCGCTAGTTTTGATGTGACAATATCTAAGAATGTAGGTGCTTCACGCCCGTTATCTTTTCCATCACGACGAGGTGTTAGCGAATGAACTTGATCAATAATAAATAAGCGCTCCTGCAAAATTGGTCCAGAGAAACGTTCAACTTTATCTACTGAAATATCTCCGTCGCGAGCAATTGCATCCATAGTTTCGCCAGCACGCAGACGACGTTGTATATCTGCAACGCTCATTGCTGCGTTCTCATCTGTAACCGGTACAGCGGTAAGGCGCGGTTGGTTTACGGTGGCGCGCAATGTGTCACTGATGCGCAGCGTGTATTCGGCCCCGTTGTTATCGGTGAGCGCTATGTGCACCCCATCGGGGGTCTTGCCAGTTAAGCGCAGCTCACTCATGTGGGCGAGAATACCCGCCAAGGGTGAAAAAATAGGTGAGGAAGGAGTTGGACTGAACGGGGATTTAGCCGATTTACGCTCGGAGGCCCTTCTGTGGCAAGATACGCAGTCTGCACGGTAGATATCGCCGCGCTGCAATCAGCTTTAGAAAAAGCTTACAAAAGCTTGAAAAGGCTTTACCTAGATGAGGACCAAACGATGAATATTCTTGATGCCGTTGATGCGAAGTCACTTCGCCATGACATCCCACAATTTCGTGCAGGCGATGAACTCAAGGTTCACGTTCGCGTTATCGAAGGTAGCAAGAGCCGTATCCAGGTCTTCCAAGGAATTGTTATCCGTCGCCAAGGCGATGGCGTTCGCGAAACTTTCACAATCCGTAAGGTTTCTTACGGTGTTGGAGTAGAACGTACCTTCCCAGTTCACACACCAGTTATTGAAAAGATTGAACTAGTAAAGAAGGGCGATGTACGTCGCGCCAAGCTTTACTACCTCCGCGATCTTCGCGGTAAGGCTGCCAAGATCCGCGAAAAGCGTGATGGCATCGAAGGTTACGGCGATGGAATCCTTTCAACTCCGGTTGCTGAAGTTGTTGTTGAAGTGTCCGAACCATCTGCGGTCGAAGTAGTGGCAGAGGTTCCAGCTCAAGTTGCGACTGCAGATGCTGTGGTTGAAGCTGAAGTAGTGGCAGAGGTTGCAACTGAAGAAGTTGCAACTGAAGACAAGCCCGCTAACTAAGTAAATTCTTTTAATGCCACGTAAGGGCTCGCTTTTACGCGAGTTTCCTATACTTGTAATAGTTGCGCTCGCTGTTTCTATTGTCATAAAGACATTTTTAGTTCAATTCTTCTTCATTCCTTCTGGATCTATGGAGAACACGCTTCAGGTAAATGATCGCGTTGCGGTGAATAAAGTTCCATTCATCGGCAAGTCCATCAAGCGCGGCGATGTTGTGGTTTTTCGTGATCCTGACAATTGGCTGCCAGAGCCGTATCTTGGCGACCAGAATAAATATTTAGCAAAGATTAAAGATGCCTTTGTCGCTGTGGGAGTTTTGCCAAACCCAACTAAGCAGTATTTGGTGAAGCGAGTTATTGGCGTTGCCGGCGATAAAGTTGAATGTTGCTCAAAAGGTAAAAAGCTGATGATCAATGGCGTCGAAATTGATGAGCCATATATATTTGCAGGAAATACTGCAAGTGATACTAACTTCAACGTCACCGTACCAGCCGGAAAGGTTTGGGTTATGGGTGATCACCGTGGTGCCAGCGCTGATTCACGATTCCATCAAGATGATATAAATAATGGAATGGTTCCGACCGCCAAAATTACTGGAAAAGTTCTTGGAATAATCTGGCCGATTAAAAACTTGAGCTTTGTCGATTCATACTCTTCTCTGAAATAATTTCTGCGAAAGTTAGCGTATGAAGGTTATTGAATCGCTACTAATTGATGCAGGAATTACTCCGCTTGCTGGTGTAGATGAAGCAGGTCGTGGCGCATGTGCGGGACCTCTGGTAATCGCATCAGTTGTATTGTCCGATCCTTTCGCTCCAGAGCTTGCAAAAGTTAGAGATTCCAAAGATGTATCAGAGGCTGAACGAGAAATACTCTTTGATGTTGTGACCAGTGCAGCACTTGCCGTCAGTGTGATCATCGTTGCTGCTGCCGAAGTAGATCAGCGAGGCGTGCACGCAGCAAACCTCGATGGCATGCGACGTGCGGTACAAGGTTTAGCGATTACACCTAGTTATGTTTTAACTGATGGGTATGCAATCGAGGGCCTAGCAATTCCCAATGTGGCAGTCTGGAAAGGCGATCAAGTCGTAACCTGCATCAGCGCTGCATCGATTATCGCCAAAGTTACTCGTGACCGGATTATGCGCGAATTAGATGTGCAATTTCCTGACTACGGCTTTGCTAAGCACAAGGGCTATATCACCAAAGTACACACAGAATCTCTGCAGGAACATGGTCCGTGTATAGAACACCGTCGCTCATTTGCAAATATTGCAGCGCTTTTATAAAAATTACCCACAACTAATCTAATCGGTGCCATCGCTATCTGCGATGAGATCTAATCTGAGCGCTATGAATAAGGCTTCTGAGCAACAGGCACGCTTGGCTCTCTTTTCTGTAATTGAAGGTGGCCAGATTTATTGGAGTAATGAAGTAAGAGAACTCGGTGCAGTTGAAGTCTATGAACGACTAATTGGGGATATCTATGACCCCGTGAAATTCCGTAAATTAATTGAGCGGGTGAAATCAGTTGAGACTGAGAAACTGGAGGGGCTACTTGAGAGAGTGGGAGCTGTCTTCTTAACTCCACAATCACCTGAATGGCCCATGGCGTTAAATGATTTGAGCGCTATTCCATTTGGGCTTGTTGTAAAGGGAGATCTATCTGCACTGGCTGATAGATCACTTGCGATAGTAGGAACACGAAATCCAACTCCATACGGAATTCGTATTGCAGGAGATTTTGCTGCTGGATTTGTCGATCGCGAGTGGAGCATCGTAAGTGGAGGTGCATACGGAATAGATTCGGCGGCCCATAAAGGAGCGTTGATTGCAGAAGGGCGCACAATCGCAGTACTTGCTGCAGGAGTAGATGTGGCATATCCAGCAGGTAATGCACGGCTCTTCGCAGAAATTGCAGAGAACGGTGCATTGGTTTCTGAAGTATTACCGGGGGCGCACGCCATTCCTTCACGTTTTCTAACGCGTAATCGTCTGATCGCTGCATTATCGCAAGCAACCTTGGTTGTAGAAGCAGCCTTTCGCTCTGGATCGCTGCGCACTGCGCGAGATGCCGCAGAATTAATGCGTCCGGTAATGGCGATACCTGGTCCGATAAACGCCCCAACTTCTGAGGGATGTCACCGATTAATTGGTGAACGTGCGGCGGAAATCGTTACATCTGTTGCAGATGCAGTGGAGCTGATATCAGCCCTTTAGGTAAAGGGTGCGCGAAGTGAGAGAATAAGCGCATGAGTGAATTCCGTTCAGGCTTCGTCGCAATTGTCGGACGCCCAAATACCGGAAAATCAACTCTCATTAACGCCTTAGTTGGAAGCAAGATTGCAATTACATCGCCTCATCCAAATACCACTCGTCATGCGATTCGCGGCATTGTTAATCAATCGAGCTTTCAAGCAGTACTCGTAGACACTCCAGGTATTCATAAGCCAAAGACTTTATTGGGCCATCGCCTAAATGCAGTGGTTGGTGAAAGTTTAGATTCAGTTGATGTTGTCTTGATGTGCCTGCCGGCTGATGAGACATCGGGATCGGGTGATGATTTCTTGGCACAGGAAATTGCCAAGCACCCACGCGCTAAGAAGTTCGCACTTGTTACAAAGACAGATTTGATTTCCAAAGAGAAGTTGGCGCTGCGCCTTGCTGGTGTAAATGCCTTAGCAAAAGGATTTACTTGGGATGAAATCGTTCCGGTCTCTGCAGCCATTCACTCACAAATTGAATTACTAGCTGAACTAATCGGTAAAGTGCTGCCGATTGGTCCAGCTTTCTATCCTGAAGATATGACGAGTGATCAAGGTCAAGATCAATTGATCTGCGAATTAATTCGTGAGGCTGCGATGCGTGATGCGCGTGAAGAGCTTCCGCACTCGATTATGGTGACAATTGATGAGATGTCAGAGCGCGAGAAGACTGGCTCCAGGCCATTCTTTGATATTCACGCGACAATACATGTTGAACGCGATTCACAGACTGGAATCATCTTGGGACATAAAGGTGAACGTTTAAAAGATATCGGTATGCGAGCACGCGCTGATATCGAACGCGAACTTGGCGCACGCATCTTCTTGGGGCTGCACGTGAAGGTTTCTAAGGAGTGGCAACGTGATCCAAAGCTTTTGCAGCGTTTAGGCTTTGGCGAAAACTAATTTAAGCGTTTACTTTCCGGCTGGCGAGAAAAGAACCGATTAAGACCAGTGGTAATCCAACAATAATTCCGATTGTCAGCGGTTCGCTGAGAATCAAGACCCCTAAGACAACTGCAAATGCAGTATTCATATAAGTAACCAGCGAAGCCCGGGTTGGCCCAATCTCTGCCATAACTGTGAAGAAGACTGCAAAAGCGATACCGGTTGAGAAAACACCTAAGGCGATTACAGAATAAGTCGCGCTCAGGCTAATTTTATGATCTGGCCAAAGCATAAAGAGCGCAGGAGAATAGAAGAGAGCAGTCATCGCCATGGCAATTGCATTTATGGCCACACCTGAAACACCAGGCATCTTGTGAGTTATATAAATAACGGCATAGGCATATCCGACCGAAGCGCCGAGCATCATAAAGATTGCAATCGGATCTGATGAACCGGTAAAACTCTCGATTCCCACAAGTAAGAAAACGCCGAGAAATCCAATAGCCATTCCAAATAAGCGGCGTGGGTGCCAGACTGATTTATCTCCGTACATTGAAGCGATAATTGTAGAAAAAATTGGAACTGAAGCAACTAGCAATCCAGCAAGGCCAGATGAAATTGACTGTTCTGCGGTACCGATCAAAATCCAGGGAATTACCATTTCAAAGAGTGCGTATACCGCGATGTATTTCCAACCTTTAATCGCAATAAAGAGAGACTTATCGTAAATTGCGATCGGTACAAGGATTAAAGCGCCGATAAAGACGCGAATGAAGACAACGATCGCGGGTGAGAAGCCAGTTTCAGGATCTACAGCGACCCGGATGAAGAGATAAGGAATACCCCAAAGAAAACCGGCAAGGAGAAAGAGAATTAAATTACGCCGAGACATTGCGCAATAGTAACCTGAAAGCGCTGATATCCCACATTGGTATTATTTTTTGGTTTTACTTGCCATTTCCTCTGCTGCAAAGTCGAGTGCCAGGTGCGATGAAGGCGTAGCCGCAACGTTTGCAAAGAAGCCATGAATCATTCCGGGGAATTCGCGATAAATAACTTCTGCGCCATCGCTTTTCAGTTTTTCGCAGTAATTCTCGGAATCGCTCACTAGTGGATCGTATTGAGCTGTGATTACTATCGATGGAGCAACTCCTGCCAGGCTTTCAGCGCGCATCGGCACAGCATAAGGATTGTCATCATGCTGACTGCCTTGCAGATATTTTTCCCAGAACCATTTCATCGCCTGAGTGCTTAAACCAAATTCTGTGGCAAATTCGCTATATGACTTGGTTGTGAAATCGCGATCAAGGCACGGATATACAAGCAATTGATAACGCAGTGCAATTGCTTCATCTCGCGCCTTTACTGCAACAGCAGCCGCTAAATTTCCACCTGCGCTATCTCCACCAACTCCGACACGGCTTGGATCGATTCCTAGCTCTTGCCCGTGTGCTTTGG
>Ga0209442_1000888_pt1 | contig 17431 bp, 15 predicted proteins | sample LauGreSBDMM110DD_2_FD_187565 | JGI IMG/M metagenome (GOLD analysis project Ga0209442, IMG submission 187565) | Freshwater lake microbial communities from Lake Michigan, USA - Sp13.BD.MM110.DD (SPAdes) (version 2) | ecosystem: Environmental > Aquatic > Freshwater > Lake | place: Lake Michigan...
AAGGACGAGTATTCGCTGCGCAACATCGAGGTCTTGCTCAACCCACCCGCGCCCGCGCTGGAGCCCGATGAATACTTTCAGAAAAAATTCAAAGGTGCGGGCACCCGCAAATCGGCATCGGGCGTGTTGGTGGTGGGGGTGGATTCCTTGCTCACTCAACTCTCGCGCTGCTGCAAACCCGCACCACCCGATGCGATCGGTGGCTTTGTCACACGCGGCAAGGGTGTCAGCATCCACCGCCAAGACTGCAGCAACTTCCGCGAACTGGCCTCGCGCAACGCCGAGCGCGTGATCGATGTGCGCTGGGGCGAACACAAAGGCTCAGATCCTTCGGTTTACCCGGTGGACGTGGCGGTAGAAGCCTTTGACCGGCAAGGCTTGCTGCGCGACATCTCTGAAGTCTTTGCCAAAGAGAAGATGAACGTGATCGGCGTGCAGACCCAGTCCGTCAAGGGCACGGCCTGGATGACCTTCACGGTGGAAATTGGCGATGCGGTCACTTTGAACAAAGTTCTGGGCAGCGTTCGCAGCGTCAAAGGGGTGAGGGCGGCCCGCAGGCGGTAAACGCGTGTAATTGGAATGCAGCCCAAATGAACGTTTTTTCTCGCTATAATTCAAGGCTTAGCAGGCGCGTAGCTCAGTTGGTTAGAGCACCACCTTGACATGGTGGGGGTCGCTAGTTCGAATCTAGTCGCGCCTACCAAATTTGGTAGGGAAATCAAGCACTTGGCGGAAACGTCAGGTGCTTTTTTTATTCCTGTATGACGTTTGTATGACGAACGGCATTTAAAACCTAGCGAATTTTCAGGGCATCAAGCCACCGGTTGGGGCTTAAGTTTGTGCCATCCGACACGCCCCTCAATATCGACATCCGGATGCTGCGCGTCTTCTCTAGCATCTACATGAACCGCAGCGTCAGCGCCGCCGCGCGCGAGCTAGACATGAGCCAGCCGGGACTGAGTACCGCACTCATGCGATTGCGCGAGCACACCCAGGATCCGTTGTTCACGCGCACCACTGCAGGTATGGAGCCGACGCGTCGAGCGCGCGAGATGATTGTCCCCATCCGCCGCATCCTGCAGACCGTAGACCAGGAGTTGTTTGCGCCGCCCGTGTTCGACCCCGCCACGTCCACTAAGAAATTCAGGATGGCCTTGTCCGACATCGGCGAGGGCATCTACCTGCCGCTCGCCATCCGCAGCATCCAGTACACGGCTCCGGGAATTTCGCTGCGCACAGTAGTGATGCCGCCGCGGCAGCTCGAAGAAGCGATGGCTAATGGTGAGGTGGACCTGGCCGCGGGCTTCTTTCCTGACATTCGCGGCACCCAGGTCATCCAGCGGCGTGTCGGCCTTCACTCGTTCACCTCCATCGCACGGGTGGGTCACCCGGCCGCCAGCAAATGCCTGACGATCGAGCAGTATGCGCAGCTGGGCCACATCGTCGTGGAGGCGACCGGGCGAAGCCAGGAAGTACTCGACAAGTTCCTGCGGGAAAAGCGCATCCCGCTCAAGGTGCTGCTGCGAACACCGCACTTTATGAGCGTGCCCATCGTCGTTGCCGAGACCGACGCCGTGGCTATCATGCCCCAGACCTTGGGTGATTTAGCCCGGACCCACGGCGGCCTTCAGGAGATTCCGATGCCCTTCGTGCCGCCCACATTCCAGGTGAACCTGTTCTGGCATCGCAGCGCGCAAAACGATCCTTCCAATGTGTGGTTACGCGAATTGATAATCAGCAAGTTTCCCGCGCTTCGTGCTCGCCAATATGCGCGCAATGGTGAACTGCAGGGCAATCGAAAGGTGTGACTAAGACCGTGTGGGCTATGGTGATTCGGCCGGCGTCGGGGCCATTCCAGCTGCCCGGTGGTCGTCTTGGCGTCGCCAAAAAACAGTCTACATACGCCGAAATTAAATTTGGCCGTGAACTAACAAATAATATGTCGGAACGGTGGACATGGTGGGGCTTTTTGGGCTGGGTGGTTTGGGTAATCTTTGAGCTGCGGTGAGCTATCGTTGTGGGCTTGCCATCATCGAGACAACCCGCTGTGCCCGCTTCAGATCGCTAAGCAGAAACGCGTCAAACGCCGCGGTGTCGAGATAGGCACTCTCCGCTCCGAGCGTTGCGAATCGGGTGAGTACTTCTGCGTGCGCCGCGGCCTCTTCCACTGCAGTCATCAATCTCTTCACGACGTCTACAGGGGTACCCGCGGGCACGTGGTAGCCAAGCCAGCTGTCGATGCCTGCGTCGGGGTAGCCTAATTCAGACATCGTCGGCACGCTGGGCAACAACACTGATCGTTTTGCACTGGTAATTGCCAAGGCCTTCAGGTCGCCATTTTTGACAAGTCCCAGCCCGACGTTCAAAGGAATAACGCCGCCGCTCAAGGTGCCGCTGATAATGTCTGGAACATATGACACGCCTCCCCGATATGGAATGTGCGTGAACGTCACCTTTTCTGCGTCTTCAAGGACCATCTGGATCATTGTCTGAGTGGCTCCCCGGCCAGCGTCCATGACGGGCATGCCGGGTTTCGCCTTGGCCTGAGCCATGAACTCCTTCAGAGTCGCCGCGGAAGCCTTGCCAGGAACGACGTATATATTGGGAGAAAAGCCGAACCGCGCAACGGGGATCAGTTGCTTTGGGCTCCATTGAAGATTGCTCTCAATGAGTGGATTGGTGCTGAAGTAAGAAGCGGTGGCGAGCAGTGTACGTCCGTCGGCAGCCGCCTGGGCAACGAATGCAGGTCCTATATTTGCATTCGCTCCCGGCCGATTTTCTACGATCACCGGTTGACCGAGCGTTTGTGCCATACGCGTGGCCATGATGCGGCTCATGACGTCCACCAGTCCTCCGGGGCCATAAGGAACGATGATTCGGATGGCGTTGGAAGCGGTAGCTTGCGCAAATGCGGTTGTCGCATAACCAAGGCAAATCATTAATGCGAGGATTGTTCGGATCAAGATCATGATGGCCTTTAAATTACGTCAATGGGGGCGACCAGCTCGACCCCGGGAACCCGAATGCCGTCGGGCCGGCCACTATCGGTAACACCAAAACGCTGGTACATGAAAGCAGGAAGCTCTGGCCCTTCCGGGCACGCCAGCCACAACCTTAACAAGTGGCGGCGCTTTTCAGGCTGCTCCCAGTCCTCATAGGCGGTCCGGGAGTGAAGGATGGAATGATTGGACAGAAGTTGCACGTCACCAAGCCTGAAATCCATGTCCAAATGGAGCTTTGAATCTGCGCACAAAGTGTCCAGAAAATCGAGCGCCTCAATTTGACGTTGTGTCATAGGCGGAACCCCTGGCAACTTTTGCGCTTTCACAATGGCGCTCCGAACATAGTTGGCGAACATCCGTTCACGCCAAATTGAAAAAACAGGAATTGACTCGAAGGCGGTCTTCCCCTTTGGAATTTCTCCCCAACGGGTGTAATGAAAGGGCTCGAGCAAAGTTCGCGCGTGGTCAGGACGCCGGCGAACCAGCTCGTTCCAAAGCGTGGTCGAACTGGCGATGGACGACAGCCCGCCTGCCTTCGGCGTACGCAAACACAGCAAGGCGACAACATCCGCAAGGTCAGAGTGATAGGGAAGCCGTGCATCGGTCTGGTAACCGCGCACCTCCGGATCCGCATAATTTAGGCCAAGATTCGCGACGTGACCGAGTAGGTGCCCCTTGCCGTTTTGCGAAATTGCTTCGCCGAAATGCTGACCCAGGCCCCAATATGCGATAGCCGATTGCCTGGCGTTATAACGCTCAACGGGGACGCCGCGGAAAAGATGGAAGCCCTTGCCGAAAAGGATCTCTTGCCTGGTACGGTGCAGAAGTGAGCCAAGCTGCGGTAGCGGGAACATGGACTTGTCGATTGTGCGTATATCCGTTCCCAGCGCATCTAGATGCGACACTGCCGCATCGATTTCATCAATTTCCCCTGCCGTGAACTCATGGATCCAGTCTGATCGGCGAGCCATTTCAGGCCCGGTCCAGGATTGCGCATTCTCAAAGATTGGAAGATCTTCGAGGGCAGCTACATCATTTGCATTGAGCATGTAATTGACTCCTTTTTGGTGACAACGCAGCAATCGCGCACCAGCTCTTTTCCGGAAGCGTTAAGGCGCTACTCGGGCTGAAGTCCAGTCAGTTTGAAGGCTTCGCGCCACTTGGCAATTTCGCTGCTGATCACCTTGCCCGTACTCGCCGGAGTAGAGTCTGCGACTGGGCTGATTCCGGAGCGGGACAGCCGCTCGACCACCCCCGGTCGCCGCAGCACTTCGTTGACGGCTGCATTCAGCCGTTCCACGATCGGTTTAGGCGTCCCCGCTGGCGCCACGATAACATTCCATGTTCCAATATCGAGCGGAAGTGACGCAGCCTCTGCGAGGGTCGGAATCTCCGGCGCTGCTGCTAGCCTCTTGGGGCTCATGACGGCCAGGGCGCGCAGTTTGCCAGCCTTGACGAGTGACTGGGCAGCCCCGAGCGAGCCACCTATAAATTGCACTTGGTCTCCCAAAAGGCCTTGGATCGACTCTCCAGTACCCTTGTAAGGAACGTTCCGGGCCGAAATGCCAGCAGCATTCTTAAACAGCTCGATGCCGAGATAGCTTGTACTGACACCGGCCGATCCATAAAAAAACTTGTCTGGACTACCTTTGAGCAGAGCGATAAAGTCGCGGGCGTTTGCCGGCATGGAGAGGCTCGTCACCAGAACAAGCGGAACCGATCCGACGAAAGCGATCGGTTCGAAATCTTTCTGCGGGTCGTACGGCAATTTCTTGAAAACGGCAACGTTCAATGCATGAGTAGCTGCGGTACCGAACAACAGGGTGTACCCATCCGGGTTACTGCGGGCGACAGACTCACTGGCTACCACTCCGGTTGCTCCTGGCCTGTTGACCACCACTATCGGCTGGCCGAGCACTTCGCCAAGATCGACGGATAAGGCACGGGCAAAGATGTCGGTTTCGCCGCCGGGTCCAAATGGAATTACGACCGTGATTGGTCGATTAGGAAAGGCACTCTGCGCCCACCCCATTGCCGGTGTGAACCAAGCCCAAACCGCCAAAACGAGGACCAGCAGGCGCGGCAAGGAAGACAATTCGAGGAGCAGCATGAAGGAGGCCTTTCGAGTGATTGACTCAGTGCGCCAGTTCGGCGACTATCTCGGATATATCGAACACCGGAGGCCGTGGCTGTTTTTGCCACGCTGTCATGTCGGCATTCCGATCCGCGAAGGCATCTGGCAGCCGTGAGAAGCCGGGGGTACGCAGCCACAGGCGCAACAGGTGCCGCTTGCGCTCGGGCTCAGGCCAGTCCTCGTACTCTTCGCGGGAGTGCAGCACCACGTAGTTGTTCAGGAACTGCATGTCGCCGAGTTCGAAGGTCATGTCAAAAAAGAAACTCGGATCTTTGCAAAGAGAATCCGTCAAGTCGAGCGCCCGGCGCTGGTCAGATGTCAGGCGAGGAACTTCGGGGAACCGCTGCGCAGATTCGATGAATGTGCGGTTGTAACGGATGAACAACCGGTCATCCAGGTAGTTGAAGCACGGCGTGACGTAGTACGGCTTCTGGTCAGTGCTTTCCTCCCCCCTACGGTCAACGTAGAACGGCTGACACATAACCGCCCAAAGATCGGGATGCTTGGTCACGAATTCATTGTGTAAGGCTGCCGAACTGACGATGCGTGATGCGCCTCCCGATTTCGCTTTTTGAAGGCAGAGCAAGCCGACAACGTCAGTCGAATCGTTGTGGAAGGGCAGGTGCAGGCGTGTCTGGTAGCCGCGCGCTTTCATCTCGGTCTTCCAGTTGGCTCCCAGGTCACGCACGTGGCCCAGCATATCGCCTTGGGCGTTTTGTGCGGACGCTGGCCCTAGGTGAGCCCCGATTCCCCAGTAAATTAGGGCGGCATCGGCCTTGGAGTAGCGCTCGATCGGCAGGCCGCGAATCAGTGCGAAACCGCAGCCGTCCTCTAGCATGCTCAACACTCTTGCCATCTTCTGCGCTACACGCGGGACCTTGAAGTCGCTCTGGGAGAGTGCGGGGATGTGAATGTCATCTGACTTGACATGGGCCAGTGCCTGGTCGATTTCGCGGATGTCCTCGGCGTCGAGATGCACAATCCAATCATCGTGGCCGGAGAGCTCATCGCTTTTCCACGCGCTTTGATGCAGGTACGGTCTAGGATTCATGGGTAACCTCACGGGTCAGTGCATTGGCAATTTACGACGGGATCGTGCGATGCTGGCGGGCAGCCAAAAAGGGCACTGAGTCATATTGACGAGAAGATTGAAGTAGCATTACAGAAATTGTTTAATGTCGACATTAGGCAAAACCCTGCATGGGGTGAAGCCAATCAATTTGCCGCGTTGACTTGGTTACACAGCGCCTGCTTGGTTTGCGTTTTGCTGCATCTGTCCTAACGCCATGTGCACGAAAATACCCATGTCGAACTTTTTCATGGGCATGCTCACCGTCATGACGAACACCGCTAACATAACCATGACTTTGAATGGGATGGCGTTGAGCCTCACACACATGATCACCATCATGCAATTACCAAAACTACGATCAGGGGTGAGTTGTAGCGTTTGGTGGGTAGATTTTCAGGAGCCTATTGACACCTGCAGCTGATTGCCATACGGCAGTTATAATTTTATTTTGGCTGTTTTAAACAAAGCCGATTCGGGCTAGATGAGCAATTGCAAGGTAGCAACCCACATGCCCTGTTGCTCATTTGAGCTCCAATAAACTATCAGTGAAGTGAGCCATGGTTGACGTATCCTTCCCGCGTGACTCTGGCGACGGCGCTGGCTTGCAAACACTTCCGGACCAAATAGCCGAAAAGATATACGCCTCCATAGTTGGCGGAAAATACTTGCCAGGTGAGCGCATCCGTGAAACAGAAGTCTCTGCCAATTTCGGCGTGAGTCGGGCCCCGGTTCGTGAGGCGTTGCGCATTCTCGAGCGTGACTCGGTGGTCCGCGTCATCCCTAATCGCGGCGCTCACGTGACCCCACTGTCAGTCAAAGAGCTCAATGAAATTTTTGAGATCAGGCGCGTACTTGCGGGTGTCATGGTCCGGCGTTTGGGCATCCCCGCTGCCGACATGCTGCTGCGTCTCGGTGAGAAGGTAAAAAAGCTCGAGCGCCTAGCCAAAAATATTGACGCGGCAGCTTATGTAGAAGCCAGCGTGGACCTGAGCTTGTTGCTTGCCCAGGCCTCGGGTAACGATCGGCTGGCGCAGATCATGAGGTCGTTGGCAAGACAAAGTTGGCGCTACACGCAGCTGGCCCTAGGCGATGCGCTGCGTCGCAAAGAGTCTGCGCGCAACTGGCGGACTCTTTTTGAAGCGCTTTCGCAAGGGCAAGACGAAACGGCTGGTCAAGCCATGGAAAAACTGGTGGAAGATGCGCGGCTAGGGGCTGTGCGTTTGCTGAATACTAGCTCAGTGATGCCGCCCGCAGCGAAACCAGCCGGCCGTGTGCCTGCCAAACGCAGGCTCAAGCTGAAAAAATCAGCTTTAAAAAGTGCTTACAAATCGGCTCGCTGACGGTGCCAGCAGTGCAACGCCCGAGGCCAACAACAGCAAAAAGATCATTCTTTGAAACTGATGATCGCTGTAGCGCCGTCCCACCCGCGAGCCCAGCCAAGAACTGCCCATAATGACGGGTGCTATCGCGGCAAAGGTCGAGACTAGGGACAGGTCTACCAAGTCTTGCCAGATGTAGATGCTAAGAACTTGCAGTTGCATGATGATGAAAAAGCTCTGGAAGGTGGCTCGCTGGGTAACGGTGTCCCAATTCCGCATAGAGCACCAAAGGGTCATGGGCGGCCCGCCAATGCCGCAGGCGCCAGCCAGTGCTCCTGAGGTGAAGCCGACGGCCGCGTCCATGGGGCGGCCGGCTTGAATTTTGGGGAAGACCTTTGTGCGCAGCATAAGGGCACAAAAAACAATCAGCCCCAACCCGACAAAGGCACGAAATGTCGATGCATCCAGGTCATGTAGAACCGCCGCGCCCAGCGGCACGCCAAACAGGCTTCCGGCAACGAAGGGGCTGACGCGGCGCACCTTAATGTGATGGCGCACGCTAGCGATTGAGACGAACTGCCCCAGTAAGGAGCCCATGACCACCAAAGGAACTACCTCCTGCGGCGCCATCATCCAGGCCCAAAACGAGGTGGCCACCAGGCCAAATGCAAAGCCTGAGAGGCCCTGCACAAATCCAGAGAGTGCGCCGACGAGCAAAATTTCAGGCGACATAGCCACGCCTTGCGTTGCAGTGCCCATCAGTCCGTGCTGGTGCGTTCGGTAGCAATAACTTTAAAAAGTGGTTGGCCATGTACGCATAAGATGTTGGCCTACCCCGTTGGTCAAGCGCATGGCATGCACAGCCAGGCTGCGTATCAGGTACTCACGCGTTTCCTGGGGAAGGATCACATGTTGCACTCCGTAAACGGCAGCAATGTCATATACGTTGTTCCCGCGCTCCATTTCCTCCAGCCGTTCCTCATAGCCTGCATCGCCTGGTTCCAAGCCGTGGACGATGTTCACGGCGAAGCTCGGCGTCATGAAGCTCACTTCAGCCGTGGGCCAGGCCGCCACTTCGTCGGAATTTCTTCCGCCGCCCATGTTTAGGTAGGCTTGGCCGTAGCTCTTTCGCAAAATGACAGAGATCTTGGGCACAGTGGCCAATTGCAGCGCTGCCATGAAGTTCATGATCCGACCCGGCGCGCGCTTTCGCTCAGCGTCAAGGCCAATAATGAAGCCTGGGGTGTCCACTAACAACACTAGCGGAATATTGAACGAGTCGCACATCACGATGAAGCTGGTTATCTTTTCGCAGGCTTCGGTGTCTAGTGCGCCGCCCTTGTAAAGCGGGTTGTTGGCGATTACGCCTACGGTTTTACCGTTCAAACGGGTCAGCGCCGTGACTGCCACCTTGCCAAAACGCGGCTTCATCTCAAAGAAGCTTTCCTTGTCTACGATGGCGCGGATGACTTTGCGCACATCATAGACTTGAGTTCGGTTGGTCGGCACCAGGTCCAGGATTTTGTCCATGTCAGCTCCCGAGCCTTCGGTCACCGGGACCACCGGGGGAGGCTGGTGGTGGTGGCTGGGCATGTAGCTCAAGAAGCGGATGATGGCAGCTAAGGCTTCTTCGTCGGTATCGACCACCATGTCCAGCAGGCCCGTAACTTCCGAGTGCAGCTTCCAGCCGCCAATGTCCTCGGGGTCAATTACTTCCTTGACCGCCAGGGACACCAGGCGCGGGCTGGATACCGCCATGATGGCGCCCTTGCGCATGACGGTGAAATCGCTCAGAGCGGTGTACCAGGTCGACGAGCCGTAGCAAAAGCCGAGCACTGCACCGGCCCAAGGTGTTTCCCGGGTGCGCATGTATTGCGTGGGGTCTGAGCCAAGCATGCTGCCCATGCCGCGTGCGCCCATGGTGTCTGGCATGCGTGCGCCCGATGACTCGCCCAAGAACACCATGGGCAGGCCGCGCGCCGTGGCCGTGCGTTTCATATGCCCGATCTTTTTGCCATTGGTGGCGCTACTGGATGCGCCCATCACCGTGAAGTCATTGGACACCACAGCCACATCGCGGTCGCCGATCTTGGCGTAGCCGACCACCTTGCCGTCAGCGGGTGAGCGGTCTTTGGCTGCTTCCACCACCGAAGTTGCGAATAGTCCAGACTCGAGAAAGCTGCCGGCATCGACCAGCCGGTCAATTCTTTCCCTGGCGTTGAGCATGCCAGCGTCACGGCGCTCTTGCAGTTTGGCGGGTCCGCCCATGGCCAGTGCTTTTAGGCGGCGCTGTTCGTAATCGTCTAATAACTGCTGTGCGGGAGAGTTGACGGGTTGGTTCATTTTTTTAGTTCGGTGCTGGATTGTGGGGCGCGGCTTGCTCAGCCTGGAAGATCACGCCTTGGGCACAGAGGCGCTCGATGTCTGCAATTGACAGGCCAGCCAGTTCCATAAGCACCTGCTGTGTGTCGCGGCCAACGGCGCCGCCGCTGCTGCGGATGCTGCCCGGTGTACCAGACATCTTGGGCACGATGCCGGGCACGGTCACCTGACCCAGTTTGTCATGCGGCACTTGGACCAACATGTCTCGCGCTTTGAAGTGCGGGTCGCCAAAGATGTCGGCCATGGTGAAAATACGCGTCGCCGGCACAGCGGCATCGAGCAGTACTTGCTCCAGGTCGAGTAAGTTGTGCTGGCTAGTCCAGTCGGTGATTAGCTTGTCCAGCGCGTCGGCGTGGATTGAGCGGGTAATACTCTCCGCAAAGTCCGGGTGTTGGGCCAATTCGGGTTGGCCCATGGCTTTTACTAGGCGCTTGAACACGGCGTCGCCCATCGCGGTGATGTGCACATAGGAGCCGTCCCGGGTCGGGTACAGGTTGTTTGGCGTGCTGTCGGGCAAGCGTGAACCTGCGCGGTTGGCGATAAAGCCGAGCTTTTCATAGGCGGGTACGTGCGGCTCCATGAAGCTGAACGCGCATTCATACAGTGCAGCGTCAATCAGCTGGCCTTTGCCCGAGCCTTTGCCGTGGAGCAAAGCCATCACCGCACCGAAGGCGGCGTACAGGCCCGTGACGCAGTCCGTCAGTGAAACTGCAGCGCGGCTGGGAGGGCGGTCGGGGTCGCCTGTAACATGGCGTAGCCCACTCATGGCCTCGCCAATCACGCCGTAGCCGGCGCGTTCTCGGTAAGGGCCGTTCTGGCCAAACCCGCTGATGCGGACCATCACCAACGACGGGTTGGTACGCGACAGATCCTCGTAGCCAAGCCCCCATTTCTCGAGGGCGCCCGGGCGAAAGTTCTCGATCACCACATCGCATTTTTCGACCAAGCTGCGAACAATTTCACGCCCTTCTTCCGAGCGCAGGTCTAGGGAGATCAGCGATTTGTTGCGCAAGATGCTGGCGGCGTAGAGTGACTCGCCCTCGCATCTCTTGCCCATGGTTCGTACCGCGTCGCCTTCGGCGGGCTCGACCTTGATCACCTCGGCACCGAAATCGGCAAATAGCCTACCGCAAAACGGCCCGGCCACGGTGGAGCCCAACTCTAAAACGCGGTAACCGGCCAAAGGGCCGCTGGCTGGCGCGATAACTCTCTCATTCACATCAGATCCTTTTGGAGGAGCAAGAAGATGGCAGCGGTAAAAGGCTGCATCACGATTCGGCTGCAGCTTGCTGCGCCAGCTGGACGGCCTTTAACTCTTTTTGCCGGGTCTTGCGGGTAGGCAAAAAGGTCTGTTCCACCCAGCGGGTCGTTACCTGGCCGTTGATGAAGTCTGGCTCGTCCATGACCTCACGGTGAAAACCCACGGTGGTGATAATGCCGTCAATACGAAACCCATCCAAGGCCTGGCGCATGGACTCGATGGCCTGGTCCCGAGTGTCGGCATGAACGATCAGCTTGGCGATCAGGGAGTCGTAAAAGGGCGGCACCGTATACCCCGTAAAGCAGTGACTGTCGACGCGCACCCCATTGGCAGTAGGCTGTGACCACTGCGAGATCAGGCCGGGCTTGGGTAAGAAGTTCTTGTTCGGGTCTTCGGCATTAATGCGGCATTCAATGGCATGGCCGCTCAGGCGCACCTGCTCCTGGCTGAATGACAAGGGTAACCCCTGGGCCACGCGGATTTGTTCGGCCACAAGATCAATGCCAGTGACCATTTCCGTGACCGGGTGCTCGACTTGGATACGCGTGTTCATCTCCAAGAAATAAAAGCGGCTGTCGTGCATGTCCACTACAAACTCCACAGTGCCTGCCCCAACGTAGCTCGCTTGCCGAGCCAGCCGAGTAGCGCATTCAGCCATGTCTTGGCGCTGGGCGTCGTTCATGGCTGGGGATGGCGTTTCCTCTATCAGCTTCTGGTGTCGGCGTTGCGCCGAGCAGTCGCGTTCACCCAGGTGAACAACACGGCCGAACTGGTCGCCCATGATCTGAATCTCAATATGCCGCGCCTGATCAATGAACTTTTCCATGTAAATGGTTCCGTCGCCAAAAGCGTTGTGCGCTTCGCTAGACGCTGCCGCCATTTGCGCTGGCAGCTCGGCGGCTTCCCGCACCACGCGCATGCCCCGACCTCCACCACCAGCGCTTGCCTTGATCAGCACCGGGTAGCCGATGCCCTCGGCCAAGCCCAGCGCTTCTTCGGTGTCCTTCAGGGCGCCGCAGCCGGGAACGCATGGCACGCCGGCCGCAGCAGCCAGATTCACGGCCGTGATCTTGTCCCCCATGCTTTCGATCGCTTCGGCAGAGGGCCCGACGAAGGTGATACCCGCTTCTACGCAGGCCCGCGCAAAGTCCGCTCGCTCCGACAAAAAGCCGTAGCCGGGGTGCAGTGCATCGCAACGTGCTCGGCGTGCCGCTGCAATCACTCGATCAATCGCCAAGTAGCTGTCGCCAGCAGGGCTTGGCCCGATGATCTCAAAGTCGTCGGCCAGGCGCGCGGCCAGGCTATCTATATCGGCCTCGGACACCCCCGCCACGACTTCAATGCCCAAGCTGCGGCAAGCTTGAACCACCCGCACGGCGATCTCCCCTCGGTTGGCCACGAACAAGCGGCTAATGGTCTGTGTCATATCTCAATCATTTCTTACTTTTGGAGCAGTTGCGGCATGGACTTGGCAACGCTTTGCCAGTAAGCTGATTCCTTGCGGATCTGCGCTTTGAACTCTTCGGGGGTGTTGGAGGCGGGGTCGGCGCCGGCGGGGCGAATCCATTCCACCATTTCTTTGCTCGTCATGATTTTTTGAGTGGTGCGGGCCAATCGGTCGACGATGCTTTTGGGTGTACCTGCTGGGGTGAAAACGCCGTACCACATGATCATGTCAAAGCCTACACCGCTTTCGGCAAAGGTTGGCGCATTGGGCAGCCCGGCAAAGCGCTTGGACGACGTCACGGCCAAGGCCTTCAGTTTGCCGGCTTGTATGTGCGGTAGCAAGACAGGCACCAGGGCATAGACCATGTCGACCTGCCCAGATATCGCGTCTATGGTGGCAGGGCCGCCGCCCTTGTAGGGCACAAGCAGCAACTCCATGCCGGCCTTGTTGTTCAGCAGCTCCAACGACACATCCAGTTGGGCGTGTGACACCGAGAGCTTTTTGGGGTCAGCCTTTGCTGCGGCGACCAGTTCACGCCCGTTGCTGTAGGTTGTCTTGGGGTTAGCGGCCAGCACGAAGGGCATTTCAGCCACAAGGCTGACTGGCTCGAGTTTTGTGAGCAAATCAAAACCCGGATCTGGGCCGAAGGCAGGGTTGAGCAATTGAAAGATACTGCCCAACAGCAGCGTGTGACCATCGGGCTTGGCGTTCGCCACCGCCGACGCGCCCACATTAGTACTGGCGCCAGGGCGATTCTCTACCACCACAGTTTGCCCCAGCTCACGACCTAGGCGCTCACCGAGTCGGCGTGCGATCAAGTCGGTGGTGCCTCCGGCGGCGTAAGGCACCACCAGTTTGATGGTTTGGGTTGGCCACTGGTCCTGCGCAGCGGCTGGCAGGGTCATGGCGGCTGCGATGGCAGTAAAGGCAAGTAGCAGGCGGAATGAGGCATGAAACATGGCGGGGTCTCCTATTTTAAAACTGACTTTGATCTTTTTATTAAGATTGTCGACAATGTTAATTTGCAATATACTGACCTTTAACACTTCCCGCAAGGACAAAACCTCATGGCAACAGAAATCATTTATTCAGAATTGACTGGCAGTGTCTGGAAAATCCAGCGCCAGCCCGGTGACGTCCTTGTGGCAGATGAGTCCATCATGGTCCTGGAGTCCATGAAAATGGAAATACCGGTGGTGTTGCCTGACGGAGGCCGTCTCATCAAATTGCTAGTTGAAGAAGGCATGGCGGTCAAGGAGGGGCAGGAACTCGCCGTGATCGAATCCGCCTGACGTGAATTTGCAGTTCCCCTGTAGCAATTAGCATCAGCCCAAGAGATTTTTTGAGACTGTAGCGGCCGAACCGCTCAGTGCTTATCAAGGCATCCCTTAAGAATGCCTAGACAAGAGCGACTTTCCATGACAACAACTAAGGAGACAACCATGCTACATCGTCGAGGCCTGCTCAAGGCCCTTACCGCTATGTCCCTGCCCGGTGTTACTGCCCCGGCTTTTTCACAAGCGGCTTATCCCTTTAAAACCATCAACATGGTGTGCGGCTTTGCTGCCGGCAGTGCTACGGATGTAGTGGCCCGGGTGGTCGGCAACAAACTGTCCGAACGGTTGGGGCAGCCAGTGGTGGTTCAAAACGTGACCGGTGCGGCATCGACCATCGCGGCAGACAACGTGATTCGCGCGCCAGCGGACGGCTACACCCTGATAACGGTTTCCAGCGCCATAACCATCGCGCCAGCTGTTTATAACAACTTAAAGTTTGACGTGGAGAAGGACATGGTGGCGATTGCCAACATCGGCTTTCTGCCCACCGTGCTGATGGTCAACGATGCCCTGCCCGTGCGTAATTTCACCGAGTTCGTGGACTATGCCAAGAAGAACCCAGGCAAACTGAACTACGGCTCTTCGGGAACTGGCGGCTCCACGCATATGGCTGCAGCCCTGTTGGCTCAGACTCTGGGTCTGAGCATGACCCATGTCCCTTACCGCGGGAATGGACCGGCAGGTCAGGCACTGATGGCCGGCGAAATCCAGGTGCTGATGGACACCACGGTGTTGGCGGCCCAGTCCGTCAAGACCAACCGTGTCCGTGCTTTGGCCGTTACTGGGGTTTCGCGTTCTGCCGCTTTGCCCGACGTGCCCACCTTCCGCGAAGCGGGGCTGGCCAACTTTGACGCCTCGGTCATGTTCGGGATCATGGGCTCCAAAAACCTGCCGCGCGCAGTGGTCGAGCGGATAAATCGCGAAGTTGGCGAAGCCTTGAAAGACCCCGGGCTGCAAAACCAGCTTGTCAAAACAGGCGGCCTGCAACTCACACCCGGCTCGCCTGAGCAGTTCGCCCAACTGATTTCCGACGATATCGCCAAGTGGCGAAAGGTCGCGACTCAGATGGGCATACGCGCCGAATAAATTCGAAGAGAGCCCTAGAGCAAGCGACCCATGCCCAACACCACGCCGCCGCCAAGCAACACCCCCACCTCCGAAGCCTGGGACGAGGAAATTGACGAGCTCAAACGTCGCCACCAATTCGCCGAAACCATGGGCGGGCCTGAATCCGTCGCTCGCCAACATAACGCCGGCAGGCTAACGATTCGTGAGCGCATCATTGGGCTCACCGATCCAAACAGTTTTCAGGAAGTGGGCAAGCTCACCGGACAGGGTCACTACGTGGACGGAAAGTTGGCAAGCGTAACGCCAGCCCCCTATGTGATGGGCTTGGCCGAGATCGACGCGCGACCGGTGGCCATCGGTGGAGAAGATTTCACCATTCGCGGCGGTTCCAGTTGGAGTGGCGACCGCAAGAAGGGCGGCCAAGGCGGCTTTGTGGAAGACCTAGCGCTGGACTATCGGATCCCGTTGGTTAACCTGATCGATGGTGCTGGTGGCAGCATCACCTCGCACAAGCGGCGAGGCCACGCCGTCTTTCCAGGCGTACATGGTTTTGAGACCTCGGTAGAACTCATGAGCGTGGTACCTGTGGTCAGTGCCGTTTTGGGCACTGCCGCCGGTGGCCCGGCAGGCCGCGCCATTTTGTCGCACTGGTCGGTAATGACCCAGGACACCAGCCAAATCTTTGCGGCCGGTCCACCGGTGGTTGAACGCTCACTGGGTCAGAAAATCAGTAAGGAAGAACTGGGTGGGCACAAAGTCGCCGCTGATACGGCAGGTTTGGTGCACAACGTTGCCGCTAACGAAGCCGAATGCTTTGCCATGATCCGGCGCTACTTGTCGTACATGCCCAGCAATGTGTGGGAGTTGCCGCCTGTGGTGGATACGGGTGACCCGCCCCAGCGCCGTGAAGAAGGCCTAGCGAGCATTATTCCCAAGGATAGGCGCAAACCCTACAACATGCGAAAGCTTGTGCAGATGGTGGTTGACAAGGATTCGGTCTTTGAAATACAGCCTAGCTATGGCAAGGCTGTGATCACCTCGCTGGCCCGCATGAACGGTAAGGTGGTGGGCATCATTGCCAACAACCCCATGATCTACGGCGGCGCGCTGGACCTCAAGGCCGCAGGCAAGCAGACGCACTTTATTCAGTTGTGCGACACCTTTCACATCCCACTGATTTTCTTGGTCGACGTTCCGGGCTTTATGGTGGGGCAGGACGCGGAACTCGCCGGCACCTTACGCGAGGGCATGCGTAGCGTCTATGTGGCCATGCAGGCCACAGTGCCTATCTTGACCGTCGTGATACGCAAGTGCTATGGCATGGCGGGTATGGCGGCGACGGACAAGAACGGCATCGGTTTGAAGCTAGCTTGGCCGTCGGCTGAATGGGGGTCATTGCCTGTGGAGGGCGGCGTTGCGGCTGCCTACAAGCGTGAAATCGCCGCAGCAGCCGACCCCAAGCTGCGCGAGCGAGAGCTGGAGGCCGAGCTGCGTGAGCTGACCTCACCTTTCCGCACGGCTGAGGCATTCGGTGTCGAGGACATTATTGACCCCCGCGACACACGGCGGTATTTGTGCCGCTTCATCGATGCAGCGCAAGCCAAACTCCGCACTGGACTTGGACAAAAAATGCGGGCTGGTGTGTTGCCTTAAGTAGACACTGATTTCGCGGCTGCCTGGCGCTTAGGCACCTAGAAGGAATACGGCCACGAGGACGAAGACAGCAATGAAGGCGGTCTCTAGCACCAGCATGAGTAGGGGCTGCTGAATCGCCCCGTAATTCGTGGATGCCATTTGGAGTCTATGTTTCGAGGCCTTTAGATAACTACCTTACTTGATGCAGACCCTAAACATAGACTCATTTCACTGAGATACACTCAAGCAAGCACTTGCTCTTCACCGCGTAATGCCCCTTGACATGGTGGGGGTCGCTAGTTCGAATCTAGTCGCGCCTACCAAAATCGGTAGAAAAAACAAGCACTTGGCGGAAACGCCCAGTGCTTTTTTTCGCCTGTCGGTATGACGATATTATGACGAACCGCCTTTCAGCCGATGCGCTTTTCGGCCGCGGTTTGGCCAAGCTTATCAAGCTGACGGCGCTACCTGACGGACCCCGGTGAGCCCGGCCAAGTGACCAGGCGCTCGGGCGCCGCCATGGCCGCCTCCCACCAGACGCTCGCTTGCGCATCGTCAAGCGACATTCGCGCGCAGGCCCTGAATTTGTCTTGCAGTTCCTGGTCGCTCACCGGCCGGCTCGCGTGGCCCCGCGCGCGCCGAACGGGCTCGGCGTCGAGCGTGGTGCCGTCGGTCAATCGAACCGACAACAGGTCTTGCGGCGAGAACAGCGGCTCCAGCGCATCGCGCTCGGTGGCGATCTCGATACGCACTTTTCGAAGCAGGGCCTGCACA
>Ga0209442_1000889_pt1 | contig 17411 bp, 12 predicted proteins | sample LauGreSBDMM110DD_2_FD_187565 | JGI IMG/M metagenome (GOLD analysis project Ga0209442, IMG submission 187565) | Freshwater lake microbial communities from Lake Michigan, USA - Sp13.BD.MM110.DD (SPAdes) (version 2) | ecosystem: Environmental > Aquatic > Freshwater > Lake | place: Lake Michigan...
CATCAAGTCTCGGGCCGCCATACAGGTGGCCGACCACCAATCGTTGCGGCTAGCCGTGATCGGATCGCGGGCAAAGGTGCTTTTCAGGTGGCGCAGGATGGCTTCGCGAAAAGCCATGACCGAAGGCACGCCCAGAGTGGTCGACTCCAGCGGCGCAGGCTTCTTAACAGAAATTTTGGTGGCCGGCTTGGCCTTCGGAGCCGGCTTGACCGGTCGACGGGCAGCGGACTTAGGAGCGGGCTTCTTTTTCTTTGGCATGATCGGTAAAATAGGACACCCCTACCCTAAGCCACTAGCGAGCCAAAACCGCGTCAGCCCTGTGCCAGTTGGCGCAGCTTGTTCAAATCCAGCTTACCCGTGCCCAAAATCGGGATGCCGGGTACTTTCTTAAACACCTTAGGTATCCACAGGTTGGCCAAGCCCTCGGCCGCCAAGGTGGCGCGTAACGCGTCGGGGTCGAGGTCGATGGTATGGAGGACGACCAACTGCTCGCCCTTGGCGGGATCGCTAACGGCCGAAACCGCGAGAACGGCCTCCGCGGAGGCCTGTAGATTCAAAGCCTTTAGCAAGGCCTGCTCGACGGTACCATGCGGCACCATTTCGCCGCCGATTTTGGAAAAGCGGGAAAGTCGACCAGCCAGATACAAGAAACCGTCGTCATCCAAGCGCGCTAAGTCGCCGGTTCGATACCAACCATCCACGATGGCCTCGGCCGTGCGGGCGGGGTCGCCTAAATAGCCCGTAAAAATATTAGCCCCGCGCACTTCAAGGAGGCCTACCTGGCCGATGGGTAGGACCGCGCCGGTTTCGATGTCGACGAAACGCACCGCGACGCCCATGACGGGCCGGCCGACCGAGCCACGAATGTTACCCGTCCAGATACCATTGGGGGCTTCGTCTTCGGCCTTGTCGGGGACATTGACCGCCAGCACCGGGCTGGTCTCCGTGATACCATAACCCTCGAGCATGGCGGTTTGCAGCTGTTCCCCGAAGCCTGCGGCCAAGTCATCCGGTAATTTTTCCGCCCCGACCACGACCCATTCCAAAGACTTAAGGTCTTCGGCGGTGGCGCGACGCAGGTACGGACGCAGAAAAGTCGGGGTGCCCACGGTGACCGTCACCCGTTCTTCCTTGATGGCCTTGATGGAGCCATTCGTATCGAGCGGCGAAGGGAGAGTCACCAAGGTGCCGTCACGCGTCATGAAATACCACAGACCCACCGTGAAACCAAAGCTATGAAAGACTGGTAGGCTCGAAAGCAGGACCGCGGTCGGAGGCAAGATGTCGGCATCTTCGATTTGCCGCAGGTTAGCCAAAATATTACGGTGCGAAAGAATAACCCCCTTCGGCTCACCGGAGCTACCACTGGTGAACAACAAAGCGGCCTCGTCGTCGCCACCGCGAGCAGGCACTCCAGCCAACAACGGGATAAGCCGAGACGGCAGAGCCCTAATCAAGGCCATCCGCCAAGCCACTTGCCAGCGAGGTAACGACTGCAGCTCTGTGGCGATATCCATCAGGCGGTCGCCCCATGGGAAATCCGGAAACTTTTCCGTGAGCTTCACCTTGAACGCTTCGGCGGTGATCACCAAGTCGACCTCGGCGCGACGCAGGCACGATTGCACCTGATCGCGGCCCAGTGTGAAATTAAGGTTCACCGGGATTTTACCGCCCAAGACACAAGCCAAGTTTGCAACCGCAGCGGCCACCCCAGGTGGCAACACGATGGCGACGCGACGTGCGGTCGTCGCCGCACTTAAGCGCCGGGAGATGACCCAGGCCAAAGACAAGAGCATGGCTCCGGAGAACTCGCGCCGTGCGCCCGTGCGGTCGACCAAAGCGACTTGGCCACCCTTAGCGGCTAAGCCGACGGTGACTTCCCGGCCCAAGTGGCCGTTGAGCGAAGGCCGGAGGGCGAAAGCTTCCGCCGCCAGTTCGAGCAAGCGCAAACGCGTCTCGGCATGCTCAGAGAAGGGATACGGCTTGCCGATGACTGCCGAGATGGGGCGAGGGAAATGCTTAGGCCACTTGAAGAAAGACTTACCACCGAGGTGACTGAAAATTGAACCCCACAGGCCATCCATGGCCATGGGCACGATGGGTACATTCGCCCGGCGCGCAATCAACTCGAAGCCCCGCCGTAACGTCAAGATACCCCCATTACGCGTCAGACTGCCCTCGGGGAAGATGCAGACAATTTCACCCTCCTTGAGTGCGTCGGCTGACTTTTGAATGGCGTCCTTGGCTTTCGCCTCGGTGACTGGAATCGTCCGCATTATCCGCGTCAACTTGTTGATGATCGGGTTACGCTCGAACCCTTCCCATGATAGGTAACGAATCGGTCGGGGGCACAGCACGCCAAGGACCACCACGTCGACATACGAAACGTGGTTACAAATAATCAAAGCGCCGCCCGTAGCCGGGATGTTCGAAAGCCCTCGCACCTCCATGCGATAAAAGACCCGGACGAAGCACCAGCAAATGGTCTGCAGCAAGCAATAGCCCCAGGTCATCGAAGGATGACGACGCAGGCCTCGCCAGAGGAAGAGTAAGAGGAAAAGGCCAATCGCTAATAGAGCGAGACCGAGCATGAGAAGCAGAAATTGGGTTACAGTCACCCCTTCTCCATAACCACCTAAAACCCATAGCGCAAGAAGCGACCTTTCGGGTTGACCCCTCCCCTCTAGTCGTTGCCTTAAAGACCTACCCACATGCGCGACTACGTCCTCAGACGGTTGCTGCTCCTCCCTTTGACCTTCATCGGGATTACGTTCGTTGCGTTCTGCTTTACGCGCTTCGTGCCCGGCGGCCCCATCGAGCAAGCCATGGCTGAACGGCAACAGGCTGATCAGAAGCGCGGCAGTGGGAAGGCGCGCCCCACTGGCCCGGCCTCACCCGAGGAGCTGGATAACCTCAAGCGCCGCTATGGTTTTGACCGGCCTCTAGTAGAAGCTTATGCTATTTGGCTCGGCGTCTGGCCGGGCCCCGCCCTCCAGGCCACGGCCCGGCTGAACGCCCAGGGCGTCGCGGAACTGGAGGTAGCCGATGAGACTAAGCCGGGGGCCTCCGTGAAGATCAAGGTATTGGCCGAGGGGGATGCCTTTACCGTTCGGAATACCGACGGTCAGCCCCGCGTCGGCTGGAAAGCGGAGGCCGCCCCCCTGCCCGACGACCCTGATAAGTCCGTGCGCATCGTCGCCTTCCACCCGTCGCTCTCGGGCGTACTCCAACTCAACCTCGGCACCTCAACAGACTCCGACAAGCCGGTGTGGGATGAAATCAAGGCGCGCTTACCGCTCTCCCTCTGGTTCGGGTTCTGGACGATGGTCATCGCCTACGGGGTCTCCATCCCTCTCGGCGTCATCAAAGCCCTCCAACGCGACAGCTGGTTTGATACACTGACGTCGCAGGCCCTGTTCATCCTCTACTCGATTCCCGGCTACATCCTCGCCGTGGCCTTGCTGCAAGTCCTCTGCTTCCAACTCGGCTGGTTCCCAACCAAAGGTTTTGCCTGGGATAGCCTGACGTGGGGTGCCCGCCTCCAGCACACGGTCCTCCCGCTGACCTGCATGACCATCGGCTCCTTCACCGCGCTCACGCTCTTCACCCGTAATGGTCTCCTCGAAAACCTCGGCGCCGACTACGTCCGCACTGCTCGGGCCAAAGGCGTGGGCTTCCGCCGCATTGTCTATGTGCACGCCCTCCGTAATTCCTTAATCCCGATTGCCGCGACGTTTGGACATAATCTCGGCTTCTTCCTCACCGGGTCTTTTCTCATCGAAGTAACCTTCAACATCCCGGGCATGGGTCTACTCGGATTTGATGCACTCTCGCATCGTAACTTTCCGGTCTTCCTTGGACTCCTCACCCTTTCCAGCCTAGCGATGCTCCTCGGTAACATCGTCTCCGACCTTTGCGTGGCCGCCGCCGATCCGCGCATCCGCTTCGATAAAAAAGCATGAACTGGCTCGACCCCATCACCCGTCGCCGCCTCGAGCGCTTCCGTCACCACCGCGCTGGCTGGTGGTCATTCGTCGCCTTAAGCAGCCTAACGCTTCTGGCACTGCTGGGGCCCTTGCTCGTCGGCAACCGCCCGCTGGCACTGCAGATTGATGGCCGCTGGCGCTTCCCGGTGTTCGCTGGTTTCATTTCGGCGAAAGAACTCGGCTACAGTGGCGAAGCCGAACCGAAGTATCGACTGCTCGCCAAACAAGTGGCCGCGGACGGGCGCGGATGGGTACTCATGCCGCCCATTCCCTTCGCGCCCCATGAGGTCAGTGAAGTCATGCCCGCCGTCCATCAGGATGCCGCCGGCAAATGGTGTGAACCCCGCGGCATCATCAGGGAAAGTAGGATCTTCAACCTCAACCCCGATGGCACCCGCGCTCGCTCTTGGACCATCGTCAATGGCCAGCTCTCCGGCGATGCCAAGGTCATCACCGACGGCACCACCGTGGCCCGGGCTAAGTTCGTCGACGGTAAGGTCGACTTCACTTGGCCGACCGGCACGCAGCAAGATTGGCTGCCCCGCGGCGCCCTCTATACGATGATTCCCTCGCCGTGCGCCCCCGGGCAAGATGGGCATTGGCTGGGTACGGATGAATCCGGCCACGACATTCTGGCCCGCCTCTGGGGCGGCTTCCGCCTCTTACTCCTCGCGGCGGCACTCTTCCTGCCCGCTGTTTATGCGGTGGGCCTACTCCTCGGAGCCGCCATGGGGTACTTTGGCGGCCTCTTTGACCTCATCCTGCAGCGCGTCATGGAGGTCTGGTCCAACATCCCATTTCTTTACGCCATCATCTTCCTAGCGAGTATCTTGGAGCCCAACTTGACCGTCCTCGCCCTCTTACTGGTCGCCTTTTCTTGGATCGGCCTCGCCCAACAGCTGCGCGCTTCGGCTTACCAAATCGCCGCCCGCGATTACGTGAACGCGTCGCGCACGCTGGGCGCCGGACATCTCCGCATCCTCTGGAAGCACATCTTACCCAACTGCGCCACTGTCATCCTGACCACCCTGCCGTTCACCTTGCACGGACTCGTCTTCTCCCTCTCTGCCCTCGACTACCTCGGCTTTGGCCTCCCGCCGACGGAGCCCTCTTGGGGCGATCTCTTGCACCAAGGCCGCGAGAACTGGCGGGCGTGGTGGATTCTCACGCCGGCACTTGCCTGCCTCGTCGGCCTCATGGTCATGATTAATTCCATCGGCGAAGGCCTCCAAGAAGCCTTCGATATCAAACGCGTCCAGAAATGAAACCACTCTTCACCCTGCTGGTCACCTGCCTCGCGTTCACGTCTGTCTACGCCGAGACCTTCCGCGACCCGCGCGCCGCCGAATTCTACAAGCAGCACCCCGAGTTCTTTCACTTCGCCCAAGCCAGTGACCTACCCAAGGACCTCGACTGGAAAGATGGCGCCGAGCAGCAAGAATTCGCGGACCCACGAGCCGTCCGCGGGGGCACGCTGCACCAGATGATCATCACGACGCCGCCGACCTTACGGCGCGTCGGTGCCAATGCGAACAACGGCTTCCGCGCCGACCTCTACGAGAACAACGACCTCGGCCTCTTGGCCTCGCACCCCAATACCGACGAACCCATCCCGGGCCTCGCCCTTCGTTGGGCGCTCTCCAAGGACGGCCTCACGGCGTACTTCAAACTCGACCCGAAGGCCCGCTTCACGGACGGCCAGCCGGTTACGGCCGACGACTTCTTCTACTCGTTCTACTTCTTCCGCTCGCCCTGGGCCGATGCCGACTGGTATGCCGACTTCTACACCAAGGAATTTGGCGGTATCACCCGCTACGACGATCACACCATCGCGGTGCATGCCCCCCGCCTCCGCCCCCGCCAACTGGAGTGGCTAGGTGACCTGCGGCCAACCCCGCGCGAATTCTTTAAGGACTTCGGGCCAGACTACCTCAAGCGCTACAACGACCGCCAACAACCAACGACTGGGGCGTATTACGTGCCCGCCGATGGCTTTCGCCGGAACCAATCCATTACCCTCCAACGCGTGCCGCGCTGGTGGGCCGAGGAGCGCCGCTTCTATCGCTATCGTTTCAACCCGGATGCGATTCAACACCTGGTCATTCGCGAGATGGACAATGCCTACGAATCGCTGATGGCGGGCGAGCTCGACTTCATGCTGATTGGCCTACCGCGCTTCTGGTACGGCACGAACGAGAAGCCTGCCTACCAACTCGGCTACCTGACGAAGGTCCAATTCTACAACGACATCCCACGGCCGCCCTACGGCCTCTACATCAACACCCAGAAGCCGGGTCTGGACGACCGCAACGTCCGCGTCGGGCTGCAGCATGCCACCGACTTCCAGCGGGTCATCGATGGCTTCTACCGCGGGGACTTTGAGCGCTTAAACCATTTCAGCGAAGGCCTCGGCCAATACACCGACCCCTCCATCCGCGCCCGTCGCTATTCGCCCGAACTCGCCCGCGCCGCCTTCGCACAGGCTGGCTACACCCAGATTGGTTCCGATGGAATCCTCATGAATGCGGCGGGACGACGACTCTCCTTCCGCCTAACCTTCGATACCACCGACCGTCGCAAGATGCTGGCGACGCTTATCGAATCAGCCCGCCGTTGCGGCGTTGAGTATATCCCGGAGACCCTCGAACACACCACCATGTACCGTAAAGTCATGGAGAAGAACCATGAGATCTGCTTCTGGGCGTGGAGCGTCTCCAGCCGCGTCCCTGCTTTCTGGGAATCGCACCACTCGGACAACGCCTTGGAAAAACTCCCTGACGGTCGACGTGTCCCGAAGCGCCAGACCAACAACATCACGGGTATCGATAACCCCGAGCTGTCTAAGCTGATCGACGACTTCCGGGTAGCGACCAAGGAGGATGATATGGTCCGGCTCTCCTTCCGGATTCAGAACATCATGCACGAGGACGCTGACTTCATTCCCGGCTGGCGGGTACCTGGCTACCGCGTTGGTCACTGGAACTGGGTGAAATTCCCTGAGAGCTTTGACGTCCGGGGCGGCGATGAACCCTTGACCTATGGGCTTTACTGGCTCGACCCCGCGGAGCGTGAAAAATCACTGGCCGCCTTTCGCGCTGGCCAAAAACGCGGGGAGCCGAAGTCCGTGGTGCATGATAAGTACCGGGTGAACTGACCGCGGTTCTTCCTTCCCCTCCTCACCCCGAAAGCCTAACGTCACGCCCATGTCCGCCGCTCCACTCCTGAAAGTCCAGGACCTCGGGGTCACCTTCCGCTCCAGCGGTAAGGAGACCATGGCCTCGGCTAACGTGTGCTTTGAACTCCGCCAAGGTGAAGTCCTCGCGGTCGTTGGCGAATCTGGTTCCGGCAAGTCGGTGTCAGCCTTAGCACTCACCCGCCTCCTGCCCGGCGAACCGACTTGCACCATCACCGGACAAGCCTGGCTCGATGGCCGCGACCTGCTCGCCCTCGACGAGACCGAAATTTCCAAGTTCCGCGGTAAGGAAATTGCCTACGTCTTCCAAGACCCGGGCACTTCCCTGAATCCCGTCTATACAATTGGCTTTCAGATCGGCGAAGCTGTCCGCATCCATAACCTTGGTGTCACCGACGTCGACGCTGCCGTGATCAAGGCCCTCGAAGAGGTGCACATCAACGACCCGCACAAAGTCGCCAACCAGTACCCGCACGAGCTTTCTGGTGGGATGCAACAGCGTGCCATGATCGCCATGGCCTTGGCTTGCAACCCGCGCATCCTCATCGCCGATGAGCCGACCACGGCTCTCGACGTCACAATTCAGAAAGAGATCATGGACCTGCTCGGCCGCCTCCGCAAAGACCGCGGCATGAGCATTCTCTTGATTACGCACAACTTCGGCATCGTCGCCAACTTCGCCGACCATGTACAGGTCATGCGTCACGGACGCGTGGTCGAAAGTGGTACCGCGGAGCATGTGATGAACCACCCGACGGACCCCTACACCAAGGGACTTATTGCGTGTATCCCGCGCCTCGGACAACGCCGCCACCGCCTAACCACCCTCAACGAGGAACTTTCCAAGTCGTGAGTACCGCCCCTTCTGCCCTCCTCGAGATTCGCGACCTTTCGGTGCATTACCCGGGTCGCGCTAACTGGTTCTTTCAAAGCGCTGAACCCAAGCGGGCCGTCGATGGTATCTCTTTCGTGATTCCGCAAGGCAAGACGGTCGGTCTCGTCGGCGAATCCGGTTCCGGTAAAAGCACCACAGGCAAGGCCATCATCAAACTCGCCCCGCTGACGTCTGGCCAGATTCTCTACCAAGGCGCCGACATCGGCCGCCTCAGCAACGCCGACTTCCTCCCTTGGCGGAAGAAGATCCAGATGATCTTCCAGGACCCGTACAACTCGCTCAACCCTCGCTCTGACGTGCTCGGCATCCTGTCCGAGCCCCTCGAAATTCACTTCCCAGGCATGTCGAAGTCCGAACGCGAGCAACGCTGTGCTGAGCTCCTCCGCGACGTCAAGTTGCCGCCGGAACACCTCCGCCGCCACCCGCATGAGTTCTCCGGCGGCCAACGCCAGCGCATCGGTATCGCCCGGGCCCTCGCCGTCCAACCCGAACTCATCATCTGCGATGAACCCGTCTCCGCGCTGGATGTCTCCGTGCAGGCTGAAGTCGTCAACCTCCTCCAGGACCTCCAGGAGAAACTCGGACTTACCTACCTCTTTATCGCACACGACCTCGCCGTCGTCGAGCACGTCAGCGACCATATCCTTGTCATGTCCAAGGGACAAATCGTCGAACAAGGCGTGCCGTCCGAAATCCTTGGCAACCCGCAACACGCTTACACTAAGACCCTCCTGGCGGCCGTGCCACGGTTCTGATGTCGACGGAAGCACAGGGCGCGACGGCACCTCAGCTCGACGCCACCACGCGCGGCTTTGGTTGGATGTTGCTGGGCATGGCAGCCTTCACCGCGTGGGATCAATGGGCTATCTGGAGCACCAAGGACGACTACACCTTCGGCTACCTTGTGCCGGTCTTCTCGGGCTACGTGCTCTGGGAGCGGTGGGCTGACCTCAGTGCATGGCTAGTAGGCAGCCGCTCGGCTCCAGGTCCGGCCAACCGACCCTGGCACCTGCGCGTCATCGCTGCGCTGACTTTCGTGGCTCTGTTAACGTTTGCGCTGGGCGCCGCCGCCCGGGCCATCACTGGCACGGGTGTGGTACCCACGCTGGCCATTGCCTTCGGATTCGTGGGCACGGCCCTTGGCTGCACTTTCCTCTCCGTGCAAGGCCCGCAGCAAACCGAAGCCACCGGACGTGCCCGGATGGCCGCTGTCGCCTTGATGCTCTTCCCTGTCGGCGTCTGGCTAATCTCGGGACCATTCCTTTACCTGATTGATAATCAGATCAAAGGGGAACTCCTGACGAACGTCACCGAACTCGTCTCTGGCATTCTGCGCGCGACCGGCCACACCATCCGGGTCAGCGGCAACACCATCATCTTCGCCAACAACGATGCCGTCGGCGTGGCGGACGCCTGCTCTGGCATTAGGTCATTCTCCGCCTGCGTGTTCGTGGGCGCTTTCCTCGGCGCCATCTTCCTCGAAGGCGAGCTCCTCGGCTCGCTCGTCCGACGCATGGCGATGATTGCGCTCTCGGCCGGCGCCGCTATCCTGCTCAACATCGGGCGTAATACCTACTTGGCTTTCCACGCGATGAACCACGGCTCACGCTCGTTAGACCGTGATTACAGTGGCCTCGAACCAGGCAGCCCCGGTTTCTCGTCCTTCGGTACGGTGCATGATTTCGCAGGAAACGCCGCCATGTTGCTTGCCTTTTTAGTCCTACTCGCCTGCGTTCCTTTGCTTAACCGCCTTGGCCGAAGACCCGCCTCCCCCGCATGAAGATTCTTCATATCACGCCGGAAATTGCCCCTTGGTCGAAGGCTGGCGGATTGGGAGACGCGACGTCCGCCCTGGCGAAAAACTTAGCCGCCCTCGGCCATGAAGTCCGCGTGGCCACGCCATTGTATGGCTCCGTGCCCGGCCGTGAGCAGATGGGGACAGTATTGGACTCCCTTAAAGTAGATGTCGGCGGTGACCCCGCTAAAGCGGCCTGCCGCGTGCGGTCCGTCGATCTCGCACCGACGGCGCAGGTGTGGTTCATCGAACACGACGATTACTACGGGGCCCGTGAAATCTACCCAGCCCGCGAAGAAACCGCCGAACGGGCCGCCTTCTTCGGACGCGCGGCCCTCGATGCCTGCCTCCAGCTGGGTTGGATTCCCGACGTCATCCATTGCCACGATTGGACGACTGGCCTGATCCCGGTGCTCCTTAATACGACGCTAAAGTCTTCGCCCCTCGGACGCTGTGCAACGGTGCTTTCCATTCACAACCTGCAACATCAAGGGCTACTGAGCCGTCGCATCCTGCCCTTCTTACGCTTACCCGAATGGCTCTTTAAACCCGAGGAGCTCGAATGCCTCGGGGGCGTGAACTTCCTCAAAGGTGGCATCCTCCACGCCAACCGCATCATCACCGTCAGCGCGACATACGCGCAAGAAATCCTTACGCCCGCCTTCGGGTTCGGCCTGCAAGACGTCGTCCTGCGACGCCAAGCCCACCTGGACGGCATCCTGAACGGCGTCGACCTCGACGAATGGGATGCGCAGAAGGACAAGCATTTGGCGAAAAACTTTAGTGCACAGGACCTCGCGGGTAAACGCGCCTGTAAACTCGACCTCCAGAAACAGTTCAAGCTGACGGACGACCCCCAAGCCCCACTCGTCGGAGTCATCTCCCGCCTCTGGGACCAAAAAGGTCTCGACCTCGCAGTGCAGGCTCTACCGAAGTTCCTGCGCGCAGGTCGGTTGCAGTTCGTATTACTCGGCAGCGGCGACAGTTGGCTCGAACAAGAATTCCGGCGCCTCGCCGATAACTTCCCCGGACGCGTCGGTATCCGGATCGGGTATGACCAAGCGCTCTCGCACCGCATTGAAGCCGGTTGCGACTTCTTCCTGATGCCGAGCCGGTTCGAACCTTGCGGACTTAACCAGATGTATTCGATGGCTTACGGCACGCTGCCGATCGTCCGTGCCACCGGCGGACTTGCCGACACCGTCCGTCACTGGAACTCCACCACCCATCAAGGCACCGGCGTCGTCTTCCAGCATGCCGACGTGGGAGCCGTCGAATGGGCCATCGAGCAGGCCTTAGCGCTCTACGCTCGCCCTGAGGACTTTATTTCCGCCCAAAAACAGGCGATGCGGGAAGAGTTTAGTTGGCGGAAGTCCGCGCAAGCCCACGTGGCGTCTTATGAGAAGGCCTTGGAGCAGCGTTAATTGGCTAACTTTTAGCATATCTGCCTATAATTTAGCAGGGCCCAACGGATTTGTGTCAAAAAAGCGTCGGATTATTCTAGATTACGGGGGCCTCCCGAACTTTGGCATAGGTTGAGCATAAGGGCAGGTGCTATGAAACACACCTCCCTCCTGTCACTCCTCACCCTCACCGCTGCCTCGGCCATGGCCCAGTCAGCAGCTCCGGCCCCGGCGCTCACCACGTCGGGTAACCTAGCCTACACCTCCGACTACGTCTTCCGCGGCATCACGCAGAATGGCGGCAAGACTGCCATCCAGGGCGGCTTCGACGTCGCGCATACTGCCGGCCTCTCGGCTGGTGTTTGGGCTTCGAACGTCAACTGGACTGGCACCACCCTCGAAGTCGACGCCTATGCGGCCTACGGCTTTAGCCTCACGAAGGACATCACCGCCTCCGTCGGCTACATCGCCTACATCTACGAGGGCAATTCCTCGCTTAACACTAGCGAACTGAACGTCTCGGCGTCGGCCTACGGCCTCACCGCGAAGATCTCCTACGCCACCACCGACTACTTCGGTATCGTCGGTTCCGGCACCAAGTACTACGAGTTGAACTACGCCTACGACATCGCTGCAGTAAAGGGTCTCTCCCTCGCGCTCCACTACGGTATCACCGACGGCAAGAACGCTGCCTCCAACGACAAGGATTACTCCATCGCGCTGTCCTACCCAGTCGCCGGCTTCACGGGCACCCTAGCCTTCTCCAACGGTAGCGGCACCTTCGCCGGCGGCGGAACGGACGTTTACGAAGGCATCACGGCCGTCACGCTGAAGAAGACCTTCTAATAGGGTCAACTCTTAGGATATAGCATAGCCCAGGGGCGTCTTCCGCGAGGAAGGCGCCCCTTTCTCTTTGTAGGGTTGAAAAACGGCCGATTCGGATAATGGTAAGCCTTCCGATGATCGAGTCCGCCCGCAAACCCGACTGGCTCCGCGCCAAGCTTCCTACTGGTCCCGACTACCTCGAGACCCGTAAGAACGTCGACGAACACAAGCTACACACGGTCTGCCAGTCCGCCCAGTGCCCTAATATGGGTGAATGTTGGTCCCGCGGCAGCGCGACCGTGATGATTCTCGGTAACGTCTGTACCCGTTCCTGCACCTTCTGTGCCGTGCTATCCGGCCGCCCCAGCGAACTCGACCTCGGTGAACCGGCCCGCGTGGCGGAGTCCATCTCTCTGATGAACCTGAAGCATGTCGTCATCACATCGGTCGCCCGCGACGACTTGAAGGACGGCGGTGCTTCCGTCTGGGCCGCCACGGTGCGCGCCACCCGCCACCGTTGCCCCAAGACCACGATTGAGGTCCTCCCCGCCGACTTCCGCGGCGAACAGGAACACCTCGACACCCTGCTCGACGCGAAGCCCGACATCCTTAACCACAACTTAGAGACGGTCGAACGTCTTCAACGTCCCGTCCGCAAGACTGCGCGCTATGACCGTTCCTTCTGGGTGCTCAAGCACGCCAAGTCCCGCGGCTTCATCACCAAGACCGGCCTCATGCTCGGTATCGGCGAACAAAAGGACGAAGTCGCCCAACTGATTAAGGACATCGCCGCCGCGCAGGTGGACATCCTCACGATTGGCCAATACCTTTCGCCAAGCAAGGAACACGCCCCCATCGACCGCTGGGTTCACCCCGATGAATTCGCGGAATGGAAGACCTTCGCACTGGCCGCTGGGGTTAAGCATGTGGAATCGGGCCCGCTCGTTCGCTCGTCCTACCGAGCCGACGAACAAGCTGTGAAGTTTGACCTCCTTGCCCGTCGCGCCGCACCGACCTCCTAACCTGTGGACGGCCTGCCTCCTGTCGACTTCCGGGCCGAACTGAACGCGGAACAGTACGCGGCGGTGACCTCTCCGCCTGGTCCGGCCCTCGTCCTCGCTGGCGCCGGTTCTGGCAAAACGCGCACGCTGACCTACCGCGTGGCGTGGCTCCTCCACCAAGGCGCCAAGCCCTGGGACATCTTGCTGCTGACGTTCACCAACAAGTCGGCCAAGGAGATGCTCGAACGCGTCGAGGACCTCACCGGCATCCCGCGTGGGCAGTTCTGGGGCGGCACCTTCCACTCCATCGGCCAACGCATCCTGCGCCGCAACGCTTTGGCGGCAGGCCGTTCGCCCGACTTCACCATCCTCGACCAAAAGGAGTCGGAACATCTCTTCTCGGAAATCGTCAAGGCCAGCGACGGGGCTTTCATTAAAGATAAGACCAACCCCAAGGCCGGGGTTATCCTCGACGCCTACTCCCATGCCCGGAATACGCTCCGACCCGTAGCCGAGGTCATCAGCGAACGTCTGGACTGGATGAAGGGCGGGCCCGAAAAGCTCGTCGGTTTCTGCGACGCCTATGAGGCTGCGAAGAAAGAACGTAACGTCTGTGACTTCGATGATTTGCTCGTGCTCTGGCTGCGCGTGCTCGAGAGCGACCCCGCCGCGCTGGAACACTACCGCCGCCGCTTCCAGTACCTCCTAATTGACGAGTTCCAGGACACTAACCGACTGCAGAGCCGCATCATCGACCTCCTCGGTTCGCACCACCAAATCATGGCCGTGGGCGACGATGCGCAGTGTATCTACACCTGGCGCGGGGCCGACTGGGAAAACATCGTGGCCTTCCCTTCCCGGCACCCGGGGACGCTGATTCATACCATTGATACGAATTATCGTTCGACGCCGGAGATCCTCGCCTTCGCCAACGAAATCCTCCGCCACCGGCCGCGCATCGAAGGCTTCGATCGACGCCTCAAGGCCGTGCGCCCCGGCGGCCAGCCCCCGACGGTCTTCACCATCGGTGATACGTCGCAGCAGGCCAAACTGATTGGCCGCAAGATCATCCAGTTGCACAACGAAGGCCATCCGCTGGCCGACATCCACGTGCTTTACCGAGCCCATTACCAATCGCTCGAGCTCCAGATGGAACTGAACGCTTTAGGCATCCCGTTCGTCATCACCAGTGGCCACAAGTTCTTCGACCTTATTCACGTCAAGGATGTGCTCGCCCACCTGCGCTTCATCCAGAACCCCCAAGACCAGGTGGCCCTATCCCGCCTGCTTTGTCTGCTGCCCAAGGTCGGTCCAGTCGCCGCCGACAAGATTACCCGCGCCGCCAAGGAAGTCGAAGCAGCGCAAGGACGTGGCATGGTCCGCGCGCTCCGCGACCCGACGGTACTCAAGAAGGTGCCCGAATCCGCGAAGGATGATTTCAACGACCTAACGATTACCCTTGAGGACATGCTCGAGGGGATTGAAGCCGCCCGCCAGAAGCCCGCCCCCACGAACCCAGCGGCCGACCTCTTCACTGCCGCACGGGACCGCTCGGACGAAAAAGTTGCCCGCACGCCCGCCGAGACCACGCGCGTTTGCATCGAGGGTTGGTATGGCTCGCACCTCAAGACGCTCTTCCCAGACTGGAAAGAGCGCGAACAGGATCTCACTGGCTTGATTGGGTTCGCCGCCAAGTTCGAAGAACTCACCGACCTCGTCGCGCAAGTCGTGCTGCTCAATGGCGAATCTTCGGATAAAAAACCTGAGCCCGACCAGGATATGCTACGCCTGACGACCATTCACCAGTCCAAGGGTTTGGAGTTCCCCATCGTCTTTCTGCTCGGCGTCGCGGACGGCCTCCTCCCCTTGACCCGAGCCATCGATGACGGCGACGTCGAGGAAGAGCGCCGGCTCTTCTACGTTGCCTGCACCCGCGCCGAAAACTTGCTCTACCTCTTCGCCCCACGCTTCGCGGTTTCAGGCGAGGGCTACCGACCACTCGACCCCTGCCGTTTCCTCGAGGAAATGAGCCCGGATTGTTACGAATTGGCGGATTATGCCCACCGCCGGCTCTAGGCTGGCGCCCCCGTTATGACAGCCCAAACCGGGGTAGTGGCTTGCCATTGCCAAGGTCGGGCATTTATGACTCAAACCAATCTTTATTAGCCACCATCATGCCTAAGGTACTCGTCGCCGACAAAATTTCCGCCACCGGGGTCGCCCTCCTCAAAGCCCAGCCGGGTTATGAGGTCGTCGAAGCCTATGGCTCGACCCCTGAGAAGGTCCTCGCCCTCGTCGCCGACGTGGACGCCATCTTGGTCCGTTCCGAGACCCAGATCACCCGCGAGGTCCTCGCTGCCGCCCCGCGCCTCGTGTGCGTCGGCCGCGCCGGCGTGGGCGTCGATAACATTGACGTCGATGCCGCCACCGAACGCGGTGTCATCGTGATGAACACCCCTTCGGGCAACACCATCGCGACCGCTGAGTTAACTTTCACTCACCTGCTCTCCCTCGCCCGACCGGTACCCGAGGCCGTGCAGTCGATGCGCGAAGGCAAGTGGGACCGCAAAACCCTCTCTGGCACCGAGCTCTTCGGTAAGCATCTCGGCATCCTTGGCCTCGGCCGCATCGGCGCTGAAGTCGCCAAGCGCGCCAACGCTTTCGGCATGAAGGTCCTCGCTTACGATCCGTACCTCACCGAAGCCCGCGCCAAAGCCCTCGGCGTCACGATGTCGACCCTCGACGAAGTGTTCGTGCTTTCTGAGTACATCACTGTCCACATGCCGCTGACCCCGCAGACGGAAGGCATCGTCAACGCTGCAGCGTTCGCCAAGATGAAGAAGGGCGTGAAGATTGTGAACTGTGCTCGTGGCGGGATCGTCGACGAAGCCGCTCTCGTGGCCGCGCTCGCTTCCGGCCAGTGTGGCGGTTGCGGATTCGACGTGTTCGTCGATGAGCCGATGGCCAAGGATCACCCTCTCCGTGCCTTCCCGAAGGCCCACCTTTCCCCGCACCTCGGCGCCTCCACAGCCGAAGCCCAGGAAAACGTCGGCGTCGAAGTCGCGGAAGCCGCCATCATGGTGCTCAGCGGCGGTTCGCCCGCCAACGCGGTCAACCTGCCCTCCGTCGACTCGCAGACGCTCTCGAGCATCCGTCCTTTCCTGGCCCTCGCTGAAAAGCTCGGTGCCATCGCCCGTCAGTTGGCTGCCCCTGGTCGCGTCGAAGCGCTCCGCTTGACCACCTTCGGCACGGGCTCCGACCAAGGCGCTGACGCCATTGCCCGCTCCATTCAGCGCGGCTACCTCCGTGGTATCGTGGAAGGCGTCAATGACGTCAACGCCCCGAGCAAGCTCAAGGCTCTCGGCGTCGAAGTGCAGACCATCCGCTCCTCGGCTGAAGCTGACTACAAGGAACTCATTCTCGTCGAAGCCCTCCTCGCAGGCGGTAAGTCCTTCTCCGTTGCCGGCACCGTCCTCGGCAAGGCCCAGTCCGCCCGCGTCGTCTCCATCAACGGCCGCACGCTTGAGTTCGTCCCCGAAGGCAAACTCCTCCTCATCGAAAACCAGGACCAGCCTGGCATCATCGGCGCGCTGGGCACCCTCCTCTCCAAGGAACGCGTCAACATCGCTAATATGGCCCTCAGCCGCACCGGCGGCGCGAACGCGCTCGCGGTCTACCAGCTCGACACCGCTCCTGGTGCCGCCGCCTTGGCTGAGATTCTCCGCAACCCGGCGATCGTCAGCGCTAAGCTGATCGACGCCTAAGCGATGCTGCTCGCCCTCGGGATCAGCGCCTTAGTCGGATACCTTCTGGGATCCGTCAACTTCGCCGTGCTTGTGGCGAAGCGCCACGGCATCGACATCCTGAAGGAAGGCTCTGGCAACCCTGGCGCCACCAACGTCAAGCGCGTGCTCGGCAAAGGACCGGGTAACCTCGTCTTCGCCCTCGACGCCCTCAAAGGGGCTGCGGGAACTTACCTACCTTTTCTTTTGGCTGACGCCGTGAGCCCGGGCGCACCGCGCTTTGAAGTCTTGGTCGCAGGTTTGGCCGGTACGCTACTGGGCCACTGCTTCTCCTGCTTCCTCGGCTTCAAGGGCGGTAAGGGCGTGGCATCGACCATCGGCGGCCTGCTCGTCCTCCTGCCTTTCCCCATCGTCATCGGTGCCGCGCTTTGGGCTATCGCCTTCTACGCCACCCGCTACGTCTCCGTGGCTTCGCTGGCTCTCGGCCTCTCCCTGCCCCTCTCCTGCTGGCTCTTGCCGAAGTTCACATCACTGCAATTCGGCGACGCTGAACTCATCTTCGCTGGCGCC
>Ga0209442_1000890_pt1 | contig 17411 bp, 16 predicted proteins | sample LauGreSBDMM110DD_2_FD_187565 | JGI IMG/M metagenome (GOLD analysis project Ga0209442, IMG submission 187565) | Freshwater lake microbial communities from Lake Michigan, USA - Sp13.BD.MM110.DD (SPAdes) (version 2) | ecosystem: Environmental > Aquatic > Freshwater > Lake | place: Lake Michigan...
TCCAAATTGCACTTGCATGTTTAAAAACTTTCATTTATGCGCTACCTTTCAAGTTATGGAGCCAGGCAAAGTATTCAACGCGAGCACTTTAGCGTCAGATGATGTATCCGCGCGAGGCCAAGGCCAGTGCTACTCATTAATTAAGTCCGGAACTTATGCCGAAGGCATGACCGCCACAGAAATCCACCTGACTGGCAACGCTTCACCAAAGGGATCCACAGATTGCGACACTTTAATTTATGTTCGATCTGGAAGTGCAAGCCTTGAAATAATTGGTAGCGATATTGATAACAGTGTGCAAGTAAGTGAAGGTAGCGCTGTTCATATAAAGAGTGGCGAAAGTTTTTTCTGGGCTCATGGGAATAATCTTGTTGCGTTAGAAGTTTGCATACCGGTTACGGGACCGTTCGCTAGAAAACAAAGTAGCCCAACTGAAACTTTTCAACGTCATATAAAACAAGGCGTTGGTAATAAAGGTACCGCAACTGGCAGTCGAGAATTTGAAGTGCTCTTTGATGCAAGTAAGGGTTCTGCTGCAGCAACTATGTTTATTGGTTTTATTCCACCTTCAGGAGCTCCAGATCATTATCATCTTTATGATGAGATCTGCCATATCGTAAGCGGCGTCGGAAGTGTTGCTGTGGATGGCGTGAACCAAGATATTTCAAGTGGTTCAACTTTTAGTATTACTCCAAGATTGCTTCACTCCATTGTTAACAGTGGCACCGAAGACCTCTGGCTATTAGGAATTTTTCGGCCACAAGGTTCACCCGCGGCGGCATATTATCCAGATGGCAGACCAGCCCCTGGTTATGTTGAAACGGAATAAAAGACGATTAGAACTAGTTTTTATCGGACATCTGTTGGAGACTAGGCTCATTGTTAAAATAGAACATAACGATTTACGGAGGAACTACCTTGGCTGTTAACACTTCCACAAATTTGGCTGCGCTCTATCGATCAGATTTTAAAGTCTTTGATCACATCACTTATATGAATACTTGTTCTCAAGGCGCCCTAGCAGACAGCGTAAAAGATAGTTTTGATACTTACATAAAGACGCTAGAACTTAAAGGTTCTGCCTGGGGTGACTGGGCTGGTCACCAGGAAAATGTACGAAACTTGCTTGGAAAATTTTTTAACGTTCCAGCAAATCAAATTGCAGTAACAACATCGGCATCTGCAGGTGTTGCTTCATTAGCTTCAGCGCTGGATTTCACTGGAAAGCGAAACAAAGTTGTAACTACAGACAATGAATTTCCAACTATCGGACAAATTTGGCACGCCCAAGAAAAACGTGGCGCAAAAGTAATCCATGTACCAAGTAAAGAAGATTTAACAGTAGATCTTGCAGCCCTATTAAATGCTATCGATGAAGACACATTAATTGTTTCAGTAACCCATGTCTGTTTCCGTAACGGAACAATGACCGAACTAGAACCAATAATTGAAGCTGCGCATAAAGTTGGGGCTCTTGTTTTAGTTGATGCTTATCAAGCAGTTGGAGCAATTCCAATCGATCTATCAAAACTTAAGACAGATTTCTTGGTTGGCGGAGTTCTAAAATATATGCTGGGTGCTCCTGGCGTAGGTTTTATGTTTGCCCGACCAGAGACAACTAGCCACCTAATCCCAACTGCAACCGGTTGGTTTGCCGCAGATAACATTTTTGCAATGGCTATCCATAGCTACGATCCTGCGAAAGATGCGCGACGTTTTGAATCAGGAACTCCTGCGATTCCATCTCTTTATCCTGCAGCTGCGGGACTCGAATATGTTCTTAATGTCGGGCTAGCAAATATTGCTGCTTATGTTGCACCTTTACATGATGAATTACGTGAAGGAATTTCTGGGCTTGGTTATCGCGTTGTGACACCGAAGGCTCCACAAAACCACGCTGCAATGATTGCAATTGCAACTTCAGATGAGAACGCACATGTTTCTGCACTAGAGAGTGAAAAGGTCGTAGTTTCATCAAGAGATGGAAATGTCAGAATTTCACCACATTTCTATAATGATCGAGAAGATGTTGCAAAGGTAATTGCTGCCTTCGCTAAAACTACCCAATTTATTCGAAAGTAGTTTTAATGCCTTCGAAGAATGTTGAAACTTACAAACTTGCAAAAGGTTTAGAAATTTCTCGTGCTGTTACTGGTCTTTGGCAGATTGCCGATATGGAGAAAGATGGCAACACTCTAGATCCGGTTAATACCGCGAAATTCATGGCGCCATATGCTGCTTCAGGATTATTTACTTTTGATATGGCCGATCATTACGGTTCTGCTGAAATCATTGCTGGAACTTTTAAGAAGAATCAATCAGAGGGTCCTAAAGCAAGACTTCTAACTAAGTGGGTTCCAAAACCTGGTCCGGTTACTCGCGAGCAAGTTCGAGAAGCAGTGCAAGCCCGACTCGATCGCTTGCAAGTAAAGAAAGTTGATTTGCTTCAATATCATGCTTGGAAATTCTCAAATCCATATTGGTTAGATGCGCTAATTTATTTACAAGAGTTGAAAGAAGAAGGCCTGATTGGCGCAATCGGAACTACAAATTTTGATACCGCGCACTTACGTATTGCAAAATCTAGTGGCGTTGATCTGGTATCAAATCAAATCTCTTATTCATTGGTTGATCGCCGTGGTGGTGGCCAGATGGCTGATTACTGCACTGAAAATGGAATAGAAATCTTGGCGTACGGAACTCTTTGTGGCGGATTTATTTCCAAAAAATGGCTTGGTAAAGCCGAACCTACCGGCGATGGCTTAGCAAACTGGTCGCTAATGAAATACAAACGCTTTATTGATACTGCAGGAGGTTGGGCTAAATTCCAAAACCTGCTTGAAGTATTAAATAAAGTTGGAACAGAAACTGATCGCTCTATATCAACTGTTGCAAGTAAGTATCAGCTAGGACAAAAAGCTGTTGGTGCGGTAATTATTGGCGCTCGATTAGGCGAAAATGCCCATATCGAAGATGCACTTTCACTCTTTACCTTTGAATTAAGTAAAGAACAACGGAAAGAAATTAAGGGTGCACTTAAATTATTAGATCCAATCCCAGGTGATTGCGGCGATGAATATCGCAAACCGCCTTATCTAACTGCATCTGGCGATTTAAGCCACCACCTTGAAGAATTTCCACCGGTTTATACCTCAATCAAAACTGCTACAAAAGAGCGTATAGATTCTGGAACAACTTGGGAAACTCTTGCTGGATATTCTCGCGCCGTACGAATTGGCGAGCGAGTATTGGTTTCTGGAACTACCGCAACACATGGCGAACTCGCAATCGGCCACAAGGACCCCGCTGCGCAAGCACACTTTGTAATCGACAAGATTGAAGCATCTCTTGAATCACTTGGTTCAAAACTTTCAGATGTGGTTCGCACAAGAGTCTTTGTAAATAATATGTCGGATTGGGAAGCCATTTCGCGAGCACATGGTGAGCGCTTTGCAGACATTCGACCAGCCAACACTATGTTTATTGCAAAACTAATTGGTGATGAATACTTGGTTGAGATTGAAGCCGAAGCGATTATCCAATCGGTTGCTAAATAATGCAGAAACGTGAACTGGTTCCTGGCTATTCAATCTCTCCAGTAATAAAAGGTGGGTGGCAGTTAAGCGCGGGCCATTCTCTAGATAAAAAGATTGAAGATGATCGTGCTATTGCTGACACCACTTCCTTTATTGAAGCAGGAATTACAACGCTTGATTTTGGTGATATTTATACTGGTGTTGAAGAGTTAATCGGAAAATCTATTGCCAAGCTCCGCGAAACCCACGGAGATAGCGCTCGTGATTTAGTTCAATTACATACTAAATATGTTCCTAATGAAAAATTCTTAGATAACTTTGATCGCTCTGATGTGAAAACAATTGTTACGCGTTCACTTTCCCGCCTTGGCGTGGATCAAGTGGATATGGTCCAATTCCATTGGTGGAAGTATGAAGCAAATAATTATCTGGCGGCGATGGAAGAGCTCTTTAAGCTAAAGAGCGAAGGAAAAATTAGGCACATCGGTATTACAAACTTTGATGTTGAGCGCTTGAGCGAAATGGTTGATGCCGGGCTGAAGCCAGCGAGCATCCAAGTGCAGTATTCAATGATTGACACCAGAGCTGAAGATGAAATGGCGCAATTTTGCGTAGAAAACGGCATTGGAATTCTCTGTTACGGCACTGTTGCAGGTGGCTTCTTCTCAGAGCGATTCTTGGGTGTTGCCGAACCAACATCATTTGATACTCGCTCAAATGTTAAATATCTATTAGTTATTAAGGAATTTGGTGGTTGGGATTTATTCCAAGAATTGCTCAGAGTTCTAGATGTAATTGCAAAGTCTCACAACACCGACATTGGGACTATTGCATCTGCTTATATTGTTAATCGACCAGGAGTTGCTGCTGTAATTGTTGGCGCCCGGAATCTTTCACATTTAGAATCTAATTTAAAGATTCCAACGATAAAATTTAGTGAGACAGAACTTGCTGCAATCGCAAATGTATTGAGCAGGAGCAAGGGGCCAAAGGGTCCGGTCTATTATTTAGAGCGTTACAACGATGAACATCGCAACATCATGCATACTAATAATAATTAAGTTAAATCTTCAGCGTTCAACTTAACTGAGCGAATTCGATCAATCTTCATAATTAATTTCTCTTCGGGATCTGGGCAGGCGACAAGTGAATCTTGTTCTAGCCAATCATCCGATGCCATCTTCCGCTGTTTTGCTGGAAGCAATGGAAGAATAGATGCAATTGCATACATGCAAAAATGTTTTCCTTCAGGAATTCGAAGCTCTGCGCTATTCGTTACTTCGAAATAATCTCCTGGCTTCAAGCCGCAAACTGAACGGCCACCGATGCTGTCGACCGTTACGCGAAGATCAAAAATTTCCATGCGTAAAGGATACGGCACACAATGGGTTAGGAAACTATTAAATAACTTTAATTCGAGACTGCTGAACCTAAAGTTACGCTAAATGTCTTAGAGCCACCGGTCGGCATTGTGACTATTACAGTCACTTTATCGCCGGGAGCAAATGAGCGAATTCGAACTATCGCAGATACGTAATCCGTAATCCGAATGCCGTTGATTGAAGTAACAATGGCTCCAGCTGGAATTCCCGCTTTTTGTGCGCCTTCATTTGGAGTAAGGCTAGAAATCTTTGCACCTTTGCCAGCAGTAAAACTCTGATCAAAGAACACACCAAGAACTGGTCTCGTTGCTTTTCCAGTGGCAATAATTTCATTCATAACACGAGATGCTTGATTCATTGGAATTGCAAAACCAAGTCCAATCGATCCACTCTGTCCCGCAACTGAACCAAGCGTTGCAGTTGCAGCATTAATTCCAATCATGCGTCCCAACGAATCAGTTAGTGGGCCACCAGAATTTCCAGGATTAATTGCTGCGTCAGTTTGAATTGCATCTACATAAGATTCGGTTGAATTAGTGCCACCCCTTGTGACAACAGGTCGATTTAGTGAAGATACGATTCCACTTGTAACTGTGTGATCAAGGCCAAGTGGTGAACCGAAAGCTATAACTTGGTCACCGATTTGAATTTGACTTGAATCACCGATTTCAATTGTTGGAAGGTTGCCCTTGTTTATCTTTAGAACTGCTAAATCATAATTTGGTTCTCGGCCCACAATTGTTGCGACAGCTTGATCTCCGTTATCTAACTCAACGGTAATTGTTCCAGCACCACCGGCAGCACTTTCAACGACGTGATTATTGGTAACTACATAACTAAAAGTTGAAGTAGTTTTAAAGATTGAACCTGAACCAGTTCCACCACCATCAGGAGATGTGACATTTATAGTTGCAACACTTGGAAAGACCTTCGTGACAATCGAATTAATGCTTCCAGCAGCAGAACTTGGTGAACCAAGGGTTACACCTGTTCTATTTGACGGGCAAGAATTATTCACCGCTGCGTAAATGACTTTGGTCTTTTTATCAACACATGCATTGACGACAGATGTACTGAAAACCCCAGCAGCGGTTGCGACGCCACCCACCATTGTTACTCCGAGGACAAATCCTGCTAATACTTTTGACGGTGTGCTAATCATCGAATTTCTCATAGAACTATCTTAATTTCTCTTTCCTTAACGAGTGGGGTGAAAAAGATTAGTTATTTCTGTGAGTTTAATCGGGTTCCTTCACATCGGAGATCTGCATATTTCGCATGGCGGGCGTTGCTAACATCGCGAAGATAAGGACTGCGCTAAAAATCGCTAGAAAATAGAGGGTATTTGAGATTCCAATAGCCATCGATAGCGGGCCGGCAATAGCTAGTCCAACCGGACGCAGCAACATTGTTCCCATCGCGTCAAATGAAGAAACTCGCGAAAGTGCCTCGCGTGGCACTTCTCTTGCCATTGCGGTTGACCAAATTGTTATCCATAAATCTAGCGTTATTCCCCAAAGCAATGCACAAAAAGCGATAAACCAGATTGATTGAGGTTTTGCCATAGACCACATATATAGCGAAATTGAAAAACTAATTATAAGTAAAAAGCGAAGTGGGTATTTTAATTTTATCTTAAGGCCAATAACTGAACCTATTAACAAACCTATTCCCTCGAAGGCTAAAACCAGCGACCAGGATTTTGCACCATTAAATTCTTTGAGCGCTATCAGGGGTCCTAAAATATTTTCGCCAGCCGCCCAAGCCAGAATAACAAACGAGAATCCAAGTACCCCAATTACGATCCAACGGAATGAAATAAATATTTTCCAACCATGAATCAGATCATCAAACATAGAGTTCTCGGTTTTTACACCTGCTGGTGAAGCATGTCTAAAAGTTAATAGAACTATTCCTCCGATAGTGAAGGTTGCCGCATCGATTGCTAGCGCCCAAGTTGCGCCCCAGCCGGCAACGATTATTCCGCCAACTGCTGCTCCCAAAATTATTGCGCCATTTGAGAAGAAATTATTTACAGAATTGGTGCTCTGCAAGTGCTCATCTGGAACAAGCGCAGGAAGCACTCCTGACATTGCGGGCCAGAAAATTCCCCACATCAATCCAAAGTTAATATTTACAATTAGCAAAACTATTAGCGGAACATCTCCGGTCGCAAAAAATGCCACCTGCACAAAGAGTCCTGCCGAAGCTACTAAATCAGCAAAAGCCACAGCTCTTATGCGCCCAAATTTATCTGCCAATACGCCACCGAATGGGCTCATTATTAACATTGCAACCGTTGTTGATCCCAGAACTAATCCCAACATATTCGCGTCACCTTTTGGCAGATTCAAAATTCCGAAGGCAAGAGCGATTGGAGACATTCCATTTCCAAAGTTGCTAATAAAACGAGCGAAATAAAAGCGCTTTATATAGGGGAAATTAAATAGTCCAGTGAAGTGCACTTGATTATGATACTTGCAGATTAACTAGTTCTCCAACCTTAAATCTTGCCGTTGGAGCGCCACTTAATATATGAACACTTCCTTCGCCATATACCCGCCAACTATTTTCAGTAAGGCTTGTGCCTTCATCTAACCCTGTGACTAAAGCGGTGTCTTCATCTATTCCGATTATCACAGTTCCGTCCGGCGCTTTCATAACAATTTTTGCCGCACTATCTGGAATCCAACCAAAAAATTTATTGTAATGCGGGATTGGTCGTAGATGTGGAATCACATTTAGCCCAGGAATACCTTCCTCTTTCATTCGAAAAAAATTTGGAACATCACTGCTCAACGCCATCGCACCTGCACTGCAACCAGCCAGTGATGCTCCTGCCAACCAATTCTTTTTTATCTCATCCCACAGCGGCGTTTCAAATAAAGAATTTGCCAAATATCCTGGATCTCCGCCAGAGAAATAAATTAGGGCAGCACTTTTAACTAGCGAAATATATTTATCATTGAACGCATCTTCGCGTTTAAAAATTGGTAGAAATTCTTGAACTGTTCCGATGCGTCGCGCTTGATCAGCCCCTCGAGATTCCCAGAACTTCAAACGCTCTGCGCTCTCTTCGCCAGCCGCAGTGGGAATTTGTAAGAATATATTTGGTTTTCCATTAGAAATTCCAGAGTTTAATAGCGCGCTCTCAAGGTCCTGCATTACCGGTAAATATTCACCTGAACCAACCAATGCGAGTGCGCCAATTCTTCCCATATGGTTACTTTAACGACAACTATTCAATTTCTTATTAGGTAAGATACTCGTTATGCGTAAATGGGCCAGAAAAATTGCAGTGGCTCTCTCTATCGGGATTGTTTTAACATCTGGTGGATTTCACTTCTTTAGTAAAGCTGCTTCTAGTGCGATTCCAAGATCTAAGGTCCTGCAAGGTGCAGCGCAGTCACAAAATGGTGACACAAATATTCTATTAATTGGTCTCGATAGCCGAAGAGATAATGACGGCAACCCAATTCCACGTGAGATTTCAAAGTTGCTCCATGTTGGGCCAGCAAGCGTAGGCGGGTACAACACCAACACTTTAATTTTAATTCACCTTCCTGCTGGTGGTAAAAAAGCCGTCGCAATTTCTATCCCTCGCGATAATTACGTAAATGTTCCTGGATATGGCATGAAAAAAATTAAAGAAGCTTATGGTTATGCAAAATATGCCGAAGATTCCAGACTTTACAAAGAAGGTATAAAACAACCAGCTCGCGAACATCTTTCCCGGGATGCTGGTCGTGCAGCCACAATTGCGACTGTCTCGCAGTTTTTAGATGTTCCAATTGATCACTTCGCTGAGGTGAACATGATTGGATTTTATGATTTAGCAAATGCGCTTGGTGGAATTCAAGTTTGTTTGAAAAAAGCAGTTAGTGACCTGAAGTATTCGGGCGCTGTATTTCCTGCTGGTCTGCAAACAATTTCTGGGGCAGATGCTCTTAAGTTTGTTCGTCAACGTCACGGACTTCCAAATGGCGACTTGGATCGTACCCATCGTCAGCAAGCATTTATTGCTGGAGTTATCACAAAGTTTAGAACTCAAGGAATATTCGGTGATATCGGAAAACTTTCTGGTCTGCTAAATGTTGCAAAGAAAGATGTTGTGATTGATTCTGGTTTTGATGTCCTTGGATTCTTGCCACAAGCGAAGGCGCTTACCGGCGGAAATATCAAGTTCCACACCCTTCCTATCGAGGGATATGTAATGCGAAACAGTCAGAGCGTTAACTTGGTTGACGAAATTAAAATTCGAAAATATGTTCAAGATCTATTTAATCCAAAACCAAAAGATCCAAAAGCCACACCTACGCCTAAACCAACTAAAATTAACTATGCTAATTTAGCAAGCGGAAAATCAGTTGATGGCAGCAAAATTCCTTGCGTTTATTAAATAGAACAGAGGGAATATGTTTGCAATCTTTGCAGTGCTAATTGGCGTTGTAGTCGCGATTCAGTCACGCATAAATGGTCAACTTTCAGTGGACCTTGATAATGGACTTGCCGCTGCCGTTATTTCATTTATAACCGGTCTAGTTTTAGTAACAATTTTAGTCTTCGGATTTAAACGCGAACGTGAAGCGCTCTTTAGGATTTTTGCGGCAGTCAGAAATAAGGAACTTCTTACTTGGGAAGTTATGGGTGGCGTCCTTGGTGGTGTCTTTGTTGCTGCTCAAAGCATTGTTGTTCCACAAATCGGTGTTGCACTTTTTACAATTAGCGTCGTTGCTGGTCAGACCGTATCTTCGCTATTGGTAGATAAAGCTGGAATAACGCCAAGTGGGAAACAGAAGATCACCAAACCTAGAATCCTTGGAGCGGTTGCTACTTTAATTGCCGTAGCGATTGCAGTATTTCCTGATTTAACAGATTCAGAATTTAGATTTCTGCCTCTTACATTTGCCCTAATTGTCGGTGTATTCGCATCTATCCAACAAGGTATGAATGGCAGGGTAAATGTAATTGCCCAAAGACCTCTTGCAACCGCTTGGTTAAACTTTGCAAGCGGCGCAGTAGTTGTTCTGATTGCACTTTCGGTAGATCTTGCTCTTGGTGCAACGATTGGCCCGCTGCCAAGTAATTTCTGGGTTTATACCGGTGGCACTGCTGGGTTAGTTTTCGTAGCGGTTTCGGCCTACATAATTAAACATTTAGGGGTACTGAATTTTGTAATTCTAAACATTGCCGGACAGTTGGTTGGGGCCGTCATTATTGATTGGTTAGCTCCAGCCAAGGCCGGATCACTAAATGGTTATTTGATTTTTGGAACAGTGCTGACAATTCTTTCAATTGCGATTTCAAAACTTTACGAAGGTAGAAGAATTAAAGTTTAGTCCTCTAATACTGCTGGCTGTTACTTAGCGCGAGGTTTTGGTTTACCCGCATTTTTATTTGGGCCAGCCTTCTTAAAAGTTCCTTTAGCAATTGGCGCACGCTTTGCTGGCGCTTTCTTTGCAAACTTCTTTGGTCCTGAAGCCTTCTTAAATGCTGGACGTTCAACCTTCTCGGTATCTGCGCGCCAAGTTGATGTTGCAGGGCGAGAGTCAGATTTATAACTCTTCTTTACTGGGCGATCTGATTTATCAAACTTATCTGATTTATCAAACTTAGAAGTTTTGCTTGCTGGCTTAGGAGTATTGAAGCGATCTACCTTTGCTGGGCGATCTGATTTTTCAAAACGCTCTGCTTTTGGATGTCGGTCGGCACGAAATGTGCGTTCTGGCTTTCCACGCTTTTCAAATTTATCTGGTCTTTCATTTCTAACTGGACGCTCGGTTCGATCTGTTCGCTCGGTTCGATCCTGCGCGGGCTTGCGATCTTCATATTTTGGCTTTGTTGGTGTTGAACCACGGAATGAACGAACAGGCTTTTCTCTCTCGGTTCGCTCGCTTCGGTCGCTTTCGCCAACACGTCCGCCACCTTCGCTGCGCTTCTTGAAATTGCTTGCATGTCCACGTCGGAATCCACCACGGTCACCACGGTCGCGACTTCCACGATCATTGCGTCCTGGTTTTTCAGCTTCAACAATTACTGGAATTCCTGATGGTTCTTGGGATCCTGTAACGCGAACTAATTCTGGATCTGATGGACGAACATAAACTTCATTTAACTTAACTTTCGCTTGGTTTGTAATTCCAAAAATTCCACGCTTCTGCTTGTGAGTAGCAAGAGTTACAACAACTCCTGTTGCGCCTGCGCGAGCTGTTCGGCCGGCACGGTGCAAATAATCCTTGTGATCTGCTGGAGCATCAACGTGCACAACTAACGAAACATCATCTACGTGAATTCCGCGAGCCGCAACATCTGTTGCTACAAGTGCTGAAGCACGACCATCTTTAAATGCTGCAAGGACGCGTGTGCGTTGGCCTTGTGATTTTCCACCGTGCAATACGCCAACTGGAACACCAGAGCGAAGCATTTTTTCAGCAAGTTTATCTGCGCCATGTTTTGTGCGAACGAAGAAGATTGTGCGGCCTTCGCGCGCAGCAATTTGTGTGGCAACTAAATCTTTATGACCTTGATCCATGATTAGAACGTGGTGCAACATATCTGCAGCGCGAGACTTTTCATTCTCAAGTGAATGAGTGATTGGGTCTTTTAGAAAGCGCTTTACAAGTGAGTCAACATCACGATCGAGGGTTGCAGAGAAAAGCAATCTCTGACCATCATCTTTTGTCTGACCTAAAATATCTTTCACAACCGGCAAGAAGCCCATATCGGCCATCTGATCTGCTTCGTCTAGAACAGTTATTGCAACATCATCTAGAACAACATGCTTCTTCTCAATTAAATCTATTAAGCGACCTGGGGTTGCAACAAGAATTGTTACACCAGAGCGAAGTGCCTTGATTTGGCCAACATAAGAAAGGCCGCCGGCTACAACTTGAGTGCTAAGTCCAACTTTGCGAGAAAGTGGGCCAACAACATCAGAAATTTGAACAGCAAGTTCGCGGGTAGGGGAAAGTATTAATCCAAGCGGGCGGTGTGGCTTTGCAATACGACCTTCAAGTCGAGTCAACATAGCAAGACCGAAAGCTAAAGTTTTTCCGGATCCAGTTTGGCCACGGCCTAGAACATCGCGTCCTTTTATTGCATCTGGAAGCGTTGCGCTTTGAATTGGAAAGGGAGAAGTAATTCCTTGAGCGTCCAGAGCTTCTACGAGCGCAGGAGCAATACCTAAATCTTTAAATGACATAAAAATACCAATCGAGACATCAAGCGTGTCTCGTGGTGCTAAAGATTAAGACTCGCAAGTGAACCTTGATTCTTATCAGAGGGTTCTATGAGAAGTGCTGCGGTTGCAACAACTGGCTAATTGTAACCTACTTAATTACCTTGCGACGCCACGAAGCATATTTTGAAGCTAGCGGATCTGTGATTTGTGCGTATTTTCGACCAGTTGCCCGCGTTAATAATAAATCAGCAAATTCTGGATTACGCGCAAGTATTGGGCCATGCATGTAAGTTCCAAAAATATTTCCATAAACTGCGCCGTCAAATTTACTGTCACCATTTCCATGGCCAGTTACAACTTTTCCAAAGGCTTCTGCAGTTGGTCCAAGAATTGTGCGTCCCATATGATTTTCAAAACCAGTTAATTCAAAACCAAGAACTGTAGAAATTGTTTTGATATCGCCAACCAAGCGCTTATCGCCAGGCGTGCTGACAACGTCGAGTAAACCTAAACCATCAACTTCTTGGCCGTTAGCCCAGAATTTGTTGCCGATAATTTGAAATCCAGCACACACTGCAAGAATTACGGCGCCTCGTTCAATAGCTAAATTTAAGACTTCTAAATTATCGTCCCGTCGTAACGCTTCTAAACTTAATAATTGCGCCGCATCTTCAGCGCCACCCAATAAATAAATATCGCCATTAGTTGGCAGTGGATCGTTGTAATTAACATCAACAATTGTTGTTGTGATTCCATGAAACTTGGCGCGGAACGCCAAAACTTCAGCGTTACCTTGATCGCCATAAGTTCCAAGTAATTCATTATGAATTCGAACAATCTTTATCTGGCTCATGCATTAATCAATTCGTGAAAGGCGGTGTAAGCCGCAAGCACATGAACGTTTGATCCACTAGAAAACTTAGAGATTGCATCTGCAAAATTTGAAGTTACCTCGGCTTCGATGCCTTCGACATGTAGGCGATAAGCAATATCTAACCCACGTTCGCCACAAACAACTACGCGTTTGCCTTGAAGTTGTGCAAATGAGATATCCCAGAGCCACGAGGTGTCGATGCCATCTACTTCGCGTGAGTTAACAATTAAAACTACATCGTCTCCAACAACAGAGTTCAGCGCTTCGCCCCAAGATGCCGGATTTTTCGTAAGTCGAAGATTTGCCTTTACGCCTTTATATTCTCTATCAACGCTTCGCTCCAGCGATTTTTCATCTATTGCGATTGCTTTGCCACCTAATAACTTACCTGCGACATTTGCAAGCGTCGCATTTCGCAGCGCTGCTGTCCCTGGCTCAAAGAGCTCATCTGGGCTTATGTTTGTCAGGCCGCAAGAACATTTGAAATTATTTTTACTCCACTTCAAATACTTGCCACAACTTGGACAGACCGCACCATCTAAGTGTTTGCGTCCACCGAAGGAGACCGAATGTGATTGTGTTGCAGCAGATAGCGCCAAAGCTACAAATGGATCATCTATGTCGCCAACAAATAGCGTATTTGGTGCAGCCTTCGCGCTAGTCGCCCATCTTTCGGCGACTCTCTTAACTTCGTGCATCCGGTGTAATTGATCGCGAGTTAGGTTTAGCAATAGTACTAAGGCCGGTTTTGCTTCATTAATCACACGCGAGAGATGTAGCTCATCGACTTCCAGCACTGCGTAATCTGATTTACGCATTAAAGCGGTTGCAACACCGCGATCTAAATTCGAACCCGTAGGGCTTGTGGTGACTGAACCCAACTTAGAAATAATAGTTACAAGCGCCTTAGTTGTTGATGTTTTGCCATTGGTACCAGATACACAAATAATCTTCCGGTTTTGAGCTAATTCCGTGATTGCCTTAGGATAAATAATTAAGAGCACGCGACCAGGAATAGTTTCTCCTGATTTACGAAGCAGTATTCTTGAAAGCGCTCCCGCAGATTTTGCTATGAGGATTGCGATTTTCAGTCTCACGTGCGTCCTCTTAATCTAGTCTGATAACTCCAGTTGGAGTCGCTAAATGAACTGCAACAATTCCGGTGTCACCATCGTTAGTAGATGCATCTACCCACTCGACTTCGATATCACTTCCAATAGCTTTTTCTAAATCAGAACCAATCCATTCCGAAATAGTTTTTTTATCTCCGGCAATTTCAACTTTAACAATCTTTGATATTGCTTTGCCATCGGCAGATGGATGCTGATGTGTTAACCATTGAATAAAGAATGGAAGTTGTTTGTCATTTAAAAGTTCAAGAATTCCAATTTGTTTCCAAGATAAATCAATACCATCTGGCTTTGTCCGGTGGCCTTCAACTGCAGGGCGACCTAGTCGGGATTCAATTGGTGAAATATCTTCACTTGCTAAAACCCAAGTTAACCAACCGCCGCCTTCTGCAGCGCGCTTTGATACTGCTTTACCAAATGGTGAAAAGTCTGCTGCAGGATGATCTAGTGGACAAACAACTTCAATGTAGTGACCATTCTGTAATGGCAATGTGAAGTTTCGAGTTCCAAATCTTGGATGAACTCCGCCATCAACAAAGGTGCTTCCTAGGCGTGAACCCAAGCGTTGAACTGTGTCGGCAAGTTGGTCATGAGAGGTTACATAAGAGACATGGTCTAAGCGCATGGGGAAATAATGCCGTATGACAACTGGTGCTAATTACCACTTTAGGCACAAATCAAGGCCGAAGTGCGAATTTTTCCCGTTAAATAGTAGGAATCCACTGCCGAATCAACACATTTATTGCCCTGGTTGTGGCCGGTATGGCCTTCGCCCTTTAATGTTAACAATTTTGAATTTGGAAATACCTTGGCCAGATTTTGTGACCATATATATGGCGTCGCAGGATCTTCAGTTACCCCAATAATAATTATTGGAGAGGTAACTATTTTTGTTAATTGTGTCTTTGGAAGTTGCGGTTTAGCTTTCCAATATTTACAAGGTAACCCAGCAAAGTTTAAGAATTGGCCAAAGACTGGCGCTGCTTTAATGAATGCTTCTCTATCGGAACCCATTTGTTCAACTGTTCTTGGTTCTTGCCAATCTAAACATGTAATCATTATCGCAATATCATTTTGATTGCTGTAGTAACTGCCAGATTCATCTCTACTGTTATAACTATCAGCAAGTTCAAATATTCCCGATGGGTCTTTTTTAGTAATTGCTTTACTTAACAACTTGCTTAAATCTCTCCAGCCATCATTTGGGTCATATAACGATTGGGCAATTGCAGTTATAGCCAAGGATTGGGTTGCTTTACGCCCACTTGAATCTTTCATTGGATTTGATCTTGAATTCATTAAAAGTTTCTGGATATCTGCAAGGTTGAACTCGCTCTGCGAAGCTAGATAATTATTCAGCGCCTGATCAAATCCGACTGCTTGTGCAATCTGTTGTTCGCGAAGTGAAGAACTTGGATCGACAGCACCGTCTAAAACCATTCTTCCCACTGATTTTGGAAATAGTGAAGCGTATAAAGTCCCTAGATATGTTCCATAACTTTTACCTAAGAAATTTAATTTATCTTCGTTAAGCAAATTGCGAAGGATTTCCATATCTTTCGCCGCTTCTAGCGTGCTGACATGTCCCAATTTCGCACCGGCTGATTCCGCACATTTGACGGCAAAATCCTTTGAAATAGCTTCTAAATTCGCGATGCTCTGCGGTTTTCCATCACTTGCATCAGCGTTGAGGAAATCGTCGGCTTCAGCATCGGTTAGGCAACGAATCTCCTCTGAATTATTTATTCCTCTTGAATCAAAACCTACAATGTCATATTTTTCAAGAAGCCCATCAGAAACTATGTATTTGGCGTTGAAAGCATAGTGGACGGCCGAGCCCCCAGGACCACCAGGGTTTACAACAATTGCACCCAACTTATCCGCTTGATCTAAGGCGCTATGTTTAAGGACTTGCAGCACGAAATTTTTGTTATCCATATTCTCGTAATCAATTGGGACTTTAAATGAAGAACATTCAAATTCTCCATAACAATCTTGCCAATCTAATTTCTGTGAGTTGTAATCTTTTAAACCCCATGCCTGAGAATTATTGTTTGTAATGACCACTGCTGCCCCAATTGAAATTATTACGACTAACCCCAACAGAATGGATTTGTATTTTGAAGACATTACTTAAGCGAAACCATAAGTGCTTCGATTGTTAAAAGTGGCGCAGCATTGTGTGAAAGATTTGTTCGGGCGCTCATGATTGCTTCTAGTTTTGCAAGCGTTGCTTCTGGTGTAGTTGAGTTAGAGATTTTGGTTATCTCTGAAATCAGATCAGTATTAATAATTGAATCAAGAGAATTTGCTTGGATTAAAAGGATGTCGCGGTAAAGCGTTGCAATATCTAAGAGTGCGCGATCCAAATAATCTCGGACCATTCTTGTAGTTCTGGATTTCTGCTCTTTCTCTAAATCTTTAACTACTTTTGCGCCACCTTGAGTTAACTTTGAACCTTGTTGGCCCCAAGCTTCTTTAAGTGAGGCAAGTTCGGCATCGTCCCGTTTTTCCGCTTCTTCTTCGGCTTCTGCTTTAGCTGCTTCAACTAATACCTGTGCTGCTTTAAAGGCCGATGCAACATCTGTAATGAGTAAGGAAATTTTTAAGATTGCCTGACGTCGAGTGCGCGCATCTTCGCTCTTTGCTAAATGTCTAGCCCGACCAATGTGTCCTTGCGAAGCACGAGCTGCAAAATTTGCCATTGCGGATGAGAACTTCTCTTCTTCAAGTAGCGCAGCAACTGCGGCAACCGAAGGGGTTCGTAAAACCAGACTACGAGTTCTCGAACGAATTGTTGGCAGAACATCTGTCGCACTCGGTGCACAGAGCAACCAAACAGTTCTAAGGCCCGGCTCTTCAATCGCTTTCAATAGCGCGTTGGCTGCTGATTCAGTAAGTCGATCCGCATCTTCAATTACAACTACTCGATAGTTTCCAACAGCTGGGCTCCAAGATGCCCGGGAAATCAAATCTCTTACTTCATCAATCTTGATTGAGAGTCCCTCAGTTTTTACTAATTCAACATCTGCATGGGTTCCAGCTAAAGCCGTTTTACAATCAATGCAGTCATTGCAACCAGCAGACTTACAAACTAAAGCGGCGGCAAATGCCAGCGCTGCATTGCTGCGACCAGAACCTGGAGGGCCAGTAAAGAGCCAGGCATGTGTCATTTCTTGGGATTGATTACTTATATCTGCTGATGCAGAAACAGCTTCACGCAACACCAAAATTACATGTTCTTGATCAATTAAATTATCAAATACTGATAACGAACTCACTGTTTTCTAAATCGTTTCTTCTCGAGTG
>Ga0209442_1000899_pt1 | contig 17311 bp, 13 predicted proteins | sample LauGreSBDMM110DD_2_FD_187565 | JGI IMG/M metagenome (GOLD analysis project Ga0209442, IMG submission 187565) | Freshwater lake microbial communities from Lake Michigan, USA - Sp13.BD.MM110.DD (SPAdes) (version 2) | ecosystem: Environmental > Aquatic > Freshwater > Lake | place: Lake Michigan...
TTAACTATCGTCTAGCTGACTCTTCAATACGCTATTAACTAAAAAAATAAAATAAATTTAGTCAAAGTCGTATTCAATTTCGAATGTTTTGCATCTACCAACGACCTCTACCATGTTCATGTCTCCAACTATGTCCGCGGTGATTGCGATAATGTCGTGGTCCGTATGAATAAACAGGCGGTGGTGAATAATAAATCTGCGGGGAAGAGTAAATAACTTGTGGTGGGTAATAAGTCACAGGCGGCGCAAACACCACTTGAGGTGGATAAATATACTGTGGTTGTGAGAGTTGAATAGTTGAGTGGGTGTGATTTGAGAATTGACTAGCAATCACTGCGCCTAGTACTACTCCACCGATAATATTTTCAGCATCACCAGCTTGAGCGCCAAACGAAAGTGATGTCAGCAAACTTACTAAAACAACTTTTGATTTCATGACTGTCTCCTAATGAGTTAGTACGCCCTCAGTATAGAGATCATGATTTTCTAGTAAAGCATAAGAGTGTGACAACTTGTAACTGCAATAAGCTAAGACTTCTTATGGGTTGGTACTAAACATTAAGTTAATTTTTTTGCATTTCCCTTCGTAGCGTATCGTCGATGATTTATGCTTCCTGAACACCTCAATATTTGCTGGGTTTTTGCTGATTTTGACGGAATGCATGTAGTCATAACCCTCCACCGTTTTCCCACTCGCCTTTAAAAACCAGTTTTTCTGGTTACTTAAATCTTCAATATTGTTTTGAGAAGTTTGGTTTTTACTCGAGATTAATAACTCGGTAATTGCCGGGCCTTCAATTTCAATTGCCGGCAGTGGACTTTCAATTATTGCAACAATAATTTGCTCACTGAACTTAGGTGGCCACACGCTATCTGAAGTCGTGCCTTTAACGCTGCATTTAAACGCTTGATCGGCGAATGCAGATGAATAAATAATTAAAAAAATAATACCTGAGATAGTTCTTATCATTTTAGAACGTAGTGCTAAAAATTAATCGGTTTCATGACATAGCATTGTTTTCTTATCTTACCTTTGTTTTAGATTCGCTTGATAAGCATATGCAATGTCTGAATCCATGGCATTCATTAAACCGACTGCAAGCTGAGTCCATTGATCAACAAGCGGGCGGCAAAGTTTCGTAGGGCGGCAACTCATGGTGCGGCAATTTACTGCCACCGGCTGCGATCTCAACACAATTAAATAAAATTTTACTAATAAATGCCTACAGATTCTTATCTGATAACAGCTTCAATCATTGGAAACTGCTAGCAGGGATTTTGCTTATAAGAGAACAGCATTCTCTATTTAGGTTTTGTCAGTGTTGTTTCAATAATGTGGTGGCCTTAATTACTAAGGCTGGTCTGAATATTGCTTAGATGAGATGGAGAGATCGCGTTTCGATGTATTGGTAATTAACTTTTTATTAATTTTATTGCCAATTAATCGTAACAAAGATCATGAGATTAGTTTGTTTAATTGCTAAATAGTTCGGGTATATTGCAAACGAAACATGCAGGCAGAGTAGTGTGGATAAACTAAATTAATTATTTTTTCTGCATGATGATTAAACAATGACTGCTATTTGGAATATGAAATCAGTTTGCTTTGCAATCTGATGATATTAACCACTTGTTTGTGAGGGCCCCATTTTTTGACCTCATTGCCAAAAGATATGAATCATCCCGGTGGAGTTCGAATTGAATCGAGTCCGGCAGACACTGACAGCTTGCTGCAGTCGCTGCTATGGATTTGCGATAGCTATGGCGTAGAAAAATCTGTCGCCTCATTCATGGCAGGTTTGCCAAGTACCAATCGACTGTCGATAGAGCAGGGCATGCGCTCGCTTGAAGCGTCTGGATTTGCTACCAAGCTTGTTAAGCGTGATGCCAGCATCTTCCCAAATGAATTACTGCCAGTCGTTGTCATGACTAAAACGGGTGGTGCACTCATATTAAAACAGCGCATACAGTCTGATAAAGGTTTACGTCCACAATTCGAATGTCTCGATCCATCGACGAGTAACCAAAGCTTCATGGTGAGTGAGGCAGAGCTTCTGACCATTCAATCAGGTCACTGTTTATTAGTTAAACATTTACCGAAACCAGGTGAGGCTGGCGGAGAAGATGCAGAAGAGCCTTCAGGTTCTAGCTGGTTATGGAAAACCGTATGGCGTTATCGTCGTTATTACTACGACAGCATTCTTGCTTCGATTTTAATTAATGTCTTGTCTACCTTAGGTGGACTGTTTGCGATTCATATCTATGATCGCGTCATTCCATTAAAAGCGTATTCCACTTTGTGGTCATTGGTGGTTGGTGTAGTGATGGCTATGCTGTTTGAAGCAGCGGCCAGACATTTACGCGATTACTTACTCGATCTTGCTGCACGTAAGAGTGACATCACTTTATCTTCAGCGCTGTTCAAGCAAGCGCTAGGATTGCGTCTTGAACATACACCACCTTCTTCCGGCGCATTTGCACATCAAGTACGTCAATTTGAAACAGTGCGTGATTTTGCAGCATCAGCAAGTATGGCTGTCATTACTGACTTGCCATTTGCTTTACTGTTCATCTTCATGATTTTTACAGTGGCTGGACCACTGGCAGTCGTGCCTCTTGCTGCAATTTTCATTGTCATGATTACCGCCATACTTGTGCAATATCCTATGCACAAGTTAATGCTAGAAACCTTCCGTGATCAATCCGCCATGATGGGTGTCTTGATTGAATCCATCGAAGGCATAGAAACACTGCGAGTTACCGGTGCTTCCGGCATCATGATTAAGCGTTATGAAGAGTTAAATGCAACCACAGCACATTCTGGTATGCGCTTTAGAATCATCTCTAACATTGTGATGACTTTCTTTAACTTAGTGCAGCAAGCGCAAGGCATTATCGTGATGGTGTGGGGTACGTATCTCATTCATCAAGGTGAACTCTCTACCGGTGCATTAGTGGGTTGTATGATGTTTGCAGGTCGTGCAATTGGCCCTGTTGGTCAATTCGTTCAGTTAGCTATGCGTTTCCAAACTGCGAAAACTGCTATGGCAGGTTTGAACAGTCTAATGAGCATGCCTACAGAACGTGATCCTGCGCGTTCCTATCTACAAAAAACAAAATTTAATGGTTCAATTGAAATTCAAAAATTAAGCTTTGCTTATCCATCAACGGGTAACCATAAACCACCGATCGCATTACGCGATGTGACCTTATCTATTGAACCAGGTGAACGCGTTGCTTTCGTTGGTAAGATTGGTAGCGGTAAATCTACCCTCTTGCGAATGATTGCTGGCTTATTTCAGCCGATTGAAGGTCAGGTAAAAATTGATGGTATCGATATCAGACAAATTGATCCTGTCGATTTTCGTAATCAAATTGGTTATGTCACACAGGATTTACGACTCTTCCGTGGCACCTTACGTGAAAATATTTTCTTAGGTCGTTCCGCTGCAACCGTAGATGCATTCATGGAAGTTGTTGCCTTAACTGGTCTAGATAAAATCGCTGATGCTCATCCTATGGGCTATGACATGCCTATCGGTTCTATGGGCTTAGGTTTATCCGGTGGTCAAAGACAGCTCGTTGCATTGGCACGTGCATTAATCACACGCCCTAAGATTTTATTAATGGATGAACCAACTAGTGCGATGGACATGCAAACTGAAGCCATGTTCACCAAACGTTTAGAAGACATCGTTAAAGGTCGCACAGTGATTATTGTGACCCATAGACCCTCTTTATTGAGTGTCGTTGATCGTATCGTTGTGATGGACAATCAGCGCATGGTAGCTGATGGCGAAAAAGAAAAAATCCTTGCCATGTTGGCAGGCTCGTCAGCGATTAGTAGTCATTGAGGTCAACATGTCAGGTAAAAAAACACAATACGATCTCGATAAAATATCCCCTTGGAGCTTTGGGATAGATTTCAGTAAATACTTTAAACGTAAGTCGCGCTTAAAGAATGAAGATCTAGAATATATGCGCGACATCAGTGAAGCGATGCTAGCGCAAGCCACACCTTCATCTTCTGCCTTACTGTATTTCATGATCGTTGTCACCGTCTCGACTTTAGTCTGGGCTAGCGTTTCTATGGTGGATGAAGTTACCTTAGCACAAGCGCGTGTGATTCCAACTAGCCGTGAACAAGTTATCTCTAGTCTTGAAGGTGGTGTTCTAACTGAGCTGTTAGTGAAAGAAGGCGATTTAGTAGAAAAAGATCAGCCGCTGATTCAATTAGATCCAATTCGTTTTGGATCGCAATATCAAGAAGGTGTGTCGCGTCAATTGACTCTTAAAGCAGCAAGAGCACGTGCTTATGCAGAAGCCTATGATGATCCCTTAGTGTTTCCACCCGAAGTCGAAGCGGATGAGAATTTGCTCGATAACGAAACACAAGTGTATGAAGCGAAGAAAAAAATGCTGAATAGTGCAGTCAACGCTATGCGCAAAGGGCAGCATTTAATTCGCAATGAAATTTCTATCTCAGAAAAATTAGCTAAGCAAGGTTTGTTTTCTGATGTGGAGTTATCGCGCTTATATCGTCAAGAAAATGATATTACACAGCAAATTAATGAACGCTTAAATCGTTACCATGCTGAAGCCAATGCAGAGTTAGTCAAAATTGATGCTGAACTTAGCCAGCTCACCCCTAATCTCAATGCCAAGCTTGATAGCTTAGAGCGCACTACATTGAAAGCGCCAGTTAAAGGCATCGTTAAAAATATTCGTATGACGACGATTGGTGCTGCAGTTCCTTCATCAGCACCAATTTTAGATATTGTGCCCGTTGATTCCAAGCTTATGTTTGAGGCTAGGTTAGATCCAAAGGAAGTTTCACATGTAAAGCTGGGCTTACCGGTTGCCTTGAATCTTGCTGCCTATGATTCTTCAACCTATGGAGAGTTACCTGGCAAAGTAGAAATGATTAGTCCTGACACCTTCCGTGAAGATGCACGTCCTGTAGAAGGTCAGTCTGCTAGTTATTATCGCGTGATGATTTCAGCTGAATTAGACCCAACTAATCCTAAGCATAGAAAAATGCAAATCATTCCAGGCATGACGGCACAAGCGCAAATACGCACAGGTGAGAAGTCCATCATGCAATACGTATTAAAGCCATTAGCTAAATCGAAAGAGGCCTTCCGTGAACGCTAAACTAAAACTTATCGCTGCTCTCGTATCCATAGCTACAACGACTATGTCTTTGTCAGCGCATGCGCAAACTGTAAATAATACTTTTTCTACCGAAGAGCTTAAAGTACTACGTGACTTTACGGCATTGAGTGATAAAGAACGTATTAAAACCTCAGATGCTCAACTCAAGAAAATGGTACGACTTGCAATTGAAAATAGTCCATTAATACGTGAAGCCAAACTCAACATCATTGCAGCGAATGAAGATATCAATGCGGCTAAAGGTGCACGCTATCCACAAATCACAGGTACTGGTCAATCGCGTGTGTCAGGTGGCGATATTCCATTAGAGGGAAGAGCAACAGGAAAATTATCCTATAACGTTGCAGCACAAATGCCCATCTATGATTGGGGCAAAATTGATGCACTCATAGCAGGTAAATCTTCTGCGCGTGATGCATCCGTTGCTAGATTTCGTTTGCAAGGTCAGGCGTTAGCAATAGAAGCGACCAAAACCTGTTTGGAATATAACAAACAGCGTGCTCTCCTTAGTGTTTCAGAAGAGTACATCACGAATGTCGATAAAATTTTAGGCATGCTGGGCAAAATCTCTAAAGCGGATGCAGGTAGAGCCGGTGAATTAATTCAAACTAAGTCTCGTGTATTGCAAGCTAAAACATCGCAGGATGCAATTCGCAGCAAAATACAAGAAATTAAATTCAAACTTGAGCGTATTTTAGGTAAAGAAAATGTCGCAAGTTGTAATGGAATAGCTGCTAGCTTTATTACAGATCCTGATATTGAAGCGATTAGAAATAATATTAAAAAACATCCACAAATTGAAGCACTAGAAGCAGAGCGCCAATTTCAGAAAAGAAACTTGGATCAGGTCTCAGCTAGTAGAAAACCATTGGTGCAGTTAACAAGCTCATATGGATCACTATATCCCGGTCTGGCTGCGGGTGAAGGCTATAACGTCTCTTTGATAGTCACAGCACCTATTTTTGATGGTGGCATATTACGATCCAATGAACGTGCAGCAGCTGAGCGTGTGAATGCAAGTGATGAACGATTAGAAGAAGTGACTCGACAAGTTGATAGTCAGTATCGTGAAAAATATGAGATTGCTAATTCTGGTATCAAACGCGCTCAAGATTTCACTGCGCTACTTGAAGTCAATGACAGAGTTAGAAAAGATTTTTTCTTACAGTGGTCATCATTAGGTAGACGTTCTTTATTTGAATTACTCTCTATCGAGCAAGAGCAATATTCATTACAGTCAAATTACATTGTTACTTTATTTGACAGTATGACTGGTTATGCAGAAATTATGGGTAATGCCGGTATGATTTACGGTAATGCTGAAAGTAAATAACATCGTCTTTGAATCGATAACAGAAATTTAAGCAAATAATTTAAAGAAGTAATTATTCGATATGGCTAAAAAAGATAACAACAACACTCAGGAAAAATTGCTAGAAGCGATCACCTTGCAAAACAATGGTGATTTCAAAAAAGCGACAGCATTGTTTTTACAGATTTTAAAAAATCATCCTGATAACGTCTTTGCGCTCTATTCATTAACTGCAATCGAATCAAATGCAGGGAATACAACAGCTGCGCTAAATTATGTGAACCGTGCTTTAAAGTTCGGTCCACATTTTGCGCCCGCGCATATGGCACGCTCGGTGATCTATTTCAGAATGGGACAAGTTAAAGAAGCGCTGGAAGATATTGAAAATGCGATTCGCTTACAACCTGACTTAGCGGGTGCTGAAGTACATCGTCAGGCCATTATTAATATAGGTTCACAAGCGCCAGCCGCTTCGCATTCACTGGCAGGTCCAGGTGCTGCATTAAATTTGAAGGCCTTAGAATTACAGCAGCGAGGTCAGCTAGATGAAGCTGCTGCTTTATTCCATCAAGTATTAGCAATGCAGCCACAAGACTTTGTTGCGCAATATTCCTTGGGTGTGATTAGTAGTAATCAAGGTAATCCAGAACAAGCACTGAATTGGTTAACCGGTGCTGTAGCTGCAGATCCTTCCAATGCACAAGCACAATATGCTTTGGCTACAACTTTGCAAGGTATGGCTTTATATGAACAAGCACTGGATGCCTTTGATCGATCGCTCACATTAAATCCTAAGTACATGGAAGCTTATAACAACAAAGCGACCTTGTTACATAGTATGAATCGGCATTTGGATGCGTTAAAGACACTAGAAGTAGCGCTAACAGCCGATCCTACCGATCAAAAATCTTTGAATAACAAAGGTTATTTACTGACTGAATTTAAACAAAATGCGATTGCTGCTACCGTATTTAAACATCTACTCACCTTAAATCCAGACTATGAATATGCAGAAGGTCTCCACGCATTAGCACGCTTACATAGCTGTGACTGGACAGATTTTGATGCTAACAAACAGCGTATCGTAGAAGGTGTCCGAGCAGGTAAACGTGTAGCCAATCCATTTGCCTTAATGGCGATTTCTGATTCAGCAGCAGATCATTTGAAATGTGCTGAAATATTCGGCAAACATCGTTTTGCACCCGCTAAACAAGAAATGTGGAAAGGCGAAACTTATCGCCATCGTAAGAAACGCGTTGCATTTATTTCTGCGGATTTCCGTGAACATCCAGTGGGCTATTTATTAATTGGATTAATCGAGAATTTCGATAAATCGAAATATGAAACCTATGGCATCTCATTAGGTATCCGTGATGGTAGTGAATTATTTAAGCGTTATCGTTGCGCCTTTGATCAATATCTAGACGTACAAGATAAATCTTCCTTGGAGATTGCTCGCATTATGCGCTCCATGGAGATTGATATTGCAATTGATCTATCAGGCTATACATCTGGCTCACGCTTAGATATTTTGTCGCATCGTCCTGCACCAGTACAGGCAACCTATTTAGGTTTTCCAGGTGGTTTGAATGTGCCTTATATTGATTATTTAATCAGCGATAAAGTCACAGTGCCAGAAATCGATGCACAGCACTATCATGAAAAATTGCTGTATTTACCGCACTGCTATTTACCGCGTGATACCAGTGTAAAACCAGCACCGACTACCTTACCGCGCTCTGAATTTGGGTTGCCAGACAAAGGTTTAGTGTTCTGCAGTTTTAATCATGACTACAAAATTAATCCACCGATATTTTCAGCATGGATGGATTTAATGCGTGAGAATCCAGATAGTGTTTTATGGTTAATGAAACTCAATGACGATGCGCAGCAAAATCTGGCTAAGAATGCAAATTTCTATGGCGTTGATCCAGCAAGATTAAAATTTGCAACCCGTGTTCCGCGAATTGAAGATCATTTAGCACGCTACCGCCATGCTGATGTATTCCTCGATACCTTCCCCTATAACGGTCACACCACAGCCAGTGATGCATTATTAGCCGGTGTACCTGTCGTGACATTAACGGGTAACAGTTTTGCTAGTCGTGTAGCGACGAGTTTGTTGCATGATATGGGTAGAGCAGATTGGTGCACTACTAATATTGAAGAATATAAAAATCAAGCCCGTGCACATATTGCGCGAGCAGGTGAGAAGACAGTTGCTGAAAAAGAGGCGACCACCATTGATTGGCCTATTACAGAAAAAATGCAGGCGGATGGATTTTGTCAGGCTTTAGATCAAGTGCGAGGGACAGCACAATGATGACCGTCAATACAAAACCAGTGGATATTGTTATCCCTATTTATAAAGCAAGCTTTGATGTCGAGGAAAAATTCGCGATTGATCAGTCCTTTGCTGTCTTGAGTGCTTATCCCATAGTTTTTGTCGCACCACATGGCTTAGATATTAGTTTTTACACAACTGCTTATCCGAGTGCCACATTCATTTATTTTGAAGAACGTTACTTCAAATCAGTGAATGACTATAGCCGTTTATTAGTGAGTGATGAATTTTACGCGGCTTTTGAATCTGAATTTTTATTGATTGTGCAGCCCGATGTATATTTATTCCATGATGATTTACCGTATTGGATAAATAGCCCATTTGATTATGTAGGCGCACCTTGGCCAAATGGATTGTCGCTGAATATAAAATTTGGAAAATTTGATTTAGGTGGAGTAGGTACGCCAATCACAGTTTATGTAGGGAATGGTGGGTTGAGTTTACGTCGTCGTAAGAAATGTATGGCACTGATTGCTGAGCATAGAGAAATAGCAGATTGGTTTATACGCTCAGGATCGAATGAAGATTTATTTTTTGCATTCATGGGAGCATTGTCGGCAGATTTTGTTATTCCCAATCAAATCACTGCATCCTTATTTGCTTTGGAAGTATCACCTGAGCGGTTTTATACAATTAATGGTGAAAAACTCCCTATGGGTGTACATCGTTATTGTGATTATTCTTCAGAATTTTGGAAGGCGAGAATTCCTTCTCCTGGTTTATTACAACAAGCTTGAGTTTGGGCGGGCATATCAGTATTGTTTAGTCATTCTGTGCTCGATTTTTAAATTAAAATTAGTGAATCAATATGAAAATGGAAAAATTTAGCACGTTGCGTCCAAAAGAGACTGCAAGAACTTCACAAAATACCGTCATATTCGTTGCGGTCATTATCAATAATGAGATTCGTGCTCATACTGATGCTTATCTTAAAGCTTGGCGTGATAAAGACTGTCATGTTGCTTTAGTCTTGCAATCGGATGATCCGAATCCAGATCCAAAAATCTATGAACATCTTATGCAATATGCAGATGATGTATGGATTAGACCCAACATGGGCTATGACTTTGGTGCTTGGTCTGAATATCTATTAGAAAACCTCACCGTTGATAACGGCCCTAAGGGCAGAGTTTTTTTAGTTAATGATAGTTTGATAGGACCAACCAATCCTACAGCTTTCAATCAACTGATAGGCATGATATTAGATTCAGAGATTGATTTGGTTGCCATGACTGATAACCATGATCATGGTCATCATTTACAATCTTATTTTCTTGCATTAACTGCTAAGGCAATAAACACACCTGTAGTGAAATCATTTTTCGAGAAAATCGAAAATAAAAATAATGTCGCAGAAGTTGTGTTTTCCTATGAAATACCTTTCGGCTCTATAGTGCAAAGCGCAGGATTATCGATTTCGATTATCTTCCCTGCAAAAACCAAAGGTGATCCTACCTTGTTTGAAGCAGCAGATTTACTGCGTAGAGGTTATCCTTTCGTTAAACGTAAATGCTTCTTCGCTGGTAAACAATATGCCAACAGAAGAGAAATTTTAGATACTGCTTTACGTATAGGTTGTGATAAGCCCTTGTTTGAATACATGGTGAGCTGCATGACTGAAGAAGATAATGCAGATGGTACTAAGCCTTCATTATTCCAACTCTATCAATCACATTTAGGTAAGGTTTCAGATAAGTGGCAAATTTATTTGCTTACCTATGATCGTGTATTTAGCGAGTTTCGTTCTAAGCCTATGCGTATGCTGGAAATCGGCATACAAAATGGCGGTTCGCTAGAAATCTGGAGTAAATACTTCGATAAGATAGAAACATTAGTGGGTTGCGATATCAATCCCTTATGTAATGGACTGACTTATGAATCGCCCGCGATTTCAGTTATCGTTGGTGATGCAAATCAGCCTGAAACAGAACAGCGAATTTTGCAAAAAAGTCCATCATTTAATATGATTATTGATGATGGCTCGCATAATTCTTCTGACATCGTCAGATCATTCTGTAAATATTTTTCAAAATTGGAAAATGATGGTATCTACGTCATCGAAGATCTGCATTGCAGTTACTTCTCCGGCTATGAAGGTGGATTGAAGTATGAATATTCGTCTATGGAATTCTTAAAGCTGTTAGCAGATATCATCAATTACGAACACTGGAGTCGTCAATCTGACCGTCAGGCACTCGTGAATAAAATAACGAGCAAGTGGGGTGTGCAGATTTCTGATGCAGATTTAGCTGCTGTTCATTCAGTAGAGTTTGTGAATTCCATTTGTATCGTACGTAAAAAACCTTGGGATATTAATGTCTTAGGTGGACGTATTATTGCAGGTACAGTTGCACTCGTATCGGAAGATCCATTGCGTTTGAAATAAGACGCTTGTTTGGCTTTCAAATAAAAACTGCAGCCTAGGCTGCAGTTTTTTTATGTTCAATTCTTATGATTCATTGGAGCGTATATAAATAGCATCACCCCAGCCTTCGGTGGTCCACTTAGATTTAATACGATAAAAATGATGCAGCTGCAAGAAGGCATCAATCTCTGCAACCAAAGGAATTTCTTTATAGAGTTCTTGGCGATTGATTTCTAAATAAATCGCTTTCACTGAAGGTTGATGCAAATATTTACCCATACCTTTAAGGATTGCTAACTCCGCACCCTGTGTATCAATATTGATGAATTCAAAATCAGAAAACATCACCTGTCTAGGAGTGGCATCAAGAAGCGACTCTAAGCGATAAGCCTGAATTTCACGTTCCTCAGAAACCGTGATTTGCGGATAAAATTTTGCATGATCTTCCAAATCAAAAAAAGAAGAGCTCTGGGGATTATTAGTAATCTTAAATTTTAATTTTGTATCGCTATCCCATAATGCAGCAGGAATGATTTGCTGATTCAAAGGCACTGTTTGTAAATGTGCTTGTAAAGCTGGAATCAATGATTCATTGGCTTCAAACCAGATGACTTGTTCTGCGCCATTCGCTTGATAAGGGCCAGCTTCTTCACCAGTATGCGCACCAATATGCAAGATTTTTTTGGGTGTCATGTCATGACAAGCACGAATTAATTCTACGCAGTTTTTATAATCTATCAGCATCTGACACTCCAACAATAAAAATTAGTTATTTGAAAAGCCGTAAAGAATAGGTGTATTCCATGGATCAAAAGAGACCAGTTGTGCTTCTTTATTTTGGCGCCAAAACAGTCGAGCGCGTTGATTCATTAACGCAGCAAGCAGGGATAAAGAACTATTCGAAGCGACAAGTAACTGAGCGCTAGCTAGCACAGCAATATCTAGCATTAAGTCGCTGACATCATTACGCGTTTCCGCATCAACAAAATTGCGGCTCATATTAATATTCAAGCCCTTGTCAGTAAAATACTGCTGACAAAAATCTGGATCATCGGTCGCCACATAAATGACAGGATCTTGGATATGATCACGCGCTATAAAAGCTTTAAGTTGTGCGACTACCTGATCGAGATCTAAGGTAAAAAATATATCATCCGACTCGCGTAAATAATCACCACGCCGGACGTGTATGGCGGCGAGAAATTTATCTTTAAAAATTTGATGAATCTGTTGCTGATATTGCCAAATGATTTTCTGAAATGTGGTTTTGCTATTGGCGTTAGGTGCTAGATACGCATTAAATACTGATAAATAAGCAGGATCACGTGCCATCAAGCCAGTGTTATATTGAAAAAACCCATCTACGGAAAGAACAGTACCTGGATTAACCTGGAAAAAATCTGTTACTTTTTTTACGTCGGCAGAGGGCGGACTACTGCGATCATCTGCTAGTAGCGTTTTTGTGATGACTTGACCAACGGGTAGGGTGCTAATTTTTTGTTGATGGTCTGGTAAATCAAACATAGTCCACGGCAATTCATTTGAGCTGCGCTGAGGACTGCCAATAATTAATTGATGCTCTGTTTGATTTTGTAAATACGTCGCAAACCAATATTGAAAGACAGAGTTAGAAAATCTGCCATTAGGGAAACTAGAAAACCAAACCGTATTTTGGAATGGTGTGTTTGCAGATGAGCTAACCATAAACTATAGATAACAATATAGTGAGTATGGAGCGCGATAGCAAAATACGCAGCATGGCGCTAGCTTAGTTAGCATGCTCGGAGTACTGAGTACGAGCGTTGTCCCAGATTTTTTTAATGATGGCATCAATGTGATAATGATCTAATGCAAACAGAAAACGATGCAACATACCATCCTTACCGCCGCGTAAAAATTTCTCATGCATGCGTTGTGCAAATTCTTCACAATTAATTAAATCGGCTGCACCATATACACCGTAAAACTCTGGCGGTATACGTAATGCATCGAGATAAGGCACGATACCTGTAGGTACTAAGGGCAAGCCACCAGAAATGAGAGCATCGAAAAAGCGTATGGGTAAATCATTAAATACCGGTGCTATCCAATGTAATTCATACGACACCCATTCATTCCATCTATCTTCAGGCGTCCGACCATGAAAATCCTTGGTTAATAAACCAACCTCTGGAAAATGTTTACCCACTGTGGCTAATACACTGTTGCGGTATTTGAATTTGGAATAAAAAGAATGCATGCCCAGAGGGGATGAGCTGCGTTCTGTGGTGGTGATATCACCTTGACGCTCGAGTAAGAATTCACGCGTCCACTGTATCGTCCCACACGGCACACCAAATTGTATGGTTGGGTTGATTCTGGCTGCCTCAGCATAATCACTCATATGCGCAGGAGCATAAATATCAGCTAAGCAGGCGTTTTGTACACTTAAATCATGCCAATGATGATTGTCATAATCATGAATCGCATACAAGGTATGTGGAGTTTGCGAAATCAAATGTGCCATTTGCTGAGGGCCGACTTTCGCAACATTATTATTTGTCATGATCACAAGCGCATCTTCTAACACAGAAAATTGTGAAGGATCAGACACTGCAAGCTGCACCATCACATCTTCTTCTATGCGCATAACTGGCTTGCCATCAATGTGCGATGACACATTACCTAGATTAGTTGTATTGGTAATGACTACGCATTTATCAAGACTACGTCCTACAAAATACTGACTTTTCTCTTGTTTAACTCGGTGTTTATAAAATGCGATATCAAATAGACTTTCATCCTCTGCTGCTAACACAAGGCTATTCATTTGCTTAAGCAAATTAGACTGACGCAGGCGTTCTAAAAATGAAAGTAAATTATCCATAATGATGTATTCAGGGTACGGTTACATGACCAGAGTATGTGTAATCGGCTCGAGACCGCCGGTGCTTAAATAGTAGCCCTGAAATAATCTATGGTTTTCTTGAGCCCTTCTTCTAACTGCACGTTAGGTAACCATTTCAATACATCTTTGGCGAGACCAATGTCAGGACGACGTTGTTTAGGATCATCCTCAGGTTTGGGTAAGAAAACCAGTTTTGATTTACTACCAGTGAGCTTAATGACGAGTTCGGCTAATTCAAGCATAGTGAATTCACCTGGGTTGCCAATATTGATAGGGCCAGTGAAACCTTGCTCCGTTTCCATCATGCTAATCATGCCGCGGATTAGATCATCGACATAACAAAAACTACGTGTCTGTTGCCCATCACCGTAAATGGTGATGTCTTTTCCCTCTAAAGCCTGCACAATAAAATTACTCACTACGCGGCCATCATTAGGATGCATACGCGGACCATAGGTATTAAAGATACGTATTACTTTGATATCTAGTTGATGTTGTCTGAAATAATCAAAGAATAAAGTTTCAGCGCAGCGTTTACCTTCATCGTAGCAAGAGCGAATACCAATAGGATTAACCTTACCAAAATAGCTTTCTGGTTGAGGATGGATCTCTGGATCGCCATAAACCTCACTTGTTGAAGCTTGCAAAATGCGCGCTTTGACACGTTTTGCCAGACCCAACATATTAATAGCACCATGCACGCTAGTTTTAGTGGTTTGAACCGGGTCAAACTGATAATGCACAGGACTTGCAGGGCAGGCGAGGTTATAAATCTGATCCACTTCCACATACAGCGGGAAAGTGACATCGTGACGCATTAGTTCAAAATTTGGATTGGCAAGCAAATGATTAACATTTTGTTTACTACCAGTGAAAAAATTATCGACACATAAAACATCATGTCCTTGTTCAAGCAGTCGATCGCATAAATGTGAGCCTAAAAAACCTGCGCCACCCGAGACTAATATTTTCTTTTTGCTATCGCGCATAATTCAATTTCCAATAATTCATTTATGAGTCAATTTGTCAGCATATTAGCAATGCGAAAACAAATCAATGACTTCTTAAATTGATAATAAAAATGACATCATTGTGATGTCATCTTCAGGTAAGTTAACTTTGCTATTGTAAAACCTGAAACAGTCTTTGAGCACTATGTGTAAGAGATTGAGTGCGGATTTATTTACACTCAGTGCTTATTTCAGGTCATATTTTTGGAAATGCTCAAACTAAAGTCGGATGCAATTGACATTGCTCCAAGCATGGCTTGTATAAATGAAAATTTTCTTAGTAAAGCTTTATGCCATTCGGAATACGCGCCAGCCTTCACGTGATTTTCGTAAACCAAATTTCCATGTGAGGCCATTTCGTCTTGAAAACTGTATGGCTGCAACGCGAGCGCTTTCAGCTTTTTGTGGTTCGGTTAATAAAATGCTATCGCCCACTTCCATTTGTGAAAATGGATAGCGATTACGCATCTCAACGAACATTTCTGCACTATTTTTTTCAATAACCGTCATAAAAATCTTCCTAATGAATAGTGAACTCATGTCCTGTAATTCATCGACTTTCATGACCGAAACTTGAATACTTGATATAAAAACAATAAACCTGCAATTTTTTTTAAATTTGTTTGATTGCAGCTGTGAAGTTGGATTTAATAAATTTAACTCATGCCAGTTTCTTTTTAATTTTAATTTGTTTTAGTAGTGTGAATTTTTTACCAGTTTGAATTAGATAAATTTTAAAAATATTTCAAATAATCCCTAAAGTTTTATTTTCAAAAGTCGATAAACCGATCGTGCGTAAAAAGCTTAGCTATATGGTTAGTTTTATTTGTTGCAAATAAAATAATTTATTTAACTAGGAAGAAATTTTTATAGCGCTAATTAGTTACGTTGTTACTTAAAAACTTATTTCCTATTCTAAATATTTTGTTACATTCGCAGCAGTCTGCCATAAGTGTTTTATTCCTTTGTTTTCAAAGAGGATAAACATGCGCGGTAAAAATGCTTGTAGAGATTTGTTAAGTGATTAGTTTATTAAAATTTTATGTTTCGAGTCAAAATCAAGAATGATTATATTTTTGATGTGAGTCGAAAATTTTATTACATAGTTAGTGGCCGCATGTCTGTCCAGTCAGATTTAAGCGGGCTTATTTAGTCAATTAAGAAAAGAGAGTCATTTATGTCATCACTCGTCATCGGGCTATCAACCCAACAAATTACTGACCTTGATTCGGCTAGTATTGATGGCTTTTCGACCTCAGATATTCAGAGCTTAACGACCAGACAGATTCAGTTTTTCTCGACGAATCAGATACCGTTTTTTACGGCTGCGAATGTCGCACTGCTCTCAACGGCGCAAATCGTTGCCTTAAACAGTGTGCAGATTGGTGCATTTACCACCAGTCAAATTGCTGCACTATTAGAAACACAGATACGTGCTGTTGAAACGCGCGATCTTGTCGGCCTCACTACTGATCAAGTCATCGCTTTAAATAGTGCGCAGATCGGTGCGCTGACCTCAACCCAAATTTCCGCTTTAGACACGAACCAAATTGGCGCGATAGAAACCGCTGATTTAGTGGGCTTAAGCACCACTGCGATTCGTGCAATCGAAACCCGTGACCTTGCTGTATTAAGTACTGACCAGATTTCTGCACTCAACAGTGCACAGCTGAGCGCCATGACCACGCTGCAGTTTGCTGGTCTAAATAGTAATCAGCTATCCGCTATTCAAGTAGCGACTGTTTCTGGTTTAAATACTGCTCAAGTTCGTGCGATTGAAACCAATGATATCGCCGGTCTCACTTCATCACAAATAGCTGCATTAACAACAACCCAACTGTCAGTGATGACGACATTGCAGTTGGCGGCATTAACAACAGATCAAATTACTGGCATTGAAACACGTGATATCGCAGGTCTCAGCACCGCGCATATTGCAGCCATTAGTAGTGCCCAATTCAGTGTATTTAGTACATCACAAATACAAGTACTGAGTTCTAACCAGGTTCGAGCAATTGGTACCTCGAATATCCCTGGTTTAACCACCGATCAAATCATTACGTTAAACAGTAGACAATTAAGCGCGTTGACTACGCTGCAAGTCGCTGCTTTAGATAGCAACCAAATCGCAGCGATTGAAGTTAACGATGTTAGTGCTTTAACCACGGCTCAAATTCGTAGCATTGAAACCAATGACTTAGGCGGTCTGACCACTTCG
>Ga0209442_1000906_pt1 | contig 17234 bp, 13 predicted proteins | sample LauGreSBDMM110DD_2_FD_187565 | JGI IMG/M metagenome (GOLD analysis project Ga0209442, IMG submission 187565) | Freshwater lake microbial communities from Lake Michigan, USA - Sp13.BD.MM110.DD (SPAdes) (version 2) | ecosystem: Environmental > Aquatic > Freshwater > Lake | place: Lake Michigan...
GAGATCGAACGCACCAACTATGGTTTTATCCCGTGCTGTATTTGGGATTAAAGGCAACATTGTTCCTGGACTTCTCTCCTATCTAGTCTTTGTTGGCTGGGAAACAGTTCTGGTCTCATTAGCAACGCTAGCCACCGGAACAATTTTAGTTCGATTGGGAGGTTTCGATCGTGATGTCGCGATGGTTCTGGGATTTGTTATTGCAGCCGCTTTGACGATTTACGGTGGCGTGCTTGGACATGGTGTGATCATGCGCTTACAGAAATATCTAACAATTATTACCGTTGCCGCAACTTTGCTTTACATCTTTCTCACAGTTGACTCGGTCAATTGGAGCGCAGTTTCGGCCATACCTTCTGGAAAGATACAGGGATTTATCGGGGCTCTGATATTTGGAATTACCGGAATTGGACTGGGTTGGGTAAATTCCGCGGCAGATTATTCACGTTATTTGCCACGCACAACATCTAGTCGTTCCGTTGTGGGTTGGACTGTACTAGGCGCTTCAATCGTCCCTATTGGATTAGTTACATATGGCGCGCTCTTGGCTGGCAGTGATCCTAAGTTATCTGAGGCAATTGGCATGGATCCAATTGGCGCGTTAACCACTCTACTTCCAACTTGGTACCTGGCGATATTTGCGCTAATCGCGATTTTTGGATTGGTCGGTGGAGCAATTCTCGATTTATATTCATCTGGATTAACTCTGATATCTGTTGGACTTCCTGTTAAACGCCACGTAGCGGCAAGCATTGATGGCAGCGTCATGTTGGTTGGAACTATCTACATTGTCTGGGTCGCAGATAATTTCTTCTACCCATTCCAAGGTTTTCTAATCACCCTGGGTGTTCCGATCGCAACGTGGTCTGCAATTTTTGTAACCGATGTTTTACTTCGCAAACGGGCCTACGATGAAATTGATCTTTATCGCCTTGAAGGTCGTTATGGAATCTGGAACTTTAAATCGCTGACGCTGATGGGCATTGGCTCATTTATCGGTTGGGGGTTTGTGACCAATACATTCGCAAGCTGGCTCTCTTGGCAGGGTTATTTACTCTTTTTGATCGGTGGAAAAGAAGGACCTTGGGTTTTTGCGAACGTGGGCGTAATTTTTGCGCTATTCATTGGTTTCTCGGGGCACTTCCTTCTCTCTCGTCGAAAAATTCGAGCCCAGGATCGCGCTCTAAGTTAAAGTAGGGAGATGAAATCTCGCATATCCCCATTACGTGATTTTTTGCGTCGAGAGTCAACTGGTGGCTTGTTAATTCTGATCGCCTCAGCTTTAGGTTTAATCACCGCAAACTCACCACTTTCGAATACCTATTTTTCGACTCTTGATATCAATTTGTCAGTGGGTACAAACTGGTACCTGATAAATCTTTCAATTCTCAAAATAATTAACTACCTCTTTATGAGTATTTTCTTCTTCGTAGTCGGCCTGGAAATCAAACGTGAGATGACTTCTGGCCATTTGGCATCGCTGAAAAAAGCGATGCTGCCATTGGTAGCAGCTTTAGGTGGGATGGCAGTTCCAGCTTTGATTTACTTAGCAATCGCTGGCGGAGTTGCGCCAGAAGGTTGGGGAGTTCCCGTAGCGACTGATATCGCCTTAGCTGTCGGATTACTCACCATCCTCGGCCCCAGCGTCGCTGCCTCACTGCGATCTTTCTTGCTTGCACTTGCCGTGATAGATGACATTGGAGCAATACTTATTATCGCATTTGTGTATTCAACAGGAGTTAAATTTTCGTGGCTGGCAGCAAGTGTTCTCTCTGTACTTTTTATCGCAGCCCTACAAAAAGTAAGAGTTACTTCAACTTTCATCTATGCGGCATTTGCGTTCGCATTATGGTTCTCGCTCTATCAAACCGGCGTACACCCAACTCTGGCTGGAGTAATTCTCGGACTAATGACCCCAAATATCGCGCATGGGGGAACTGATCTTGAGGATTTAGAAGACGGAACAGTTTCTGTCATTGAATGGTTGGAGCACAAGTTTCATCCAATCAGTACCTTCTTTGTGGTTCCTTTATTCGCTTTTGCAAATACAGGAGTGGTTATTACTTTGGAGTCAATTCAAGGGGCGATTGAATCAAAGATCGCCTGGGGAATTTTCCTCGGACTAGTAATCGGAAAACCAATCGGTGTTTTATTGGCAGCAATCGCAGCTAAGAAAGCAAAGATTGCTGAAATGCCCGAGGGCGTGGACAATGCATCGCTACTGGCAACTGGAAGTGCAGCTGGAATTGGCTTCACTGTGGCAATTTTTATCGCCAATCTCGCTTTTGATGACCCGCAAACTCAGGATATTGCTGTCCTTGCGGTTATTGTCGCGTCAGTAGTTAGCGCAGCACTTTCAACTGCGATATTTAAGGTAAGCGCAAGAAATTGATTTAAAAAGAAAAGAGCCCACCTTTTTACGGGCGGGCTCTTTTCTTTAGAAGTTTTTAGATGTCGAAGTAAAGCTCAAACTCAGCTGGATGTGGACGCAAGCGAACATAGTCCACTTCATTCTTACGCTTCCATTCAATCCATGTCGAGATCAGATCCTTGCTGAAGACGCCGCCCTTAGTTAAGAACTCGTGATCATTTTCAAGGTTATTTAGAACTGCTTCTAGTGAACCAGGAACTTGTGGAATAGAGGCAGCTTCTTGGCCTTCTAGTTCGTATAGATCCTTATCAACTGGTGCAGGTGGCTCGATCTTGTTGATGATTCCATCAATCCCCGCCATCAACATCGCAGCAAATGCTAGGTATGGATTAGATGATGGATCTGGGCAACGGAATTCAATGCGCTTTGCCTTTGGTGATGAACCTGTAATTGGAATACGGATACAAGCAGAACGATTACGCGCAGAGTAAACGAGGTTTACTGGCGCTTCATATCCGGGAACCAAACGACGGTATGAGTTAACGGTTGGGTTGGTGAAGGCTAGAAGTGATGGTGCATGCTTTAGAAGACCACCGATATACCAACGAGCCATGTCTGAAAGATCGCCGTAAGTTCCTGCTTCGAAGAAGAGTGGCTTGCCATCTTTCCAAAGTGATTGGTGAACGTGCATACCTGAACCGTTATCGCCGAATAGTGGCTTTGGCATGAAGGTTGCAGTCTTGCCGCCTTCCCAAGCAACGTTACGGATGATGTACTTAAATTTCATCAACTCATCGCCGGCGCTAAGGATGTCAGTGAAGCGATAGTTGATCTCCATCTGACCTGCAGTGCCAACTTCGTGGTGTGAACGTTCAACGAGAAGACCGGCGCGACCAAGTTCCATAACCATCTCATCTCGCAAATCTGCGAATTGATCAGTTGGTGAAACAGGAAAGTAACCGCCCTTGATGCGCGTGCGGTAACCGCGGTTTGGAGTTCCATCTGGATCTGCGACGATGCCAGTGTTCCAAGCGCCTTCGTAAGAATCGATGTGATGGTAGGACTCGTTGATTCCGGTGCTGAAACGAACTGCATCAAATACATAGAACTCAGCTTCTGGTGCGAAGAATGCTTGATCTGCAATTCCGGTTGACTTTAAATAATCAACGGCCTTAGCCACGACTCCACGTGGATCACGTGAGTAAGCACTGTTATCACTTGGGTTATGTACTGAGAAGAGAATTATGAGTGTCTTCTCAAGGCGGAATGGATCAATAAATGCTGATGATGGAATCGGCAGCAACTTCATATCTGATTCGTGGATTGATTGGAAACCACGGATAGATGAGCCGTCAAACATTAAGCCATCGGTAAATACTGCTTCGTCAAAAGATTCAACTGGAACGTTGAAGTGATGTTGGATACCTGGAAGATCGGTAAAGCGAACATCAACAAGTTTGACATCTTCCTTTTTAATATAAGCGAAAATTTCTGCGGAATTCTTAAACATAAAGTTTGCTCCTCGTATCGTCGAATGGGCCTTCATCTTTGAGGGCGACCGATCTGGGTAAACCCTAAGACTTGAAAGGCCATTTGGCATAACTGCTGTGTTACAGCCTTGTTACATCTATCTCAAAGGGCGGCAGCCATTTGGCTCGGATACGCTGACCCAATGACCGAAGTTGATCTCAGATACCCGAGAGTGAGCCAAGGGCGACGAATGTTGGGAGTGCTGATCGACTGGTTGCTCTGTGCGGCAATTGCGAAGGGCTTCTTTGACGGGGGACAGAGATGGGCCGAGCCTTATGTGGCACCAGCAATCTTCTTCGCTCAATACTTGTTCTTCGCAACCCTTGGGGGAGCAACTCCTGGACACCGAATCGTTGGATTGAAGATTGTTCGATTTTCAGATGGTGGGATGCCGACACCGATTCAAGCTCTGATTAGGGCAGGCCTTCTCGTCATTATTCTGACCGCAATAACCTTTGACCAGAACGGTCGCGGCATTAACGAACGGTTAAGCAATACAGTTCTTGTAAAAACTCGCTAAAAGTTAACGCTTTGGGACGCGAATTCCCTTTGGCATTGGACCCTTTGGAATTGGCATAGACATACCACCAACTGCCTTAAAGCGAGCACGAACTTCGCGCATTTGATGTGCCGATAATTTCTTAGGAAGTTTAGCAAGACGCTTCTGCAACTTACGAAGTGGAACTTGGCCAGTACCGTCGCCAACGTAAATTTCAGTCACTGGAACACCGGGAGCAAAGCGTTCTGCTTTTCTGCGCTCATCCTGCAACATGGTGCGAACGGCTTGCGTTCCTTCACCGGTTAAAACAATTCCTGCGCGACCGATACTGCGGTGGACCATATCTTGGTTCTTGGTTACGGCAACGGCAGGAGTCGTGATCCAACCTTTGCGAATCGCCATAAGAACGCTAGCACCAGCACCCATCTGTCCTTCAATTGAAACATAAGCGGCAGAAGATGCAATGCGCGTGAAGAAGAACATCGCTGCAAGAAGTGCAACGGGAAGAGAAACGAAGCCGAGGTAAATTGGGTGTCCAACAAAAATACCAATCGCAATTCCAATTGCCCAAGTTATGGCGAATACACCAAAGATGCCTGCGCCAATCCAAGGCTTAACGCTCTTGGTTACTCTGTACGCATCACGGAAAGTTTGGAAACGGACTTTTTTAATCTTGGGCGCTTTCGCCTTCTTTTTAAACATGGCCTCAGTTTAGGGGAGCGGGCGCTGTACCACCAAGACGAGCCGGTGCCCAACGCTGACCAAGGTGGTTATCAGGGTATTTCTCCTGCACTTCATGCAGGAGATTTAAAAGTGTTTCACGAAGTGCTTTCTCACCCGCCTCTACATCAGCAGATTTATCAAAGTACATAGGTGCGCCAAATGTGACAAAAATTGGGAACTTACGGCGGCCTAAGTCACGCTTTACGCCTTTAGTCCAAATGCGTTGGGATCCCCAAATAACAGCCGGAATCACAGGAACGTTCGCGCCCATAGCAAGACGTACAGCGCCAGATTTTAACTCTTTGATTTCAAAGCTCTTTGAGATCGTGCCTTCCGGAAAAATTCCAACAATCTCGCCTGAACGAAGTGCACGAAGGGCAGCAACAAAGGAAGCGGAACCATTGCTGCGGTCAACGTTGATGTGGTGCATGCCACGCATAAGTGGGCCAGCTAATTTATTATCGAAGATCTCTTTCTTCGCCATAAATCGCACCAAACGATTAGCCGGAAGCGCAGCGGTGCCGATTAGCGCAAAGTCAAAGTAACCGATGTGATTCATCGCCAGAATCGCTCCACCTTTACGTGGAATATGCGCATCACCTTCAAAATGAAATTGCAGCCCCAGATATTTCCAAAATGTTTTGAGCGCCAAAATTACTGGCGGATAAACAATTTCAGCCACGCAGTGATCCCAGATTGGTTCGCGCTTCAACTGCTTGCTTATATAAGCGCCCGGCGCGGTAACTCGAGCGAACAAGCGGTCCGCTCATCACTCCTAAGAATCCAACGGCAGTTGCCTCGGCGGCTAGTTCTACGAATTCTTCTGGTTTCACCCAACGTTCAACCGGGTGATGCTTATTCGTTGGGCGAAGGTATTGCGTAATAGTGATCAAGTCACAACCGGCATCGTGAAGGTCGATAAGTGCTTGCGATATCTCTTCACGGGTTTCACCCAAGCCAAGAATTAAATTAGATTTAGTAACCATGCCGAAATCGCGAGCCATACCGATTACCTGAAGAGACTTCTCATAAGTAAATGCCGGGCGAATTCGTTTAAATATGCGAGGAACTGTTTCAAGATTGTGTGCAAAAACTTCTGGTGCAGCTTCAAAAATCTGATTTAAGAGTTCAGCCTTCGCATGAAAATCTGGCGCTAACATTTCAACGCCACAACCAGGATTTAATTCGTGGACCTGGCGAATTGTTTCGGCATATAACCAGGCGCCTTCATCAGGCAAGTCATCACGAGTTACACCGGTAATAGTTGCGTATTTGAGCCCCATAGATTTCACAGATTCTGCAACTTTGCGTGGCTCTTCGCGATCAATGGGCAATGGTTTACCGGTATCAATGTTGCAAAAATCGCAACGTCGAGTACATCGATCTCCACCAATTAAGAAAGTTGCTTCTTTATCTTCCCAACATTCAAAAATATTTGGGCACGCTGCTTCTTGACAGACCGTGTGCAGACCTTCGCTCTTAACTAGCGAACGCAGCCTGGTGTATTCCGGACCCATATTTGCGCGCGTCTTAATCCACTCTGGTTTACGTTCAATCGGAGTTTCGGTATTGCGCGCTTCGATCCGGAGTAGCTTGCGGCCATCAGGTGCGAGAGTCATAGGCTTACCTTACCCAGTGCTTCAACGAGATGCTTCTCAACTATCGGGGTAATTTCGGCGATATCCACGGTTCGATTAAGTTCAATCGCCAAAGAAGTCACGGCCGCATCATCAATCCCGCAGGGAACGATCTGGCTAAATTTTGAAAGATCAGGGGATACATTTAAGGCAAAACCGTGCATGGTGACGCCACTTGCCACTCGTATTCCAATCGCTGCGATCTTGCGATCACCCTTACCGTCACAAATCCAAACACCTGATCTGCCATCGACTCGCACCGCATTTACGTCAACTTCTGCGCAAACTTTAATGAGTGCGGTCTCTAGCGTTCTAACAAATCCAACGAGTTCCGTTGGTTTTAACAATTTAACAATTGGATAACCAACTAATTGACCTGGGCCGTGCCAAGTAATTCGCCCGCCGCGATCAACCTGCACAACGGGCGTCCCATCATTAGGCATCTCAAAACTCTGCGTTCGTTTTCCTGCCGTATAAACCGATGGGTGTTCCAGCAAGAGCAATGTATTTGCACGATTGCTTGAAGCAACTTCGCCGTGAATTTTTCGCTGTAAGGCCAGTGCGTCCTGATATTCCAGCAGCCCGATGTGATTTACAACAAATTCTGGTGCGCTCTGAGCGGTGCTGGCTGGCGAGTTAAGTGGCACAGGTACAGCCTAAAGGTAGGCTGTACTCCTAGCGAATTTTGCTCGCACTCAAGCCCGAAAGGCCATTCTATCGTGTCTATGCAACGCGCCCAAAAGAATCGTAAACCGTATGCCATCGCAATGTTGGTGGTCATCTCTTGGTTCATCATTACCGGCATCTTTGGTCCGCTATTTGGAAAATTAACTTCGGTTCAGGAGAATAATAATTCTTCGTTTCTACCAAAGGGTGCTGAGGCGACCTTAGCTGCGGATGAAATCAAAAAGTTTTCATCGCAAGATTCGTTTAATTTTCCAGCGCTAATACTTTTTGAAGGAAGTTTTACTCCAGCAACATTTGAAGCAGTGCAAGATCACGTTGCCAAAATTGGAGATCTAACGTTGGCTGGCACCTCTGCCAAAATCGGTGATTACTTAGCGCCAGGTCAAGGGATATCTGTCTTCCCAGCTCAAGACGGGAAAGCGCTCTTGGCAAATATTCCACTAGATGGAAACGCAATTTCTAAGCTGCTTCCTAATGACGAACCGGTTCTTCCAGCAGCGATTGAAGCGCTGCGTGAGGATATTAAACCGATCGCGGAAGCAAATGGCTTTACGCCCTATGTCACTGGCCCAGGTGGATTATTAGGTGACTTATTCGGAGCCTTTGGTGATATCGATTCGACTTTATTACTAACAACACTTGCTGTTGTTGCGGTTATCTTGATCGTTGTATACCGATCTCCAATTTTATGGATTATCCCTTTGCTTTCTTCGCTCTTCGCCCTGTCGACTGCAGGCGGAATCGTTTATTTACTTGCCAAGAACGACATAATTGATGTCGATGGTCAGTCGCAAGGAATTCTCTCTGTTTTAGTTATTGGTGCAGCGACAGATTACGCGCTCTTACTAATTGCGCGTTACCGCGAAGAATTGCATTTCACCGACAATAGATTTGTGGCAATGCGCGCCGCGTACAAGGGCGTGTGGGAGCCAATTCTTGCCTCCGGATCAACTGTGGCGATTTCACTTTTAGTTCTGCTCTTTAGCCAGCTAACCAACACTGCCGGCCTTGGTCCAATTGGAGCAATCGGAATCGTAGTTTCAATGATTACGATTTTAACTTTACTTCCAGCGTTGCTTTTGATCTTTGGTCGCTGGATATTCTGGCCACGTATTCCAAAGAATGACGGTGATGATCACGTTATGACTGGCGCTTGGTCAAAAGTTGCTACCGGAATTGGCCGCAATCCCCGTAAATCTTGGGTAATTACCGGAATTATTTTATTGGGCTTTGCGCTGACATCGACAACCCTTAAGGCCGATGGAATCGGAACAGTAGATACATTCACGGGGAATCCAGAATCAGTTGTGGGACAGCGCTTACTTGTTAAGCACTTCCCAGGCGGTGAAGGCGATCCAACCCAGATTGTTATTGACGCAAATAAAATCGGAGTTGTTTCTGCCGCAATCAAGTCAGCACCTGGTGTCACAGAAGTTGTTCCAATGCTCGATGGCATGTCGGTTCCGGGTCAACCAGCACCAGAAATAAAAGTTGTAAATGGTCGCGCCATTCTCAATGTAACTCTTGATACCGCGCCAGATAGCGTCGAGGCGGGAAATGACATTCCTAAAATTCGCGAACTAGCCAAAGCCGCTGATGCTTCAGCCCTCGTTGGAGGAACAAGCGCAGTTTACTTTGATGTGCGCACCGCAAATAATCGCGACAATAAAACAATAATTCCAATTATCTTATTGGTGATAACGATCATTCTTGGAGTTCTGCTCCGCAGCATTCTTAGCGCAATACTCTTACTGGGCACAGTAGTTCTAAGCTACTTTGCAACTCTTGGCGTTTGCGCGTTGGTCTTTAATCACATATTCGGTTTTGCTGGTGGCGATAATTCATTCCCACTATTTGCATTTATATTCTTGGTGGCACTTGGAATTGATTACAACATCTTCCTTATGACGCGAGTTAGAGAAGAAAGTGCCAAAATCGGAACCCGCGCTGGAGTTATTAAGGGCGTCACAGTTACTGGTGCAGTAATCACCTCTGCTGGAATCGTCTTAGCCGCCACATTCGCCGTTCTCGGACTTCTTCCGCTAGTTCCACTTGCTCAACTTGGCTTTGCAGTTGCCTTTGGAGTTTTACTAGACACCATCATTGTTCGCTCCGTCTTGGTTCCAGCCTTGGTGCACGACATCGGACCAAAAATCTGGTGGCCATCTAAATTGCAAAATAAGTAATTTTTCAAAGTAGATGTATGTAGTAATTGGCGCCGGCCTTGCTGGACTAAGCGCTGCTCTAACTTTGCAAGATGCCGGCGCTGAAGTCACTGTTCTTGAGTCATCAGATAGACCAGGTGGCCGCGTCGCTAGCGACCTGATTGATGGTTTCATTCTCGATCGCGGATTTCAATTGCTAAATATGAATTATACGGAAGTAAAACACTGGGGGATTGAGCGTGAGCTAGATTTTAAGCAAGCCCCGCGTTCGGTTCGCATCTCATTTGATTCTGATTACGTAAACCTTGGCGATCCGCGGAACGCTTTCTTTTCCGCTTTTTCTCCCAAGTCCGGATCGCTAGCTTCCAAATTATCTTTCTTAAAGTATTTACTTTCTAAACCACTTCAAGCAGAGAGCGTCGAAGCACATTTACTGCGCTGTGGCACGGATGATCTATATAAGAAAGTATTGAAGCCTTTTTTGCAAGGAGTATTTCTTGCCGATCCATCACGTGTTAGCGCAGTAGTTGGCAGAGAGATCATCGGCGGCTTCGTATCCGGCAGATCGGGTATTCCCGCAGATGGCGTAAGCGCTCTTCCGCTTGCGTTAGCCAAGCGAATTAAGAACTTGCAATTGAATACTCGAGTAGAAGAAATTCGTGAAAACTCCGTGATAACAAAGAACGGAGAATTTCTTGCCAAGAAGATAATTTTGGCAACCGATCTAACAACCGCTGGTCAGCTCTTAGCTTCTGATCAAGTAACTCCGTTATTGAGTTCAATAACTTGGTATCACGCCACCGATAAGGCACCTTCTGACAAGGCGCAATTAGCTCTTGATTCGCAACATCGTGGACCAGTGGTTAACTCCATCGTAATTTCAAATCTATCTGCAAGATATGCACCAAAGGGGCAGTCGCTAATATCTTCCACAACTATTTCATCCGCTTCTGAATCAGAAGTTCGTCGACATTTAGCACATGTGTGGGGCAGATCTACGGGGGAGTGGCGATTCTTAGCCAAGTATGAAATTCACTCTGCGCTTCCGCTTTTTGCCCCAGGCGCGACCGAGGCTAGGAGTTTGCGTGTTAGTGAAAATATTTATCGCGCAGGTGATTATTTAACTTCGCCTTCACAAAATGGCGCTTTACTTGCAGGCCGTTTGGCAGCAGAAGAGTTATTGCTCGACGAGAGCTTGTAGCGCCGTTGAAATATGTGGGTAATCCCATTTAAAACCTGCCTCAGTTAGCGCGTTTGGCATAACCTTCTTTGAGCCAAGCACTTCACTAGAAAACCCGCCAAGTGCAATTTTTAAGGCAATCGCTGGTGCAGGAAAAAGAGCAGGTCGATTCATCGCACGCGCTAGCGCAGCGGTGAATTCTTGGTTTGTAACCGGGTTTGGTGATGTGAGATTAACTGGACCTGAGATCTTCTTTTCCAGCGAGAAAACAATGGCGCGCACAACATCGTGCAGAGTGATCCAAGACCACCATTGCTTACCTGAACCCAACTTTCCGCCAAGCCCAAATCTAAAGAGCGGCAACATTCGCCCGAGCGCTCCTCCTGTTGGATCAAGTACTAATCCAGTACGAAGCTTTACCGTGCGAACATCTGCCGCTAAATCTGCTGCACTTTCCCATTCGCGGCAAACTGCAGCTAGGAAATCATTACCAACTGAATCACTTTCTACAACAGCGCGATTGCCAGAATCTCCGTACCAACCTATTGCACTTGCTGAGATGAAAACCTGCGGTTTAACCTCGGCTACGGCATTTGCAATGGTTGTTGTTCCTAGCAAGCGGGAATTCAATATCTCTGACTTAAATCGCTTAGTCCAACGTTTATCACTAACACCAACTCCAGCGAGATGGATTACTGCATCTACGCCACGCAGTGCTTCGATATCTACATAACCCGTCTTTGGATCCCATCTAATTTCATCAGGGGCAACTGTTGCGCGCCGTACTAAGCGTTGCACAGTGTGTCCTTCAGACTTTAAATATCCAACAAGAGCGCTTCCGATTAATCCGGATGCACCAGTGACGGCGATTCTTTGAGCCACAGCCATAAAAGCTACAGACCTAGATCCGATTCAAAAGCGCCGCCTTCGAGGCGCTCTTTCAGGGTAACCAAGAATCTTGCAGCATCTGCGCCATCAACTACACGATGATCATAAGAAAGTCCCAAGTAGACCATTGAACGAATTGCAATTGTTTCGCCGCCATCTTCGCCTCGGACCACCATTGGGCGCTTTACAACTGCTCCCAAACCAAGGATGGCTACTTGTGGTTGATTAATAATTGGCGTATCAAATAGTGCACCGCGGCTGCCGGTATTTGTCAGCGTAAATGTTCCGCCGCCGAGTTCATCTGGCGTTACTTTATTTTCACGAGTGCGCGCGGCAAGGTCAGAAATCTTACGAGCGATTCCGCCCATATTTAAATCACCGGCGCTATGGATAACAGGTACTAAGAGTCCGCGTTCTGTGTCGACTGCGATGCCTAAGTGCTCTGCACCGTGATAAATAACCTGATCATCTTCAACAGATGAGTTAAGCACTGGATGCTGCTTCAGCGCTTCGCATACTGATACTGCGAAGAATGGCAAGAAGGAGAGTTTTACACCTTCGCGAGCTTCAAAGGTTGCTTTCGAGCGATCGCGCAAGCGTGCAATCTTTGTAACATCAACTTCAATGACAGTTGTTAGTTGTGCACTAACTTGCAGAGATTCGACCATTCGTGTCGCGATAACTTTACGAAGCCGTGACATTTTTACCGTGGTTCCGCGCAGTGGTGAAACAGGGACGATTGTTGTGCTGCGTTGCGCAGGAGCTGCAGGAGCTGCAGGTGCTGCAGGTGTTGCAGGTGTTGAAACTATAGGCGTTGCAGCAACAGCGGCTGGCACAGCCTTTGGCGCAGCAGATTGCACATCTTCTTTGCGAATACGGCCGCCCACACCTGTTCCGGTAATGCTTGCAAGATTTACGCCAAGTTCTGAAGCAAGTTTGCGCACGATCGGAGTTACATAAGCATCGAGTGGTTGTGCTGCAACTACTGGTGCTGCAACTACTGGTGCTGCAACTACTGGTGCAGGTGTGGCAGGTGCGACTGGAGCAGAGGCTGCCCCCGCACCACCAATTACAGCCAGACGCGCACCAACAGGAACAGTTGTATCTACTGGAACATCGATAGAAATAATGGTTCCGGCTACAGGTGAAGGAATTTCGGTATCGACTTTATCTGTAGAAACTTCTAGTAACGCTTCATCAACAGCAACGCTATCGCCAACGCCCTTTAACCATCGAGTGACAGTACCTTCACTGACGCTCTCGCCAAGTGCAGGCATAGTAATAATTGTTCCAGTGCTGCTCGCAGCTGGTGCGGCAGGTGCAGCGGCAACTGGAGGAGGAGTAACTGGTGCTGCGACTACAGGTGCTGCAGGTGCCGGCGTACTAGCAGGTGCAACACCGTCTGCGATTATTGCAAGTTCAGCGCCAACCGGAACTGTCTGATCAATTCCAACAACAATCTTTTGTAGCGTGCCGGCAACAGGTGAAGGAATTTCAGTATCAACTTTATCGGTTGACACTTCAAGGAGCGGCTCGTCCATTGCAACGTGGTCGCCTTCAGCCTTTAGCCAACGTGTGACTGTTCCTTCGCTGACACTTTCACCAAGTGCAGGCATCGTTACTGAGAAAGTCATAGCTTTTCCTTTTCCTTAATTAACCGTGAGCGTGTAATGGTTTGCCGGCAAGTGCCATGTGCGCTTCACCCATTGCTTCGGAAAGCGTTGGGTGAGCATGGATCAAAGGTGCTACATCATTAGCTGATGCTTCCCAATTAAAGATTAGTTGTGCTTCGGCTAGAAGTTCTCCGACACGAGCACCGACCATGTGGATTCCAAGTACTGGTCCACCTTTTTGCGAAACCAACTTGATAGATCCAGCTGTACGTAAAATTTGTGCTTTGCCGTTTCCAGCCAAGTCGTAATTAAGTTCAACAACATCAAATCCACGCTCTTTTGCTTGGGCAGTTGTGAGACCTACTGAAGCAACTTCTGGTTCTGAGTATGTAACACGTGGAACTCCGTCATAATTTATTGGTCGGGGATTAAGTCCGGCGATCTCTTCAGCGACGAGAATTCCTTCACCAAATCCAACGTGCGCTAACTGCAAAGTAGGGATCAGATCGCCAACTGCCCAGATTCCTGGGACGTTAGTGCGGCACTTGTTATCGACCAAGATATAGCCGCGGTCCATCTTTATTCCCTGCTCCTCATAGCCTAAGTTCGCTGAAACTGGGCCGCGCCCGACTGCAACGAGAAGTACTTCCGCGCTAAATGTTTTGCCATCTTCTAAAGTAATGGTTACACCATCGGTGGTTACTGCGTGAGATTTAAAGCGAACACCAAGTTCAAAATTAATTCCGCGTTTGCGATAAGCGCGTTCTAGTTGCTTGCTCGAAGATTCGTCTTCTAGTGCAACCAGATGTGGAAGCCCTTCTATAATGGTGACTTCTGCGCCGAAAGATTTCCAAACAGATGCAAACTCGCATCCAATGACGCCACCACCGAGAACGATGACGCTCTTCGGCACGTAATCCAACTTAATCGCATGCTCGGAAGTCATTACACGCTTTCCATCGATATCTAAACCTGGAAGTGTTTTAGCGTAAGAACCAGTGGCTAAGACAATATTTTTTCCGGTGTACTTCGTGCCATTTACTTCGACCGTATCTTTAGCGACAAGCTTTCCATGCCCCTCAATAAAGGTGATGTTGCGAGATTTAACTAAACCTTGCAGACCTTTATGGAGTTTTGTGATGACACCATCTTTATAAGAATTTACGCCCGCCATATCAATTGAGTTAAAAGTGGCGTTGATGCCAAAGTGGCTTGCCTCGCGCGTGCCATCTGCAATTTCGCCTGCGTGCAGTAGCGCTTTTGTCGGAATACATCCGCGATGAAGGCAAGTTCCGCCGAGTTTGTCTGCTTCGATCAAGGCGACGCTTAAGCCGAGTTGGGCACCGCGTAGGGCTGCTGCGTATCCGCCGCTGCCGCCACCTAAAATTACGAGATCAAAGTTGGACACCTGTACGCGCTCCTTCGTAATGCAATCTACCGAATGAGCCTATCTTGCCAGTTCAGCCCTGCGATTACGAAATTGCGGCAGATTGAGCAAGGGCGACCAAAGATCTAAGGGCCATACCCGTTCCACCAACTGGCGTATAGCCATATGGCTCTCCCTCGTTATAGGCAGGGCCTGCAATATCAAGGTGGAGCCAAGGTAATTCTGGTGAAATAAATTCTTTAAGGAAGAGACCGGCTACCAGCATTCCGCCCATTCGCTCTCCGATATTTGCCATATCCGCAACTGGTGAATCCAGTGATGCGCGAAGTTCAGATGGCAATGGCATTGGCCAAAAAGCTTCGCCAGCACTTTTACTAACCGCAAAGAAATGGTCACTAAATTCTTGGTTATTAGTCATGATTGCAGCAGTGCGTGTTCCGAGGGCAACAACTTGTGCACCGGTAAGAGTTGCCACATCAACTATTCCATCAAGATTTCTATTCTCTTGCGCCTTAACTAGCGCATCGCCGAGAACTAGTCGACCTTCGGCATCTGGATTAAGAACTTCAATAGTTTTGCCGCCATACATTGTGATTATGTCACTTGGTCTGGTTGCATTATCGCTCACCATATTTTCAGCAAGTGGTGCATAGCAATCAATTGCAACTGGAAGTTTCATCATTGCAATTGCAATTGTCGCTGCGCAAACAGCTGCCGCACCAGACATATCAGATTTCATAGCTTCCATTCCGGCGGCAGGCTTTAGCGCCAACCCACCAGAATCAAAGGTAATTCCCTTGCCAACGTAGGCGTATGTTTTCTTCGCCTTAGCTTTTACAGGGCGATAAGAAATATGTAGCAACCTTGGTGGATTTGCCGAACCTTGTCCTACCGCAGTAATTCCGCCATAGCCCTTACTTTTTAATTGCGAATCATTCATTACTGAAATCTTCAAACCTGCAGCAGCACCACCTACTTTTTTAACTAAATTTGTAAATTCTTTACAGAATGAATCTGGATTTAAGTGACTCGGGGGAGTGTTGATTAAATCGCGGGTTAGCGCTGAATACTGCCCAATAATGCTGGCGCGCTTGATCGCATCTTTCGCACCTGTGCTGCCTGCTTGTTTTGAATGAATAGTGACAGACTTTAAACTTGGGTTACGTTCGGACATAGAGTCGACGCGAAATTTGTTGAACACGTACGAACCCAACAGGACGCCTTCAGCGATTGCCTCCAGTGATGAGATTTTTTTTGCGGGAAGTGAAATTGTTGCACTTGAACTTCCACAGAGAGCGCGCGCTGCTGCGCCGGCTGCGCGCCTAAGAACTTCATCATCTAGCGATGGCTTTTGCTCTCCTAGTCCAGTGAATACAAGCAGGCGAGTTGTGATTCCAGGGACTTTAATTACTTCATCCATTTTTCCAGTTGCTCCCATATCGGCCAAGATTGGAAGTAATTTCTTCGCATCCAGCGCTATATCACCGCTTTCAATAACTAGATTTACTTTGCCATCTCGCATAGATTTTTTATGAGAAAGACCGACGACCAGAATCTCATCCTTGATGATTCCATCGGATAGATGAAGCGTGGTCATTAATACTCCCTTAAGGATGATAGGCGGCAACTTGCCTGAAATATTCTTTGGGTAAGTGTAAGTTGTCGCTATGAAAAATTCACCACTTGCCGATAAACATATCCAACTTTCGGCGAAGATGGCCGATTTTGGTGGATGGCTTATGCCAATCGAATATCCAGGCGCTGGTGTTTTGGCTGAGCACGCTGCAGTGCGCGAAAAAGTTGGGATTTTCGATGTCTCCCATTTAGGTAAGGTCAGCGTAAAAGGCCCAGGCGCGCTGGAATTTCTTAATGCAATCTTCACCAACGATTTAAATCGAATTTCAGATGGTCAAGCCCAATACACCCTTCATTGCAATTCAAGTGGAGGGGTTATCGATGATCTGATTGTCTATCGCAATAGCCAGAGCGATCTCTTTCTGATTCCCAACGCCTCGAATACGAGTTATGTCGTAGCCGATTTAATAGCCAAGGCACCAGCGGGAATAGAGATCGTAAATCTGCACCAATCTTTTGGTGTGATTGCAGTACAAGGTCCGCTCTCAAAAGAAGTTATAAAAAGCTTTGGAGTTAATCCTGCGATGGATTACATGGCTTTTGAACATGTAACTATCGCTGGATGCGAAGTAATCCTTTGCCGAACTGGGTATACCGGCGAACATGGATATGAAATTGTTCCAAGTTGGAAAGATGCTGAAAAAGTTTGGGATGCCTTGGTCACTGCAATAACTCCACTGGGAGGACTGGTCTGTGGACTTGGCGCACGCGACACTCTCCGCACAGAAATGGGATACCCATTACACGGACATGAATTATCTTTGGAAATTACTCCAGTTCAAGCCGCCGCAAATTGGGCGATTGGCTGGGATAAAGATGGATTCAGCGGAAGTGATGCTCTGCGCGCAGAAAAGAGTGCAGGGGCTCATCCGCGGATTCGCGCCTTAGTTAGCCAAGACCGCGGAATTCCGCGTGCGGG
>Ga0209442_1000909_pt1 | contig 17194 bp, 14 predicted proteins | sample LauGreSBDMM110DD_2_FD_187565 | JGI IMG/M metagenome (GOLD analysis project Ga0209442, IMG submission 187565) | Freshwater lake microbial communities from Lake Michigan, USA - Sp13.BD.MM110.DD (SPAdes) (version 2) | ecosystem: Environmental > Aquatic > Freshwater > Lake | place: Lake Michigan...
TTCAGAGCAAATTCGTCTTCAAAGAATGAAGCTCACCGAGCCAAGCTGTCCCAATTCGTGGGCGGCCAGCAGCACGCGGCGCTCCTTGATGCGGAAACCCTCAGCAGTCTTGCGCAGCGCGTATTGATACGAGCCCACATAAACGAATTCGCGCTGGTAGCGGCGATAGCGATAGCAAACGAAATTGGCCGCTGCATGCACGATGTCGCCTTCAACGCCGGTGATGCGGACGTTGGAGATCAGGCGGCAGGTGCGCGAGCGCGGAAATTCCGCGTGGCAATTGGGATCCATCACGCGGATGATGCGCTGGCGAATGCGCTCGCGATCGTCCGAAATGATGTAGAGCGTACCGCGATGGCCACCCTCCAGATCGTCGTTGGGCGGGATGAAATAGGTCGCGTCGTCGGCCAGCAGCGCTTCCCATTCCTTCAGGCGCCATTCATCGAGCAACGCCGCCTCGTGAAAGAAGAAATCTTCGACTTCCGCCCGCGTAACAGGCACATTTGCAATTCCCGCACTCATGCCCGCGTTCATGCCTGCGCTCCCGTCATCATCTTGTCCCAATGACGCCAGAACGTGCGCAGGTGATGCTCGTCGCTGTTGAGCTGCTCGCCTTCGCGACCCATGCCGCGCGACATTTCAGACCAGCGGTCGTCGGTGTAATTGGCGAGCCCCTGCTGCACCAGCTCCAGCGCCTCGACGTCGTCAGGCGTGGCGAAGCCGCCCGGCCCGTAGAACGTGAGAAAGGCGTCGAGACGACGCGCGCGCGCGCTCTCGGACTCCTCCACGGGGCCAAGCGCCCAGGCTGTCACCTGCATCTTGTTGGCGCCGTCGGGATAGAAGGTGCGGATCGTCACCGAAGAGCCGTCGTTGATGACGAGATTGGGGAAGATGACGAGATTGCGATTGGTGTCGCAAATGCGCTTGGCCCGCTCCGGCCCGACGCGCTGCACCAGTTCTTCGCGGATCGCCGCCATTTCCGGCTTGGCGTCCTCACCATAGATCGGAATCCACGCCGCCACCGGACGACCGCGAAAGTTGACGTTGTCAGTGGTGAAATGGCCATTGCCCAGATCAATCGCCAACCCATGGGTGGGCAGCACAAGCGCGGGATCCTTCGAGGGCTCCATCTTCACGCCGGAATTGGCCATGAAGTTCAGCCACGTCGAATGGGTCGAGGGCAGGTGATAATCGTCGACGCTGTTTTCGACCATCAACTTCCAATTGGCGTTGACGTCGTATTCCTGCGTCCCGGAAATCACTTCCATATTGTTGGACGGCGACTGATCCACCACGAGGTCGATGTATTCGGTCGCTGCGCCCAGATAATCGACCAGCGACACGGCGTCCGGATCAAGGTTCATGAACCAGAAATCGCGGTAGGATTCAAACTTCGCCGGAGCCTTGAGGCCGAACGTGGTCTTGTCGAAGGCCGCCGTGTAGGCCTCGTCGCCGGGCACGCGCGCCATCGAGCCGTCGTTGTTGTAGATCCAGCCGTGATAGACGCAATTGAAGCGCCGGGTATTGCCTTTGCGCTCCGTGCACACCAGCGCGCCGCGATGGCGGCAGGTGTTGAGGTGGCAGCGCACCTGCCCCTTGCCGTCGCGCGCAAAGATCACCGGGCGACCCGCCACCTTGCGGGTGTGGAAATCGCCGTTTTTCTTCAGCTCGGAGCCGTGCCCGACGTAAATCCAGCATTTGGCGAAAATGTTGCGCATTTCGCCGCGCAAAACCTCGTCGGAGACCAAAGCCTCGCGATCAAGAAGGAATATTCCCTTTTCGCGGTCATCGACCACAAAGGATCTCGCTCCCGTCATATCACGCCTCATCAAATGGACATTTGATATGAGCTTTTAGGCTCTTGCGCGGGGGCGTCAACCGGGGCGAGCTTGAGGGCGCGCTAAACGCCGCTGTCTTCGGGATAGATACCTCTCATCCGTCACGCGTTGCGTGACACCTTCTCCCGCAAGGGGAGAAGGTGCGCCTTGCGTCAGCAAGGGGCGGATGAGGGGCAAGGGGCTCACAAGAGGCCCCCTCACCCCAAATTCAGCTCCTTGAAGAAATCGTTCCCCTTGTCGTCCACGACGATGAAGGCGGGGAAATCTTCCACTTCAATGCGCCAGATCGCCTCCATGCCAAGCTCGGGGTAGGCGACGACGTCCACCTTCTTGATGCAATCTTGCGCCAGACGCGCCGCCGGGCCGCCGATGGAGCCAAGATAGAACCCGCCATGGGCCTTGCAGGCGTCGCGCACCGCCGAGGAGCGATTGCCCTTGGCCAGCATCACCATTGAGCCGCCCGCCGCCTGGAACTGGTCCACGAACGAATCCATGCGCCCGGCGGTGGTCGGCCCGAACGAGCCTGACGGCATGCCTTCGGGCGTTTTGGCGGGGCCGGCGTAATAAACGGGATGGTTCTTGAAGTAGTCGGGCAACGACTGGCCGGCGTCCAAAAGCTCGCGCAGCTTGGCGTGAGCCAGATCCCGGGCCACGATCAGCGGACCGGTGAGCGAAAGCCGGGTCTTGATGGGATATTGCGACAGCTTGGCCAGAATGTCGGCCATCGGCTGGTTGAGGTCGATCTTGACGACGTCGCCGCCGAGCTTGCTCTCGTCCACCACGGGCAGATATTTGGCGGGCTCGCGCTCCAGCGCCTCCAGAAACACGCCGTCCTTCGTGATCTTGCCCTTGGCCTGCCGGTCCGCCGAGCATGACACGCCCATGCCGATGGGCAGCGATGCGCCGTGTCGCGGCAGGCGGATCACGCGCACGTCATGGCAGAAATACTTGCCGCCAAATTGCGCGCCCACGCCCAGCTTCTGGGTCATCTTATGGATTTCCTCCTCCATCGCCAGATCGCGGAAGGCGCAGCCGTCCTCGCCGCCGCTGGTGGGCAGATCGTCGAGATAGCGCGTCGAGGCGAGCTTTACGGTCTTCAAATTCTGCTCAGCCGACAGGCCGCCGATCACGATGGCGAGGTGATAGGGCGGGCAGGCCGCCGTGCCCAAAGTGAGGATCTTCTCCTTGAGAAACGCGATCATCCGGTCGTGCGTGAGCACGGACGGCGTCTGCTGGAACAGGAAGGTCTTGTTGGCCGACCCGCCGCCCTTGGCCATGAACAGGAATTTATATTCAGCCTCGCCCTCGCAATAGATGTCGATCTGGGCGGGCAGATTGGTCTTCGTATTCTTCTCTTCAAACATAGACACGGGGGAGAGCTGCGAATAGCGCAGGTTCTTCTTCTCGTAGGCGTCGGCGATGCCCTGCGCCAGAGCGGCCTCGTCGCCGCCTTGCGTCCAGATCAGGCGCCCCTTCTTGCCCATGATGATCGCGGTGCCGGTGTCCTGGCACATCGGCAGCACGCCGCCAGCGGCGATATTGGCGTTCTTCAACAGATCATAGGCGACGAAGCGGTCGTTGCCGGTGGCCTCGGGATCGTCGAGAATTTTCGCGAGCTGGGCCAGGTGCCCCGGGCGCAGCAGATGGTTGATGTCTATCATCGCCGTCTCGGCCAGCAATCGCAGCGCCTCCGTGCTGACGCTGAGCACCTCCTGCCCGTTGAACGTCTCCACTTTCACGCCCTCGGAGGTGAGCTTGCGATAGGGCGTCTGGTCGGCGCCAAGCGGGAACATCGGAGCGTGCTTGAATGTCATGGATCAATCGCCTGTCTGAAAGGTCAGCGTTCAGCGGGTTCTAGGCCGATGCGGAGCTATTTGGAAGACCGACCATCGTTGACCGGGAAATCGTTCATCATTGACGAACCAGCGCGCGGCTACATTATGGCGCAAGCCTTGAAGGAGAGCCCGTGCATTTTCCCCATCCGCTTCTGCTCTGCGACATAGGCGGGACCAATGTGCGCTATGCCCTGAGCGCTGAACCGGGCGCTCCGGCAGTGTTTTTGAACCGCGCCAAAACCAACGCCTTCCCAGGCCTCGTGGAGGCGACGCGCGCCATGATCGGCGGGTTGCCGATTGCGCCCCGCTCGATGATCGTCTGCGCCGCCGGTCCCGCATCGGGGCGTCTCCTCAAGCTCACCAACGCGCACTGGCTGGTCGACGGCGCCGATGCGGCGGTGCAGCTGCGCCTCGAACAGGGGCTGATCCTCAACGACTTTGAGGCTCTGGCCTACAGCCTGCCGGTCCTGACGCCCGCTGACGTGCGCCAGATCGGCAAAGAAGCCCCCGCATCCCCGCCTGGTGGCGCCCGGCTTGTGCTGGGGCCGGGCACGGGTCTGGGCCTTGCGGCGCTGATCGAGATGGACGGGCGCTTCGCCGCCATTCCGAGTGAGGGCGGGCATGTCGATTTTGGGCCGCTGGGCGCGATGGAGGAAAAACTGTGGCCTCATCTGGAGCGGGCGCACGGGCGCATCACCGCCGAGGCTGTCATGTCAGGCCCCGGCCTTGAGCGCCTGCACGCCGCCCAGCTCGCGATGCTGGGTCAGGCGCCGCGAGGGCTTGGCGCTGCCCAGATCACGAAGTCAGGCGTGGCGGGAGACGGGCTGGAGCGCGAGAGTCTGCGCCTGCTCTGGCGGCTGGCGGCACGGTTTTCGGGCGATATGGCGCTGGCTTTTTGCGCGCGCGGCGGGGTCACGCTGGCGGGCGGCGTGCTGCCGCGCCTCGTCAGTCTTCTCGACGACGACGCATTTCGCGCCGCGTTCGAGGACAAGGCGCCGATGGCTGCGCTCTCGGCTGGCATTCAGACCCGGCTGATCGTCAGCGACCATGCGGCCCTGAGCGGCATGGCCGCCATTGGCGCAGCGCCAGAGCGCTATTCGATCGATTATTCAACCCGCCGCTGGCGCGATTGAGCGGCTCTTCAAGCGGCAAAAGAGGCTGGCGTCTGCGTTAACAGAAGATGCAGGCCGGACGCGTCGCGCGTGGCGCGCAGGCGCGAGGTCAGGCCGGGATCGCGCAAGGCGCGCGCGATTCGCGATAGCGCTTTAAGGTGATCTGCGCCGGCGCCTTCGGGCGCAATCAGCAGAAAGATCAGATCGACGGGGTCGCCGTCCAGCGCGTCAAAATCAATCGGGCGCTCCAGCCGTGCGAACACGCCGAAAATACGATCCGTTTTGGGCATTTTGCCGTGGGGAATGGCGATGCCGCCCCCCACGCCCGTGGAGCCGAGGCGCTCGCGTTGCAGCAGGGCGTCGAAAATATCGCGGGCCGACATGCCGGAGACCTCCGCCGCCCTGTCGCTGATGTCCTGAAGCGCCTGCTTTTTCGTCGTTACGCGCAACGCAGGCAGGATTGCGTTGGCTTCAACAAGATCATTGAGCGGCATTGAGCACCGGGTTCGTGAGAGATGCGAAAGTACCTGCAAACAGGGTCAAACAAGCACTTTTAAACAAGAGCAAACAAGCGCTTCCGCACTGGCGTAAACAAGCGTCCGAAACTGAGCGTCGTATGATTCTTACGCGATCCTTATGCGCTGGAGCCGCTGTCTGACCCTACAGGATCAAGCCAGCCGATGTTGCCATCCGACCTGCGATAAACAATGTTTACCCGATCGGTTCCAGCATTACGAAACACCAATACGGAAGCGCCCGTCATATCAAGATCGAGCACCGCGTCAGACACAGGAATTCGCCGCAATTTCGCGGTTTTCTCGGCGACCACCACCGGACTGAACCCGCCTGCCTCAACGTCAAAATCGTCGGCGGGAGATTCAAGCACATAGGTCGCCATCGTCTCGGCGCCCTCGTTGCGTGATGCGTGACTGTTGCCGGCGCCGTTGTGGTGATCCTTCAGGCGGCGCTTGTAGCGGCGCAGTCGTTTCTCCAGCCGGTCGGCCGCCTGTTCAAAGCTGACATAGGGCTCCATTGCGGAACCTTCCGCCTGCAAGGTCACGCCCGACGCCAGATGCAGCGTGCAATCGGTGCGATAACCCGAGCCCTCATGATCGACGACCACATGACCGGCCACGTTGCCGTCGAAATATTTCTCAACCGCGTTGCCAATACGATCCGTCACATGTTGACGCATCGCCTCTCCGAGGCTGAAGTTTTTTCCTGAGACACGCAAGTCCACTGGTTTCCACTCCTCAAAAGAGCGCTCGCAAAGAGCCACGAAACTGGACGCTGATAAAAGGGTTAGAAGCGTCCCGGGCGCAAGTCAACCGGGCTTAAAGTCAAGCCGCCGGACCTTTAAGTATGCGGCGTTGCGGCATGCGCAAGCGCGTGCGTTGCACAATTTGTCGTGCGCCCTGAAACTACAGACGCATAGCCGCTTTTTCACGGCGACGTTCGACGGAGGAGGGAATGCGAAGGCTCTCGCGATATTTGGCCACCGTGCGGCGTGCGATGTTCACGTTGGCGTCCTTGAGCCGCAGCACGATGGCGTCGTCCGACAAGACGTCGTCGGCGGGCTCCTGATCGATCAATTGCTTGATTTTATAACGAACAGATTCAGCCGAATGGGAATCTCCGCCGCTTTGAGCAGGGATGGAGGCGGTGAAAAAATACTTGAATTCAAATAACCCGCGCGGGCTCGAAATATATTTATTCGACGTCACGCGCGAGACGGTGGATTCATGCATGCCGATGGCGTCGGCCACTATTTTCAAATTCAGGGGCCGCAGATGTTCAACGCCGCGTGCAAAAAATGCGTCCTGTTGTTTCACGATCTCCGAGGCGACTTTCAAAATCGTGCGCGCACGTTGTTCAAGGCTGCGCGTCAGCCAGTTGGCGTTTTGCAGACATTCGGCGATGTAGGTTTTCTCGGTCGCGGGAAGGCCGGGGCGCGAGATTTTTGCAGCATACGTTTGATTGACGAGCACGCGCGGCAGGCCCTCGGGATTGAGCTCCACCATCCATGTGCCGTCAGAATGGGCGCGCACGGTGACGTCAGGCGTGACCGGCTGCACGGGCGCGCCGCCGAACGCGCGCCCGGGCTTGGGATCGAGCCTGCGAATCTCTTTCAGCATGTCGGCGAGGTCTTCGTCGTCAACGCCGCATAATTTGCGCAATTGCACGAAATCGCGTCGCGCCAGCAAAGGCAGATTCGCCACAAGCGCCTGCATCGCAGGGTCATAACGATCACGCTCGCGCAATTGCAGCCCGATGCATTCAGCCAGATCGCGCGCGCCGACCCCTGTCGGCTCAAACGTATGCACGACGGCGAGCAAACGCTCGACGCGCTCAAGAGACGCGCCAAGCCGCTCGGCGATGTCCTCAAGGCTTTCGCGCAAATAGCCCGCCTCGTCGATGCTGTCGATGATGGCGCCGCCGATCAATCTGTCGGTTGGATCAAACACCGCAACGGAAAGCTGCGCGCCCAGATGTTCGCCCAAAGTGAGCTGCGCCGCGACATAGGCTTCAAGATTGGGCGCCTCGCCGTCGCCGCCGCCAGAGCCCTGCGTGCCGGTCCATGAACTGGCCGACAGGCCGCCCTCCTCATAGCTAGGCTCGGCTGGCGTGGGCGCGCGGTCGCTGTCGAACGCGTTGTCGACTTCAGTGCCAAGATCGGCGGCCAGAGCGCCTGAATCGGTGGGCATCGAATCGGTCGCCCAATCGCCCTCGCGGCGACCGTCCGGCGATTCGCTCCAGTCGCCCGAATCAGATCCCGCGCCATCGTAGCTGTCGGAAAAATCGCGCGCCGCCTCGCTTGCTGGTTCGCCCCCGGCCAGGTTTACAGATTCGTTGGCGAATTCATGGGCTTCCTGACGGGACGATTCGTTGCTGGGCGCGGCCTCCCCGGCAACATATCCCTCGCCGTCCTCGGCGCGCTCGAGCAGCGGATTACGCTCCAGCTCCTGCTCGACGAAGGCCGATAATTCGACGCTCGACAATTGAAGCAGCTTGATGGCTTGCAGCAGCTGCGGCGTCATCACCAGGGATTGCCCCTGGCGCAACATCAACTTCGCGGAAAGCGCCATGAAAGCGTACCCAAACTCAAAAGAGGGCGCGCAAAGCGCCCGGCCCAGAATTTGCTTATAGCACTTGCAGCGTAACCGCGAAACTGGCGTAACGCTTCGCGAGACCCAAATTGCGCCGCTTCAGAGCCTGTTCGAGCGCTTGGTTAAGACGCAGTCATGAAGCTTGAGTTTGTGGCCCGCAGCGTTTCAAAGCCGGAAATCTTCACCCAGATAAAGGCGGCGCACGTCCGCGTCCGCCACGATCTCCTCCGGCGAGCCCTCCGTCAGCACTTGTCCGGAATGGATGATGTAGGCGCGGTCGATCAGGCCCAGCGTCTCGCGCACGTTGTGATCGGTGATGAGGACGCCGATGCCGCGCGCCGTCAGATGGCGCACCAGCGCCCGGATATCGCCGACCGCAATCGGGTCGATGCCCGCAAAAGGCTCATCCAGCAGCATGAAAGAGGGCTGGCCGGCCAGCGCGCGGGCGATCTCGCAGCGCCGCCGCTCGCCGCCCGACAGCGCAATCGAGGGTGACTTGCGCAGGCGCTTGATGTCGAACTCGTCGAGCAGAGCCTCCAGCTCGGCCTCGCGAGCGTCGCGTTTGGGGATCGAGACCTCAAGCACGGCGCGAATGTTGTCCTCGACGCTCAGGCCGCGAAAGATCGAGGCTTCCTGCGGCAAATAGCCGATGCCAAGCCGCGCCCGGCGATACATCGGCAGCGGCGTCACATTGTAGCCGTCGAGCTCGATCTCGCCCTTGTCGGGCTTCACGAGCCCGGTAATCATATAAAATACAGTGGTTTTTCCGGCGCCATTGGGGCCAAGCAGGCCTACCGCCTCGCCGCGCTTCAAGGCCAGGCTGACGTTCTGCACCACCTGTCGGCCGCCATAGCTCTTGCCCAGATTGTATGCGCCCAGCGAGCCTTCACCGTAATGGGCGACGACCACGGGAGCGCGCGCGCCAGGCTCGCCTGAGCTGGCTGGCGCACTGGAGCGGGCGGCGGCGGCGTAAGGGGACATTTGCTCTCGGCAACAGAGATTAAATCAATCGTCGTCACGCCCTAGCGCGACGGAGCGGCGGGCGCAATCGTGCGGGCGGGGGCGGCTTTGGGTTTTTCGGCGCTGGACTGGCTGGGCGTGATGAGGCTTTGCACCCGACCACCCGTCACCTGCGCGCGGCCCGAGGCCAGATCGTAGACGAGCCGCGATTGCGCGTCGCCGCGCACCACATGGGCGCCCTCGGTCAGAACCGGATTGCCGTAGATGAACACCTTGTTTTCGGCGCGGTCGTAGACGCCGCGGTCGCCGGTGCCGACCTGATCCTTCGAGGTGATGACGACGGGGCCGGACGCTTCCATGCGGCGCACTTGCGAATCGGCGCCCATAGGCCCGCTGTTTCCGGCTGCGGCGCTGCGCCCGCCTGCCGCCACGCCCTCATTTTTTGACATGAAGATGACGAGCTCGGGCGCTCTGAGCGTCGCATCGCCCTGCTTGGCGACCACGCCGCCGGAATAGACCAGCTTTTGCTCTTTATCGAAATAATCGAGCTTGCCCGCATCGATGCTGACGGGGGCGCGCGAATTGCCGCCCGGAATCATTGGCCCCGCTTTCTGGGCCGCCGCGGGCGTGCAAAACGTGGCCAAAGCGAACGCGCCGACAAGCGCGTGACGATTGAGGAAGCGGAAGCTCAAGATCATGGCGCTGTTCTTTCCTGATCCGGCGGCGGCGATTTCAGACCTGCTTCGGGCATGATAACCGATCTTACATTGCCGATGAAGCTGACGCTGGCGCCGTTGCCGGTCACGTCGAGGGAATCGGATTTAACCGTGCCATTGGTCATGGTGACGGCGACGGGCTCGTTCGAGCGCAAGGCGCCGGTTTTGAAATCCACGTCAGCCGAACGCATCACGATCACAAAGCCGCTGGTGCTGGTGACGCGCACTGCGTCCGCCCCGCCCTGCAGGCGCATCTTGTCGGCGCCGCTGTCGAAAACGCCCTCGGGCGCCAGAACGCGCACCGATGCGCGGTCCGCCGTCTGCAAATTGGCCTCGACCTCGTTCAATTCGATGATTTTTGGCGTGCGCACGTCCTGCACGCCGGTGCGCGCGCGCACTTCGAAGGGCCTGCCGTCGCGACGGAACCCGTTGAGTTTGGGCGCGTCCATGGTGACGCGGGTGCCGTTAAGGGTGGCGCGCGCCAGCGTCAAATCGACTTCCCGCATGCCCAGCCGGTCCAGCAGCGCAAAGCCAGCCGCGCCAAGAACGACGGCGATTGCGCAAAGTACGATGCCCCAACGCAGGAGCCGCACAACCAGCGTATGGCGCCCGGCATCGACAAACGCGGCTTTGCGGTCCACCAAAGGGCGGCGTCGGCGCTGATCGGGCTCGTAAGCGCGCTCGCTCATGGGCGTTCCAGACAAGGATTCAGAGGCTCGTAAACTCTGCGCACGCTATTCGTGTGAAAATATGTCCTGCTCAGGCCAGCCCAGCAAGTCGAGCCGCGCCCGCGTCGGCAGAAAGTCGAAACAGGCGGCGGCTATTTCGGCCCGGCCTTCGCGCTCCAGCATCATATCGAGCCGCTGGCGCAGGCCGTGCAAATGCAAAACGTCGGAGGCCGCATAGGCCAATTGCGCGTCCGATAGCGCAGGCGCCGCCCAATCGGACGATTGCTGCTGTTTCGACAGATCGACGCCAAGCAATTCGCGCACAAGGTCCTTCAAGCCGTGGCGATCCGTATACGTGCGCACGAGTTTGGAGGCGATCTTGGTGCAATAGATGGACGTGGTCATCACGCCAAAGGCGTTGAACAGAACCGCAACGTCAAAGCGGGCGAAATGGAAGATTTTCGTCACCGCCGGATCGGCGAGCAGGCGCTCCAGATTGGGCGCCCGGTTCTGCCCCCGAGCGATCTGCACCACGTCCGCGCAGCCGTCGCCGCGCGACAATTGCACGACGCAAAGCCGGTCGCGATGCGGGCGCAGGCCAAGCGTTTCGGTGTCGATGGCCACGCTTGGCCCGGCGATAAAATCAACGGGAAGATCGCCCTGATGGACGCGGATGGTCATAAACCTGGCTCCCGGGCGACTGCCGCCCCGCCGGGCGCATAGCATAAACCCGCGCCGGGCGCGAACAGGCAAAGCGGCGGAGCCTTGCCCGTTCGCGCCCCTGCCCAAATCCTACCAGGCGATTTTGACTGCGCCGCGCAGCGCATGGCTGGTGAACTCGGAACCCGCCGTTCCAAACAAATATTCAATCTCGCCCGAAACGCCCGCATCGGTTGCCGTGGAGGCGCGTTTGGCGCGCAGGCCAACGCCCGCCTGAAACAGATTGCGCGAGACGCCATTGACCAGCATCGGGTAAACGATCCCGCCTTCATTGGCGTAGGAGAGCGCCTGATTGACGTCGTTTTCGATCACGCGGCGATATTCGAGCCGCGCCATTGGCGCCAGCACGCCCCAATCCATCGGGATGTCATAGCCGCCGCGCAGGCCGAAAATGCCTGACGTCGAGCTGATCGAGGCGCTATCATAGGCAAGCGCTGCGATCTGCGGTCCCGATTCCACATAAGAATCGAGCGATCCGCGAATAACGTCGAGCCGCAGATAGGGCGCAAGCGACAGGCGCTCCCATTTCTGCTCCCATGTCAGCGCCGCCGAGCCGTACCAATACAGACCGTTGCGTTGGCCGACAGCGTTCTCAAATTCGCCCGGCAGAACGCGCCGCGATTTCATCCGCGCGTCGCCAATGCCAGCAAGCGCGTCGAGAAACAGCGGGCCATAGACGCGGTAGGAGCCGTAGGCGGTGGCGGCCAATCCGCCCGCGGTCGATTTAGAGCCCCATGAGCCCACGTCCGTTCGGTCGCGGCCATAGCCCATCGCAATGCCCGCCTTGAAGCCGGGCGCAATCAGCATGTCGGCGCCCGCCGTCACGCCCGACGTGTTGAAGCGATTGTCGATCAGCGCGCCGTTGTTTTCATATTTGCCGATGTTGATTGCGCCCGCGCTCCAGATGGCGATCACGGGTCCGCCGTAAAGATATTTGGAGACCGCGCCTGGAGCCGAGCGTGCGCTCAGGTCGACGGCCTTAAAGGCAGCATCGCGCCCCTCCAGTCGCGGATCGGCGGCATAGCCCAGCGCGCGAACAGGCTGGCCCGTCTGATCGGGCGCCATGCTCAATCCATGATTGTAGGTGACGCAGAAATCGGCGCCGACGCATTGCAGGCCTTCCTCGTGCAGCGTCTCAAGGCGGCGATGCACGTTTTCAATCTGCGTCTCGGCAAAGCGCCGCAGAGCGCCCACCTGCGCAATTGCAATGCCGCGCACGTCCGGATCAAGCGCCGGATTGGGACGCGAGACGTTCACCGAAACCGCATTGCTGGTGGCAGGGGTGTTCGACGTATCGCCGCCATAAATCGCGATGAGCGTGTTTGCGCCCGTGCCCAGCGCACTGGTGGAATAGCTCGCCTGCCCGCCGACCAGCGCAACGGTCGCAAGGTTTGCGCCGCCTTTCCTGAAAGTCACGGCGCCGGTTGGGGATGCGCCCGACACGACTGCCGTGAACGTGACGCTGGCGCCGTACTGGATATTGCTCGCGGACGCGGTGAGCGCGACACTGGAACTGGCTTGCGACACGTTCACCGAGATCGGCGCCGAGGTTACGGCAAGATAATTGGAATCGGCGGCGACCGCGCCGATCACCGAGCAGGCGCCGACGCCCGAGCCTGTCAGCGTGGAGCCTGCGATCGTGCACGGGCCGGAGGCGACGCTGAAGGAGCGCGCGCCTGTTCCCTGCGCGCCGACGATGGTGAGGTTTGCGTTTCCCGCCACGATGATCGCGCTGGTCGAGGCTTGCACAAAGATCGTCTGCGCCAGGGGATTGACCGTGATCGTGATCGCGGACGAAACAACCTGCGTGTAATTGCCGTCGCCAGCTTTGGTCGCGGTCACGGTGCAGGAGCCCGCCCCGGCTGCGGTGAGGATATTGCCGTTGATCGTGCAGGAGCCGCCTGTGACCGCATAGGTCACGGCGCCGGTTCCGCTGCCGCCGCTCGTGCTGAGGGCGCTGGTGGAATTGAGCGCAATGGTCGACGGGGACGCGTTAAGCGTCAGCGGCGCCTGGCCCGCAGCATTGACGGTCACGCTGAGATTGGTTGAGGTCGCCGCGCCATAGCCGCCGTCAGCGGCGATGCTGGCGTTGACGATGCAGGTTCCCGCGCCCGTAGAGGTGAGCGTGGAGCCGGACAATGTGCAGGGGCCGGAGACGTATTGATAGGTGACCGAGCCGCCGCCGGCGCTTGGCGTCGCGCTCAATGTCGCCGAACCACCGCCAAACGTCATCGGGCTGGGATTTGCGAAGAGGCTGAGCGTGCGGGACGCGGGACTCACGACCACCGGGACATTGCTGGAGGTTGCCGCATTGTATTTCTGCGTCTGCGCGACGCTGGCGTTGACTATGCAGGTTCCCGCGCCCGTCGGGGTGAGAGTTGAGCCGGACAGCGTGCACGGGCCGGATACGAACGCATACGAGACTGCTCCATCTCCAGCGCTGGGCGTGGCCAAAAGCGTCACGGCGCCGGCGCCGAATGCGATTGACGAAGGCGAGGCTAAAAGGTTCAGCGTTCTGTCCGCCCGGCTCACGTTCACCGTGACGTTGCCGGACGTCGCCGCTGCATAGCCCCCGGCCGCAGCAACGGTGGCGTTGACGACGCAGGCGCCCGCCGCATCGCCGGTCAAAGTTGAGCCCGACAATGTGCAGGGGCCAGACAGAAGCGCGTAATTAATCGCGCCCGCGCCGGCGCTGGGCGTGGCCGTCAAAGTCGAGGCCGAACCGCCAAAGGCGATGGCGCCGGGGGAGGCCGCCAGATTCAGCGTGCGGCTGGTTTCGTTGACGACAATGGAGAGAAAGCCTGCCGTGGCGTTTGCGTAGTTTCCATCGGCGGCGATGGTCGCGTTCACCACGCAGGCTCCCGGCGAGGTCGCGGTCAAACTCGCGCCCGACAATGTGCAGGGGCCGGAGACGTATTGATAAGTTATGACGCCGCCGCCAGCGCTGGGCGTTGCGCTGAGGAGAACCGGGGTCGCCGTCGTCGTCGGGTTGGGCATGGCCGTGAGGGTCAACGTGCGCTCTGCGGGCTCAATCGTCACGTGCACATTGCCTGAGGTCGCGGCGTTGTAATCTTGCGTTTGCGGCACGGCAGCCGTGAAATTGCAAAAGCCCGGCTCGCTCGCCGTCAGGCTCGTCCCGTTGATGGAGCAGGCGCCCGACGTGATCGTATAAGCGACCGCGCCGTCGCCTGCGCTCATTTGTGCGCCGAGCGTCAATGAGCCGCCGAAGCTGATCGTGTAGGGATTGGCCGTCGCCGTAATCGTCCGGTTGGCGCGGTTGATGAGGATCGTCTCTGCGTTTGAGCTCGCCGCCGCGTAGGCGCCGTTTGCTGCAATGCTCGCGCGAACCACGCATTCGCCGGCGCCGGTGGAGGTGACGATCGCGCCCGCAAGCGTGCACTGGCCGGAGACGCGCTCATAGGTGATCGCGCCGCCGCCGGCGCTGGGCGTCGCGCTCAATGTGGCCGGGCCGGCGCCGAACGTCATCGGACTGGGATTGGCCGAGAGACTCAAGGTGCGGGCGGCGCCGGGAACGATCACGCCAAGCGAATTGCTGTCGCTATATTCGCTGCCGTTCTGGACGGCGACGACCTGGTAGGAGCCGGGGGGAAGAGCGCTGAGCGCAATCGTCGCCAGCCCTGACGAATTGCTTGTGGCGGAACCGAGCACAGCGCCGCCAGCGATGAAATTGATGATCTTGCCGTTGTGCTGGCCCGGTCCGTCCAATTGCGCGTTCAGCGTCGTGGACGTCGCCGTGAGCGTGATGGTCTTGGGCGCCGCATGCGCGGAATGGGCGGAGGCGAACAGGCCCGCCATGAAGCATGCGAGCAGAGCCAAGAGTGCACGAATTTTGATTTTTGAAATCGTTTCCACAGCCACGCTCCTGGAAATTTCGGGCGCAAAGCCGCATTCCCGGAGGCGCGTTGAAGCGGCCCCAAAGCAGCAAAGCTTTGCGTTACGAATGTAATTACAGGAGATACGATTACGGGATTTCGATCAGCTGGGAACAGCGATCTGCGGCATAGCTGAGTTTATGTTACAGGCTGTGGCGGCGGTGTCGCACCAGCTTGGAATCAAATAATTTATTGTTGAGTTTATGTAAGCGTTTTCGCCTGTCGCCCGGAACGACTGCGCCATCGCCCACGTTGATCGGGCGAAGAACGCGGAGACGTAAATGGATCATTCAGATCGCGGGACGGGGCGCACATCCGCCTACCTGATGCTTGCGCTCAATCTGCTGATCAGCGGGATCGTCATGTACCTCGTGATGTTCACGATGATCGACGGTCCGACTGAGTTTTATAATAACCTGAATATGGCTTACATGGCGGTGATGATGGTCGCGCCGATGGCGATCCTCATGGTGCTCATGATGGGCGCCATGTACCAGAGCCGCGCCGTAAACATCGTCATTATCATCGGATTTGCCGGTCTCTTCGGCGCAGCTTTTGTCTTCATGCGACAGCAGACGGCGATTGGCGACGTCCAGTTTCTTCGCTCGATGATCCCGCATCATTCAGGGGCGATATTGATGTGCCGGGAGGCGAGCTTGCGCGATCCTGAAATCACGATTCTTTGCCAGGAAATCGTCAGGTCGCAGCGCGAAGAAATCAACCAGATGGAGAGAATTTTATCCCGCTATCAGGCCACAAAACAGGGCGCGGGAAAAAGAGCGCCAAGCGCCCCGCAAGCGTCTGCGGAACGGCGCTAAATAGCTTACCCTCTTGATCCTTATAGGGAAAAAGGAAAGGGGTGGTGCCCAGGAAAGGACTCGAACCTTCACGGCCGTTAAGCCACTGGCACCTGAAGCCAGCGCGTCTACCAATTCCGCCACCTGGGCATTGGCCGTCTCTTACGGCGGCGCAATGGGGGTGTCAATGCGCGGGGGCCGCTTATTGAACGCCGCCATGGAGATGTACCCGGAAAATCCGACTGGAGCGGACGTCCGGACGCAGAGTTGGCGCGTATGCCTAACGATGGCAGGCATCTCTCGAGCGTTTTAAAGGCCTTGATGCCTTCATGCCTCGAAGGTCTGCCTTGTTGAGCGTCTTGCAGGAGCACGTCATGAACCAGAATCGCGCATCCTCCCGAATCATTCGTCTCGTTAGCCTGAACGCGCTTGGCGGGGCCGTGCTGGGCGGCTTTACGGCGACCCTCGCAGCTTTGATGCTGGTTCCTGCCCGCAGTCACGATGACCAGCGCAACGCAGGCCGCCTCGTTCCGATACCCGTGCGCGTGCGGGCTCAATACAAGCGCCGTCCATAACCGATCTATACGACAGCGGTGTACGACAGCGGTGTACACTTGCCTGCGCCTGATTTATGAAAATGCGCAAGGCCCAAGGGCCGGGCGCGATGACAGGGCAGGCCTCACATGCAGTTTTTGACATGACTGAAACGCAGAACCCTTCGGGCCGCCTGGCGGTCGTCTTCGGCGGCGGCGGCTTTCTTGGCCGCTATGTGGTGCGCGCGTTGGCCAAGCGCGGCTGGCGGGTGCGCGTCGCCTCCCGGCGCCCGGACCTGACCGGCCATTTGCAGCCGCTGGGGCGCGTGGGCCAAATTCAGTCCGTGCAGGCGAATTTGCGTTATCCCGCATCGGTGACAGCCGCCGTTCAGGGGGCGGAAGCCGTTATCAATCTGGTCGGCATTCTGACGCAGGGCGGCAGCCAGCGTTTTGAGGCCGTGCATACCCTTGGCGCGGGCATCATCGCGCGCGAGGCAAAAGCCGCTGGCGCGCAGGCTCTGGTTCACGTCTCGGCAATCGGCGCCGACGCCCGGTCGCCCTCGCTCTATTCACGCACAAAGGCTGCTGGCGAGGCTGCCGTGCGCGAGAATTTTCCGCAAGCCGTGATTGTGCGCCCCTCGATCGTCTTTGGGCCGGAGGATGATTTCTTCAATCGCTTCGCCGCCATGGCGCGCGTGTCGCCGATGCTGCCGCTGATCGGGGGCGGGGGAACGCGCTTTCAGCCGGTCTATGTCGGCGACGTGGCGGAGGCCATCGTGCGCGCCGTTGAGGACGCCTCGAAAGCCGGGCGGACGTTCGAGCTGGGCGGGCCGGAGGTGAAGACCTTCCGGCAATTGATGGAATATATCTGCGAGCAGACCGGACGCCGCAAAATTCTGGCGCCGATCCCCTACCCGCTCGCCAATATCATTGCGACCGGCTCCGAGTTCGCCAGCAAGGTCAGCCTTGGGCTGATGCCGGCGATGATGCTCATCACCCGCGATCAGGTGCGCTC
>Ga0209442_1000911_pt1 | contig 17178 bp, 34 predicted proteins | sample LauGreSBDMM110DD_2_FD_187565 | JGI IMG/M metagenome (GOLD analysis project Ga0209442, IMG submission 187565) | Freshwater lake microbial communities from Lake Michigan, USA - Sp13.BD.MM110.DD (SPAdes) (version 2) | ecosystem: Environmental > Aquatic > Freshwater > Lake | place: Lake Michigan...
CCCCGATGACCATTAACATAACTGCCCACGCGATTGTTTCAAGCATCTTGTTCTCCTATTTCTAAAAGTTTCTCTTGCAATCTACGAATGCGTTGGCGGTTGTAGTCAACAACGCTCATTGCATACTCAAGCGACTTCTCCGCTTGCATCTTGGATATAGTTGCCTCACGCATCTCTATATCAATGATTTCTTGTAGCGTCTTCGGTCGCAACATATCTTTGATGAAAGCAATAATTGTTTCTCGTTTAGTCATGTGTTTTTATCCTTTAAGGCTTGTTCAATGGCTCGGACAAAACTTCCAGTGTTATGTGTTGCTCGTATCAGTTCAGATATTTCCTCATCCGTCAACCCAACCCAAGGTTTCTTGTAGTCTTGGATGTCATCGTCTTCTTCAGTCATGCTTGCCCTCCAACTCTTTAACTCTGTTGGACAAGACACGCACCAACTCAGTTAGCACAGCGACCTCTGCCATTAGTTGCTCTCTTGATGGGTGTTGTGGCATACGCTCAAACACTTCGCGCTCTTCTTGGGATTCAAGTTCGATCTTCATCTTCATAACCACCCCCATATAAATACAGACACAACGCACAAGATTGTGGCGATGGCTGCCAAGATGGGCACATCGCTGTCCGCCTTGTAAGGACCCTCGATGGTCATGTATGTTTCTGTACGCTTTAGTGTGCGTGAGAACAGTTCTGTTGTCTGGTTGTTATCCATGATTAACCTCCAAATATTTTCTTGAGTAAGTCATACAACTCGCGTGCTTGCATGACCGATAGTTTGTCAACAACTCCCTGCGCTGTCCAGTTACGCGTAAGTACTATGGTTGAACGGGATGTGTCTACCTTTTCCTGCGGGGCAATAGCGGCAATGCCTGCGTCTTGCGAGGCTTCTCTACGCTTGACTACCTTGAGAGTGTGCTTGTCTTCTTTGAGCGCCTTTAACGCTGCTGCGGACTTCAAGGGTTGATACTCGTTGCCTATCGCCACCATGCGCTTGGTATACCCGTCCTTGACCACTTGCCCTTGCTTGGATAACTGAGCGCAGATGGAGTTAACTGAACTCTCCTTGAACCCGCGCTTCTCTAGTGCCTCGCACACCTCTGGTGTGGTCTTGTTGGGGTTGTTCTTGATGTAGTTGAAAGTCTCGCGTGTCACGTTATTCGTGGTTCTAAATAGCTGTTTGCCCATAGGCTTCTCCTGTTGTTGTGTAATTTGTTTCTTCTCGTCTTGTTCCCAGTTGTTTAGTGTCTGAGATAAGAACTGTCTGCGCCCGTCTTCAAGGGCAAGGTTTAGTGCCGTTTTAATGTCTGGCATCTGGTTTCTCCTTAGTTGTGTAGTCGTGAAATAACATGCCGTTGTCGGGGTTGCCGACAACAGTCTCTCGTCTCCAATACTTCTTGCCGAGTTTGCTTACTGACCAATGCCCTCTGCGCTGATGCAGTCGTGGGCTTGCGTGTGTTCCTCCTTTCGGGGCAGATGGCAAACCATGTCGCTTGCGCTCTAGCGTAACTGTGCGCCACTCATATAGCGCTGCTTTGCCTTTGCGTTTACGCTTCTCGTTGTTGCCTGCATTGGTAGGTCGGTAGTAGTCAAGTTCCTCCCCTTCCAACAAACCTTCGCTTGCACACGGGATGTACAGCGCTGCCATTTTTATCATGGGGATAACGGAATTTATTAGACTGTCCTTAATAACCTGTGGGAGTGATGGCAACATGCTGACTAACACCAGTGCATCGTTACTTTTGCCTTTCGGGTTGTGTTCTTCAGATGCAGGGGGCACATTGTTGAACTGTTCAGGCTTTGGTTGGAAATGAAGCGTTAACATTTTTATTGATTTGTAAACTATGTTTGCGTTCTTCGGCCCCTCACCGATACCTCCCCACATATGTATCTCGTACAACAAAGAGTCTCGACACTCAAATGTAAAAAGCGCATAGGATTTTTTACCAGCATCAAAGTTAATAACTACAGCCATGTTTTCGAAAGGGTGTTTAAGATCTTTCGTTCGCAACGGTGCCGCATAGTCCCCATGAGCCAACATCCTTTCTTCCATTTTTGTAAGCCTGTCTTGCGTAAAATTGCTCTTGTCAACAAACACCCATGTGTAATGGGCGGCATCGAACGGGCAGTCCTTTGCCATGAACGCGATTGCTTCATTCATATACTTCTCCTTGTGTTAAGCATATCTTGATTCTCACTTTCTGTCAAACACTAGACAAGTTAGTGGTTACTTCCCCGAAGTCCAAGTCCACGCCTATGAAATACAACGAGCGTCCATCTTTCAATTCAACATAGCAAAACGGATGATCGTCAGGATGCGCGGGGTCATCACCGTATGTCGCACCTTGCAGTTCTTCTGCGCCAATATAAACAACATCAACTTGCGTGTCGTAGTCTTTAAAAGATTTTGATGCGGGTACAGCCAAGCCTTCTTCGGCAAGGTCATCGCGCATTCGTATTGAGTTATCAATCATCTACTTCTCCTTCGTTGTTAAACATTACATACTCATCTGGGTCTCGCTCTCGGAGTTCTTCTAACTCTTGCAAGTATCGGTTGATCTCGATACGCAAATACTCAGGCAAGCTCTCGTACATAGCCTCGTGCTCGCCATCGTGCCATTGAAAAGCCAATAGGCATTTAGTTATTTTCATACTGTTTCCTCCTTGTATAAATTGATCGTTGGTCTGTCTTTAGTCTCGCCCTCGTATACATCGTCTATGTTTTCATAGACAACGACACACTCTTGCGTGATGCCTATCACGCGCCCATCCTCTAGGTGTAGCACATAGAAGTCGGGATACTCTTGCTCTATCTTGGTTATGAAACTCATACTTCTTCTCCTTTTTAAAAACTTGTGCCTTGACCTTTGCAGTCAGGGCAATACTGATATACAGGAACAATCCCGCCACTATCATCGATATCTAGTCCTTGGTCAGTCCAATATGCTTGGCAATCCTCGCACCCGTGTGTCTCGTTCCAGATAGACTCTGCTTCTTTTTCTACTTCTTCTAATGCTTTATCAAACCGCTTGCGAAATTCTGTTGGCTCTTCCTCTAATTGGTTGGCTTTAACTTCAATATCGTCTGTGCCATAGTCAACGCCCTCAACAATACTGCCGACAGTAAAAGACACAACTAACTCGCCTCGCTCATCCATGTTTTTCCATGTGCCTAACATAGATAAATCATCACCGCCTAAAGTTTTTTGTTCTATTTGCTCATGGTAATCATCAAAACAAGTGCCAGAAACCTTTGTGTATTCAAGGGTAACGCTAAGATATGCGCCACACGAAGTGTATTTATAAACTTGTCGATAAAGTTCTGCGGGACTCTCGGCATCCGAAAATGCCTCAATAAAATATTGATTGCTTAATTGGTCTAAATCATATTCATTTGGGTTCATGCTTCTTCTCCTTCTGGGTAATGTAGTTGGCTTGCAAGTTCTTCTAGTTTGGAATCGTACGAGTTATACATAATCCAATCAATAAGATATGCAATTTCTGAGTCATTGAACCACTCGCGTAGTCTTTCGTTTTGTCTATGCGTTAGCGCCATTTGTCTCTCCTGTAAAAATGCGTTTCTTAAATACTTCTTGCTCTGGTGTGTATTGGAAGTACTGCCCCTGTGTCATGTCATACACAACCACTGCTATCTGGTCTGGCCTATCTCCCCAATCAAAGAAGTTAAAGTCGTAGTCGTCTGTGCCATACCACCAGTCCCCGTCTCGCAATATCTCCTCTCTGTTTAGTTTAAAAAGTAAGTCGCACACACGCGACAAGCGTTCTTCTTTAGTCATAGTTTCCTCTCTACTATGGGTTCAACGATGGTGAAAATCGTATCAAGAATCCCGCCATCTGACACTTCTTCTGCGGGCGGTGTTGTGTCGGGGTGTATGAGTTTGTAAATCTCAACGATTGCTTTGAGTAGTTCTTCTTTCGTAGGTGTCTCCTCATCGGTTATGACAATGGTTCGCAAGCCCGATGCTTGCATCCCTGCTAATAATTCATTTATATCTAAGTCACTCATTTGCTTTCCTCTTTCTTTAATGCCCAGTCAATAAAACTTTCCACACAATCATCAACCCAACATGAGTTAGCGTCGAACGCTATACCCATCGTCTCGCAAGCCTCGGCTATCTCTTGCACCTTCTGCGTGGCTTCTGGGCTGTTGGGGTCTTTGATGTTCTCAAACTCGAACGATACGATTACTTTCATTTGCTTTCTCCTTTGGTTTAAAAAATGCAGGGAGGATTCTCCCCGCGACTAACACTGGTCACCCGTCAAGTTACAGCATGGCTGGCAACAGAGGGCGCACTGGCTCTTCCATCTTGGGATACCAGTCGATGTAGTAACACATCACCTCCGCCACTACAGACGCAGACTTGCCGTCACGCACGAAGTCGTGCAGTGTGGCTAGGTCACACTCAAGCAGTGCCTTGTAGATGTCCTGCTCATAACTCACTAGGTCGTCTATCTTGGTGTGGCGTGTGGCTATGGGCGACATCTCGTTGAACACCGTGTTGATGAATGTGACAGGGAATGTATCAAGGTACGACTCGACAAGGTCGACATCACACTCAATCAACGCCTCGCACATATCTCGCATAGTCACGGCATCCTCATGGTCATCGTCCTGCCACTCTGCGCTGTGCGCTGACACAAACTTGTTGCTCAATGGCTTACTAGCGAATGAGTTGTTCCATGTATCCATCTCATACTCGTCGTCCAAGTAGTTGTCGTATGCACTGTTGTATCTGGCATAGGCGTGCTTGGTGTTGGTGTAGTAGTGGGGGATAAGAGTCGCAGGCTTCCACGCATAGGTGTTGCTGAACCATAGTCCATCGTGCTCGATGCCTTGGTCATAGTTGACATGAGACATGCGACCATCACCATCCATGAACACGAAGCGGTTGTCACCGATGAAGTCGGCAAGCATAGTCAAGAACCCCTTGGTATGTATCAGGTTAGGTGCGTCATGCACCGCCTCCTTGAGATAGTCGTTGATGAAGTGCCAAGTATCTGACTTAGTCTTGTCGGCAGCATTGCCTGTATGCAAGACGCCGTTGTGCATCATTGCGACATAGCCTGTGACGACATCGTATGGATGACAGTTGAGCATATCGGTATCGCCATGCGTAGTCCAACGAAAGTGCAAAGCAATCTCGCGGGCATCGGTGGGTAACTTCTTGATGAACGCATGGGCATCGTTGACATTCTTAGGCAATGTCTTGACGACCTTCAACCCCTTGGAGGTTGAATACATAACACCAATACCATCGGGGTTGATTGAATAGATTTCGCTGAGCATGCCCGTGGTGTCGAGTAATGTTGAGCGAACCTTAGATGACTGACCTGTGATGATTAAACACATATTAAATACTCCTGATGATTATTGAATTAAACTGACTCGACTGTGTCACGGCATTGCGACTCAGCAGTAACCTTGGTGTTGCGCCTACGCACGCCATACCAATCGGCAAGGTTGGGATACAGACTCGATACAGTCTTCAACCACTTGATGAAACTGGGCTGGTTCAAGTCACGCCACGATGCAACACGACAGAAGTTGACACACGCATGGGTGAACTCAATCTGCGCCAACATACGAGGCTTGAGGAGAGACGCACGGAAGATACGCAACTCAACAGTGTCATACTCGCCGTGGTATGCAGACAACCCAGTCAAACGCTTGGACTCTTTGTAACTGAGGTTCTGTAGGTTGACCATACGGAAGCGCTCGTGTGACTTGTCCTTGACTGCCTTCTTGGGGTTGACGAGGATGGACTGATGCTCAGACGCACAGTAACTGCGGGCTTGGTCATCGGTGTTGGGATGGCGACCTGCAATCTTGCGTATGAAGTCGACATTGGTCTCGCTGTTGATGAGCATGAGGAACTTACCCAATGTCATCTGCGTGAACGCATGAGAGTCGATGTGCACATGAAGACCGCAACGCTTGGTGTCCCACGCACGATAGTACGCCTTGGCATCCCAACCCTTGAAGCGCTTGATGTGCTCGGCAAGACCACGAGGAGCAGTCACAATCTCCAAGCCATACGAGCCAAGCGAGCCGTCAGACTTACACACGCAATACTCCTCACCGAGTTGGTCACGCACATCACTGACTGCATCGTTGACTGAGCAACCCTCCTTGGTCTCCATCTCGAACTCGATACCCATGAGGAACTCACCATGCGGAGAAGAGTTGATGGTAGTGTCCTTGCTGAGATAGTTGAGCACATTGGTGCTGTAAGACATGAGAGAGTCTTTGTCTTGGTTGTCGTCCTCGTCTTCGTCCTCGTCTTCTTCTTCATACGAGTAGTAGCAACCATCGCTCTCGTGGTAATACGCATCGTCTCGTGCCCAATACTCATCACGGTTCTCGATATACACAGCGTCTTCTTCGAAGCACGAGTTGCACCATGTGTCTTGACATGAATTGACTGTATGCGTCCTGCTTTCATACTCAAGGTGACCGCAGTCACACTCGGTAATAGATAACTCAAGCGATGTGTCACCCTTGATGGCTTGGAACAACGACACTTGGTCAACACCAGCGAGATCCTTGCAGTCATCCATGAGGAACTGCTCGACTGGGACAGTGTCGTCATTCTTGATTGCAAGGGCGACTAACTTGCCGAGGTCACGATACAAGTTGCGGGCTCGCAAGAAGTGTTGCGGATAGACAGTAGTGCCGTGCCACTGGAAATACTGAGGCTTGGTGTCAGTGTTGTCGAGCGCATTGACCAAGCGTGAGTAGACAGCGTTTGAGTTACTGTTACCACACACCTGATAGAACGCAAACAGCATCTCCTTGAACATCACACGACCATGTGTCTTGATGATGCCACGCTGATACGCAGTCATTGGTTCTGCGTGCACCTCAGTCACAGTGTCCATACAATCGAGCGCGTCTTGGATAGACCTAGCACCGATGATTGCACGAGAGCGCACATCGTAGTTACGAGAGTAACGAGATGTCTGGAACATAGCCTCAGTGAAGATGCCATGCTGAACACCTGCGTGGATGGTAGCGACGGCATACTTAGTACCGATTTGACCAACGACTGCACGACAGAACGCTGAGTTGCTGTCACGATAAGTAACAAAGAATAATTTCATTTTGATTCTCCTGATTGAATGAGTGGGGAGAAACCTCCCCGATGAATGGGATACGCTAGTCCCTGTTGTTATGCGTTTGCTGTCTCCTATCGTTTGATTTCAAGTAAGAAAAAGTTAATGCTTGGATGCTTCTTTTGCATCCGCTTGATGCGTGCGTGCGCCTTGGCTGGTGTGTCATACAAACCAAACGCATACACATTGCCTGACATAGACATACCTATTACTGTGAGTTTCATACTGTCTCCTTGTTGCGGTTATTGATTGCGACGAGCGCCTCACTAGCACAGGCATCCCATGCGTATCCGCTTATGAAAGCGTTGTCAGGTAGCGGGTTGGCTTTAATCACTGACTCTGCATACTTAGCGATAGCCTCGATGATGAAGGCTTGCATGAGCACGCCTTGTTTGCTGTACGTCATCATGTGTGTGACGAGTTGTATGTTTGTCTTCTGTTTCATATGTCCTCCTCAATTTGTTCGTCTGTATCTGCTTGGGTGTAGAAACTTAAAAACTTCGGGTCATATTTGGATAACACCTCGTCTTTGCATTTGAAGCAGACTCGTGCAAGTGGTATGCCCTGACCATCGTTTTCCCACCATGAATCTTCTTTTGTGTGATCGCATTTCATTTGATTTCTCCGTCTTGAATGTATGAAGGGCAGGTCTTTGCTATCTTGCGTGCGCTTGTGTCGCTCGCTTTGTTTTCTTTCTCGCAAATAGAGTAAGGAACAACCACTTGCTTAGTTACTCTGCATATAAGTTGGGTGCGGTAATACCCATCGTGGCGTGAGTGCTCACAATTTCTACATGACTTCATTGCAATTCTCCAATTTCAATCTCACTAACTGGGTGACAGAACACCACGACAAACTGATGATGTTCGCCAATGATCTGCTCACCCCCATCGAACACATAAAAAATTCCGTTGAAGCCTAAGCCACAGCGTGCCTCATCCAATATCGCATCACGCATAGAGTCAGTCGCACCCACGGGCATGACCACACAGCGTTTCTCAAAACTCTCGCGGGTATCTATCCAATACCCTTCAATGATTACTACTTGCGCTTTCATACTGTTTCCTTTGTTAAAAGTTCTTCGGGAATATCTACCTCGTCACCTAACTTGCTTGCTACATAACAACGCATCACCGCAATGAGTGGCGTGTTGCCATATGCAGCAAAGCAGTCTTTATCCGTTGCAGCAAACCATGCGTCCCCGCTCAGTGATGGTTGCACGCACATATGCTCACGCTCAATAATCTCACCGCCTTGCGCCCATACAGTGCTGTAACGATGCACAAAAAACCCATCACGAGTCTCATGCCGTCTCCTATCGAGCCAATCCTCTACGCCATACTTCAAAGCATCAGGCTCTTCGATGCTTGTCACTGCCCAGTCAAGGGCGACGCCTGTTAGTTCGTATGTGTTCATACTGTCTCTCCTTAATTAACTTGGTTATACATATCGGGTAACTCAGAGTTGGTTTCCCATGCCCTACGCTTTATCGCATCGTCAAGCCATGCGTTCATTGCTTCTTCAGTCGGCATAACTCCTATAGTTACAGCGACTTCGTTCTCAACTACATAGCCCACATACTGAGCGTCATCTTCTACAATTATTTTCTTAATCATTTGCTTTCTCCTTTAATAAAAACCAAAACCACTTCCATAATCTTGACACCTCACTCCGTCACGACAGCCACGGAATTTATATGTGCCATCTTCTTTCTTGACACACTCATAGAACACATGAATAGGATTGGACATATACAACGCAACACTATTGGCTATGCGTGTCACATAGTCTTCACGATAACTGTTGTAGTTCTGCTCATACATCAGGCGTTTAGTCAACTCAGACACACCATCTAATTTCTCCCAATCTTTCGCGTGCTCATCCGCCCACTCTTGCCATGTGACCTTTAAGTGGTCAGGTATGGAATACACCCATTCAATTAACACTTCGGCATCCGTCATGATGCGTGAGTCGGGATACATTTCCAACTGCTTGGCTATGAGTTCTTCTCGTGCCTGTTCAATCAAGCGTGCTACCTCGGACTGTTGAATCTCGAAGTGTTGTGCGTCTCTTATTTCTGTCATTTGCTTTCCTTTGGTGGTGTGTTGAAACTGTTCTTGGCTTTCAGGGATGCTATGGGAATGAATCGCTCGAGCAGGACTTCCCCATTCTTGTCAAATACATACAAGGCTAAGTCTTCTCTGCCTAAATATGCCTCGACATATCCGCTGGCTTCGCCAACATTGATAACTGCGCTCTTGACCTTGTTGTCAAGTATCTCTACTGATAGTTTCATGATATTTCCTTTGGTTTAAATTCTTCATCCCATGTGGACAACACGCCCAAGTTATCGCCCTCGATATCAAATGCCCACTTGACCGCTTCGGCATCGCTTTGGTCGTAGTAAGCCACTACCTCGTAGTAAGTGCCGAAGTCATGCGGGAAGCCTTTGACTTTTAAATAGCCGTTCTCTGGCTCTGGGTAGTGCTTGGTAATCTGCTTCCTGTATGCCAGACACTCCTTGATTGCACGCTCGTAGTAGTCGTCGCTACCTACCTGAGCACACTCTTCTTCGTTTGGCGTAGAGCCAATATTTAAGTTTTCCATTTGATTTCTCCTGATGTGGGCTAGTAGGGGCAAGGTAAACGGCATCGCCCAACATAATGCTGTTTACCGATTGGGGAGAAACCTCCCCGAATACACTGGTCGTCACTTGAAGAAGCCATGCCATGTTGTTGGCAAGGCTTCACCCTCCGCACTGGCGTTTACCCATGTGAGGGCTTGCGTTATCTTGGTTATGGTCGAGGCTCTGCCCTCGGTGTAGTCCACGCTCTGCTTGCGTTGCTCGTTGACAAGTTCCTTCTCGGTGCGTTGTCTAAGCCTTGACTTGAGGTGAGCGTGTAGTGCCTTGGGTATCTTGCGCTCGAATGGGACTTTCACCTTCTGCCCCTGCTTGGGTATCGCATCGAACAGATCGAGCACCGCTTCTTTTACCTCACGCTTGACCCAGTCAGACCAATGCACACCATTGTTTGGGTAGTGCTTGTCCTTGGCTACCTCGCTTGGCATGAGCGTGCCGTCTTGCGACAACTTGTGCATCCTGTCATGTAGTTTCCCAAGCACCAAGAGATACCCACTGAGCGCATCATTTCTCAGGGTTTCTCCGTTTTCATACGCACCCATACGCCTGACCAAACGCATCTCATACTCAAGGGGTTGCCTTAGTTCTGCCCAAAGGCGTGTGTGCTGATTCTTCTGCGCTTTGATGGATCGCATTAGTTTCTTCTCATTTCTCACGCTTTCAATGATTTCTTGCTTGGTGTGGGCGGGGATGTTTTGCGTGGCTAAATCAGTCATCACTTGATTGAGCGTGAGGTTGAGATATTTTTTGTAAGTTATTGCCATGTTATTTCTCCAGAGAAATTAGAAATTATATCCTACCTATCCGCTATTTCGCAAGGTATCCAAAATGTTGGACATTCTGTAGCCCTTGTGGGTGCTAGGTATGGGGCATAAGTGTCCTCGGTATCTATCCAAAACTTGCAAGACACTAACCAAAGCATACAAAGGTAAAAGAAAACCTGCGAAATTACAAACAAGAAAATATGCACACATATAAATACTCCCTCCTATATATATATATATAAATAAAAAGATAGATAGATAGGACTGTTTTGTCGGAACGCCAGCATTGACGCCACGAAATCGGTGTCCAACATTTTTGATAGTGTGCGAAATTAAGGATAGCGAATTTTTTAAATGTAATTTCGCTGTAGAAATAACAAATGGGGAGGAATCTCCCCGATGTTTACAAGCCAAGGGGTTGTTGCACCATGCTTACGCCTTGTTGGGCTACCCAGTAGTTGCGTTCGCTCTCGCTTGCAGAGACGATGCTTGCGCCACCTATGAAACTTGCACAGTGGAGGACATACTCACGCCACTTCTTGTCGCCCTTGCCTTTGCTTGGGTAGTAGTCTTGGACTACGAGTATGCCCTTGGGTGTAGTGATGTTGGCTATTGTCTTGAATTGTTGGAATTTACGCATGATGATTACTCCGTGAAAGTGTTGATGATGAACATGATTTGTGCGCCGAGCGCGAATGGGGGAAACACAGTGAGGAATATCCAAAGATAACCCCCTCCGTTTTCTCCTATGCCCGCTATACCGATGATGGTTAATAGAACGAGAACATTGGCTAATGCCATGTGAGAAATTACTACTGTTGCTTTCATTTGTTTCTCCAGTATTGTTGAGCGTTGCGGGCTTGGGCACGAGTGCAGAAGTTGTCGGGCATGGTTTCCCAGTTACCCACGAAGTAGATTTGAACCTTCCAAAATGCGCCTTGGCGCAGGACTTTGCTTTTGTAATACATGATGATCTCCTGATTAGACAGATAAAAAAACGGCGGGCAGGCTTGACGCTTGCACCGCCACGAACGATCGGGGAGAAATCTCCCCGATCAAACTTCCAAGGTAGCCAAGTAAGCACGAAGCATCTTGACTTGCTCGGCGAGAGTCTCGGCTTCAAAAGCAGCGAGAGCGTTGTCCACGGCGTGGCGTTGCTCGACTGTGAAGTGAATCTTCTTGCCTGAAGTCTTGCCCGCAATAGGCTTGCCACGAGAAACCAAGTGGTAGCGTGCCTTTGCGTTTGCACCATTGACGATGCGCTCTTGATCCTTGGTGCGCTCGTTGCGAGTCTTGGCAATGATGAGCGTGACCGCCTTGATACCCTTTACATCGTCATGCTCGAACTTCATGTTGCCGAGCGTGTAATGGAACACGGCACGAGAGAACAAGTCCTTTTGTTGCTCAGGCGTAGCCTTCACATACACATCGTGCAACGGCTTGCTTGCATCCAATGTCATGCGATCGGCATTGCCGAGGTTGAAGAAGAACTGATTGTGTGGAACTAAATTTGGCATAGAGCCTCCTGATTGAATGATTGAAATACAAACGGGGAGTTTCCTCCCCGCTATCGACTAGGGCGAATCCCCAACCGATGTCTCTATTATAGCACGAGGGTATACTTTAGTCCTCTTGCGTAGGCGTAAGCGTGGGAAAGTGAATACCTTAGACCCCACTATGGGGGCATCCCCCTGTTTAGACACCCTTGCGTGCGCCATGCATGAACACTGTTTCGTAACCACAATTCAATTTTCTGTAATACTTAATCACTATCCCCACAAATTTTATAAAAAATTCACAAAACACATGTCTAACTCTAGACAACACAGAATAAAAAAAACCCCCTGTGTTTCCACGGGGGGCTTAAGATGGTTTCATCCATCAGGAGAAGCAAATGTGCACGAAGACTTGACAACTGCTTGCACACTTACCAGAAGTTAGTATACACTCACACCCATCGGGAACGCAACCCGCAAACCTTTAGGGATAAATGCTCGAACATTTAGTAGATTTTGAACCTCCAGTTATGGAGCACAAACCAAGGACATCTTTGCCCTTGGAAAAATCGTCGCCGCAAGAAATACTGAACGCCCAAGTCAATACAACCGCATGGCTAGAGAAGCTGGGAGTCGATGACGACGACAAAGCACTCAAGGAGGCCAACGCCAAGGCAGCGCAAAAAGTATTTACTGCGTTATCCACCAACACCCCTGTTGCGGAAACGAAACACCAACTCACCCAGATAAAGACCCCAGAGGCAGTACGCCATTTAGTTGCCATGCTGGCTGCATACGACTGGGAGTTCGTAGAACAAGCCAAGCACTTGCGCGGTATGGCGGTAGCAAAAATTCTGGAGGAGACAAATCATCCAGACGCCAGAGTACGACTTAAAGCATTAGATATGCTGGGGCGGATTACGGAAGTTGCCTTGTTCACCGAACGGGTGGAGATCAAGAAGGCCGACATGTCGGACTCAGACATCGACAAGAAGATCAAGGAAAAGCTAAACAAGTTCATGGGGGTTGTGGACGTAGAGGATGTATCCGAAATCGAACCCGACAAAACTGACATAAGCACAGAAGATGAACTTCAGCAGCCTAAACCTGACGCAGTCTGAAGCCAAAGCGCTTCAACTAGCCCTGCCCAAGATGTCGGTGCAGGAGAAGATCGAGTTGATGGACATGCTAGAAGAGCGTGAGCGTCGGGCATCTTTGTATGGTGCCAGAGACCATATATTGGACTTTGCCAAGCATGTGTATCCGGGCTTCAAGGTGGGACCACAGCACAAGAAGCTAGCCAAAATCTTTGAGGATGTGATTGCAGGCAATAAAAAGCGGGTGATTATCAACATCGCACCGCGTATGGGTAAGTCGGAGTTCTCCAGTTACCTGTTCCCAGCGTATTTTCTAGGTAAATACCCTAATAAGAAAATCATTATGGGTACGCACACCGCTGGTTTGTCTGAAGACTTTGGACGCAGAGTTCGTAACTTGATCGACACGGAGGAGTATCGTGAAATCTTCCCCTCAACGCATGTGGCTGACGACCAAAAAGCCGCCGGAAAATGGTCTACGTCTGCCGGTGGACAGTACTACGCGGCAGGTGTCGGCGGAGCGCTTGCTGGGCGCGGCGCTGATCTATTCGTTATTGATGACCCGCATTCAGAACAAGACGTTAAAGTAAACTCTCGTCTAGCGTTTGACACGGCATGGTCTTGGTTTCAAACGGGACCCTTGCAACGTCTGATGCCGGGCGGTGCGATCATCGTCATCATGACCCGTTGGTCTCTTCTAGACCTCACGGGACGTTTGCTGGACTACCAAACGAAGAATCCCGAAGCCATACCGTGGGAAATTGTGGAGTTGCCGGCCATATTGAACGAAGGTACGGACAACGAGAAGTCATTGTGGCCGGAACAGTGGGCACTTCCAGCGTTAAAAGCTACTAAAGCCAGTATTGACCCCCGATATTGGAACGCGCAGTACATGCAACAACCCACTTCGGACAACAGCGCGGTCATTTCTCGCAAAATGTGGAGAATTTGGGAGTCAGAAGACCCTCCGACCTGTGATTACGTCATCCAGTCTTGGGATACTGCTCACGAAGTCAAAACGAATTCGGATTACTCTGCGTGTACGACGTGGGGTGTGTTCTATAACGAGGAAGAAGGCAGCCGAGCACAGATTATTCTGCTCGATGCATTCAAAGACAGGATGACATTCCCCGAGTTAAAGGCTGTTGCGCTCAAACACTACAAGGAATGGGAGCCTGATGCGTTCATTGTGGAGAAGAAGTCTGCTGGCGCACCGCTGATACAAGAGTTTCGGGCGATGGGCATACCTGCGTGGGAGACAAACCCTAGTCGTGGCAATGACAAGATGGTACGATTGAATGCGATTGCAGACCTTTTTGCGTCAGGCATGGTGTGGGCGCCAGATACACGTTGGGCGCGTGAGGTGATTGAGGAAGTTGCATCATTCCCAGTGGGCGAGCATGATGACTTCGTTGACACTACGTCCCAAGCACTGATGCGGTTCAGACAAGGCGGGTTCATATCGCTTGACAGCGATGAGAAAGACGAGCCAATAATTTTTAAACGTAGGCAGCACGCTTACTACTGAGGACCAACATGGCAACCAATATTGACAAAACGCTATATCAACAGCCACAAGGTATTGATGATTTGGCGCAAGACCAGCCAGATGATTTTGAGATTGAGATCATTGACCCAGAAGCGGTCAACATCCGTACAGGGGACTTAGAAATACACATCGAGCCGGGCGAAGATGATGGCGATGACTTCAACGCCAACTTGGCAGACGAGATGGACGATAGCGTAAAGGAGTCGTTTGCAGGGGATTTGGTTGAAGATATTGAGAACGACAAGAACTCACGCAAGGACTGGGAGAAAGCGTATACACAAGGTCTAAAGTTACTTGGCCTCCAGTACGAAGAGCGAACAGAACCTTGGAACGGCGCGTCGGGCGTGTTCCATCCCATGATTACAGAAGCCGTGGTGCGTTTCCAAAGCGAGACGATTACGGAGATGTTCCCTGCGCAGGGACCTGTGCGCACCAAAATTATTGGTAAAGAAACCCCACAGAAGAAAGAAGCTGCACAGCGTGTCGAGGAAGACATGAACTACCAGTTGACTGAGGTCATGAAGGAGTTCCGTCCAGAACAAGAACGTATGTTGTGGAGTCTGCCTGCTACGGGTTCCGCGTTTAAGAAAGTGTACGAAGACCCCAACATCGGGCGTCAAGTATCTATGTTTGTGCCAGCAGAAGACATCATCCTGCCATACGGTGCGACGGACATGGACACCTGTTATCGCGTGACGCACGTCATGCGTAAGACAAAGAACGAGATTATTAAACTCCAGCAAGCAGGGTTTTACTGCGATATGGAGTTGCCAGACCCAATGAAAGCGTCGCAAGACGACATCAAGCAAGCCAAAGACAAAGAGACTGGGTTCTCTGATTTAAACGACGAGCGTTATGTTCTATACGAGTGCCATGTGGACTTGGATTTAGAAGGCTTTGAAGACAAAGATGATGACGGCGAAGAAACCGGCATAGCATTACCATACGTGGTTACCCTAATAAAAGGCTCAAACGACATCCTGTCAATACGCCGCAACTGGAAGGAAGATGATGAGTACAGACTCAAGCGCCAGCACTTCGTCCACTACCAGTACATCCCCGGCTTTGGAGCCTACGGCTTCGGGCTCTTCCATCTCATCGGTGGATTTGCTAAATCAGCAACGAGCATCATGCGCCAGTTGGTTGACGCTGGCACTTTATCAAACCTCCCCGGAGGACTTAAATCGCGTGGTCTGCGAATCAAGGGAGATGACACCCCAATCGCCCCCGGTGAATTTCGTGACGTAGACATTGGCTCAGGCGCACTGCGGGAGAACATTCTTCCCCTGCCATATAAAGAACCAAGTGCGGTTCTGGCGGCATTGCTTGACAAGATCGTAGAAGAAGGGCGTCGTTTTGCGGCTACTGCGGACATGAACGTGTCCGACATGTCTGCGCAAGCACCTGTGGGTACAACGCTGGCTCTGTTAGAGCGCCAGCTAAAGGTGATGACAGCGGTACAAGCACGTCTGCACTACTCATTCAAACAAGAGTTGGGTCTGTTGGCAGTCATCATCCGTGACAACGCCGACCCAGACTACAACTTTGACCCAGAAAAAGGCAACCGTTCTGCTCGCCAAGAAGACTACAAGAACGTAGATATTATTCCTGTGAGCGACCCAAATGCTGCCACGATGTCCCAGCGTGTCGTGCAGTACCAAGCGGTTGTTCAGATGGCGCAGATGGCTCCAGATATCTATGACTTGCCACAACTACACCGCAGGATGCTTGAGGTTCTTGGCATTAAGAACCCAGACAAGTTAATCCCGTTGCCAGACGACGAGAAGCCAAAAGATCCAGTATCCGAGAACATGTCAATGTTGCGTAGCGAGCCTATGAAAGCGTTCATGCACCAAGACCATGAGGCACATATCAAGGTGCATATGTCGATGATCAACGATCCGTTGGTACAGCAGTTGGTTGGGCAAAACCCCAAGGCACCAATGATGCAAGCGGCCATGATGGCGCACGTATCAGAGCACGTTGGTTACTTGTATCGTCAGAAGATTGAGCAACAGTTGGGCATGCCTCTGCCTCCAGAAGACGAGAAGTTGCCACCAGAGATTGAGTTGGCGCTCTCAGGCATGATGGCTCAAGCCGCACAACAAGTGCTCCAGCAAAGCCAAGGCCAAGCTGCACAGATGCAAGCCCAGCAACAAGCACAAGACCCTGTTATCCAGATGCAACAGCAAGAATTGCAGATCAAACAGCAAGAAGTACAGATTAAGGCACAGAAAGCCCAAGCAGATATTGCGTTGGCACAGAGGAAACTCGCCGCAGATGCAGCCGCTAAAGCCGACAAAATACACTTTGAAGAAAAGAAACTTGTAGTCGACGCCGCCGACAAAGCAGACCGTGCTACACAGGCACGCAACAACTCAAAAGGAAATATTTAACAAATGATTGAAGACTTCGCACGCGTATTGCGCGAAAAAATACGCACCGATATGAACAACTACGCAGATGACCTAGCCGCAGGTTCCTGCCAGACGTTC
>Ga0209442_1000917_pt1 | contig 17157 bp, 16 predicted proteins | sample LauGreSBDMM110DD_2_FD_187565 | JGI IMG/M metagenome (GOLD analysis project Ga0209442, IMG submission 187565) | Freshwater lake microbial communities from Lake Michigan, USA - Sp13.BD.MM110.DD (SPAdes) (version 2) | ecosystem: Environmental > Aquatic > Freshwater > Lake | place: Lake Michigan...
CCTGAGCCTGCGGCTTGGATGAGCACGGTTTGTCCCGCTTGCAAGCCGCCGCGGTTGATCAACACATGCCAAGCCGTGCCAAACGCAATTTGGCTGGCGGCCGCTTGTTCAAAACCCATTTGCGGGGGCAAGGCACGCAACGACACCACCGGCACTTTGACGTATTGCGCGTAGCCCCCTGGCAAACCCATGCCAAAGAAATGACCGCGCTCACACAGGTTGTCTCGACCGGTCCAACAAAACTCACATTGGCCACAGGCCAAGCGGCTGGCGACCCAAACCCGATCGCCCTCTTTGAAAGCACTGCCCGCGCTGCCCAGGGCGGCCACCTCTCCGGCGAACTCGCGCCCCAAGATGTGCGGAAATTGAATCGGTATGCGGGCGGTGCCCGCGCGCACATCCAAATCCACATGGTTGACGCCCGTGGCACGCACCCGCACCAAGGCCTCACCAGGGCCGGGGGTGGGGCACTGGGTTTCTTCCAACACCATTTCTTCCGGTTCGCCAAAGCGGTGGAACCAAGCAACTTGCATCTTCATGGGTGAATACCTTTCACAGTTGTGGTCGGCGAAGCAGCGATGGGGTTTGGGCCATGAAGTGGTGCGCCAATCGCAACAACAAAGCCTCTTGAAACGGGTGCCCGACCAACTGAAAGCCCCAAGGCAAACCCGCTGGGCAAAAGCCCGCCGGGATTTGAATGACGGGCAAACCCAATAAATTGAAGGGCCGGGTGTACATGGTGATGCGACCGATCAAGGCGCGCACCGCTTCCCCACTGCGATCCACATCTGAGTCTGCGATGGTGGGCAAGGCATAGGGCATGCAAGGCAGGATCAGGACATCAACACCCCGCATCGTGGTGTCCATGAAATGGCGGCTCAGTTGCGTGCGCCAGCGCAAGGCGTCGATGTATTGGGTGGCGGGAATCAAAAACCCGGCCTCGGTGCGCGAGCGAAACAAGGGCGTGTAGTCTTGTGGCCGCTCACGCAACCAGGGTCCGTGGATGCTCGCCGCCTCTGACTTGATGATGGTCTCGGCACAGCGAAACAAAGGCGCCATGTCTTCGATGGCCACCGCCTGCGATTGCGTTCCACAGTCATTCAAGACCGCCAAGGCGGCGTCCAACATGGCTTGCACCCCGGGCTCCACACCGCCCAAAGCAGCGACATCGGCCACGCCCACCCGCACGCCGCGCACCGACACCCCCAGGCCGGCTTCGTCATCGGACACCGGGTGGTCGATGGATGTGGCATCCAGCGGATCAGGCCCGGCGATCACACGCATCAAGCGCGCTGCGTCCGCCGCACTGCGGGCCAGCACGCCCACATGATCGAGTGACCAGGCGCGCGGCATCACCCCATATCGGCTGACCCGGCCATAGGTGGGCTTGAGCCCCAGCACCCCATTGGCAGACGCAGGCATGCGAATCGACCCGCCCGTGTCGGTGCCCAAGGCACCAAACACCAAACCCGCGCCCACGGCCACACCCGAGCCACTGGAAGAGCCGCCCGCAATGTGGAGGGGGTTGAAAGCACTGGCGCAATGCCCATGGTGGATGTTGTGCCCGGTGGGCCCACCGGCAAACTCGGACATGTTGAGCGTGCCCAGGTCCAAGGCACCCGCTTGGTCGAGCCGCGTCAAACAAGTGGCCGTGGTGTCAGCACGCCAGTCTCGCCGGATCAAGCTGCCGCAGGTGGACACCTGACCACTGCGGTAAAACAAATCTTTGTGGGCCAAGGGCACGCCGTGCAAGGGTCCGGGCTGAAAAGAGCGCTGGGCCAATTGGGCATCGGCACGGCGCGCCGCTGCCACAGCGGTTTCTTCATCGATGCGGATAAACGCCTTGCGCGAGGGCTGCCACTGGGCGATGCGCTGCAAGCAAGCTTGGGTGACTTCCAGCGAGGACAGTTTTCGCTGGGCAATGGCTTGCGCCACGGCGGTCAAGCCCATGAAGGCGATATCGGGTTCAGCCACCCTTGACACCCGATGCGAGCCAGGCGGCATAAGCACTGGGTTCATCGTCAAATTTCAATTGCACGGCACCGGCTTGAACCGCTGCATTCAGTTGTGCAAACTCAGTGGTCAATTCCTGGGCGCGTGCATCGGTCACGGGGTAGCGCGCCCAGCGTTTCAAGCCGTGTGACAAGGCATCCACATCGGATTGAGAAGTGCTTTGCGCGGGTGGAAAAGAATTCATCGGCATAATGGAATACAAGTCCTTCACAACGAGGGGCACATTGTGCACAACATTTTTTTACCCAGGTCGCCCCATGCAAATTGACATCAATGCCATGTCCCATGACATTCAGTACAAGCTCATCTCATCGACCATCGTGCCGCGTCCCATCGCGCTGATCACCACGTATGACGAGGAAACCGGTGACAACACAGCGCCTTTTAGTTTTTTCAATGCCATGGGTGAAAACCCACCGGTGTTGGTGGTCGGTTTAGAGACCCGTCGCCACAACAAAACGCTCAAAGACACCACGATCAACATCATCAAAAACGGGCAGTTTGTGATTCATCTGGTCGACGAAGACCTGGGCGAAGCCATGAACATTTGCGCCATTGATTTCCCCCCCAACGTCAGCGAAACCGACATGGCTGGGCTGGACTTGGTGCCTTCCACCGTGATCAAACCCAAGCGCATTCAACAAGCCCCGGTGGCCTTTGAATGCGAAAAAATCAGCTTTGTGCAAATCAGCCCCGATCGCCACATTTTGATTGGCAAGGCCGTGATGATGCATGTGCGCGACGGCTTGTTTGACCCGGCCACCTATTACATCGACCCCGAGAAGTACCACCCGATTGGGCGTATGTTTGGGCAGCTCTATACCCGCACCCGCGACCATTTCAAAATGACCGTGCCCTCTTACGAGGACTGGCAGAAAACCCACCCGAAGTGAAGCCTCTCGTGGCTCAAACGGTTTTGACGCGAAAAAATTGGTACAAGTGCGTCATCGCGCAATGCGCAGCCAGATAAAGGTTCTGGGGCAGGTGTTCTTTAACTGCTGAACAAAAAGTTCATCACGTCGCCGTCTTTGACCACGTACTCTTTGCCCTCGGCGCGCATCTTGCCCGCGTCTTTCGCACCTTGTTCACCTTTGAACTGGAGGAAGTCGTCAAAGGCAATGGTTTGGGCGCGGATGTAGCCCTTCTCAAAATCGGTGTGGATCACCCCAGCGGCCTGCGGGCCGGTGTCGCCCACATGGATGGTCCAGGCCCGCACCTCTTTCACGCCTGCGGTGAAATAGGTTTGCAGCCCGAGCAAGGTGTAGGCCGAGCGGATCAAGCGGTTCAAGCCGGGCTCGGTTTGGCCGAGTTCGGCCAAAAACATATCGCGGTCCTCGTCGCTCATCTCGCTCATCTCGGCCTCAAGCTTGGCGCAAATCGCCACCACGGGCGCGTTTTGTGAATGGGCGTAGGCGGTGAGTCGGTCGAGCAAGGGGTTGTTCACAAAGCCGTCTTCTGACACATTGGCCACAAACATCGCGGGCTTGGCGGTGATCAAGAAAAACTGTTTGAGCAGTGGCTTTTCCTCTTTGCTGAAGTCAATGGTGCGCACCGGTTTGGTGTCGTTCAAGGCGAGTTGGCATTTCTCCAAAATGACCACCAATTTGGCGGCCTCTTTGTCACCAGAGCGGGCGGTTTTTTGCACCCGGTGCAAGGCTTTTTCAACGCTGTTCAAGTCGGCCAAACACAACTCCGTTTGAATCACCTCAATGTCAGAGATGGGGTCGACCTTGCCAGCGACGTGGATCACGTTGTCGTCCTCAAAGCAGCGCACCACGTTGACGATGGCGTCGGTCTCGCGGATGTGGGCCAAAAACTGGTTGCCCAAACCCTCGCCGGTGCTGGCACCAGCCACCAAGCCAGCGATGTCGACAAACTCCACGATGGCGGGCACGATGCGTTCGGGCTGAACAATGGTGGAGAGTTGGGCCAAGCGCAGATCGGGCACTTCCACCACACCGACATTGGGCTCGATGGTGCAAAACGGGTAGTTTTCAGCCGCGATACCCGCCTTGGTCAGGGCATTGAAGAGGGTGGACTTGCCCACATTGGGCAGGCCGACGATGCCGCATTTCAAACTCATGGAAGGTCCTCAACCCGCTGCGCGGGGGTGGTTGGGCGCACTGTCTCGCCAAAGGGGTGGGATTGTAGCCAGCGCCTTGCGCTGCAAGTGCGCCACAGCAGCGCCAAAGTCAAAGCGTGTACTGGATATCGAGCACCTGCCCGACGCGCAACACGGGTTCGACGTCCTCGCTCACACCTTGGGTGGCGATGGCGTTCATGCCAAAGCTGATGGCCCCATCCAAACGCCGGTCTTGCCGGTAACTTTGCAGCACATCACTGAGCAAGGGGTTGACGGCAGCGGTGTCGGGGTCGACGTTGGGCATGGGGCAGCGCGAACACGGCTTGATCGGTTGCAACACCACTAGGCCGTCCTCGGCCTGCCAGGACAAGCCCTGCACATGGTCTTCGTCATGCGCGGGGATGCCGCTGAGCACGATGTTGGGCCGAAAGCGGCGCAGGTCGACCGCGCCATGGCCTTGGGTGGCCAAGCGGGCATTCAGGTCATCCATAGAAGCTTGGCTGCACACCAAATATGGGTAGCCGTCGCTGAATTGGTTTTTCGCGGCCACGGTGCCGGTCCATTGGGTGCTGCTCAGGCGCACATGGTCGGGATCAAAACGCGCCAGGCGCAAAGGACCCAAGGCTTTGCCCTCAGGGGTTTGGCCCAGAAAGTCGCTGAACCACTGCGCGGCCACGTCGCCCATGTCAAAGGCGGGCATGATTTGTCCCCACAGCTGAACCTTCAACGGCTCTTGCACCTCGAACAATGCCAAGTGCAAGGCCAACATGCCGGGCGCGCGCAGCACCACATCGGACAAGCGCAGGCTGGGTTGGATCAGGGCCATCTGGGGCACATCGCGCTGGCTGACCATCTCGCCGTGCGCGTCCACCACCATCCAGCAACGGTCATGGAGCAAGCCCATATCGGTCAAGGTGGCTTCTTGCACCATCACACCGGCGCAAGATTTGACGGGATATACCCACAATTGGGACACGGTGGCTTGGGCGTCGGTCATGGTTTCATTGACGGGTCGATGAGGAGGGTTGAATTGTGCCTGTATGGTTGGCCTGCAAGGGCCCACCTAGAATCGCCCTCCATGAAAGCTGCTTTCGATGTGTGTATCCGCGGTGCCGGTGTGGTCGGTCAAAGCCTGGCCTTGCAGTTGGCAGGTTTGCGCTTGCGGGTGGGCCTGGTCGATGCCCATCCCAACGCCGCGCCCGATGTGCGCGCCTTTGCCCTGAATGCCGCATCCAAAAACCTGTTGCAAAGCCTGCGCTGCTGGCCAAGTGCCGAGCATGCCACCCCGGTGCAATGCATGCGGGTGTGGGGCGATGGCGGCGCGCAGGTGCAATTGCCCGCGCCCAGCCCAGAAGGCCTGAGTTGGATCGTTGACGTGCCCGTCTTGCAAACCCAGCTGGCACAAGCCATTCAATACCAACCCCTGATCACCGTGCTGAGCGAGCCATGCAGCGCCAGCCTGACCGTGGTGTGCGAAGGTCGCCACAGCAGCAGCCGAACCCAAATGGGCGCAGCGCACGAGGTTTTGCCCTACGACCAACACGCGGTGGCCGCACGGGTGCAGTGCAGCGTTCCCCACCACGGCCAAGCCTTTCAGTGGTTCAACCACGAGAACGGCGAGCTCGACATCTTGGCCTTGTTGCCCATGGGCGGCGAGCAAGGCCAGCAAGCGGCTTTGGTCTGGTCACTGAGCCCCGCGCGTGCGGCCAAACTGCAAGCCATGCCTGTGGCCGAATTTGAACAAGCCTTGCACCACGCCAGCCACGACCAATTGGGCGCTTTGTCCCTCACCAGTGAACGCCGCAGTTGGCCCTTGCTGATGGCCCGCGCCATGCAATGGTGTGGCCACGACAGCGATGGCAACGCCTGGGTGCTGGCAGGCGACGCCGCCCACAGCGTGCACCCGCTGGCGGGCTTGGGACTGAACCTGGGCTTGGCCGATGCCCAAGCCCTGCACGATGTGCTGCAAACCCGACAAGGCATCAACCACTGGCGGCCCTTGAGCGACCGCCATTTGCTGCGCCAATACGAGCGCCAACGCAAGGCCGGCATGTGGCCCACCTGGGTGGCCTGCGACGGCTTGCAGCGTTTGTTTGCCCACCCCCATGCGCTGGCCAAAGACTTGCGCCAATGGGGCATGAAAAACTTTGACACCATCCCACCCTTGAAGCAATGGGTGATTCAACAGGCGATGCAATGATTTCCTTCTCCCCCACTGGGCGCTACACGGCGCACATTCAACGCGCCATTTTTGCGGCTGTTCTCCTGGCATTTTTCACTTGGTCGGGCATGGCCGGGGCGCAAGAGGCGGCGATTCGCAAAACCCTCAAAGAGCGCATCCCCGAGCTGCCCAAAATTGTGTCCATCAGCAAAACCCCGATCAACGGGCTTTACGAGGTGCTGCTGGAAGACAACGAGATTTATTACGCCGATGCCAGCGGCAACCACTTGGTGCAAGGCAGCCTGATCGATACCCGCACCAAGCGCAACCTGACCGAAGAGCGCGCCGACAAACTCAATGCCATTGCCTTCAACACCCTGCCGATCAAAGATGCGATCACCATCGTGCGCGGCAACGGGCAGCGCAAGCTGGCGGTGTTTGAAGATCCCAACTGCGGCTACTGCAAGCGCTTTGAGCGCGACTTGCAAAAGGTCGACAACATCACCGTGTACCTGTTTCTCTACCCCATCTTGGGGGCGGATTCGATGGACAAATCACGCCACATCTGGTGCGCCAAAGACCAGTCAAAAGCTTGGTTGGACTACATGACGCGCGACACCGCACCGGCCGTAGCCAGTTGCGACAGCTCAGCCCTGACGCGCAATGTGGAGTTTGGGCGCAAGCACAAGATCAGTGGCACCCCCACCTTGTTGACCCAAGATGGCAAGCGCGTTCCCGGCGCGATACCGGTGGCACAAATTGAACAGCTGATTGCAGGCAAGCCCTGAGATGCAACACCCTGCCCACCAGACGCAAGGCGATATCGCCACCTTGGTGCACCGGTTGGGATACGCCGGTTTGATCCCGTTTGTGGGGCTGGCCGGCTTGATGTGGCTGGTAGAAGGGGACGTGCACGCCTTTGTGGCCATGGCCTTGAGTGCCTATGCAGCCACCATCGCTGCATTTTTGGGCGGCATCCATTGGGGCATGGGCTTGCCGCTGGACGCACCGGCGCGGCGCTTTCATTTGGTGTGGGGCGTGGTCCCCTCCCTGGTGGCCTGGGTGGCCCTGCTGATGCCGGCCTATGCCGGCTTGCCCGTGTTGGCCTTGCTGTTGCTGGCGTGTTACGGGGTTGACCGGCGCAGCTGGGCCCAATGGGGCTGGGCCGACTGGCTGCCCCTGCGTGCGCGCCTCACCGCTGTGTCTGTGTTGTCTTGTTTGCTCGGCGCTTCGGCCACCTGACGGATATGGCTGTGACACGACATCGCACCGCCCCACCGGTGGCCGTGCATTTTGAAGTGCAAGCCCATGCCTGGGCTGCCCATGTGTTTGACATCACCTGCACCATTGCCCAACCCGCCGCACAACAACGGGTGCAACTCCCGGTGTGGATTGCCGGCAGCTACATGGTGCGCGAGTTTTCCAAGCAATTGTTTGATCTGCGCGCCACGCAATCGGGCCGCCAATTGGCCGTGGTGCAGCACGACAAAGCCAGTTGGGACATCGTTGCCGACCCCCAACAAGCCCTGACATTGAACTACCGGGTGCATGCCCACGACAACTCGGTGCGCACCGCCTGGCTGGATGGCACGCGCGGGTTTTTCAACGGCACCAGCCTTTTTGTGTGGGTGCACGGCCAGCGCGATGCCTTGCATGGCGTGCACCTCAACCCCGCAGGCGTGCCCACAGATTGGCGCGTGGCGACCGCCTTGATGCCACTGCGCACCAACGCCAAAGGCTGGGGCAACTACCAGGCCACTGATTACGACGAATTGGTCGACACGCCCGTGGAGATGGGGGCCTTTTGGTCCGGTGAATTTGAAGCCTGCGGCGTTGCGCACCGTTTTGTGGTGGCGGGCAGTCTTCCCAGTTTTGATGGCGCACGCTTGCTGCGCGACACCCAGCGCATTTGCGAAACACAAATCCGCTTTTGGCACGGCGAGGGCAAAGCCACAGGGCGCGTGGCTGCACCGGCCCACGACCGCTATGTGTTCATGCTCAATGCCGTGGACAACGGCTATGGGGGCTTGGAGCACCGCCACAGCACCGCTTTGATTGCGCAACGCAGCGATTTGCCTCGCTTGGGTGAGGGCAAAACCAGCGAAGGCTACATGACCTTGCTGGGCTTGATCAGCCATGAGTACTTTCACACCTGGAACGTCAAACGCTTGCGCCCGCGAGAATTTGAACGCTACGACTGGGGCCGCGAAAACCACACCGAGCTGTTGTGGTTTTTTGAGGGGCTGACCAGTTATTACGACGACTTGCTGCTGCGCCGCAGTGGGCTGATGGACAACGCCCGCTATGTGCAGGGGCTGAACAAAACCATCAACCAGGTGTTGCAAACACCTGGTCGCCATGTGCATTCGCTGGCCGAGTCGAGCTTTGAGGCCTGGACCAAGTATTACCGGGCCGACGACAACACGCCCAACATCACCGTCAGCTATTACACCAAGGGGGCCTTGGTCGGCCTGTGCCTGGACTTGCGCTTGCGCCAAATGGGGCACAGCCTGGACACCGTGATGCGCGGCTTGTGGCAACGCTGTGCTGGCGGCCCCATGGGCGAGGGCGACTTGCTGGCCGTGCTGCACGCCGTCAGTGGCGAGGACTGGCGTAAAACCCTGAACCGCTGGGTGCATGGCACGGCGGATTTGCCCCTCAAAGACTTGCTCGGCGCGCATGGGCTTCAGGTGCACATCGACCCGTCCGCCTGGGCCCAGCGCTTGGGCCTGCGGGTGAGCGAAGACCGGGGCGTGCATTTGAAATTTGTGTTCACTGACGGCGCTGCGCAACGCGCGGGCATGGCCCCAGGCGACGAATGGATCGGCATTGAACTGCCTGCCAGCAAAGGCCGGGCGGCCAGCGCATGGCGCTTGCAAAAAATCGATGACTTGGGCTTGTACCTGGGTGCCGCCAAACGCTGCACCGCGTTGGTGGCGCGCGATCAGCAGTTGCTGCGCTTGCCCTTGGTGGTGCCAGCGGCCAACGACCCGCGGGTGGGCACCTGGCGCTTGAGCGTGGCCGACGCCGCCGCACTCCAACGCTGGCTGGGCTGAAGCCTCACAACTGGCGCGTGTCGACCACGCGCTTGGCCTTGCCCATGCTGCGCTCGACACCGCCTTCGGCGCGCAGTTCAATGTCGGCGCTGGTGCCCACATAGGCTTTGATGTCGTGCTGCAATTGTTGGGCCGCAGCCTGCGCGGCGCCGCCTTGGGGATCAATGCCCACACGGGTTTCAATCACCACCTTGAGTTCGTCCAGCGACCCGTTGCGGCTGAGCACGCACTGGTAGTGCGGTGACAAAACCGCTTGTTTAAGCAACAACTCTTCAATTTGGGTGGGAAACACATTCACCCCGCGCACGATCATCATGTCGTCGCTGCGGCCGGTGATTTTTTCCAGGCGGCGCATGGTGCGCGCCGACCCAGGCAACAAGCGTGTGAGGTCGCGTGTGCGGTAGCGGATGATGGGCAAGGCCTCTTTGGTCAAACTGGTGAACACCAGTTCGCCAAACTCGCCATCGGCCACCGGCTCGCCGGTATCGGGGTTGATCACCTCGGGGTAAAAGTGGTCTTCCCAAATGGTGGGGCCGTCTTTGGTTTCGACGCATTCGCTGGCCACGCCCGGGCCCATGACCTCGCTCAGGCCGTAGATGTCCACCGCGTCCAAACCCATGCGCTGCTCAATGGCGCGGCGCATGTCATTGGTCCACGGCTCGGCCCCAAAAATGCCAATGCGCAAAGAGCTGTCGGCGGGCACCATACCCTGTCGTTCAAACTCGTCGGCGATGGCCAGCATGTAGCTGGGGGTGACCATGATGATGTCGGGCTTGAAGTCGGTGATGAGCTGCACCTGGCGTTCGGTTTGACCGCCGCCAAACGGCACCACGGTGAGACCGAGTTTTTCTGCACCATAGTGCGCGCCCAAACCACCAGTGAACAAACCGTAGCCGTAGCTCACATGCACCAGGTCACCGGGTCGGGCACCCGCAGCGCGGATGCTGCGCGCCACCAAGTGTGCCCAGGTGTCGATGTCGTTGCGGGTGTAGCCCACCACCGTGGGTTTTCCCGTGGTGCCACTGGAGGCGTGGATGCGGGCGCACTGTTCACGTGGCACCGCAAACATGCCGTAGGGATAGCTGTCGCGCAAATCGAGTTTGGTGGTGAAGGGAAAGCGCGCCAAATCGCTGAGGCTTTGGCAATCGCTGGGGTGCACCCCAGCCGCATCAAACTTGGCTTTGTAGACCGGCGAATTGGCATAGGCGTGCTGCAAGGTCGATTGCAAACGCTTGAGTTGCAAGCTGCGCAACTCGTCCACACTGGCATGTTCAATGGGCTCATGGGCGAAGGCCTTGGGGGTTTTCATGGGTTCACCACCGTTCCGGGTATCTGCGCGCTTTTGCCGCGAAACAAGGCCACGGTCTCGCCACGCTGGTTGGTCACTTTGACGTCGTAAATACCGTGCCGACCTGATAGCACCTGCTCCACACCTTCGGTGAGCAGCTCATCGCCCAAATGGGCGGGCTTTAAAAACTCAATGCTGCAGGCTGCGGCCACGGCATTGTGGTTGTGGCTGTTGCAAGCAAAAGCAAAGGTGGAGTCGGCCAAGGTGAAAATAAATCCGCCATGGCAGGTTTGGTGGCCATTCAGGTGTTTGTCTTGAACCACCATGCGCATGCGGGCGCGCCCGGGGGTACAACTGAGCAAGTCCATGCCCACGGTTTCGCGGGTGGCCCGGTCGTTGGCAAACATCACTTGCCCGACCTGCTGGGCCAGCGCTGTCTCGTCCATGGCTTTAATTTCCGGTGAATTGCGCAGGGCGCTTTTGCAAAAACGCGCTCACGCCTTCGATGTAATCGTGGGTGCGGCCCAATTGCGACTGGGTGTCGCGCTCCACATCCAAGTGGGCGCTCAAAGTGCGTTGGCTCGCGTCACGCAACAAGGCGCGGGTGGCCACCAAGGCTTGGGTGGGCATGGCGGCCAAGCGCTCAGCCATGGCCCAGGCAGCGCCCAGGCAATCGGCGTCAACCTGCCACACCAAACCCCATTGCTGGGCCTGCTCGGCGCTGAGCTTGTCGCCCGTCATGGCCAAGGCCATGGCCCGTGCCAAACCCAATCGCTCGACCAAAAACCAACTGCCGCCGGCATCTGGGATGAGGCCAATTTTGCTAAAGGCTTGGATGAAACTGGCCGCTGGTGCCGCAATGGCGATGTCGCAGGTCATGGCCAGCGACGCGCCTGCACCTGCTGCCACGCCATTGACGGCGGCCACCACCGGCATGCGCAGTTGCTGCAAGCGCCGCACGGTGGGGTTGAAGTATTGGTCGATCAAGGGGCCGGGGTCGGCGCGCTCCACCATATCGGGCCCGGGGTTGAAGTCAAACTCGGACAAATCGGCACCGGCACAAAAGCCGCGCCCAGCGCCGGTGATGACCAAGGCGCGGATTTGGGCGTCGCCCTCGGCGCGATCCAGCGCCGCCCACAATTCATGGTGCATGGCGCGGGTGAAACTGTTCAAGGCCTGGGGCCGGTTCAGGGTGATGCAGGCCACGGCGGCGCGCTGCTCAAACAAGACTTGGGGTTCTGACATGGGGCTCTCCTTGGGTCGCAATTTAACATTACCCGACCCGCCAGTTGGTGAATGTTTTCCCTTGGGTATAGTCATGCTCCCAAGCCAACCCCCGCCTTTTTTGCCGGAGACCCCATGACCTACCAAACCATCCTGACCGCCACCCACGCCGATAAAGTGGGGGTGATCACCCTGAACCGGCCCAAGCAACTCAATGCCCTGAACGGCGAGTTGATGGACGAATTGGGCGCCGCCCTCAAAGCTTTTGACGCCGACCCCGCCATTGGCTGCATGGTCATCACCGGCAGCGAAAAAGCCTTTGCCGCTGGGGCCGACATTGGTGCCATGGCGACTTACAACTTTGCCGATGTGTACGCACAAGATTTCATCACCCGCAACTGGGAAACCATCCGCTCGGTGCGCAAACCGGTGATTGCGGCGGTCAGCGGTTTTGCCCTGGGTGGGGGTTGCGAGTTGGCGATGATGTGCGACTTCATCATCGCCGCCGACAACGCCAAGTTCGGTCAGCCCGAGATCAAGCTGGGCATCATCCCCGGCGCCGGTGGCACACAGCGCTTGCCCCGTGCCGTGGGCAAGGCCAAGGCGATGGATTTGGCCTTGACCGGGCGCATGATGGATGCCACCGAGGCCGAGCGTGCTGGCTTGGTGAGCCGCATCGTCGCCTTGGACAAATTGATGGACGAAACCCTGGCCGCGGCGCTGATGATTTGCGAGCACTCACAGTTGGCCACCATGGCGGCCAAAGAGTCGGTCAACCGTTCCTTTGAAAGTGGTTTGGCCGATGGCGTGATGTTTGAGCGGCGCATGTTCCACGCCTTGTTTGCCACCAACGACCAAAAAGAAGGCATGGCCGCTTTTGTGGGCAAGCGCAAGGCGCAGTTCACCAACCGTTGATGCGGCGCGGGTGAGCCCCTGCACGGCCCCCATGGCCCCTGGGGCCGGTGTGGGGGCCATCAAAGTTTACTTTTTGCCCAAACCGAGGCGGGCCGCGCCCTCGGTGTAAAGCTGGGTGCGCTCTTTCATGAAAGCGTCCATTTGCTCCAGGCCCACGTTGACCAACTCAAACCCGCTTTTGGCGGCCAGGTCTTTCATCTCGGGGTCGGTGTTCAAGGCCATCCACAAGTCTGACAAGCGCTTGCGCTGCTCGGGCGGCGTGGATTTGGGCACGCCAATGCCGCGGTAAGCGCCGTCCACCCAGTTCACGCCCAGCTCTTTGAAGGTGGGCACATCGGGAATCAGGGGGTGGCGCTTGTCCATGGCCACCGCCAGCGGGCGCACCCGGGTTTTGTTGGCCACCACAAAGGGCACATAGGTCATGGCCCCGTCCACCTGCCCACCCAGCACCGAGGTGGTCATGTCGCCCGTGCCCTTGAAAGGCACATAAATGGTTTTGATGCCAAAGGCGGCGTTCAAGCGCTCGTGCGCAGCATGGTTGGCCGAGTTCAGGCCCGAACCACCCAAGGACAGTTTGCCGGGGTCTTTTTTGGCGGCTTCGATGAACTCGGCAAAATTTTTGATCCCGCTGCTGGTGGGCACGACCAAGGTGTCGGGCGTGTAGTGGAACCAAAACACCGGTGTGATGTCAGCGGTTTTGTATTGCACCTGGCCCTCGATGGGCTGAAACACAATGTGCGGCAGGTTGATGCCCACCACGTTGAAGCCATCTCCTGGCAAGTTGTTCATTTGCGACCACATCAAAGCCCCACCGGCACCGGCCTTGTACTGAACAATGGTTTCGATGGCCGCGCATTTTTTGCGCAGCACCGCTTGCTGGTGGCGGGCCGATAAATCGGACTCACCACCCGGCGGGAAGGCCTGCCAATACTGCAGGTTTTTTTCCAAACACGGTTGGGCAAAGGCCGTGGTGGCCAACAAACCCAAGGCCACCAAAAGGGATCGAACTGATATACCAAACAACATGCGGGCTCTCCTCATTGAATCGACGCGCAAACGGCGCGTGTGACTTGCTCGGTGCTGGCCTGGCCGCCCAAATCGCGGGTGTGCAAAGCGGGGTTGGCGGTGGCTTGCTCAATGGCCGCCATCAAGGTGCTGGCGGCCTGCATCTCGCCCAGGTGCTCCAGAAGCATGACACAACTCCAGAAAGTGCCAATAGGGTTTGCCAACCCCTGGCCCATGATGTCAAAGGCCGAGCCATGGATGGGCTCGAACATGCTGGGGTAGCGCCGCTCGGGGTCGATGTTGCCCGTGGGTGCGATCCCCAAGCTGCCGGCCAAGGCGGCGGCCAGGTCGCTCAAGATGTCGGCATGCAAATTGGTGGCCACCAAGGTATCCAAGCTGGCAGGCCGATTGACCATGCGGGCGGTGGCCGCGTCCACCAACTCTTTGTCCCAGCGCACATCGGGGAACTCCAACGCAATTTGCGCCGCTATTTCGTCCCACATCACCATCGCATGGCGCTGGGCATTGGACTTGGTGACCACGGTCAGCAGTTTGCGCGGGCGCGACTGGGCCAAGCGAAAGGCATAGCGCATGATGCGCTCCACACCGGCACGGGTCATCATGGACACATCGGTGGCCACCTCGATGGGGTGGCCTTGGTGGGCACGCCCGCCCACGCCCGCGTACTCGCCCTCGGAGTTTTCGCGCACGATGACCCAGTCCAGGTCTTGGGGGCCACAGCGTTTGAGCGGCGCATCAATACCCGGCAAGATGCGGGTCGGGCGCACATTGGCATATTGGTCAAAGCCCTGGCAAATTTTCAGGCGCAAACCCCACAAGGTGATGTGATCGGGAATGTGCGGGTCGCCCGCCGAGCCAAACAAAATGGCGTCCATGCCACGCAAGGCATCCAGGCCGTCGGCGGGCATCATCTCGCCATGGGCGCGGTACCAATCGCCGCCCCAACCAAAATGCGCAAATTCAAACGCAAAGCGGCCTTGCGCTTGGGCCAAGGTGGACAACACCTGTTGTCCAGCAGGGATCACCTCTTTGCCAATCCCGTCTCCAGGGATGCAAGCGATGCGGTAGGTTTTCATGCGGAGCCTCTATGAGCCAAGAAAACCGCTTTATACCTGAGGTCGCCGCACTGGCAATGCCCGGTCACCCGGGGCGTCCCTGGTCAACGCAACACATCGAACAAGTTGTTGTGGTGATCGGTCCACACCTTCAGGCCTGGAATGGGTGCAATCGGGGTGGCAGAGGCCAAGCGCGGGTCTTGGATGAGTTGGGGGTTGCGGGTCACGATCACAAAATCGGTTTGGTAATAGTCACCCCGGGCCGCTGTGTCGGAAATCAAGATGGCTGTCATCCCCTCCTGCTCGGCCAGCAATTTCACCATCGGCGCCAGGTTGATCAAGCGGTTGGTCACGTTGTACACAATCGCACCGTCGGGCTTGATTTGCTTTTGGTACACGCGCAAGGCCTCCACTGTCATCAAATGCATGGGAACGGAGTCGGAAGAAAACGCATCGATGCTGAGCATGTCAAATTGTTGCGGCGGGTCGCGCTCCAAGCTCAAGCGCCCATCGCCCAAACTGAACGACACCTTGGCTTTGGCATCGGTGAGGTACCAAAAGTATTTTTTGGCAATGTCCAGCACCGACGGCACCAACTCATAAATGCGGTAGTGGTCGGTTTCGCGGCCATAAGCGGCCAGCACCCCGATGCCCAAACCCAAAATACCCACATCGATGGAAGGGCGCTGCTGGGCATAAAAATCCAAAACCCGCGAAATCCCGGCCCCAGGCCCAAAATAACTGATGGGTTTGGTGCGCAATTGGGCGTCGGTGTACTGCCACCCATGGCTGATGGTGCCGTGGAAGAGGTGGCGCATCGTGGCCTTGTCTTCCAAAGGACCGGTTTGCGTCACGCTCAAGGTGCCATAAAAATCGCGCTTGGACACAATGGTGTCTGGACTGGGCCGCGAATAGTCCCACAAATACCAGCCAGTCACGGCGCTGATGCCCACGGCCGCTGCCGTGATGGCCTGAGCCCCGCCTTTTGACCAGCCGACCGTTGGGCTTTGCCACCACAAATACGTGGCCAACAAGGCGCAGGCCATCAAGGCCAGGGGCAACTCGGTAAAGCTGTCAAAGACCAGCGGCGCCAACACCCCGACCAGCAAGCCCCCAATGGCCCCGCCCACCGACAAGGCCAAATAAAACTGGGTCAGGTATTGCGGCTCGGGCCGCATCGCCGCCAATTCACCGTGGCAAAACATACAGCCCACAAACAACAGCACACAAAACAGCGGCAGGGCGACATAAATGTTCATGGTCGAGGCATAGCCTTCCACCATGCCGTATGCGGTGACCAGCAACAACACCATCAGCAGCGGCATGAACCATTGCCGCGCATACCACCCACTTTGCGAGCGCGCGCCGCCCACGTCAAACACCAAAATAAAGGTGGCGAGGTAAATCACCAAGGGCACGATCCACAAAAACGGCACCGAGGCAATGTTTTGCGTCATGTGGTTGGTAAAGGACAACAGCAGCACCGAGCCCAAGGTCGCCAACACGTACCACAGCACCACCTGCCCACGCTGGGGCGCAGCGGCTGGCGTGCTGAAGCCCTGGCTTGATGGCACCTGGGCGTCACTGGTCTGGGCCTGCAGCGTTCGCCAAGCCGACACAATGACCAAGAGCGCAAAAACACCATACAAACCGCTCCAAGCCACCGCCTGGGTTTGCAAGTTGATGTTCGGCTCAATCAAGGGGGGGTAGCAAAGCAATGAGATCAAAGACGCCAAGTTGGACAAGGCAAACAAGCGGTACACCTTGACCTGCGGATGGGTTTTGGCCACCCATGCCTGCATGACCATTGACATGAAAGGCACCGTGGGCGGAAAACCCAAAGGTACTTTTGCCATCGGCTTCAAGGGCAAAATCGGTGGCGATAAACTGGAAAAAACATTGGTCAAGATGAGCATGTGACCCTAGGCCTTGGCCAAAAAGAACGCCCCTGTTGAGGGGCGTTTCTTTTGGGCGGTCTATGGCAAAAAGCCAAGACCCATTGTTTTGGTTTTTTAACTTTTAGCGGTCGAAATTTTTTCGATCCACTGCGCCCCTTGAGACCCGTGCGTCAACCACCCCGGTGGCCCCTGACATCACGGGCCCGGGAAGTGGTTGGCGCGGCCTCACCACTGAATTTGGTGCAAGCTGCTGAACTGATCGGTCCACAAGCGCAATCCGGGTCGATCGCGATTTTCTACGCCAATCACCTGTCCGCGCTCATCTCGCAAGGCTCGACCGACGGATGGGTAGTCCTTGAGGTAGGTCGCATCCTGCGTCAAGATAAAGTAAAAATTGCGGTTCACAAATTGATCACGATCAAGATCCTGAAATTTGTG
>Ga0209442_1000919_pt1 | contig 17140 bp, 17 predicted proteins | sample LauGreSBDMM110DD_2_FD_187565 | JGI IMG/M metagenome (GOLD analysis project Ga0209442, IMG submission 187565) | Freshwater lake microbial communities from Lake Michigan, USA - Sp13.BD.MM110.DD (SPAdes) (version 2) | ecosystem: Environmental > Aquatic > Freshwater > Lake | place: Lake Michigan...
GAAGTTTCAGCAGAAGAATATGTAGATATTCTTAGTATGGATTATCAAGAACCACATTATGATCCAGCAAACAATGCTGATGATTTTCACAGAATAACTAACAGTGCTTTTGTATTAGAACATCCTGCTCTATCTAATATTAAAAAAACTTGTGTTAAATACTTCAATCAATACATAAAAGAAGTATTGATGATTAATGATGAATTTACTATAACTAATTCTTGGGTTATTAGATGTCCAACAGATTCGAAACATCATTTACATAATCATCCAAATTCTATTTTCTCTGCAGTTTATTATATTTACGCAGATGAATCATCTGATATGATATTTCAGTATGATACTACATATGACACAGCTCATAAATTCACTTATAATTTTAGTGGATTGAATCAATACAATAGTAGTAAGTTAACATTGAAGCCACAGACAGGAGACTTTTTAATCTTTCCTAGTTATTTGAAACATAGTGTTACTCCAAATAAAAGTCAGAATGAAAGAATTATTCTATCATTCAATTCTTTTCTAACTGGCACTGTTGGTAACAGTCAAGACAAGACATATCTAAATCTGGAAACTAAAAATGCAGAACATTAAAATAATTAAGACTGGCATCAATGTAAAGAAGATGTTGAGCCAGTTAGAAAAGAATCCTCAAGATTGGGGTGCACAAAAGAATATGGAAGGTGTACATGATCTTGTAGATGAATGGGGATTCCCAAAAATTTCAGCTGGTGTTCTGCAACTCGTAATGGGTGCAGTTACAAAACCTGATCAATATGTTGGTGATAGTGAGATTAGTGTACCAACAGATGCATACTACAGACACACAGAGATTATTGCCTTCCTGAAACGAAACTTCAAAACCTTCTCACGTTGCGGATATCTATCGCTTCCAGTTGGTGGAGAGGTTGGAAAGCATATTGACATTGGAAGTTACTATCAAACTAGAGACAGATACCATCTTGCGATCCAAGGCACATATGAGTATAGTGTTGGAGATGAAACTGTAAGAGTTGAACCTGGAACTTTGCTATGGTTCAACAACAAATTGGACCATGGGGCTAAGAATGTTGGAGACTGCGTAAGAATTACATTCGTGTTCGATGTACCACATAAGAAGAAATAAACTTGCCATGCAAGAACGATTGATGTATAATAGGAGATATAAATGAACGTACAACCACTAAAAAAGAAAGTTCTTGTAGCTGAGAACAAAGCTGAAACTAAATCTGCATCTGGAATTATTCTGGAAGGTGCAACATCAGTTAATGAATCTAAACGAGCAACAGTATTGGCAATTGGTCCAGATGTAACTCTAGTTAATGTTGGAGATATTGTGCTACTTGAATGGACTAAAGCGCATGTTGTTAAGGTTGGTGATGCACAACGTGCTATTATAGATGAAGATAATATTGTAGCAGTATTGGAGAAGTAATGAAAGCAATTAAATTTTACGCAGAATGGTGTGGTCCATGCAAAGGACTATCGATGATTATCGAAAGTGCCAAAGAAAAAATCACAGTGCCTATCGAGAACATTGACATTGATCAGAACATTATGGAGTCTGTACATTATGGAGTTCGTTCAGTGCCAACAATGATTCTGTTGGATGAAAATGGTGCTGAGGTTAAACGTAAGGTTGGTACAATGAATGAAGCGCAACTGTTAGAATTCTTAAAGGTTTAATGTGAATATTATTGGATTATATGGCGCATATGAATGGAATGCTAATGAACAATTTCATCCTATAGTTCATACATGCAGAACATGGATTCATGATGCTGGTGCAACTTTATTTAAAGATGGTGAACATATCTGTAGTGTCTTAGAAGAAAGACTCACTAGAGTGAAATATGAAGGTAACTTTCCTAAAAAATCTATTGATTACTGTTTAGATTATTCTGGGTTGAAACCTGAAGACATTGATATTGTCTGTATTCCAAGTAGTCCATTATTGTTATGGAACGAACAACTTGAGTTGAATATAATACATTCAATTTTATATGATACATTTCCAAAAGCTAAAGTGATGGTTATATCTCATCACTTATCACATGCAGCATCGGCAGTAGTTTCTTCACCATATGAAGAAGGTTGTGTTGCTATTTTGGATGGTGCAGGTTCTTTTGCTATTAATCACCATTATCTAGCAGAGCAAAAAGAATGTAATAGTATTGGTTACTTTGATAAGAAAGATAAACTAATTAAAATATTTGTTGGCCATGGTGGATGGAATAACTTTGGAGATTTTTATAATAGTCATTCTGGTAACATCTACTTCGAGAAGAATAATATTCCACCAGAAGATAGGAACAAGTACCTAGCTGATTCAATTGACGGAAAAATAATGGGATTGTGTGGATATGGAACACCACAAAAAATGATTAGTTATATTAAATCACCACCATATTGGGGTGGTGTTCCATATATTATTTGGAATTCAGATATCAAAACTGATATGCTTGATGGTAGTGCTGATGATAAAGCTGCTACTCTCCAAAAATCATTAGAGTCTGGTATTAAAGACTATATGATTATGTTAAAAGAACGTGATTATGTATATGATAATGTATGTTTTGGTGGTGGAGTATTTTTAAATGTTCTAGCGAATACTGTTATAAAGAATTCTGGTTTATTCAATAACATTCATATTCCACCATATCCTAGTGATTCTGGTCAGTCGTTTGGTGCAGCTGCATATGCAGCATTTATGAATGAACCAACTATTAAATTACCTAAAAATCTTGCTTTGCTCGGTAAAGAATATACTGAAGATGAAATAAAAACTTCACTAGATTCATTTAACCTTACATACAAAAGATATGGTTATGATGGTATCTATTTAGAAACTGCTCGTCTTATTGATGAGAATAATATCATTGGGTGGTTCCAAGGCAGATCAGAAGCTGGCGCTAGAGCACTGGGTGGTAGATCTATTCTAATGAGTGCGAGAAACCCAGATAACAAAGATATTTTAAATAGTAGAGTTAAACACAGAGAATACTGGAGACCATTTGCTGGAGTTATCTTAGAAGAAAATGTTCAAGAGTATTTTGATAATGGTTTCGTTTCACCATACATGATGTACTCAATGACTGTTGCTGAAGATAAACGAAATGTCATTCCAGCCATCACGCATATTGATAACTCTTGTAGAATTCAAACAGTAACAGAGGAATACAATCTTCATTTAACTAAAATGATACGAGAGTATAATAAGATAACTGGGATTCCAGTAGTATTAAATACTTCATTCAATGATAATGGTGAGCCGATAGTTGAAACACCAGAGCATGCAATCAAAGCATTCTTAAATATGGATATTGATTATTTGGTTATTGGAAATTATATTGTAAACAAAAAGGATATTAAATGAGTATACTAGACAAAATTAAAAAGAACAGCACCATCAAAGAGACTGCTGTTCTATCGCAATCAAAATTCTTTACAAAGAAAGATATGATTCCAACAAGCATTCCTATCATCAATGTGGCTCTTTCTGGTCGTCTTGATGGTGGTCTTACTCCAGGTCTTACAATGTGGGCTGGTCCAAGTAAGCACTTTAAGACTGCGTTCTCTTTGTTGATGGCAAAATCATACTTGGACAAGTATGAAGACTCTGTTCTTCTGTTCTATGATTCAGAGTTTGGTACTCCACAATCATACTTTGATTCATTTGGTATTGATACAGATCGTGTTGTTCATACTCCGATTATGGATGTTGAGCAATTGAAGTTTGACATCATGCAGCAATTGAATAACATTGAACGTAATGAGCATGTCATTATTGTTATTGACTCAATTGGCAACTTAGCTTCTAAGAAAGAAGTAGAAGATGCTATGGATGGTAAGTCTGTTGCTGATATGTCTCGTGCAAAACAGATGAAGTCATTGTTCCGTATGGTTACACCTCACCTTACAATGAAAGACATTCCTCTTGTTGTAGTGAATCATACATATAAAGAGATTGGTCTGTATCCCAAAGACATCGTTGGTGGTGGTACTGGTTCATACTACTCTGCCGATAACATCTTTATTCTTGGTCGCCAACAGGAGAAAGATGGTAATGAATTAACTGGCTACAATTTTATTATCAATGTTGAAAAGAGTCGTTATGTTAAAGAAAAATCTAAGATACCTGTTAGCGTATCTTTTGATGGTGGTCTTAGTAAGTGGTCTGGTCTACTTGACATTGCGTTGGAGTCCAAACATGTGGTTAAACCATCCAATGGATGGTACGCCAAATGCAATCCCGACACTGGCGAAGTAGAAGACAAGAAGTATCGTCTTGCAGATACAAATACAAAAGAATTTTGGATGCCAATTCTAATGGATAAGTCTTTCTATGATTTTGTTAAGAACAAATACTCAATGGGTCAAACTGATATGATTCAGTCAGATGATCTTGATGCAACACTGGCAGCTTTGGAGTTTGAAGATTGAAACCATATGTAGTCGTTGAAAATAAGAGGACTGGCATGGATGCCATTAAGTTGACATCTGAGCCATACTCAGGTATAATTTATACCTATGGCAAGGTTGAGTTTATTCCTGACGAAGAAAACTCAACACTAAAGATAAAATTCGATTACGAGATTTTAGATTATGCAAGCAAGCAGTTTGATCTCTCAATCTTTGAGAATTATATTGGTGAGTTATTAACTGATATGATTCATGAAGGTATAGCAGAAAATAGTATTTCATACACAGGCGGAGTTGATGAGAATAGAACAGAAGATCCTGAGCAATCTAGTAAATGATGAGCAATATTGTCGCAAGGTAATTCCATTTCTTAAGAAAGAATATTTTTCAGATCGTAAGGAAGTTATTGTAGCGCAAGAGATTGTAAAATTCTTCAACGAGTATAACAAACCTGCCACCAAAGAAATCCTTTCAATTGAAGTTAGCAATAGAAAAGATCTGAATGATAAAGAGTTATCTGAGATTAATGAGTACATCAATAACCTAAGCACAGAGCCAGTCAATGAAGATTGGATGTTGACCAACACTGAAAAGTTTTGTAAAGATAGGGCGGTCTATAATGCAATCCTCTCCTCGATTAAGATCATTGATGGTAACGACAAGCAACATACACAAGATGCTATCCCTAACATTCTTTCTGATGCTCTTGCCGTTTCATTTGACAATCATATCGGTCATGATTACTTGGATGACCATAGTGAGAGGTATGATTATTATCACAGGGTGGAAGAGAAGATTGCTTTCGACCTTGAGATGTTCAATAAAATCACTAAGGGAGGACTTTCCAAGAAAACTCTCAACATTGCTTTGGCTGGCACTGGTGTTGGTAAGTCTTTGTTCATGTGTCATATGGGTGCTGGTTGCTTAACTCAAGGTAAAAATGTTTTATACATAACAATGGAGATGGCAGAAGAAAGAATTGCTGAACGTATTGACGCTAATCTATTGAACCTGACTATGGATGAACTGAAAGTGATCGACAGAGATATCTACGAAAATAGAATCAGTAAGATTACAAACAAGACTAAAGGTAAACTAATCGTTAAAGAATACCCAACAGCCAGTGCCCATGCTGGACACTTCAGAGCACTGTTGGAAGAATTGAAACTTAAACGAGAGTTTAAACCTGATATCATCTTTATCGACTATCTTAATATTTGTGCAAGTCAACGAATGAAACAAGGTGGAAGTATTAACTCTTATACATATATCAAGAGCATAGCAGAAGAGTTAAGAGGTTTGGCTGTTGAATATAATGTACCGATCGTATCAGCAACTCAAACAACTCGATCTGGTTTCACAAACTCAGATCCAGGACTTGAGGATACTTCAGAATCTTTTGGTTTGCCAGCGACAGCTGACTTTATGTTTGCTTTGGTCAGCAATGAAGAACTCGAAGGATTGAATCAGATTATTGTTAAGCAGTTGAAGAATCGTTATAATGATCCAAGTTTCTATAAGAGATTTGTAGTTGGAATTGATAGATCCAAGATGAAGTTGTATGATGTAGAAGCATCAGCACAGACTGGATTGGCAGATGCTGGACAAGAAGACGATGATACTCCAATGTTCGATAAGAGTAACTTTGGTCGTAGACAAAAGGCAGAAGGCTTCGAAGGATTTAAGTTTTAGGAGAAAGAAATGGTAAAGGTAATTGTAGCAAAACAAAAACACGATATGACTCATATGTTGGGGCAGTTCCCAGATGAGTCACATTATGATCATCTGATTGAAGAAGACACAGATGTTTATATGCCAGAAATCCCTGGACATCCAGAGATGACATTCTCTGAAGAGAGAATTGTTCTAAAGTTTCGTAAGAATTATTTCAGTAAAGAGCAACAAGACCAAGCGTATATTGGACTTCGTGAAGCTGCGACTGAAACACAGAACAGAGGAATGGCTGCTGGACCACGTGCAGAGAAATTAGGTAATCGTGAGTGGGTCACTGAGTATGAATATGCAGTGATTGATTACTTTACAAATCCAGGTGCAAATTTGTATGGTGATGATCCAATCGAAACCATTCGTGCAGAATTCAAGAACAAGAAAGAAGCACCATCAACTCGCAATAATGTTTGGGGTATTCAAGCAGTTAAGAGAGACAACTTTGTCTTTGAAGATTGGGTCAATGCCACTAAGGATCTTTCTAATGATGATATGATGGCTGAAGCTAAACGTATCTCTGACAAATATGTTTGTGCAACTACCTATGCCAATGGTGTGATGTCTGGTATCGCTGGATGGTTCGATCGTTACCCACGTCTTCCATATGGTCGAGCAACTTCATACACTGCTCGTGAACCAGAGAAGTTTGCCATGGCATTTCCATTCCTCCAACAATTGGCACAGGGTTTCAAAGACTTACTGCCATGGAGATATAACAACCAAATGGAAGCAGCAAAGAAACTTGATCCAAGATTCTTGGTTCCAGAAACTCCATTTACTACTATCACTGTAAATAAATCATTCAGAACTGCATGCCACTTTGATGCTGGTGATTTTACTAATGGTCTTTCCAATCTGTTGACATTGACTAACAATGGTAACTATCGTGGATGCCATTTAGTTGCACCAGAGTATCGTGTCGCTGTTAATCCAAGACCTGGAGATTTGCTACTCATCAATAACCATGAAGTTATGCATGGCAATACTCAGATTGAATTGCTTGATGATGAAGCAGAAAGAATTTCTTTGGTTGTATATTTCAGAGAGAAGATGCTTGAGTTGGGTTCCAAAGAATATGAAGATTGTCGTTATGAGTATGTTGAATCTCGTAGACTTAACAAAGAACATCCAGGTCATGTTGGTCGTAACCTTTGGAATGGTATTGATGCTGGTATGTGGGACAGTAAAGAGTGGCATACATATCTGGAATCAAAACTTGGTTCTGATGTAGTGAACAAATATCATCCACCAAAGACTACTACAGTGGGTGCACTAGAGGAGTTTTTCTAATAATGTGTGCTGTTATCGGTGCTGTGTTGAAGTCTCCCACTAAGGAAGACTTTCAAATGATCAAACGTGTATTCCTTGAGTCTAAGATTCGAGGGATGCATGCCACAGGTATGTCTTACCTTCCAAAATGGAGTAAAGAAGTTAAAACCATTAAGGAATCTAGACCTGCCAATGAATTTGCTTTTATTCATCTACATGATGATAACTTGAAGGATATGGTGAACGAAGATGGAATTTTATATCTTATTGGTCATTGCCGTTATAGCACTAGCGATTTGGAATATAATCAACCCTTAGGACATGGGACAAAGTCTATTGTTCATAATGGAGTTATCACACAGGAACTTCCAGAGAACTGGGAACAGTTATATGGTTACAAGTGTATGACTAAGAATGATAGTGAATTGATTTTACATTCTGAAGATCCATTGCAAGAGTTTTCTCATATGTCAATGGGTGCTATTGAACTTACAAATGATAGAAAAGTAAGAGCATATCGCAATGGTAAGCGTCCATTATACTTGACAACTCTGAAGAATGGGTGTATAATTACTTCTACAGAGGACATTGTTAATCGTGCAAAAGTAAATGGAGTTACAACTGAAATTCCTATGAACACCTATGTTACATTTGATGAGAATCTTACAATGATGTTGGAAAGAAAGTTAGTTGCTGACGAAGTAGACTATCAAAATTATGAATCTAGTTAATTCAACGAGGGTTGAAGACCTTATTAAAAACTCGCCAGCTGGTAAGAATACAAAATTCTTATCGGCTGCACATTCATTGTGGTATCGTTTTCACAACTACGACAAAGCACCACCGATGTCTTATGAAGTCAATGGTGAAGTTGTATCATTGATCTTCGCTACATTCAATCGTGATGGATATGCAAACCTGTATGAGATCGTTACACTCGAGGGAAAAGAAGGAAATGGATATGCTTCAAAGTGTTGGGATGCTTGGATCAAATATGCAGTCGAAGAACGAAAGATGCAACGATTAAAAATCTCATGCACTCCATCTTCAGTCACATGGCACAATAAAAATGGTCTGATCTTTTGGGCAGTCGATCCAACAGGTTCACTGCGTAGTGACCAACCATTATTCCCTACACGTGCCGAACAAATTACCTACAGAGACAACGCAATCGTGAATCCACTACAAGCACTACCACCACACAAAGCACGAGATCAATTTCGTGCTGAAGGTTTAGAATCATATAAATGGGGTGAAAAGAAGAAAGCAAAGACACAGGCTGCTATTGATGCTGTTGGCAAAGCATGGCTTCGTGATGCACTAATGGATCAACCTTCACTTGAAGACTTTTTAAAATAATGGACTATCGTTTAGAACAAAACCGCAGAGAAGCGTTCATTCGTTGGTACGCATGGTCATTGAAGTATGATGATTGCGATCCAGCTGTGTGGGCTACCAACTATCTCAACAAACGATTCGAACATAATGATGAACAGAAGCTATGGCTTTGTTGGTTGTATGGTAATACCTATCATCTACCAACTGCTTGGATTCTGATGAACGAGTTTCCTGACTTTGAATTGGCAACAGTCGATCGTATGACTCAATGGAACACTGCCAACTACAAACGTCTTCGCTATCAAACAGATACAAAGTGGAACAAAGGACATCTGCCAGAGATGTTTGCATCATATCAAAAGTTTATTGGAAATAGGAGTCAACGTGAAGCATTCGAATCATACTATGTGGGTAGTCCTGAGCAAAACTTTGAGTCTTTATGGGATACGCTTAAAGGAAACCTTCATAAGTTTGGGCGTTATTCTACTTGGTTCTATATGCAGCATCTTAAGCATACTGGTGCTATTGATGTACAGCCTACTTCTCTTATGCTTGACGATTATGATGGTTCCCGTAGCCATCGTAATGGGTTGCTTATGGCCATCGGGCAAGATAACGACTATGATAGAAAACTTTCTAGAGCAGAATATGCAAATCTTGAATCTATTGGCAATGGAATTATCGATGAGATGGTAGATCGTTTTCCAGAGTTAAAGGATCAGATTGATTTCTTTACAATGGAAACCTGCCTGTGTTCATTTAAGAAAATCTTTAGAGCACATCATGGAAGATATCTTGGTTACTATCTGGATAGACAGGCTGAGGAAATTCAGCAGTGTGAGAAAGATGGTTGGTATGGAATTGACTGGGATGTTCTATGGCAGTCACGTGAAGAAACTATTGATTTGAGATTGGATCATCGAAAAGGTATTGATAAAGATAGATTTAGTTCATTTATGAATACTGGTAAGATGGAAAATTTTGAGTGGATGTTTAATGATGAAAGCCCTTTATTAATTGGATTGGAGAATTTTATATGAGTATTACAACTACAACTTTACCAGGAGCAGGGGTTGATGGAATAACCCAAGCTGGTGGAACAGCAGTGGATGGAACTTTACAGTATGATCCTAGTATGGATACACTAAAAGTTATGACTGGAAATTCATGGCTTCCTATCACTACTGGTAGTGGTGGTATTGGTAATGGTGTTATTACTGACAGGACTCTCATGTGGGATCCTCAACAAAAGCATGCAGAAATTCTAGATAAGTTTGAGATGAATCAAGTTGTGGTTGAACATAAAGTCGCAGAACATGAATTGATGAAACTTAAAACTGATCAACCTGACTACGCAGAACACATCAAACAAAACCTAGCTAAGACTGCTACTACACAGATTCTCAATAAGATGTCATTCACAAAGAAAAGAAATATGGATACCGATGTTAATCATTTCATCGGAAGAGTATGGGTCTTCAATAAAGACGAGATGGAAACATTGATTAAAGAGATTAGAAATGCTTAATGAACGAATTGGTGTCACAGATATCGCTACTGTTACGAAAGTCACAAAACCTATGAAAACAAGAAAGTTAATCGCAGTTGGTGGAAGTCCAGGAACTGGTAAGACTACATTGTTCCGTAAGTTCATGGAAGGTAAAACATGGATCGAGGTAGAACCAGCTAAACTGGTATCTGCCATGTATAATGAAGAGATGGATCTTTATATTCTTGGTAAGTATCAAGAGGGTGAAGTCTTCGCTGGAACCGATCGCCTATCGATGGCAGTCCAGCCAAACGTCCAAGAATGGATCAAGAATCATAATTGCAACATCCTTTTCGAGGGTGACCGAATCTTCAACCAATCTTTCTTAGAGTATGCAATGGCTCTACCGAATACGGACTTCCAAGTGGTCTATCTAAAAGTACCTAAGCCAATGTTGGAACAGCGATATAAAGATCGTGGTTCAGACCAGTCTGAGACTTTCCTAAAAGGTCGTGAAACTAAATATAGCAATATACTGTCTAACTTTGAATTGATGCCCTATATTACTGAGTTTAATAACACTAACTTAGAGGAGCAACAGAAGGTACTGGAGTTTTTGGAGAAGTCCTTTAACTAAAGTGCTTTCTAGGAACGATGAACTTCCTAGAGAAACTGGACTACGACTGGCTGGACATACTCAATTTTCAAGAGCGTCCATTTAGAGCCAAACTCATTCCAGCAAAGGTGTGGAAAGACCTAGATCTGTATCGCAATGATGCTTCTGGTCTTTCGAACTACTGTAAAAAGTGGCGCACCAAAGTAGAATTCTGTAAAAAACCTAATAACAATAAGACATACGAGAACTATGTTGCAATTGGAGGTGAATATGACCCAGAATTCCGTCAGTGTACTATACATCTTTATACACTAAACTTCGATACATTTAAGTTTAGTGATATCGCATGGTTTAGTTTTAAGAAAAGATTCATACAAACTCTTATGCATGAGATGATTCACTTCATGCAGTACGATCGTCGTGACGATCAGTGGAGTAATTACGTTGTTCCATACAGAAGAATCGGGCATAAGAAGAAGGATGCAGAGAGAAAGTACCTCTCTGAATTCGATGAGATTCAAGCATACGCCCACTGTGTCTATATCGACTTAAAAATGAATCGTCCCAGAGTAGCACTGGATACCCTATTATCACGTTGTAAAGATAAGCGTGATTCTTCTACACTTCACTACTTCTTAAAGACTTTCAACTATGACTTTAAGAACAACGTGGCTACACAAAAAATCATCCAACAAATAGGTAAGTGGGATCGTAAATACAAATCCTAAATAGTAGACAATTTTACTAATGGATTCAAATGGGTTACGATTTTAAGAAACTTGGTGATACTGCTAAGAAAGTCTCCACATACCTTGCTAGTAAGGGTGTGAAGGTAGCAGTAAAAACATCTAGATACCAGACTGAAATCAAAGCAGTTGAGGTAGCATCACCGACTTCTATTGAAGACCTATTGAAATCTGTTGGTCTTAAAGGTACAATCTCTGATCTATCCACTACCGAAGAGAAAGCAATCTCAGGTAAGTACAAAGCCAAACTAATTAAGATAACTGCTTCCAGTGGACCATGCTCTACTGGAGAGACTTTCTTTATCGTCAATACCTTTACAGAAAAGGGTACACTAAAGACGAAAGACTTAGCACCAGAAAAATTCAATCTAACTTCTGGTCGTTTCAAGTCACTGGATACTTTCGATACTGCTGTATTAAAAGGTATCAAAGATAATAAAACAGTACCGAATGATATTAAAACTACAATCGCTGAATTGTATAAGTCTGTAGCTGCCAATAAATCATCCAACAAAGATAACATACCAATGAATACTGCTGCAAAGAAATCCTTTGCTGTAGTTAAGCCACAAGACAAACAGGCTATTGGTAAAGACTTCGGTGAGATACTATCAATGAGATGGTATGTCACTCAAGCATTTGCTTCCACATGGCAGGAATGTTTCTTCTCAGAAATAAGTAACGAAGCATTGGTCGACTTTGTTGTGACAAAGAAAGTTGGATCAAAGGTTATCCCATCAAACATATCAGCAAAGTTTGAGGCTGGTGCTGCTCCATCAATTGGTGCCATCGTGGATAACTTAGATGTAGTCTATAAAAATCCTAATGCTGCAGAGAAAGCTGCCATCGATGTTCTTAAAGCATTGGCAGATAGTAACTCAAATACATCCACGAAAATTCTAGCTGCGATGAAGACTATTAAACATCCAGCATATGATGTTCTTAAAAAGATTATCGGTAAACCAACATTTACTATTGCCGATATCTCTGCTCACATACAAAAGATTGCCACTAAAAATAAAACAGCCAAAGGTCGTATTGATGAGTTTATGAAAACATATAAACCATTCTATGATAAATTAGGGAAAAATGCTAGCCCAGATTCTATTGCTGTCGTATTTGCTGGTGCGTCTTATAAGAAATATTATTCATTAGTAATGGCTCCATCTGGTTATGCATTGGTTGATTATATGAATAAACAACCAATATACCAAACTATATTAAATAATATTAGTCAGCAAATGAAAACCGAACAGGTTTATTTAAATTTCGTTGGGGAAACTATGCAATTTACTAAGAAGTTATTCTCAAAAGCTAGTTTTAAATTTGCGTATGGGGCTAATGCAAAGGACTCTGATAATACAGGTATTAAATTCTCTATGTTATAATCCCCTCAACTTTGTAGGGTTATTGTTGACATAGGTTGCAATTTAGGGTATAATAAGAATATAGATAAAGGAAGAACATGTTAAATTTTAAATCGTTTTTAAAAGAAGAAGCTGAAGAAGGTAAACTGAAGCACATCACCCATCCAGAAGATCGTCCATTGATGCATGGTCATTCTGGCTTTGAACGTGCTCATGGTTCATTGACTCAAGCACATGAACATATGAAAGCTGGTGCCAGCAATAGTAATCTCAGTATGAAGTATGATGGCTCTCCATCAGTTGTGTTTGGTCATCATCCAGATACCAAGAAATTCTTTGTAGCAACTAAGTCTGCCTTTAACAAAGATCCAAAGATCAATTATAGCGAAAAAGATATCGAGAAGAATCATGGACATGCTCCAGGTCTTGTCACTAAACTCAAAGCTGCATTACATCATCTACCTAAAGTTGCTCCAAAGTCTGGAGTTTATCAAGGTGATATCATGCACTCTGAAGGTGATGTAAAGCATGATAAGAAGACAGGTACTTCTACTTTCACTCCAAATACAATTACATACAAAGCCAGTGGTGACCATGCTAAGGACATCGCAAAGTCTAAGCTAGGTGTTGTTGTTCATACCAAGTATCAGGGTAAAGACTTCAATTCAATGAAGGCGCATCATGATGTTGGTCATTCTGACTTCGGTAAACACCCAGATGTACACCACCATGACGCAAGCCATGATACTGGTAAGGTTAGCTATCCTGCATCTGCTCAGGATAAATTCCAAAAGCATATGACTGCAGCAAAAGATATCCATGACACTCATGGAACTAAAATGTATAATGCGGTTCATCCAGAACACAAAGGTGATTCTGGTCACCTAGCTTCTTATATCAACTCCACTGTTAGAACAGATAGCGTACCAACTGCTAAAGGATTCCAACAACATGTGGCTTCTCAGTACGAAAAGAAAGCTGCTAAACTAAAGTCAGAAGCTGGTCAACAAAAGCATAAAGCAGAGGGTGCTAGCCAAGTTGCTCATGTGGAGAAGAATAAATCTCATTACGAGAATCTATTGAACATGCACCATCACTTGGCACAGGCTAAGAATACACTGGTGAAGCATCTTGAAACTCACGAGGGTGGCTACAAACATAGCATCGGTGATAAAGAATCTAAGCCAGAAGGTTTCGTGGTTCACCATACACATGGTGGTGTTTCACAACCAGATAAATTAGTTAATCGTGCCGAATTTGCTAAGGCTAACTTACTAAAGGTTACAAAGAAATGAAATCGCTAATTGAATACATCAATGAAGCTAAAGAAAATGTTTCTGGTAAACATGGAGTTATGACATTTGGTCGTATGAATCCACCGACTGCTGGACATGAGAAGGTTGTTAACAAAGTCCATGAGATCGCAAAGAAACATGACGCATCACATGACGTCGTTCTTTCTGGCTCGCATGATACCACACCAAAGGAAAAGAAAGCTAATAAGAATCCTCTTTCTCCTGAGTCAAAAGGTAAGCATGCCAAGAATGCATTCCCTGGAACTAATGTTGTAGTTGCAAAGAAAGGTGAAACTATGTTACACCATGCAGCTAAGATGCATGCAGCTGGTGTAGAGCATTTACATATGGTTGTTGGTTCTGATCGTGAGAAGGCAACTCATGACCTACTACATCAGTATAATAATGTTCCTTCTAAGCATGGTCATTATAACTTCAAGTCTATTACTGTACATTCATCTGGTGAGCGAGATCCAGACGACGAAGGTGTATCAGGTATCTCTGCATCCAAGATGAGAGCACATGCAGCTAATGGTAACAAGGATGAGTTCCATAAGAATCTTCCTAGTAAAATGAAACCTGCTCATAAAGATGCTCTGTATAATGACCTTCGTAAGTCTATGGGTCACAAATAAGTATTCCTAAATAATAGGTAAACTACTTTATAGATGGATAAAATGAAAGATTATAGACAGCTAATCCGAGAACTACCGTCCCGAACTATCGTTTGTGCCTTTGGAGAATTCGATCCTCCAACTACAGGGCATGAACTTCTAGTTAAGACAGTCAATAAACTGGCAGAGCAAAGAAACTCTGACCACGTAATCTTCACATCCCCATCTAAGAATAATTCCCTAGTAGAAGAAAAGAAGTCTCAGTATCTTAAACTGATGTTCCCGAAAACTAAGTTTAAGTTAAGCGAGTCCAAGGTTTCTTCTATTAAATCTCTATCTGAACGCTACAAAAATATTGTAGTTGTAGCAGGTAGCGAGCATAGCGCAGACTTAAAGAAAGTCTTAAAAGAATATACTAATATTGAGGTTATCTCAATCACAGAAAAAGATCCAGATGCACTTGACTCTAAGATGAAGTCATATGCAACTAAAGGTATTTACGAAGAGTTTAAAAAGAAACTACCTAGCACGATTCGTGAACTTGATGCACGTCGTCTAATGAATGACATGCGTGAGACTATGGGACTTGACTCTGTTAAAGAACAGATCGTCTTAGTTAAAGACAAACTACGAGATGACTATTTTCGTGGAGAGGTTTTTAATGTTGGAGACATCGTTGAGTCTGATGGTGTAAAGTACACAATTGCTAAACGTGGATCAAATCATTTATTGTTGAAAGAAAGTTCGGGTGCTTTAGTATCCAAATGGATTCATGATGTTCAACCTACGGAAGAAAAAGAAATGAACGAAGAATTAACAGATAAGACAATCAAGGTAACTGATAAGATTAAAGTTGCTCGTATTATTGCAACTATGCTTGGTGTTGAAAATGCTGAATCATCTTCAAACCCAGAGAATCTAGTTAATACTGCTCTGCGTAAAGTTCGTTCTAAGACTCTTAATCCAGAATCTTTAAACATCATTAACAAGATGATGCGTTTAGCTGCTGAAGTTGGAATCGAATATGATAACAATCTAGTTCCTTCGAAACTAAAAGAAGGTGTTGTTCAACCAAATGGCACTAGCCAAATTGATACACCAGTTGATGCTCCAAAGGTTATTAAAAAGATTGAGAAGAAAGCTAAAGCACAGGATAAACTACCAATCAAATTTACTGACTTCACAAAGAATCTCTACAATAAAGAAGTAGAACCAGAACCAGTTGGTCCAGAAGCACAGGCTGATGTTGATAAAGAAAACGATTCAGATATTGATGCTGACTTTGATACTAAAGACATGGACAAGAAAGAAGTTGGTCACACTCTAGTATCTCCAGGTGGTCAGGATAATCTACGTCGTCGTAAAGTTAAATATCATCTAGGCGAACAAAAAGGACCATACGAATTAGAAAGTGGTCATGAGAATACTGCACAGCATATCGCCACTGCACCATCAAAAGAACATGGCGCAAAGTCTAAAAAGTTGGCCAAGTCATTCTTAGATAGAATGCAGAGCATGGCGGAAGCGAATGAACTCTCAGAAGTATCATCTGAACTATTGGCACGTTATAAGAAAGCTGCTGGTGATCAGGCATCTGCTGCAGATAAAGCTGGTGATTATGCTAAAGGTAACAAGCGTTTCTCTGGTATCATTAAAGCGACTAAGAAACAATTGGCCAATGATGTTAAGTCTCATGTTAAAGAAGAGACTAAAGAAACACCAACAGGAAGAGTTCATAAGAAAGATGACTGGGAAGGGTATCCTTCTACATTTAAAAAGAAAGATGATGATACACTGTTACCTTCTCAGTCACGTCACAAAATGAATAAAGTTATACCACCAAATGATAAACTAAAAGAAGAAGCTGCTCCCGATGATAAGGCACTGTCTAAACAAGACTTGGCTAACAAGAAAAATAAAGGTGGCTTCAAAGGTTTTATGATTGCTAATCTGCAACGTAAAGTATCTGAAGAAACGATTGTCGAAGATGCATACAAAGATGCTGAAGCACATTTAGACAAAGCAGATAAGGCACAGAGAAACAAAGATATGTTCTCTCACCACATGCACATGGCAGATCATCACGATTCACTTTCACAGTGGCATGATTCAAAAGGACGTTCTGGTGCTGCTGAGAAACACGCAAACAAAGCTGCTGACCATGAAGAAATGGCTCATGCTGTTAAGAAGATAAGAGAAGAAGTTGAACTAACTGAGTCACATGCAGAATTAAATAAACATATTTCTGATTTC
>Ga0209442_1000920_pt1 | contig 17126 bp, 17 predicted proteins | sample LauGreSBDMM110DD_2_FD_187565 | JGI IMG/M metagenome (GOLD analysis project Ga0209442, IMG submission 187565) | Freshwater lake microbial communities from Lake Michigan, USA - Sp13.BD.MM110.DD (SPAdes) (version 2) | ecosystem: Environmental > Aquatic > Freshwater > Lake | place: Lake Michigan...
GCTCAGCATATCACTGTCATTCAACAACAAGCTGCTCCACAAGTTGAGGCTTTGCAAGCCCAAACTTCTCAGGCTAATGAGGCACAGCTTCCTTTGTTCCCCGAACAAGCTGCTGACTAATGATAGCTGATTAGTGTTTGACAAGCATATCCTTATTCGATATAACTTATCCAAATAGTTTATAGAATAGGAGATATGCTATGTTAGAACGGCGAGTAAAGCGGCGTAATTTAAATGGGTCTGTAGCTGAGTGGGAGTTTTTGTTTAATGGACAACTAATCCCAAACGATCACAAGTATTGTCCTGCGTGTAGTTCCTTAAAAGAAAAAAATCTTTTCTCAAAAATGGGTAATGCATGTAAGGAATGTGCAAATGATAGGGCTAGAAAACATAGGCTTGAAAGACGCAAAGATGTAAACTACATTGTTGAGTTTAACAATAAGGTTCTAGAGAATGGTCGAGAGAATAAACGAAAAGCAATCGAATATCTTGGTGGTAAATGTGCAGATTGTAGTGGGATTTTCTCCCCTTATGTGTATGACTTTCACCATTTAGATATGTCTGAGAAGGAAGCAAATCCTTCAGCCCTTTTGAATGGAACTCGAAACTTTGAGAAAGCTAAAACTGAACTTAATAAATGTATTTTGCTTTGTTCCAATTGCCATCGAATACGACATCATAACCACATAGAAAATGATCGCATTAATTGACGCAGATTTGATAGGATATCGCATCGCTTTTGCATGTAAGAATGAAAGCACAATCACTGCTAAGCATACGCTTAATAGTTATATTGCTGACATTCTTACATGTGGTGTAGACAACACCTTTGATGGTTGCTATGTTGATCAGTGGAAACTTTTTCTCACAGGAAAAGACAACTTCAGGAACAACATAGCAGTCACTGCTGTCTACAAAGGAAACAGAACAGCCCCTAAACCTGAACATCTCCCTGCCCTACGCCAGCACATGGTGAAGGAGTGGGGTGCTGTCGTTGTTGAAGGACAAGAAGCAGATGATGCTATAGCAATTGAAGCTTCTGTGCTTAAAGAAGAATGTGTTGTAGCTTCTGTAGATAAAGACTTAGATCAAATTGCAGGATGGCATTACAACTTTGTAAAGAAGCAGGGCTATCACGTTACGCCTGAGCAAGGCATGTATTCTTTTTATAAACAAATCTTGACAGGTGATGCTGCTGATAATATCATTGGCTTACAAGGGATAGGCCCTGTTAAAGCTGACAAGCTTTTAAATGAGCTTATCACTGAAGAAGAATTATATGCGGCTTGTGTAGCAGCATATGATGGTGATGAAGAAAGAGTGCTGGAAAACGCTAGGCTGCTCTGGTTAAGAAGAAGTGAAGGGCAGCAATGGCAACCCCCAACGAAAGAAAATCATGACGAAAGAAACAGAACTGCGGCCTAATGATGTGGCTATAATTTTACGTCCCACTATACAAAATGGTATGTGGGATGGAGACTTTGAGGTGCTTGTCACAGGCTTTGGCCCTGTCACTTTGAAGAAAGAACACATGGGTGATATGGTTGGGATGGGTGTTCTTATCGCATCTGTAGTACCTTTTATGGAAGAACATGAAGACATTGCTAAACAAATCATGGAATATTGTAGTAAATACTATGGCGATATTGGTGAAGTGGTATACGACCCAAACCACAATAGCTTTAGCGATACTTTTGTATTAACTGCGGATACAATAACTCAAGGAGGAAAGCAATAATGAATGTCGAAGAAACTTTAGACCGAAGAGCTAGACACTACGGAGAATTTATTAACATTGCTACCACAGCGCAGGACTTAAAGACTGTTTTGAAATATGGTGTTAACTATTCTCTGTTAGAACCTGATATGGCAGAAGCTTTAGACATGATTGCCCACAAGATGTCACGCCTTGTGAATGGAGACTGCTACCATCGTGATAGTTGGCACGACATAATGGGATATGCACGACTCATTGATATGAGATTGGAGAAGTCTGAATGATAAAAGTGAGTGTATCAGTGACAGCATTTATTGACCCTGACGATATACCATCTTTTTATTTAGATGAGATTTCGTTGCGAGAATATGTGGAAGAGTCTTTAACAGAAGGTATCAATCCCTTGTTTCCAAGAGAAGTGGTATTTAATTACATTGATATTGAAGGACTCTCTTAATGTTTTCAGAACAGCACATAGAAATTAGACCAGCAGCAAATGGCTATGTAGTGTCATATAACGAACTACGTAATAATATAGAAACCACTGCTGAGTTTGTTGCGTTGGACATTGATGAAGCGTTGGACATTGTCCGTGATCTCTTTTCTCAAGAAGAGTCTTCTATAGATCTATCTAATGTCGTTGAAGAAACTTTCCCTAAAAACTAGAAACGGAGGACAGTGGACAGATGCTAGGTTTCGTAGTTTCATTACGTCTACTCTTAGAGCAGCTTCACGTAGATGGCCTCCGAAATACACTGCTCTTAAATCTGCATTCATTGAGAGAAGGATAAATAAGAAGACTGGACTTTTAGCCCAGCATTATAAATGTGCTACATGCAAAGAAGAGTTTGTAGCAGTGGATGTGCAAGTAGATCATATACATCCAGTGGTTGACCCGGCTGTAGGGTTTATTTCTTGGGACGTATACATTGATAGAATGTTTTGTGAGTTGCCTGAGTTGCAGGTGTTGTGTAAGCCTTGTCATAAAATAAAAACTGACAAGGAAAAAACTGAAAGGAAAGCAAAATGAAAATTGAATTGAGCCAGTATCGAGAAAATGAAGATGGAAGCGCAGACTTCCATGTGGATATGGATAAAGAAAGCACACATAGTTTAATCAACTTTGCTTTGGTTACTCTGTTAGCCAAGGCAGCAAAAGAAGGTACGCTGTACACTCCTGATGCAGAAGAAGAAGAAGATGTTAACTACTTCTATGACGAAGATGAAGACATTGAATACTACTATGTAGAAGATGACGATGCTTGGTATTACTACGATGAAGATGAAGATGATTGGTTCATTGTGGAAGAAGAGGAATCTGATAATGAAGTTTGGTTTTCTCTTAAACCAGAACAGATAGATGCTTTCTTTGTAGACGAATTGAAAAGCTGCTTGATAAGAAGCTACACTAATAATGTATTCTTCCAAGAAGATATTGATAACAGTATCCATGTTCGTAACGCATGTAAAACTTTGCTGCGTCACTACATGATTCCCAGTGAAGCAGATGATTATCTAGATAAAGTAGCTGCTACCTATGAGTGTTAAACTCATTTGGTCTACACCAAGTGGGGAGGAACTCGTTGCTTATATGGCACGGGTTTCTAACCCTGACAACCAAGATAATAAGGACACAGCGCCTAAGCTTCTTAAATATTTAATGAAGCACAAGCACTGGAGTCCTTTTGAAATGGTGAATATCTGTATGGAAATTAATACCACTAGAGATATTGCTAGACAAATCTTACGTCACAGAAGCTTTAGCTTTCAAGAGTTTAGTCAACGCTATGCAGAAGTTGTTGATTGGGATAGGGGAGAAGCTAGACTTCAAGATGATAAGAACAGACAGAACAGCATACCTACACAGGACAGAGAGCTTCAGCGTTGGTGGCATGAACAACAAACAGCTACATGGAAACTTGCTGCCAATGCATACAAGGTTGCCTTGAGCTTAGGCATAGCAAAAGAAGTGGCTAGGAAGGTGTTACCTGAAGGACTAACCATGTCACGCATGTATATGAATGGTACGTTGCGTAGCTGGTTGCACTATGTAGACATTCGTTGTGATGAGTCTACACAAAAAGAACACAGAGAAATTGCAGAACAATGTAAAGTTGTGCTATCATCTTTATACCCAAATTTATTTGAAGGAGTTTGACATGAAAGAATATTTAAACCAACCGTCTAATGCTTGGTATACTTTTACACACACTGATGTGACAGGAAAAACCACTGAGCTTTCTCATGAAGTGAGTGATGATATTACTTGGCCTACTGCCGTAGAATCTTTCCTTTCTTTTCTAGAAATTGTTTATGGTTATCCCATTAAGAAAGACGTTTTGTACGATGTAGATCTTTATAGTTATGACGCACTACCTACAGATAGATTAGTATACACCAATTGGAAACTAAAAAAGAAAGACAAGAATCCTTCTTTTCAAGAATAGTTTTTGATGTATAACTGCATCCCCATCTAGGAGCAACTCTGCTCCTTTTATTTTCCCTTAACATTCATTCACTGGAGAAACATGAACACTAATGTAGTAACGCCTTGGTCAACTGTAGGTTATTTAACAATGAAGCGTACATACGCACGAAGACTAAACGAGACAGATTTAAACAGCAAGACAGAGGAGTTTACTGACGTAGTAGATAGGGTTGTAAAGGCCGCCAATGAGCAGCTAGGGTGTGGCTTCAGAGAAGATGAACAAGAGCGTTTAAGGGGCTATTTGTTGGGTTTAAAAGGCATTGTTGCAGGACGTTTCCTGTGGCAGCTTGGTACTCCCACTGTCTCTAAACTTGGCTTAGCTAGCCTACAAAATTGTGCCTTCACTGTCATAGATAAACCTGTTGAGCCTTTTACTTGGGCTATGGACTTGTTGATGCTTGGTAGTGGTGTTGGCTATAACATTCAAAAGGAAAATGTTGATAAACTTCCGCTCGTTAATTCTGGATTTATTCGTCCTACTCGCCTTGATACCGCTGACGCTTCTTTTATTGTGCCAGATAGTCGTGAAGGCTGGGTCAAGCTTCTTGGCAAAACACTTAAAGCGGCGTTCTTAAGCGACTTAGATACTGGATGTACCTTTACCTATAGCACACAGCTTATTCGTGGCAAGGGAGCACCCATCAAAGGCTTTGGTGGTACAGCTAGTGGCCCTGAAGACTTGTGTAATGGTATTAACAACATCTCTGATGTGTTGGAGAAACGCAAAGGAAAGCAGCTACGCCCCATTGATTGCTTAGACATTATGAACATCATTGGTTCCATTGTTGTTGCTGGTAATGTACGTAGGTCAGCACAGATTGCCATTGGTGATGCTGATGATGTTGAATATCTGTTAGCTAAGCGATGGGACATGGGAAACATTCCATCATGGAGAGCAATGTCAAACAACTCTGTTGTCTGTGATGACATCAGCGACTTGCATGAATTCTTTTGGGATGGCTACGAAGGAAAGGGTGAGCCTTACGGACTCATCAACCTGAAGCTGTCACGTAAAGTTGGACGCTTGGGTGAGACAGAGTATCCAGATCCGCTGGTGCAGGGATATAACCCATGTGCTGAACAAAGCTTGGCTGATAAAGAAACCTGTTGCTTGGCAGAAATCTATCTGCCTAACATTGAGAGTGAAGAAGAGTTTAACGATGTAGCTACACTGCTCTATCGTATTAACAAACACAGTCTTGCTTTGCCTTGCCATTTGCCTCAAACAGAAGCCATTGTTCATGCGAATATGCGTATGGGTATTGGCATCACTGGTGTGCTACAAGCCACTGAAGAACAGAAGAGCTGGCTTGATGTGGCATACAAGAAGCTGCGTAACTTTGATAGCTTCTATAGCCAGAAGCACGGCTTTAATAAGTCTGTGAAGCTCACTACAGTGAAGCCATCTGGTACATTGTCTTTGTTACCCGGTGTTACCAGTGGATGCCACCCTGCCTATGCTCGTTTCATGATTAGACGTATTCGCATTGCATCCAATCATTCATTGGTGCAGGTGTGCCGTGATCATGGCTACCCTGTAGAACCTCAACGCAACTTTGATGGCAGCATTGACCACTCAACAATGGTTGTGTCTTTCCCCTTCCGTCACCCTGAGCATGCTGTGTTGGCAAAGGATATGACAGCCATCCAACAACTGGAGACAGTGAAATGGTTGCAAGAAGTGTGGAGTGATAATAGTGTGTCCTGCACTGTCTACTATCGCAAAGAAGAACTACCTGAGATACGTAAGTATCTGAAGAAAAATTACAAGAACAATCATAAGAGCTTGTCTTTCTTGTTGCACTCAGAGCATGGCTTTCACCAAGCACCGTTGGAAGAAATCAGTGAAGACCAATACAACGAATTGGTAGCCAGCACACGCCTCATCGCTTCCATTGATGAAGCTAGCATTGGTCTTGATGATGATTGCGCCTCTGGTGCTTGTCCTGTTCGGTGATAGAAGTAGTCATCACTCCCACTATGTTAGTGGAAGCGAGAGATAAAGCTGCTGAGATGGGGCAGCTTTACAATAGCATCATCAGAGGGGCTGGCAATATGGCTGGCTTCATTGGTGAAGCTATTGCTCAACAGGTGTTAGGAGGAACTCTTTCTAACACCTATGACTACGACTTAGTCTTAGACGATGGCACAAAGATTGATGTCAAGACAAAGCAGACAGGTTATGTTCCTTTGGAAACATATGATTGCAGTATTGCTAATTTAAACATTAAACAAGACTGTGACTACTATGCTTTCTGTCGAGTGAAGAACGACTTCTCTGTTGGTTGGTATCTTGGTGTGTATGAAAAACATCAATACTTTAAAGATGCTGTGTTCATGAACAAGGGAGATGTTGACCTTACAAATGGATATGTGGTAAAGTCAGATTGTTGGAACTTAAAAATATCTCAGTTAAAGGAAAAGCTATGAACATAATCAAAGTAGAACGCACAGCACCTTTGCGTATTCAGTTTGATCAGGGCTATTTTGCATTTAAAAATGGATGGTTGAGTAACCAATACAATCCACACACCACTCAAGGCAAGGAGTGGCAGAGGGGATTTGATAGGGGTTATTTTGATAACTTAAGAAAGCTTAAAGAAGCCGCTTAAGAAGTGTGTGGATCGCAACCACAACAGTCCATACACTTGTTGGTGCGGCGTTGAAGGAAACGCTAGGTACGGTGCAGAAACATTCGATGCGGTTGAGGCTAATTACCTTGAGAGCGCACTGCGAAGGTACGGATAGGAAAGTGGAGTTGGCTCTGGTGACGATCAACCAACCGCAACTACTGGCAGTGTGTAGCAATCTGGAATCAAGCCCAGACACCAACAACTAACACGTATGGGGATTGGCTACTGTCATGGCGGTAGTTCCTAAAACAGTCCCCATTCGTGTCCTTTATTACTTCCTAGATGCTAGTCCCTTTTGATCAGGCACAGGATAACGTAGCTCTGTAGGTTCAGCAAACGGATTCTTACCCGCATCTATTCTTTTCTTTGCGAAGGCTTGTGCCTTTGAGTAGATGGCTTCTGTTGGTTCTTTACCAGACAGCAAATGATCAAGCTCAGCTTTGTTTAATGTAGGCACAATGAGGGGATGCTCTACATTCTTTCCTTTATATTCAAACCCAGAAGAAATTTCTGTAGACACTCTACCATCGGTAGTGGGAAGAGCGCCAAAGTATCCCTTACCTTTAGCTCCCTCACCACCGTGCCGAAAGGGTGCTAGTCCTTCTTCTGCATTATTTCTTTTCAAACCTAAAGCACCACCCTTGTTAAGCTTAGGTGTAATGTCTCTGATGGTTTCAACAGCTTTCTTTTGAGTGTCTGCTGAGTTTGAAACAGCATCTATATTACCTAAAGACTTCTTAAGCTCCAACAACATGGCAGGTTTGGGACTAGTATTAAAAGCTGCTAGACTCATTTTATCTCTATAAACTGCTAACAGTTTAGAAATAGATAAGCTAAGCTCCTCTTTATATTTCTCTAAAGCAGAGTAATAATTTTGACCATATCCTGTCTTAGTGGATGTAACCTCTGAAGACTTAGCTATCTCATTAAACACAGTGCGAATATCTTTGTATGCTTGCGATGCATTGATAGGAGTTTTCTGTGTATATATTGTCTTACCTTCTTCTGTTTTTCTCTTGTCTACAAAACTACCAAGCTTTTTATTAGTGCTGTAATTAAAATCATTAAGCCTAGTTAGTGCATCATTTATCTTTGTTTCTCTAGCGCTTATCTTCCCATACTTCTCAGACACACCAGCTACGTCTTGTGTCACTGTGAGTTTATCTGCCTCAACAAAAGCATCTTCTGTTTCTTTAAATATCTGTGAGCGTGGCAGACTTAGTGGCCTAGCTACATCAGGGCTACCAGTGATTGCTCTTGCTAAGTAGTTCAAGTCTTTATTATCATATGCGTTAAGAGGCATGTTCACTCTTCTAAATTCATATTCAGCATATGGTATCTCAACTTGAGAAACATTCTTAGCTTCTTTACCACCAAACTTTTCAATGAAATAATTTAAGTTAGGATCTTTGGTAAAAGAGATGGCTCCAGCCTTTAATTCAAAGTGAGACTTACTGTTTGTCTGTGGATTGTAGAAACCTCTAGCTAGTTTCTCAGGAGTACGTTCTGTCCTGCTACCGTGATAGAGAACAACAGGAGGTGTGTCCTTATACTTCACACGCAAAGCGTCAAGTTTGTCTTGATATTTAGAAGCAAAGGAAGCAAAGTCTTCTAAAGAAGCAGTGTCATCTGCCTCTACTTCTCTTCCCTTAATTGCTCTATATTCACCTTGTGCAACAGCAACAACCTCTTCATCCAAAGGTTTAATTCCTTTAACAAAAGAAAGCTCATCAAGGTTGTCAACTAAAGCAGGAAAAGTATTCTGTCTAATTTCTTTGATGTTCTGTAATATTTCTTTTCTTTTGTTTATATCATCACTTGCCATAGGAAGCTTATTAAAGTCTGGTGCTCTAGACAAGGCTCTTTTTTCTAAGTCATTAATTGGTGCAAATACAAGATCAGGACTAGCAATAGACAAGTCCACTGGTGTTGGTGGTGTGGCCTTACCTTCAGGAGCAATCTCTTGTAGCTTAGTTAAGAAGCTTTTTTGATAGTCGTCAGGGAAGTCAGTTTTATATTTATCTAATTGATATTGCGATCCCTTGCTAGTCTTTAACAAAGACTCAGCTTGATTTAATTGCTCTGGAGAATATTTATTTATCTCATCTACAAAGCTTACTTCTTCAGCCTGAGTAATAGCAGGAGCAGGGGTAGTTATTTGTGGCTCAGCAGGAACAATGGCTTCTTTCTTTGGAGCAACAACAGGAGTTGCTTTCTTCTTCAACAAGCTTTCTGTTTGCTTCATAGCAGGAGCAACTTCCACCCCTGCTTTGGTAGCCATGTCTGTCACCTTCTTAAGCAGATCGTCAGCAGACTCAGTGATAGACTTCTTTGCCACCTTAGCAACACCCTTACCAATAAGAGTTTCAGCCATCTGTGCAGCCAAACCACCAGCAGCAAACTCGGGTTGCTTCTTAATAGCAGCAGCTATAGCAAGAGCAGCCATATAATCTTTAGTTTCTGCTAAGTCTTTACCTATGTTCTGCTTATAAAACTCTGCCGTAGCTCTCTTTACTTCAGGAGCAAGTCTGCTATATTGAATAGCAAACAAACGTGCTTGCTCTCCCTTATTAAAGGCTTCTGCCATAGCTGTTTGAGAAGCAATCTCCTTAGCATTCTTCTGTGACCAAGTAAGTAAGTTTTGTAAAGCAATTTTCTTTACGTCAGGACTAGCCTGTCTGTAGAAGTCTGTACTCTCCAAGCTTGTGAATGTATCTACAACCAAAGGAGCCATCACCTTACGTGCATTGGCATCTACAATTTTGTCTCCGGTGGAGGTGAAGATTTTATTGAAAGGAATTTTTAACTTGCTTATCTCTTCTTCTAATGGCTGTGGCTTTCCTTTGATGGTGATACCAGTGAATATCTTCAAAGGGCCTGAGTCATTGAACGCTGCTTCTGTTCTTGTAGCTGGTTGATACACAGGAAGTTCTTGCTTTAATATAGGAACTTTCTTTTGTAACTGTGCAGATGCAGAAGAAACAAACCCTTCTTCACCAGCAGGAATTTGATAGGCATCTCTTGGTAAATTTTCATCTCTATCAATAGCACCAATCAAGTCACTAATCTGTTGAACAGGAATCAACGCTCTACCTAAATATTGACCTGCCCATTCACCAAAGAAAGTGGCAACCTTTGTGTCTGCACTTCCTTCACCTGTCTGCATATTAGACAGGGATTCAGCAAACTTATCACCAAGCCAAGCAGTGGTTCCAGCAGGGGCTTTAAAGCCTGTCATAGCTTCTAAGAATTCTTTGGTTTTAAACTCATCTGTTCTAGCTTTTTCAAACTTAACTAAGTAGTCTCCCATAGCCAAGAAGGGAGCGATAGGGAACAATGCTCTAGTGTCCACTGTACTGCCGTCAGGATTCTTTACATCATACCAAGCGGTGTCTTGATTTTCTTGTCTGTATTTATAGGCAGCATAGATGGCAGCAGTGCCTACAGCACCTTTAGATGTGTTCTCCAAACCTTGCATCAAATATCTTTGACCTTCTTCATTACCTGCTCTTAACATAGAAGATCCTTTGGCTATGTCAGCAGCACCGGAGAAGATACCCATAGGACTATGCTTGTATGTCCATGTCATAGCATTAGCCATGAAGCGAGGGAAAGGAATGACAGTGGAGCCAACAGGCCCTAATGCTTCAATAAGCTTAACGCCGTGAAACAAGACACCTTGTGTAGGCATCTTACTAAACGTAGCTGTCAGAGCTTCATCTGTTGCGTTCTTCAACACATCAAAAGGAATGTTCTTTCCTTGTGACATAACATCATACATGTCAATACCAACTCTACTAAGTTGTTTTTCAACAGAGGCTGTAAAGATGGCCTTCCTAAAGAAAGCATCCTGAGCTACGTTCAGTGTGTTAGCCACTTGTGCAACTTTAGACAATTCACTTGCTTCATTCTCACCTACTGTACGTAGGATACGACCACGTAATGTAGGAGAACCAGCAAGAAGTCTTTCCGCTACATCAGAAGACAAGTTGTTCTGACCTAAATAGAAAGCTGTTCTAACAGCATCATCATAGACACCTTTAAGACCGCCAGTGAAACTTCCAGTTAGTGGCTTACCACTGCCAAGTTCATAGGCTGTCTTACCCATACGATAGAGAGAAGACTCAATGGCTTCAGAAGCTGTTCCAAAAGTAATAACAGTGAGGCCAGAGAAGCCGTTACGAATGGTAGTGGCTACCTGTGACACCATCAAAGCCTTAAGCTCTCTGTCTAAGCGCAAAGACAAGTCATACAAACCAGTGAATGCAGATGTTAGTGTATTGCGTTTACCATACATCAAGTCCACTTCTTTAGCAGCAGCAGGATCAATGTTCTTAAGTTTGTTTTGCAAACGAGCAAGAACAGAATAGGCTTGCAAAGTACGACCAGCATCTCCTGCTGTTGTTCTGTTCATACGAGCAAACTCTTCTGGTGTGACTCCAGCATTAGCTAAAGCATCACGAAGAACAACATCATCAATGTTCTCAATGTTCATAAAAACATTCTTGACAGCATCACTAATCTTTTGCTCACCTTTAGGAGCAAGCTCAGGAACCTGTGACCAAACATTACTTGCAATCTGTGCAGCCTTCTTGTTCACATCATTTCTTATCTGCATCTCAGCAATGGCTGTAGGCTCTCCTTCTTTATTAAGAAGCTTCCGTCCTTCAAAGATGTCATAGGCATCTTCAAGCTGTATCTCTGTTGCCGCTTTAGGCGTTATTTCAATCTTTGGGGGAGGAGGGACAGACACATCCATCTGTGGCTCTATAGGGCCTCTTGCAGCTTGTTGTCGCTGTGCTAATATAGCATCAAGCTCATTCACTGATGTCTTGCCTTTAGCAAGCCTAGCGGCTGTTAACAAGCCACTTGTTTCTAAGGTTCCCCCCACTGCCCCAATAGCTCCAGCAGTGCCTACCTCAGTAAGGTTGATACCTTCAGCAACTTTCTTTTCTTCTGCTGCTAGATTGGTTTCAACTTCTTTAATTTGATCAGATATTTCTTGTTGTTGTTCTGGTGGAAGCTGTGCCACCACTTGCTTAGCTTGTTCAACCTTAGCTCTTGTATCTTTATTAGCAGCGTTTTGTGTTACAAGTTTTCTACGTTGTTCTTGTACATTACCTAAAGCAGCGCCAGTGCCTTCCACAGTGGGAACAGTGAGGGTAGCAGTTGCACCAAGTCTACTGGTGAGTGCTGCTCTAATTCCTTTTGTAGCAGCTTCTTTAACAAAGACATTCTTAGCTACAGTACCAAAACCTAAAGAGATGGCTGTGGTAGGGTCACTAATAACACTTCCCAATGCATCAAGAACAGGGGTAAATCCTTTCTGTCCTTTATCACTGAAGTAGCTGGCAGTGTTGTCAAAGATGTCATAAGCTTTCTTAGCTTTCAACAAGTCTTCTCTACTAGCGTTGTTTAAATACTGTATCTCTTGTGTGCCTGAAATAAGGTTACCAAAAGAAAGCATACGCATGTGGCTAGCCCACCGCTTAACATAATCATCTTTGGTTTCATTAGGAAGCATAGTTCCTTCTTTACCAAACCTAGCTACAGCATAGTCATTAATCGCTTTAAAGTTGTCTTGATTTTCAGATAGATCTTTAAAAGAAAACTGACCTTCCTTAATTTTCTTTTCTCTTTCTAAATTACTAGCAGCAGCTTGAGCACTGCTTTGTTTAGCTGTCTCTAAAAGAGAAAGCTTAGGCGTAGGCGTAGGCGCAGGTGTAGGAGCAGCAGCCTCTGCTGTTACAGCATCAGCAGGAGGCTTCCAGCCACCAGTGGAGGGAGCAACAGTGGCTTCTACAGCATCAGAAGGAGGAGTCCATGCCATGTTTATTTCTTACCTTTAGTGTAGGTTTTACCATCAGGGCCTATTATTGTTTGCCCCGGCTTAAGAGTGGCCCACTTATCGTCAAACTCTTTAGGTGTGGGAAGCTTCTGTGCTGCTGGCGGTGGCTTAGCAGGTGCAGGTGCTGCTGGTGCAGGTGCAGGTGCTGCTGGTGCAGGTGCAGGTGCTGCTGGTGCAGGTGCAGGTGCTGCTGGTGCAGGAGCTGCTGGTGCAGGTGCTGCTGGTTTAGCAGGTGCTTCAGGAGAAGGTGTAGCTACTCTTGGATTTGCTGGAAGCCTTGCTATACCGGATTTTTTATCTATAACAAAACCAATAGAAAGTAAGGCAAGCGCATGTGCTTCAGATCTTGGTACACCATTTTCAGTGTATTTTTCGAAGACAGCTTGTCTTCCTGCATTTACGCCTCTATCGTAGTCTGCTGTTTTAGTCATGGATGTAACACTAGTTGTTTGACTACCGTCTGCGTTGGTAGTAATAGTGAAAGAACCAGCAGGAACATTTGTAGTGATAGCAGCAACAATAGCTCTAGAGGCTGCTACCTGTAAATTTGTAGCAGTGATTTTCTCTACATCTGTTTCTTCTTTATCAAGCAGTTTTTTACGTTGCTCCAACTCAGCAGTTAATGCTTTTGCTTCAGGCATGTTTTTATTCTTCTTAGCAGCAATGATGCGAGTGGTTAGGTCAGTTCTAATATCATTCTCACTTATTTCATTAGTGCCTGTCTTCATTAAAGCTTTTCTTTCTGTTAGCTTTTTCTCTAAAGCTTTACGCTCAGGACTATCTGGGGAAAGCCCTTGTATTTCAGTAACCATATTAGAAAGTATCTTCTCATTGGTCAAGGCTTCTGTGCTTCCTAATGATTTAACCAAAGTAAACTGTGCTAGTTTTTGAGTGGATACTTTTAAAGCAACATCTTTGTCTGCACCAGTAGGAAGTTGTTGAGCCTTGACAACCTCAAGCTTAACTTTGTCATACTCAGCATCAAATGTTTTCTGAGACAAAGCACCCAAATTAAATTTAGCTGTAGAGGTGACAGAAGGTTTGTATGTCATAGCTGCTCTAAGCTGGTCAGGTGTGACACCTAAAGGAGAAACAATACGATTAAGTTCTGCTTCTCCAGTACCTGCTGTAAGCCGCTGCGCCCACGATAAATTCTCTGCTGCTTTTACTGGAGCAGCTTCTGCTTTCTTAATGTCATACAACTCATTAATCTGAGTCTTAAAATCTTTACCTGTATTCTTAGAAGCCACAGTGACAAAGTCAGCAAACTTAATTATTGTAGGATCAAAGTCTGCTTCCTGTGCTCTCTTTTTAAACACAGCCATAGCTTCTGGATTTTTAGCAGCTTCTACTAAGTCATCATCTGATGCTTCTGGATAGTAAGCTTTCATAAATTCTACGTCTGCTGCCATTTTATTAGACAGTTCTTTAGACTGTTTATCCACTTCCATATATGTCTTTAACATGGTAGAAGCCTGAGCAGCAGCTAGATCCTTAGCATTCTTCTTCTCTGTTTCAATCATAGAAGTGGCTTGTGTTGCTGCACCTCCTAGAAAAGCAGTTAAAGCTGAAGCCATATTACACCATCTCTTTCTGTTTACGTGCCATCAAACCTACAGGCTTAGCTGTCTCCACTTCTTCCACCACTGCCTCAACTTTTTCCATAGCTTTTTGTACAGCCATTCTAGCAACACGTGCAGGAACAACTGTTTGTCTTTCTACATCATCAGGATAAATAGTGTATTCAATTTTCTGTGCTGCACTAATAGAGATAAGTATTTCTATAATGACAGGCATAACAAGAATACCAGCATCCAGTGTGTGCAGTCCTTCAGAAACATTATTAAGCATAATAGATTCAGCAATGACAGCCAAAGGCACTTGTGTCTCTAAAGCATCCAATGTATACACTGTGGTGTCTGGGTTGGAGAACATATCTAAATAGCGTTGAGCTACGTCAGAGATGTTTGTAAGTTGTGGGGGTTGTTGCCAAGGTCTGCTCTTTTCAGGAGCAGTCCAAGAGATACCCGGAGCTACAGGAGTGATGACATCTGTTGGTGTTAGTTTACTTTTTTTCATTCAAAAACCCTTCTCTAGCTTCTCTTATTCCTTGAACAATGTCTGCAATGGTTTTCACATTCATCTCTTCTTTCTTTGTTTCTTCTGTAGGTTTTTCTTTAGCAGCAGCAAAGCCTACACCTTTTCTTTTAGGTGCAGAAGATGGTGTGTTAGAAGAGATGAGTGCTTCTATTTTCTTCATATAAGATTTAAAGTGTTTCATAATTTACTTATCCAGCAATCTTTTTATATAAGTCATACAAACTATCTAAGCCAGTTTTTCCAGCCGTTCCACCTGTGGTTAATAGTGCCACAGACAACGACCCCATAGCAGCATAGAAAGCACTATCAGCTTCTGAATCAGCAGCATACTTTGTTGCATTAGTTGTGAGTGTTGTCTTAGAAATTTCGTTTGCTCTCATTTTATCATTATCAGTAGTTTTCCAAGCTTGTTCAATCTTATCACGATAGGTTTGAGAAAGCTGAGCGTAAGTCGAAGCAGACAACTCTGTAGCATTTTTGGCATTAACGGCAGCCATAGCATTCACTTCTCTTGTGTTTGCTGTAGAAATGTCTGCCAACACTTTAGCATTTGCTATATTAATTTGTGTACTTAAGTTTGCATTAAACTCTGCTCTATCGTTTGCCTCCTGAGCATTAAACTTTAAAAGCTCATCAGCAGAAGACTTATTAAATATAGCCACTTTGTTTCTTTCTGCTGCACTATATTGAGAAGCAGAAAGAGCAAGCTGAGCATTTATTTTATCAGCTTCTAAAGCATTGGCTGCATTAGTTGCTTTTGCTGCATTAGCAGCAGCAGTGTCTGAGATGATGGAGTCAGCAATTTCCTTAGCTTTAAACAAAGTTGTTTGTTGTCTATTGTCTAAGTTTTTTACATCCATAGTCAAGAAAGCTTTAGCATTCTCTACAGCCACTTGTTGTCTATTATTTAGATTAGTTGTTTCTAAGTTAGCAATCTGTGCTGTCTTAGCTAACACCAGTGCTTGTCTGTTAGACAAGTTCTGTAAATCCATTGTGCTTGTTAAACGTGCGTTCTCTAAAGCAATGGTTACATCAGCAGTAAAATTTTTATCAGCAATGTCTGCAATACGTGCAGCATTCAATACTTTAGTTTGGAAGTTTTGATCAAACTCTTGTCCTAAGAATTTAGCTCTTTGTTCTCCCAACAAAATTGCTGTTTGTTGTCTGTTAGACAGGTTCTGTAAACCCATCTGTTCAAACACTTTAGCATCAGCAGCAGCAATAGGAAGAGCAACTTCTAATGTGGCTTGAACAATGGCTTGTCCTGCTATGCTGCTAGCACCTAGTCCTCTGGCAGCAAGTTGTGCTGTTACACCACGCATAGAAGCAGCAGCCCACGGAGGTGGATTACCAGCATCAAAGTTTGTTAATAGTTTATTAAGCTGACCTTGTGTAGTCATGTCTTCTGTGACAGTGCCTTGAGCAGCTTGTGTCTTAGCTAGAGCAGCTTCAACTGCTGTTTGATCTACAGCAGATCCACTAACAAGCTCACCTGTCTGTAATGTTCTATCTGCTACATCTTTAACAAGTGTAGCTGTTCCCTGTGCTGCTGCTTCTTTACCTACTTCTGTCTTAGTTGGATCAACAGTGGCTGCTGTTGCTAGAGCTTTTTCAGATACAGTGCCTTGTTCTGCTTTTACACCAGTGAGACTTTCGGCAAGTTTTGTTTGTGCAGCATCTGCCACCATCTTCTCTTCTGTCACTCCTGCTGGAGCAGCTACACCTTCTGCTACTGCATCCTTAGTTACAACAGCTTGTTGAGTAGTTCCTGCTTTATCAGCAGCGGCTAACATGTTTGATGTGACAGCCGTTTGTTGTGTTGTAGCTTGTGTTGCTGTAGGTGTGGTGGGAACAACATCACCCCCCTCTGCAAAACTTCTTTGTCCTCTGGTAGAAGCATCTCTAGACGCTAACATTGTACCTAAGGCAGCAAAAGCTGATGTTAAATCAAGAGGTTCTTTTTCTGCGGGTTTGTTTTCTTCTTCTTTTGGTTCGTCTTCTTTTTTATTTCTGTCTAATAATTCTTTAGTCGTGTATGCTTCAGTTAAAGAAGGAGCACCAAAGACACCAAGCTCACTCACTGTTCCACCACCAAAAGCTGAGGCAGTGAGTCCTTGACCGCCTCCCATTGAAGCTAAGTTGGGAGCAGATGTTAAACTCATTCCTGTACCAGCACCCATACCACCTGCACCTGCGGCTGCACTAGAGGTGAGAGCAGAGGAAGAAGGAGCCGCTAAGCTTAAACCCTCACCCGCTGCGGCTTGCAGTCCTAAACCAGAAGATGCTCCAGAGCTAAGAGAATACATACTGGAGGAAGCAGGAGGTAGAGCCATTGTTTCT
>Ga0209442_1000921_pt1 | contig 17107 bp, 6 predicted proteins | sample LauGreSBDMM110DD_2_FD_187565 | JGI IMG/M metagenome (GOLD analysis project Ga0209442, IMG submission 187565) | Freshwater lake microbial communities from Lake Michigan, USA - Sp13.BD.MM110.DD (SPAdes) (version 2) | ecosystem: Environmental > Aquatic > Freshwater > Lake | place: Lake Michigan, USA...
TATTGGTATCAACGCAAAGAAAGCCTGCACAGGGTTCTGTTCCGGCATCTGTAATCTCAGCAATCAGTTGTGCTCAACCAAACCCAACTTCGCCTGCCGTATACGTTATTAGTCTTCCAACACAAGCTGATTTTGCTCTTTTGCGCTCTGGCGATATTTACTACGATACGTCTGGTGGGGCCGCATCTAGTTACCCATTAAGGATTAAGGCGTGATAAACTCGATTAACCCCCTTTTTATGAGGCAAATATGAGCCTTGAAGTTGCTGCAAAACACCTAGCCGCGCATGGTCGCGGGCCTGACGACCAACTGATACACATGTCTGGCAAAGAAGTTGCCGGACTACAAGCGCTTGCTATGGCGCACGGTGGCTCTCTCACAATTAACCCCAAGACAGGTTTGCCCGAAGCAGGGTTCTTGGACGACATCTTGCCTACGTTGGCAATTGGTGCGGGTATTTATGCGGCTATGTACGGCGTGCCTGACTTTTCCAGTATGACTATGCCTAGCGTTTCTGGTGCGTTGTCTAGTGCGGGTGCCCAAGCGCCGGTACTTGACGCAGTTGCTACATTACCGGGGGCTGCTTACACTGCCCCCGAAGCATTTACGCTTCAAGGAAACGTACTACAACCAACTATTAGTTCTGTAGCAAATGGTACTGGTGCGTTGGAAGTTATGGCGGCTAACGCTGGCATAGCAAGCACCACTCCCGGTTTAATGGCAGGAATGGGTAAATACGTTCTCCCTGTCGCTGGTGGAGCCGCTGCAGCGTCTTTATTAAGTGGCAAGAAAGCGGATCCGTCTAATAAAACAACGCCAATGATTCGCCCTCACACATACACATACAACGCCCGAAGACCAGATAACATGATTGGGTCTCAATATGCACAAGGGCAAGATACTAGTGAGCGTAGATATTTTGATCCTTACTACACAGCAGGAACCCCCTACGCTGCCGCAGATGGCGGAATCATTGCTTTAGCTGGCGGCGGTATGCCTGTTGAGCAGATGTCTAACAACGCGGCTATGGGTGCAAATACCATGTATCCAATGGCTAATACGGCAACGTCTTCTTTTGCTACGCCTTATCAAACTCCCCAGTCTACGAACATGTTGGCTAACATGGCTCCGTCTGGCGGTGGCGCAGTGAACATGATGTCGGGTGAGCCTAGTATGCAGGGTACTCGTATGGCTGAAGGTGGGCTATCTGATTTGGGCAGTTACTCAGATGGTGGGCGCTTACTTCGCGGACCCGGTGATGGCGTATCGGACTCAATCCCAGCACAGATTGGTCAAAATCAACCCGCACGTCTTGCCGATGGTGAGTTTGTAGTCCCAGCCCGTATCGTGTCGGAACTAGGTAATGGCTCAACCGAAGCAGGCGCTAAGCAGTTGTACAAGATGTTGGACAGAGTTCAAAAAGCCCGTAGCAAAACTACCGGTAAGGACAAAGTAGCTAAAAACACCAACGCGGCTAAGCTGTTACCAGCATGAGCGAAGTACTTGATATTGCTGTTTTGACGGAACCGCATGTCCCAACGCGGGAACAGATTGAGCGTTTGCAAACCGAAGTGGCGGGGTTGCCTCAACTAGAGATAGAAACGGAACATTATTTTTCTGGCGGTATGTACTGCCGAAAAGCCTACCAGCCCGCAGGTGTAGTGGCGGTTGGCAAAGTGCACAAAAAAGATCATTTCTTTATGTGCGCTAAGGGTCAAATGATTGTCTGGTCAGAAAAAGGCATGATCACCATGAACGCTGGCGATGTGCTTTGCTCAAAGGCTGGCACTAAGCGAGTGCTTTTGGCGGTTACAGACGCTATCTGTATTAACTTTCACAAGACAAACAAAATAAATCTAGACAAGATTGAAAAAGAGTTGATAGAGCCAGACGCAACAGCAATGTTTGACTCGGCTAATAAATTAAAGGCACCCGCCTTGGAGGGTAAATAAATGGCTTTTTATAACGTAGCCGCAGCAGCGGCAGCGGCGTACACGATAGGTAAAGGTAGTGGCGGTAAAGGAGGCGGTTCGTCTGACCAAACTGTTACTACGCAAAATCCTATTTCTGCGGCAGCACAGCCGTACATAGAAAACATGCTGGGCAGGGCGCAAGACCTGTCTTACCAACCTTATCAAACGTATCCGGGACAACGCACTGCTGACTTTACCAATTTACAAAATCAGTCATTTCAAGGAGCGCAAGGGTTAGGCGTTCAACCTCAGATTGGGCAGGCTAGTGGTTTAGCAGGTGTAGCGGGGCTTGGAGGTTTAGGTGTAGCGGGGCAGTCTACCAACCAAGGATTCCAGAACCAAGTAGGCGGGTACATGAACCCATACCTACAGTATTCGCTGGCTCCCCAGTTAGCGGAGGCTAACCGCATGTATGACATGAGTGGGGTGGCGCAACAGTCTAAAGCCACACAGTCAGGCGCATTTGGTGGTTCACGCGAAGCAATCATGGCGGCGGAGAACGAGCGCAACCGCAACATGGGGCTCAACAGCATCATTGGTCAAGGTTACAACACAGCGTTCCAAGGCGCACAAAACCAATACAACCAGAACTTGCAGAATCAACTATCGGGATTTGGGTTGGCTAATACTGCGGCAGGGTCGTTGGGGCAACTTGGGCAGACGGGGTTTAACCAACAATCTGCGGCGTTGGGTATGCAGAATCAGTTTGGTGCACAAGAGCAGCAACAGCAACAAAACATAATGAACCAACAGTACCAAGATTTCTTGGCACAGAGGCAAGACCCGTATACCAAGCTGTCGTTCTTACAAAACATGACGTCGGGCATACCAATGCAATCAAGTACACAAAATGTGTACAGCAACCCAAGCGCTTTGTCTCAAGTGGCAGGTCTTGCCGGTACTGCCTACATGGCTAACAAACTGTATAACAGCGCCAAAGGTGGCGCAATTAAAGAACCTAAACGCCCAGCAGGTTTGGCTGAGTTAGCAATTCACCAAATGGGATAAGGAATAGGCATGATTAACGTCAACCAACTTACAAGTCAACTGGCTAAGATGCCAGACCCGATGTTGCAAAAGTATGCGGCAATGCACAAGAACGACCCATATACCGTGGCGTTGGCGTTATCTGAGTCCAACCGCCGTAAAGCAATGCGTGTTGGGGCGGCTCCCCTGCCGGGCGAACAACCCAAAGTAGTAGACCGAGACATTGCTGAAATGGCGGCTCCTACGCAACAAATGCCACAACAGATGGCACAACAACTGCCTGAGAACATAGGTATTGGTCAACTTCCTGCGCCTAATATGCAAGGCATGGCTGATGGCGGTATTGTTGGGTTTGCCGCAGGCGATAAAGTTAACGATAAAGAAGCGTATCGTAAATACGCACTAGAAAAAGCACAGACGATGGGGTTAGACCCTATGTGGGTTGATCGTGTTCTGTCGCACGAGAGTAAATACAACCCAGAAGCGGTGTCTCCAACTGGGCCAACAGGCATAGGCCAACTAGCTAAAGCAACTGCCAAACACTACATGAAGCAAGTGGGGCATTTAGCTAAAGGTGAAAAGTTTGATCCCGAAATTCGTAAAGACCCCTACAAAAACATAGACGCTTCTTTAGCGTTTATGGTAGACCTTCAAAACAAATACAAAGGCGACCCTCAAAAAATGGCTGTTGGGTATAACCAAGGCGAGACTTATCTAAACAACCATCTTGCCGAAAACAACGGCGAACTTAATGTTGCTAAATTAAAAGACGAACCAAGAAACTACTTATCAAAAACTGGCAATATGCTAGTTCCGGGCGCGGGCACAGCACAAGCTGGCGCTCCCGCTGTTTCTGCCGCTCCTGCACAACCAAGTGCTTTGTCTCAGATACCAACAGGGGGTGTACCCGGCGCCGGCCCCACCGCGCCCGGTTCCGATACTAGATCGTACTTTGGAAAAATTGCAGATAAGATGGGCATTCCCGAAGAAGCCCAACGCAATATTAATAACACGCTTAGCGCGTTAGGTGGTTACACGGCGCCAGCAGCAGGAGTAAGTAAAGGCGTTGGTATAGCTTCTAAAGGGTTGGCGGCAACGCCAGAGATGATTGCTAAAGCAGAGCAATTAAAGAATGCTACGGCATTAACTCGCATTGCTCCTCCTGTGGCAAAAGGTATTGAGACATTAGCACCGGAAGCACAAGCACTGCGTGCAGCGGCTGAAGAAGCGCGTCGCGTGCGTCAAATGGCGGGAGATGTAAATGCGGCTAAGGGCGCAGAACAATCCGTAAAAGCGGCAGACCTTACGGCTAAACTTGCCCGTGAAACGGAACAAGGTTTAGCCGTCCAACAACAAACACAAATGTTGAATGCTGCTAAAGCCGCCAACGTAGGCCGTGCAACCACGGGCATGCAAGCAATAGACGCCATACAACCCGAACCTAGAGTCACCGGTCTTCCAATGGATGACTTGGGCTATGACCCATCTGGCTTAGAAGCACTCAATAGTGCGGCTAAACAAGAAAAAGGCGCGCTTGATGAGGCAATTAGTAACGGGGCTAAAGAAGCTGGCGTAAAACCTAGCAAGTTCAAAGACGAAATGGCCTTAATGTTCTTCTTGAATTTGATGGGTGGAAAGTCGCCTAACCCTTTGACTAACGTAAGTACGTCGGGTATTGGCGCGTTGAAATTTGGTCAAGAACTTAGAAAAGAAGAGTCCGAGCAACTGTACCGCGAAGCGTTGGGTAAAAAATACGGCACGCCAAGCGAAATACAAATGTTGGAGTACCTCAAAGATCCAAAGAACATGGCAAGTTATACGCAACAACGTGAAGCTCTGCGCGACCCAATGACGAAAGAGGCGTTGTATAAATTGTTTATGGCTTCGCCGCAAGCAATGGCAGAACCTGATCCAGAAAAACTTGGCAAGTCATTCCAAAACTTTGTGAGCACATATGAAAACCAATTTGGCCCAATCGGTGCTAAACTGCCAGCGGGTGTGAAAGTAAGCCGAGCAGGCACATAATCAGTTGAGAGGGCGGTATGCCGCAGTATAAAGTTGAAATCCCGGGCAAAGGTACATTTAATGTAGACTCCCCAGAGGAATTAACCGACGCACAAGCGTACATGGCCGCGCTTCGTGAAATACAGCCCAAACCTGTTGAGAAACCTAAAGAAGAACCCACTGTCGGTGGGCAGATAAAAGAATTTGGCAAGGGTCTTATTCCCGGTGCCGTTGGTCTGGGGCAAACAGCCCTGACCGGTATCTCTGCATTACTCCCCGAAGAACAAGAAAGAGCCGCCCGTCAATATATTGACCGTGGCGCTGCCGCACTTAAAGCCCCATTTGCTGCCACTCCCGGCTATGAAGATACCGTTGGTCGCAAATTTGGTGAAGCTGTTGGTTCAATAGGACCATTCCTTGCCGCAGGTCCATTTGGTGCGGCAGGCCGCGCTGCTATGGTTGGCATGGGTGTTGGCGCTGGTGCCGGTGAAGCACGCATTCGCGCTGAACAAGAAGGCGCTACTCCTGAGCAACGCTCGACTGCCACTGCGTTGGGAACAATCCCCGGTGCGTTTGAAGTATTTGCACCTATGCGGATTCTTGGGCGTTTGTCTGATCCGATCAAACAAGGTATTACGGCGTCCGTTAAACGGGCGTTGTTGGCTGGTGGAGAAGAAGCGGCGCAAGAAGCCGCATCCCAGATTGCACAGAACTTGATTGCCAAAGGTGTATACAAACCTGACCAAGCAATCATTGAACAAGTAGGTGAGTCCGCCGCGTATGGTGGCGCTACTGGTGCGTTAGTGCAAGGTATCTTGGATATGGCAATTGGTCGCCGTGCTAAAGCCGCGCCAAAAGAACCCGGTCAACCTGCGGGTCAACCCGTTGGACAGCCGATGGCAGTCCCCACCGCAGAAGGCGCTATACCAGAACCAACAGTTAAAGGTGCGGCAGATATTGCACTGCCAGAAACCCCAGAAGCACTTGCGGCTAAACCAGACAAAGCGGTTAAGAAGTTAGCGGCTGAACAAAAAGCGTTCTTAGCCCAGTATGAAGAACAGCAAGCGCAACGCGAAGCAGACCGCGCAGAGTATGAGCGCATCAAGGCGATGTCGCCAGAAGAGTATGCGGCTGAGCAAGTAGGCGGTGTAAAAGTGCCGGCAAAAAAAACCGAGAAGCCACCAGCAGACGAGACAGGTTACTACACCGAGTACCCCAAAGCGCCCACAGACACCGAAGCATATGCGGCGCGTCAAATTACGTTGGCTAAAGACCGTGAACCCGATGCTAATGTCAGTACGTATCTTGACTACCTGATGCAAGACCCAGCACAAGCGCGTGCTTTGCTGGCAAACCGCACACCAATACCCGGAGTAACCGCTAAACAAAGCGAAGCACTACTGGGCGGCATCAAGATGCAACTCAAAGCGCGGGATTCTGCCGCCACTAAAGCCGAGACTGAACGCGTGTCGACTGCACAAGAACGTGCCCGTGGGTTATTTGAAGCGCAAGCTAAACCAGAAGATTTCATGGGCGCTGCCCGTGAGCAAGAAGGTGTACAAGCACAAGCCACAGTTAAGCCTGAGCGCGAAGCCTTGCTACGCATTGGTAACCGCCCTAACCCATATTTAACTGCTGCTAGGGATGTAGAACAACAACGCCGTGATGCGGAAACAGTAGATAAGTTAGTAGATACCCTACCTAAAGACAAAGGCGAAGTAACCCAGAGCCAAGTCTACATGGGGCTTGGCTACAAAAAACAGAACACGCGTGACCTACAAGCGCAACTTGCCGTGGCTAGGATGACTGGCAATCGTGACTTACAACAACAGATTAAACGTGAGTTAGACAAAGAGCGTCCCCTTGCGTCAGAAGGCGTGTTGGGCACCGAAGGCGGTAAAGCCGCCGCTGAGTTTATTAGCCGCAGTAAAGTTACAGACTCACGCGCGGCAGAAGTAGAAGGCGACAAGTACGCCGCTGAGCAACGTAGCACCATGCTGGGCATGGCTCGCCTGTTGCAGTCAAAGAAAATTATGTTGCCCGGCAAACGGGAACAGTTACTTAGTGACGCTAAAGAAACATACATAGCACAACACGCTGCCGAGATTGAAGCGCGTCGCAAAGCGTTTGGTCTTCCCCCTATGGAGGATTGGGAACGTGCCGAGGCTCGTGCCCGTTCGTTAGAAGGATTGAACACGCTAACCAACAATTGGACACAGTTTGAAGACCCTGTTATTAGCGTCAAGGCACTACAGAACATTACCCGCACTGCTGTCTACGACAACTTAGCAAAAGCGGCTGAGCGCAAAGCACAGCCAAAAGAACCCGTAGAGCGTGGCGAAACAAAACCGTTGTTGCCAGCGCGTATAGCCGCGCCTGATGAGTTGACCCTTAAAGGTGAGCCACGCCGTAAAGAAACAGACAAAGAAAACGCAATCGACACCATTGACATGGTGTTGCGCTCAGTCGAACGCCGCACGCGTGCTGAGCCTGTTGTAAGTAAGCGCCCACCAACTAAGGTTGGAAACATGGCTGCATTGGCTGAGTTGTTTGAAGCGGCAGAAGACACTGGTCGATCTGCTAAGACAGATGCGGGTTCCGTTGAACTGTTGCAAAATTTACGCGGTCAGTTAGAGACTAACAATGACCCAGAGTTTGTGTCGTTGGCAAAAGAAACAGCCACCCGCATAGCCGAGGGCAACATCCCTAACGCATTTGATGTGCGTGACTTGGGCGAAATGATGGCGGCGCATGAGGAGGCAGGGCGCAGTACTACCCGTCCCGGTGCTACCCAAGAAGAACTGCAACGCACAAGCGCACAACCACAGAAAGATTTGTTCCCAGAAGCGGCTGTTCAAATACAGCGTGCAACGCCCAGTAACTTCCAAAAGATGCTGGACTCCAAGGACATTCAAGGGTTGCGTGATGCGATTGAGCAACAGCGCAAAGAAAACTTAACCGTATTGCAGACAGTTGGTAAGGCAATTCCTACCCTGACTAACCGTTTAAACCAAGCCAAGGCCACATACGAGCGCAAGTTAAAGATTGCCCAAAAGCAAGTACCGGCAGCCAAGGCATTTAAAAAAGAGTTTGACGAGGACTTAGGCGTTGCACAGCAAACGCTTATGGCATGGACTGCCGAGAAAAAGCAAATTGAGGTTGGGTTAAAAAAGATTGAAGACGTTAAAGAAGCGCTGCTTAAAGAGCCGTCTGACATGCGCTTCCTTATCAATGCTAACAAGGTGTTGAGCCAAGAGCCTGCGTTTCGTAAACAATTAAAACAAGCAGATACCGCTGTTCAAAACCTTGAGAACTTAATTGCATCTATTAACGCGACTAACGAAGCCAACCAGACGCTAATTAAACCAGCGCAAAGACTTGCAGAGAAGGCAGACAAAGAACGTCTTGCCGCACAAGAAGAATTAAGTGCGCTTAAGAACGAAGCCAACGCCCAAGAGCAAATCCAAAAACGTATGGATGAGCGCGAGAAAGCCGCCAAGGAAAAGGCTGAGCGCATTCTTGGCACACCAGACGAACAGTACAACGCAGCCCGAGCCGCAGGACAAGAAGGTCTTGGTTTGCCCGGAGAACGTATTGAGCGTGACACAACGACACTACAGAAACAAGTTAATGGGTTGCGTAGCAAGATGGGGTCTATTAGCGACCGCATTACTAAGGCTAAAACAGAAACAGCCCGCGAGAAACTTGAAGCCCAATACGACGAAGTTGAAGCAACCCTGTATGCGTTGCCAGAAAAAGCACCAGTTAAACGCACAGGAATTGCTGAAAACAACAAACCGACTGCGGTAGATATTGCATATGAACAAGAACGGGAAAGACTTTCTCGCGAACAAAACGAAATATTGCAACTAGCAACAACACTGCCTAACCGAGTTGTTGGCCCCGTTGCTAAAAATGTACGCACAGGAAAAACAACCCAAGAAGGTAAACGTAAAGAAGTTATTGGTCCAAGCCAAGCAGTTACTGACGCGTTAATTGAACGCCGTGCTGAGTTGGATGAGTTAAACCGCCGTAAAGATTTTCTTGAGGCAAACAACAAGACGGTTCCAAGAAAGTTAAATACCGCCATCACAAAGGCAGAGAAAGCCGTAAACCAAACCCGTACAGCACAAAACAAGATTGCTACGGAAGAACTGGCTACACGCGAAGCCCTACGGAGTCTGCAAGGTAGGCGTATAGCATCGGAAGCCAAGCGTGCAACCGAAGCGGGTGAAGACTTTCAATTTGCCCGTGGTGTGGAGACCACCAGCCCTGACCTGACGGTGTCCCAAGTTAATGCGTTGGAGAGCAACGACATCCGGCAAGCCATGCGTGATTTAGCAGAGGGTGACAACAGCCAACTTAACAAGGTAGTAGCGACACGGTTGGCGGCTATGCTCGACCAGACAGATGTCAAGATTCAGAACAAAGTAACCGACGCAAATGGCAAAAGCGTATTGGGCGCGGCTACTAGCAAGCTAGTACAGTTAAACCGCAACGGCGGTTTGTCCCAAGAGATTTTGTTGCACGAAGGCACACACGCGGCTACCGAGCGCGTTATTGTTCAGTACGAAACTGACCCAAGCAAGTTGTCAGAGATACAACGCGTGGCTGTGCGTGAACTCAAAGCGCTCCATGCCGCTATTAAAAATGACCCCAGCATTACCAGCGCATCTGCCAAGGGCGATCTGTCTGAGTTTGTAGCCGAGGTGTTCTCTAACCGCAATCTGCAAGAACAGTTGCGCAATAAGAAGTGGCGTCTGTCTGACGCATGGAAAGGCTTCAAGTCAATCATCATGCGTATGCTGGGCGTTAAAGACCCAGAGACCATGTTGGGCGCAGCACTTCAGTCAGTTGATGCGTTGATGATTCCATCAAGTGAGCGCATGGGTGATAAAGAAACATCTCGCTCTCGTCGTCTGTCCGCTAAAGATATTGCCGCGCTCTATACCGGTAGTAACTCGATGAAGCAGTTTGCGGAAGCGTTTGGCATAAACATCAAACAAAAAGACCGCACGGCTGAAGACGCTGATCGTGTTGGACGAGATTATCTAGATGACATGTTCGCTAACCCAGAAGACTACGTGGCTAGTGCGGATGGGGACAAGTTAGATTATTCAGTGCGTATGCCAGATGGCAAACTTTTTGACATAAATAACCCGTTACATTTTGTTGAAGCTGACGCAATTACATTTGCAAATTTAAAAGCACAAGAGAGTGAATCTTTACGAGATAACGAAGCCCGTGCAATTACGCGACAACGTAAACTTGATTTAGAAAACTTAGTTAAAAATCTTGGTGATTTTGGTGGTTATACATACGTTGAACAAGCATTGGTTGCCAAAGCCGCATCTAAGTTTGCAGTGTTGTCTGATACAAACGGGCGTTTAAAACTTGCCGCCATTGAACCTAACAACCGCCACAACATTGCTGTTGTAAGCGCGGAAGATGCAGGTAAAGTTATTGAAGAGTTGCGTGCGGGTAAACCGTTAAAGCAAGCGTTCCTTGACGGCATGCAAACTAGGGCAGACGAAAACGAGCTAGCTAACCAAGTTAAAAACGGTTGGCAAAAGTTTGAACAACCCGATGGCGAACCAATTAAACGTGTTATTGCTCGGCCTGTAGGCGCGCCTGCTCCTCGTCCAGTTGCTCGTCCAGTTGCTCGCCCTGTTCCCGGCGCTGGACAAACACTTCCAAGTTTAAAACCAGTAAAGAACTCGTTAGAAGAAGCCGCAGAAAAACTTGCGGCAGGCGCAGCAGGAACGCCTTGGTGCACTGCGGGTGTTGGCACGGCTAGAACACAAATAAAAAACGGCGACTTCTATATCTACTACAACAAAGGCGTTCCACAAGTTGCAATTCGTATGGACGGCACAGACCGAATTGGGGAAATTCGAGGCAATTCGCCCAAGCAAGCACTTACGCAAACGCAAGCGGACATTGCAGAAAATTTTATTCGTTCTAACACGTTTAAAAAAGGTGACGAGTATTTACAAGAAGTAGAAAGAAAACGATTACTTACGGCAGTAGCAAAAGGCCAAGCAGAAATTACTTCGGATTATTTAATGGCCGAAACAAATTTATTTGATTCAAAAGGCGTAGTCAGTAACTCGGCGCTTAATCGTTTGTTTGATTTTAACGTGTTAGATGGTTATTACAGCAATCGTCCTGATGTGCCAGATACAGTAAAACAGTTTTTTGCTGACAAACTTTTACAAACCACTAAAAAATTGTATAAAGACGGGAATTGGATTTATAGCGAAATAAATGCATCCAACATTGACGAAAACAACTTTGTAAAAGTAGAGTTTGCCGGTACTACTTTTTCTAAACCAATTACCGAAGTTAAATCCTTAAAAGGTTTTACAGTTTCTAAATTTACAAAAGTTGACTCTATGCCAGCGTTAAGAAATATTAACCGTCTTAACTTGTTTGAAAAAAGTTTTTCTTTACCAGCCGCAGCAAACATTGATACTGTTTCTTTTTACAGACCCAATACAACGCTTAACTTGTCACCTTTTACAAAAGTTAAAAATATTCAACCCGGCGATCCCGAAATAGTGGCAACGGTAACTGGAGTAAAACAAGTAAAAACAGTAGATTTGCGTGCAAGTTTTAATTTTAAATACAATTTTAAAAAATTAAGTATGCCTGACCTTGAGTACGCAAACGTAACTTCTGGAGAAGAGGCACAGATTGCTACAATGGAACGCGATGTTGCGCGTATTTTGGAAGATCGCGCTAAACAAAACAATTTTTCTTATGAGTATGATGATTGGAACGAACTATTAGAAATAACGGATAACCCCAATGCCCCTCAACAAGATTTAGACCGTTATAACGCAGCTATGACTGCTAATCGATACTTGCTTGACGACATTACAGATGCCATAGTTAAACACACAACCGTAAAACAAGCTGAAGACATTTACGGGCAGTTAGATTTAGACCCTTTTAGTAATTCTGCAATTGTTATGGATAACGTAACGGGTGCTGTTTACGAAGTGGTAGAGGATAAAGCAGAAGCTTTTAAAATAGCGACCAATATTTTTAAAGAATTTGACAGTTCTATTGATGTTGAAAACACCGCAGCACTTGACGCACCAAAATTAAAAGGCGACACACCACCTATTGAAGAAGTGCAAGAAGTGCCCGAAGCCCCACGTTATGCGCGTGCTCAGGCTGCTGGGTTTGAGGATGTACTGGCAACAGCCGATCAGTTGATTGCTGCGCCGGCCACTATTCGTCAGCGTGCAGAGGCTAACCTTGGTCTTGGTTTCCGTACGCAGGTGCTAGACCGCTTGGCTCCGTTGGAGAAGGTGGCTAACGAAATGCTAGACCCATTGCGCGGTATGCAGATGATGTACTACCTTCGCATGGCTGACCAGAAGATGTCGTTTGTGCAGCAGGCTGCTGGTCGTGGCGTTCCGCAGATCATGGAGTACACCCGCAAGGACGGACAGAAAGAACGCTTGATTGAAAGTGTTGATGGTGCAAACCTAGCTGACGTTGTAGACACGTTGAAAGCTACGCCCGGCATGAACGCCGAAGCAGCCAATAAGCTATTTACTTTGTATCTAGCGGCTAAGCGTGGTGACCGTGTTGGCTACGACAAGTTGAACTTTGGTATTCCAGAAGATCAAATCAGAACAAACGTAGCCAAGATCGAAGCCAACAAAGAAGTACGCACTGTGTTTGAAAAAGCACGGGAGCAGTACAACGCCTATAACCGAGACCTGATGCGTTTTATGGGGCAGACTGGAACATTGACTGCGGAAGAAGCCAAGCGTTTGGCGGACACCAATGACTACATCCCGTTCTACCGTGAAGAAAACGGCAACGCCATGCTTGTGATTGGCGGTGAAGGTACGTTTAAAGTTGGCAGTCTTGCCGAACAACCTCAGTTACGCCAGTTGATTGGTGGCAACCAAAAGATTTTGGACTTCCTGACAAGTTCAGTAGAGAACACTTCTATGCTCGTTGACATGGGGTTGCGCAACATTGCAACTAAGAACGCTATGTTTGAGTTAGAGAGTCTAGGCTTGGCACAGTTCCTTGGTGGCACACCATCCGGCCCCGACATTGTCAGCTTTAAAGACAAAGGCGTTGACAAATACGTGCGCGTCAACACAGACGCGGCTGGCATACCCGCCACGCTGTTGGTCAAGGGTATGGAAGGAATTCCTGTTAACAACTCCGCGCTTATCAAGGCTATGGGCAGTATGTCTACGCTGTTGCGTCGTTCTATTACTATTAGCCCGTTGTACTCAGCGCGTCAAGTGTTCCGCGATTCAGTGGCTGCACCCTTGTTGTCCGGCGCTGACATGTTGCCCGTACTTGGGGCGCTTAAACAAATTGGTGCGTCTGCTACCAGAGAGAAGCTGGAGTCTCGCGGCATCATTGGCGGTCAGATATTTACTGGCACTAACGAAGACTTGTCCCGTATTTTGGGTGAACTGCAAGCAGGCAGGATGGGCGTTTCTCAATTTATTGCACGCGCTGAAGCTATCTCAATGGAAGCCGATGCTCTGACCCGTCGTGCCCAGTACGACTCCTACATTAAGCAGGGGTTGTCGGAGATGGAAGCGACCATGATGTCGTTGGAGTCCATGAACTTTAACCGCAAGGGTGTGTCTCCATCCGTGCGTTTGGCTTCGACTTTGATCCCATTCTTTAACGCACAGTTGCAAAGTTTGGATGTGTTGTATCGTGCCGTGACAGGCAAAATGCCCATGAACGAGCGCTTGGATATACAAGGCAAACTGTTGCGCCGTGGTGCTCTCTTAGCCGGAACCGCTGTTGCATACGCCTTGCTAATGCAAGACGACGAGACATACAAGAACGCTAAGCCAGACGAGAAGTACGGCAATTTCTTCGTACCTATCCCCGGCATGAAAGAATCTTTGCGTGTGCCTGTGCCGTTTGAAGTTGGCTACATCTTCAAGAGTTTGCCCGAAGCAATCGTCAACATTATGAACAGCAAAGAAGGTGGCGAGGAAGCGCTTAAAGCCTTTACGAACATTGCTATTCAAACCATACCGGGCGGTACATCCGCGCTTATGCCAGCGGCGGCTAAGCCATTGCTTGAGAACTTGACAGGCTATTCGTTCTTCACAGGGCGTCAACTTGAGACTAAAACCGAGCAGATGGAAAAACCGGAGTTCCGTTTTAGAGACAACACATCTGAGGTGGCTAAGCAACTTGGCTCTACGTTTGGCTTGTCCCCCGTCAAAGTTGACAACCTTATCCGTGGCTACACCGGCTCAATGGGCTTGGCGATGGTGCAGGCGTTTAACTTTGCTATGCCGACCGGAGGCACACCAGAGCAAGCAACCAAACGCTTATCTGATATGCCCGTGGTTGGACCATTGTTCCAGCCTCGTGATGCTGGTGGTATTGTTGGCGCTGTCTACGACAGAATGACGGAGATTAACGAGGTCAAACGCACGTATGACAACCTGACCAAAGAAGGTAGACGGGCTGAAGCGCAGGGCTTTTTACAAGAAAACATTGAGACGTACTCCAAGCATGCTTTGTCAGGTAATGTGCAAGTGCAGATGAGCAAAATTACTCAAGCTGTCAACGCAATCAAGGCGTCTAATATGACCCCTGACGAGAAGCGCGAGCGCCTCGACGCCCTACAAGACTTGCGTATAAGGCTTGCAACTAGCGTGCGAGGGGGCCTCTAAAGAACCATACCCCGAGCAGTTCATTACGAATTGAGGGGTAGGCTTTGGCGTCAAAGATACGTAGACGTACTGCTTGCTTTAAGCCCTCTTCGCGCACAGCATCCGTATCAAGGCAGGGGATAAAGAACCCCTGCCCCTTCTCAGTCTGATCCCACGGATAGTGTATTTTTAGTTTCATCGCCCATATCAGAAATTCGACGGCTGATCTTTAGTACTGATACGCGCATCTGGGGTCCCTGAGTCTTAGCCGTCATGTCCTTCTTAGCCATATGCGACACGGTAAACTGCCCTGCCAACTGACGCTTAAAGTCCGCATACCCGAAACTCATTGACGAGCAGTAGGCTTTAAGCAGTTGTTCCTCAATATAGAAGTCTACGTGGTCTGGCGTGAATCCGTGCTCTACGCGCCCCATAATCTCCGCCCGTGTTGTAGCTTTGTCAACTTCCCCGCCACCACCAAGTTCAGCCAAGATGCCAGACTCTATGTTGCGGATGACAATAAAGTGCCCGTAACTCTCGCGCACGTAGGAGTTCAAGACATCTTCCGCGCTACGCACATTGGCCTTGATGTTGCCCCGCATCGAGTTCACCACCTTCTTCAAGCAAGCAATGACAGGCTTGATTGGGATGTTCACAACGTCTGCATCTTTTAGCAAAATAGTTGCCATGATGATGGTGCCGATGCCAGCCATCCAGAACCGCTCGTCGTTGGTAGCGCCAAACTCTTTATACATCTGCACGACAGAATCAGGCACATCTTTATGTAGGCGGTCTAAGTTGTCCACCATGTATTGCGACAGCATGTGTCCTGCTACTGCGTAGTTGCTGTGCAACGACTTGATGATCTCAATCTCGTACGGCTCCCACGTTAACTCTTGGGTCAAGATGAACTCAAGCAAGCGCCGCAACTCGCCCTCGGATGAGTGCTTGCGTCCCCCAGTTAAGCCGTCTACTACGTGGGTATTGGACGACATGATCGCGTTGGTCATCCATGTGGAGAGGTTGATACGCTCCTTGTTAGCGCCCGACTCCATCCGCTCTTTGCCCCGACCTTCGGTCATATCCAGTAAGAACTCAGGCAACCACTCGAAGTTAGTGCGGTTCTTGCTGGTCAACTCGTCGGTAATCAATGGCATGCTGCAAAGCAAACCAAGGCGCTGTTGCATGGCTACAGGAGAAGTGCTCTTGCCTGTGCGGTAGTGGACTGGGTGACCCCAGATGGAAGCGGCGGCTTCGAGCGCCAGCGACTTGCCTGTGCCTGACTCAGTCGAACCACAATGGTATGTGATGCCATAGATACCCGTGAATCGCATCAGCGGAGCGCTTGCCCCAGCCAACATGATCGTCAGGTGATCCCACATTTCCTTCTTGATAAGCATCTGCACGAATGTGCGCCATGCCTCAATCGACCCAGTGGGTTTGGTATTGGAGACGATGTTCTCCAAGCCGGGCATAGGCACGGATACGGGCGGTGTGCCCTTGGCAAAAATCTTTCCAGCAAACACGAATGTGTCGTTGTCTTGCCAGCCATAGTTAGTGGGTACTCTCACGGGAGCCTTTCCTGTACTTGCCTGTTCTACACAAGCGCGCACATAATCAAATAGGTTCTTATCATTGCCCGAACCATAAGAGGCAATTACGTTTTGAAGCGCAAGCGCTTTGACTGTTTCGTCTTTACTTACTACAGCCTTCTGTGACATGGTCACTGTCTCCACCCCGTCAGGTCGCAGGCTCAGCATGTGAACCGTGTGCTCCCCGTTGTGGCGCAGAATGTCTACCACGAATAACTCGTGGGGCAAGATCATGATCTGCCGTTTGGTTTTGTTGCCTTCGCTGTCTACATCTTCTTTCTCCATAAATACCCCACCCCGTGCACCGTAGGCATAGCCTTTGGGAGGGGTGGGGCGAAGAACTTTTCGGACTTCCTCATTGATAGATGGGCTGTCGGTAGCCACATGCACTTCAATTTCTTTTGAAGCGGTATCGAGCATGATCTCGCGCCCCAAGGCTAGCGGGTTGGTAATCTTGCCAAAGTGCTGACACCCATCGCAGACACCGGGGTTCTCGCTATCGAACTTGATGCATGGGTACGGTCCCTTGATCTCTGCCAACTTCTGGTGCATACGCTCATGCGTGTAGGGGTGCAAGTCAGTCAGCCATATAGCCGCCTTATCCACATCCGCACAGGGCTTAGCGATGCTCAACCACCCACGCCACAGGGGTTCCATGCCGTCATCACTAGCGTTTTCTGCATAGTGGCGCAACTGGGCGCACCCCGTACCGTCTTTGGTACGCTTTAAGATTTTGGCAAACTTAGTTACGCTGTTTTCAAACAGAGTAACACTGGTTGTTGACGGGGGCACAACGGGGGCGTTGGTTGGACGCTTGCCCGGAATGGTAGACGCTACAGGTGCTGGTGCAATGCTCTTTAACTGGCTCACTACGTGAGCTTTC
>Ga0209442_1000922_pt1 | contig 17065 bp, 25 predicted proteins | sample LauGreSBDMM110DD_2_FD_187565 | JGI IMG/M metagenome (GOLD analysis project Ga0209442, IMG submission 187565) | Freshwater lake microbial communities from Lake Michigan, USA - Sp13.BD.MM110.DD (SPAdes) (version 2) | ecosystem: Environmental > Aquatic > Freshwater > Lake | place: Lake Michigan...
AATGGGAATACTTTACTGGCAAAATGTCCGAAGATGAATTGGAACAATATGGTTGGGAACCATTTCAATTTGCTCTTAAATCGGATATCAATACTTACCTAGAAGCAGACAAAGACCTTATCAAGTTACTTGAAAAGAAAGTATACCATGAAGAGGTCACATCCGTGGTTGAATCAATTATGGCCGAACTTAAACAAAGAACATGGCAATTAAGAGATTTTATATCTTGGGAGAAATTCATTGGTGGTCAATGAACATATCACGACAACCAAGGTAAACGAAGTCTATGGCAAAGTGGAATGCGAACGCCACGTTGCACGAGAACTATCAGAGTACTTCACATTCTTTGTGCCTGGTTATCAGTTCGTTCCAGCCTATCGGAATCGTATTTGGGATGGTAAGATTCGCCTATTCAATCTACAGACCAGTCAATTATATCTTGGACTAGTTCCGTATCTTACTGAATTCTGCAATGAACGTGAGTATGCATACTCGCATGACCTGATTGAAGATGAATATTCTGTGTATCATGCACACAAATTTTTTGATACACTAAATCTACATTCACAAGGCAAACCAATTGGTGTAAGAGAACACCAACAAAATGCATTTATTGAGGCCATGCAAAAACGGAGAGTTCTGTTGTTATCTCCAACCGCATCAGGTAAATCACTTATCATATACTTGTTGTTTAGACAACTGTTACAATATCAAAACCTGAAAGGGTTAATTATTGTACCGACAACTTCATTGGTCGAACAGCTATACACAGACTTTGAAGATTATTCTTCCAAAAATAATTTTATTGTAGAAGAAAATGTACATAGAATTTATCAAGGTAAAGAAAAAGTAACTGACAAGAAACTTACAATTTCAACCTGGCAATCACTTTATAAATTACCTCCAGAATATTTTCATCAATTTCAATACGTTGTTGGTGATGAAGCACATTTATTCAAAGCTCAATCATTAACATCCATATTAACATCTTGTGTGAATGCCAAGTATAGAATTGGATTGACTGGTACTTTAGACGGAACAAAAACACATAAACTAGTATTAGAAGGTTTATTTGGACCAACCAAAAAGGTTGTAACAACCAAAGAATTGATTGATAAGAAACAACTATCATCTTTTAACATCAAGTGTTTGGTATTAAAACATTCAGAAGAAATTTGTCAAGAAATGAAAGGCAAATCATATCCAGATGAATTAAAATACTTAATTGAATCTGAAAATAGAAATCGTTTCATTCGTAATTTAGCAGTAAGTTTAGATAAAAATACATTAGTATTATTTCAAATGAAAAAACATGGAAAATTATTGTATCAACTTATCAAAGAAAAAGCAGTTGGACGGAATGTTTACTTTGTGGACGGTGATGTTGAAACAGAAGTTAGAGAAGAAATTCGTAAAGTTATGGAAATAGAAAATGATTCTATTTTTGTGGCTTCGTTTGGTACTACAAGTACTGGCACTAACATCAGAAATTTACACAATATTATATTCACTTCACCATCGAAATCTAGAGTAAGAAATTTACAATCGATTGGTCGAGGTTTGAGGCAATCAGAAGGCAAAGAACAAGCTACATTATATGATATTGCAGATGATCTCAGAATAAAAAAACATACGAATTTTACGTTGCAACACTTCGTTGAAAGAGTGAATATATATAATGAAGAGCAGTTCTCGTTTAAAATTTATAATATAGGACTTAAAAATGGCAGTTAAAATATTACGGTTAAAAGATGGTTTTGATATAGTATGTGACTGTATTTTTGAAAAGGATAACAAAGTGATAATTGATAATCCTATGTTGTTCGAACTCAGAGGAACCAATTTAATGTTACAGCATTGGTTGCCCGTATATGTTATGAAAGGTGAATCTGTTGAAATAAAAACGGAAGATATCTTATGCACAATGGACTCAACTGACGATTTCGAAGAATATTATATTAATTCGGTAATCAGATTAAGAGACTCTGAGAGGAAAGAAAGAGAAGTGAATCTAGATGATGAGATACTAGCTGCTTTTGAAGAAAAGGAAATATCTAAATCCTTAATACATTAATATCATAGGGGAACACCGTGGACTTTAACACATGTCAAGCCCTTTGTCAACAACTTTTTATGGTACATTTGAATGAGTAAACAAAAACATTATATAAACAATCAAGATTTCTTAAAGGCACTTGTCGATTACAAGACCAAACGTGCTGAAGCCGAACTGACCGGCGATCCAAAACCAAAAATTCCCAATTACATTGGTGAATGTTTTATGAAGATTGCTGAAGGTCTATCACACAAGCCAAACTTTATCAACTATAGTTACCGTGACGAAATGATTTCCGATGGTATTGAAAATTGTTTGATGTATTTTGAAAACTTTGATCCCTCAAAGTCTACCAATCCATTTGCATATTTCACTCAAGTTATTTACTTTGCATTTCTACGCAGAATACAAAAAGAAAAAAAACAACTATACGTCAAATACAAAGCCACAGAGATGTTTGGTATTTTGGATGAGTTTGAACTGTTAGAATCGGAAGATGGTACTACCAAACAATTTGAACTATATGATAATATTTCAGAGTTCATTCAAACATATGAAGTTGCTAAGAAGGCCAAAAAAGCAGAAAAAGATGCGGCAAAGAAACCAAAAGGGCTTGAAAAATTTATTGAGGAGTGATATAATGAAAATAGGATTTAATTGTAGTACATTGGACTTGTTTCATGCAGGCCATGTTACAATGTTGAAGATTGAGAAACAACATTGCGATCATTTGATTGTAGCAGTACAATCTGATCCAACTATTGATAGGCCAGATAGCAAAAACAAACCTGTACAATCTTTGTACGAAAGGTTTGTACAAATCTCTGCTTGTAAATATGTGGATGAAGTATTGGTATATGAAACAGAACAAGATTTGGAAAACATTTTTAAAACACAGACTATTCACATTCGATTTTTAGGTGATGAATACAAATCAAAACCATTTACTGCAAAACAATATTGTCTTGATAGTGGTATAGAGTTGTTCTTTCATGACAGACAACATCCATATAGTAGTTCTAAATTAAGACAAAGAGTTTATGAAGCTGAGGTTGAACGAATGAAAAAATTAAATACGGAATATAATGAATGTCAAAAGTAGCAATAATAACTGACCAACATTTCGGTGCAAGGAATGACTCAACACTTTTCTTAGACTTCTATGAGAAGTTTTATAAAGAAACATTCTTTCCAACGTTGATAAAGGAAAAGATTGATACAGTGCTGATTCTTGGTGATACATTTGACCGTAGAAAGTACATCAATTTCTTTTCACTGAAACGTGCAAAACAAATGTTCTTTGATCCTCTGTTTAATATGGGCATACGAGTTCATATGTTGGCTGGTAATCACGATACTTATTTTAAAAATACCAACGAGGTTAATTCATCAGATTTACTTCTTGGTGAGTATGGTATCACATTAAATGTTATTGACCATCCAGCCGAAATATATGTTGGACCACATAAGATTTGTATGATGCCTTGGATTTGTGCAGAAAATTATGAAGATTCTTTACAAATATTAAAAGACACTGATGCAAAATTTTGTATGGGTCATTTTGAAATTGCAGGCTTTGCCATGTATCGTGGTATGCCATCTGAAGGGGGGTTAGACCGTGGAATTTTTAGGAAGTTTAGTCACACTTTTAGTGGTCATTACCATCACAAATCTTCTAGTGATGATATCTACTATTTGGGAAATCCGTATGAACTTACTTGGCAAGATTACAATGATTCTCGGGGTTTTCATTTGTTTGATTTGGATACTCACCAACTTGAATTCATAGAAAATCCAAACAAAATGTTCCATCGAATCATTTACGATGACAAAGAACAATCAATCAAAGAAATTGATGGCAAAGATTTAAATCCATACACAAATACATATGTCAAAGTGGTTGTAATAAACAAAAACAATCCGTATTTGTTTGACAAGTTCATGAATAACCTGTATAATGTAAACCCAGCAGATATTACAATTGCTGAAGATTTTACAGAATTAGAAGATGGTGATGAAGTCATTGATGAAGCCGAAGACACACTTACCATATTAAACAAGTACGTTGATGGCATTACGGAAGAAAGTATTGACAACGACCGGTTAAAAACATTATTGAAAGAACTCTACATAGAGGCATTGAATACTGAACAAGCATGATTTTATTCCAAAAGATTAAGTGGAAGAATTTTCTTTCAACTGGAGCTCATTTTACTGAGATTGATTTTACCAAATCTAATAACACCTTGATTATTGGTCATAATGGTGCAGGTAAGTCCACAATTTTGGATGCACTGTGCTTTGGATTGTTTGGTAAACCTTTTCGTAAAATCAACAAACCACAGTTACTAAATTCGGTTAATGGTAAAGAAGCTGTTGTTGAAGTATATTTCAATATCGGCCAAAAGAAATACAAGGTCATTCGTGGTATTAAACCAAACGTATTTGAAATCTACCTGAATGATGTATTGATGAACCAAGATGCAGCTGCAAAAGACTATCAAGAGATACTAGAGAATAATATTCTCAAATTAAATTACAAGTCTTTTACGCAGGTTGTCATTCTTGGTTCAGCATCTTTTGTTCCGTTTATGCAGTTATCGGCTGCTGACCGTAGATCAATCATTGAAGACCTATTGGATATTCAGATATTTTCTTCAATGAATAATGTTATTAAAGAGAAGAATTCTGCCATCAAAGAAGAGTTGAATAAAGCCAAGTATGCGATTTCTCTTACCGAAGAAAAGATAACACTACAAAAACAAAACATTGAAGAACATAAAAAGAACCACGATGCGGATATCAAACGTAAACTGGAAGAAATTGGAAAATCAAAATTACAAATGAATACATTACAAAATGATGTTCTATTGATTAACAAACACATTGCAGTATTACAAAATAAAATTGGTGATAAGAAAGAAAAACTGGATAAAAAATCCAAAGGCTTATTTCAAATCAAAGGTAAAGTACAAACTAATATTGATCGAAATCAAAAAGAGATTGACTTCTATGAAAACAACCATGATTGTCCAACATGTAAACAATCAATTACACCTGAGTGGAAAGATTCTCAATTGCAAGAAAAGTCAGAGAAAATCTTCACACAAAAAACCGGCTTGAGTGAGATTGAACAAGAGTTAAACAAAGTAACATCTGAAATAAAATCAATAACGGATATCATTTCACACATCAGTTCTCACAATGGTGAAATTATTAAACATACTTCTACCATATCAGCAATAAGCAACTACATTACCAAACTAAACAATGAGATAGATGAATTGGGCAATAAACAAACTGGTACAGAAGGTGGTGACCAAAAGTTAATTGAATTAAATACTGCACTGACTGAATATAAGAAAAACCATGAAACTAGTTTGAATGAAAAGCATTACCATGAATTTGCAGGCACGTTGTTGAAAGATGGCGGTATTAAAACACGAATCATTAAGCAATACTTGCCAATCATGAACAAGTTGATTAACAAGTATCTGAAAGCAATGGACTTTTTTGTCAACTTCAACATCAATGAAAACTTTGAAGAAACAATTAAGAGTAGACACCGTGATGATTTCTCTTATGCCAATTTTTCGGAAGGTGAAAAGATGCGTATTGATTTGGCATTATTATTTACTTGGCGTCAGATTGCCAAACTAAAGAATAGTACCAATACAAATTTGTTGATACTAGATGAAGTGTTTGATTCCAGCCTAGACACTGTAGGCACTGAAGAATTTCTGAAGTTGATACATGAAATGGGTGCAGATACAAATGTGTTTGTTATCTCACACAAAGGTGACCAATTATTTGACAAGTTTAGGTCAATAATTCGTTTCGAGAAAAAAAATAATTTTTCAAGGATTGCAAAATGAGTACAGAAGATATTGTCTTATATGACACGGAAGAAAAGGCTAAAATAAAACCTACTGCAACACAGGTTGAAACATTTGACTTGATACCACCAGACCATCCAGCTCTTTACAAAGTTCTACCCGAATTTGATTTTGAAAATGCACCAATTAATGCAAACAGTTTTGCATCTACTTTGGTAGAAACCTGTAAAAAACATAACGGTATTGGACTCTCCGCCAATCAATGTGGTTTTGAATATCGTGTGTTTGTTATGGGTGCAGGTGAAGAGTATGTGGCATACTTCAATCCAAAAATACTTTCATCAAGTGGTGAAAAACATATGGAAGAAGGATGCCTTTCATTTCCTTTCTTAAATCTTAATATCACTAGACCAGAGCAGGTAGAAATTGAGTACCAGGATTTCGCAGGTGAAAAACGTACCAAAACATTTACTGGTATATCCGCAAGATGTTTTCTCCATGAGCTTGACCACATGAACGGAATAGTGTATACTAGTCGTGTAAAACCGCTAGCGTTACAATTTGGTTTGAAAAAATTGGATAAAATTAGACGCAAATATTTTAATCCTAAAAAAATGAATAAACTTTTAAAGAAATAATGGCTACACCTATAGATTATGTTGATGCTCAGTGGGACAAATGGCAGGTACTAAATGAACCTGAACGTTTTGAACATATTGATACCGAGCAGTTGAAAGAAATCTTGATTAAAGACCTTACGTATGCATCACAAATGGATGTTCGTGAATATACTTTATATCAAAAATGGTTAGAGGTACATGAAAAATATCCAACCAGGACTATCAGTACACTGTTTGAAGAAGAAGTCCAATTAGTGGATGTTACACAAAAGAAACTGGTCGAAAAAGTTAAAAACAATTTCTGGATGCCAGAAGGTCCAGATGACTATGAAAAATTAAAACCAAAATTGGTCTTGTCTAATGGACCTTTGGCAGAAACGTGGAATACAGTTCGTACCTTTTCATCGACAATGAAGAATAACTCCAATATTGGTCGCAATCTTTATTACACCGTGGTTGATGAAAACACTGATAAGTATCTTGGTGTTATGTGTATATCTTCCGACTTCTTGGACTTGACTCCAAGAGATAATGCAATTGGTTGGCCTAGGGATGTTAAGACACAACAAGGTATGATTAATCATACTGCAATTGGTTCTACAATCGTTCCTTTGCAACCACTTGGTTTTAATTACATGGGTGGTAAATTATTAGCATTATTATGCCTTGCTGACACTGTACAAAATGATTGGAAAAGACAATATGGAGATGTTCTTGTTGGAGTTACAACTACTTCCCTTTATGGTAACACTAAGTCCGGCGGCCTATCTCAGTATGATGGTCTTGAACACTGGAACAAAATGGGTTTCTCTAGTGGTTCGGTTGCTTTTGAACCGTCCAGAAAAACAAGAGCCTTAATTTATAATTGGGTTAAAGAAAATCATACACGAAAATATTTTGAATGGTGGGAAGCCAAGAATCAAAAAGGTCTTCCACTTAAACGTGACCATAAAAATCGTACTCTAAATTTTGCGTATAGTAAGCTTGGTATTCCAAAAGAACTTATACGTACCGAACATCAGAGAGGAATATACTTCTCTCCTTTGTACAACAACACCAATGAATATCTCAGGAAAGAAATTGGTGATGAACAACTGGTCAAATCATTTGATACCAGTGAAGAAACCTTGACGCAAATTTGGAAAACCAAATATGCTAAAGGCCGTATATCAATGTTGAAGAAGAAAAACAATGTGTCTTATGAATCACTATTCTATTCTGACTTGATATACTTGTCTTGGGAAGAAACCAAGGCTAAATATTTGCCACAAGTTGGCAGATAAAAAAGTATACCGCAAATATACTTGACACACACACTAAGTAATAGTATAATATGAATACTTGCTAAACGCAAGACTTTTGTTTTTTAACTTTGTCATTAGGAGATTATTATGACTACAAAACTTTCAGCTAAAGAAAAGATCCTCAAATACTTGAGCAAATCTGAAGGCTACAACACCCTTTCTACCGCACAAGCTCGTGCTCGTTTTGGAATCCAAAATGTTTCCGCACGTATTGATGAATTGCGCCAAGAAGGCAATGTTATCTACACTAACACCAAAACTCGTGGTGATGGTTCTAAGGTATCTGTGTACCGTTTGGGTACACCAACCAAAGCAATGGTTCGCACCGCGCTTAATGCTGGTTACAGCTTCAACGCCTAATTAGGTGAATATAGGAAGACCACCTTTGGTGGATCTTCCTTTTTTTTATTTTTGGAGAGAAAATGGAAATTTCAATTAAAAAAGAAGAACTTCAAAAGAAAAGTATTTTTATTGCTACACCAATGTACGGCGGCATGAATCATGGACTTTATGCTAAGGCATGCCTAGATTTGCAAGCTATCTGTATGCAATATGGTGTTCAAGTGAAATTCTCATTTCTTTTCAATGAGTCTTTAATCACTCGTGCTAGAAATTATCTCGTAGATGAATTTTTACATCGTTCAGACTGTACACACATGTTGTTTATTGATGCTGACATTCACTTCAATCCACAAGATGTTCTTGCATTGTTAGCTCTAGATAAGGATGTTATTGGTGGTCCTTATCCTAAGAAAGCCATTAAATGGTCATCAGTTAAGAAAGCACTCACTAAAAATCCAGATATGGAAGCAGGTGACTTAGAAAAAGTTACCGGTGATTATGTTTTTAATCCAGTGAGAGGCACCGATAAATTCAGTGTTGCCGATCCACTCGAAGTATTGGAAATTGGAACAGGTTTTATGTTGGTTAAACGTGAAGTTTTTCCTAAATTCGCAGAAGCTTTCCCACAACTACGGTACAAACCAGATCATGTTGGTCAAGCTCACTTTGATGGAACACGTTATATTCATGCATACTTTGATACATTAATTGACACTAAAGATTCTGCAACTGGTGGTGGTTCTGACCGTTACCTATCAGAAGATTATATGTTCTGTCAATTGTGGCGTAAGATTGGTGGATCAATTTGGTTATGTCCTTGGATGAGAGCTGACCATATCGGTACTTATCACTTTAGAGGTGACATGCCAGCAGTAGCAAATTTTGTTGGTGAAATGTAATGATTGTTGGATTACTTGGATTTATTGGTTCAGGTAAAGGAACGGCGGGTGATATTCTTAAAGACCTTGGTTTTACTCCTGTAAGTTTTGCCAAAGGTGTTAAAGATATCGCCGCAGAAATGTTTGGTTGGCCACGGCATTTACTAGAAGGTGATACTGAACAGTCTAGACAATGGCGTGAACAACCAGACAAGTTTTGGACAGAAGAATTTGGTCGTGAGTTTACACCAAGGCTCGCACTACAACTAATGGGTACAGAAGTTGGACGTGATGTTTTTCATTCCGACTTCTGGATTATTAAATTGAAAAATTATATTCGTAATAATCCAGATCAAAATTATGTTATAACAGATGTTCGTTTTAAAAATGAAATTAAATTTGTACATCAAAACAAAGGTATACTCATAGAAATACAGCGTGGTATAACTCCACATTGGTATGATATTGCATCTAGGGCCAATATGGGTGATTGTAAAGCTGAAGATTTTATGTTGAAACAATCTGGTATACATGAATCGGAATGGCGTTGGATTGGTGGTTATATTGACCACCATATTGACAACCAAGGTTCTTTGGAAAACCTAAAGAACAAATTGATTAAATGCTTGACAACCTCTTACGGTCCAGGTATAATGAGTGAATTGAAACAAGGAGTATCGTAATGAAATTATCTAATGAGACCTTAACGGTTCTTAAAAACTTTGCCAACATTAATCCTGGCATTGAATTTAAGGCTGGTAAGAAATTGACAACCATTTCCGCAACGAAAACTGTTTTGGCCAAGGCCGGAATTAAAGATGATTTCCCACAAGATTTCTGCATCTATGACTTGAACCAGTTTTTATCAGTACAATCATTGTACAAAGATGGTGAAATTGATTTTGATGACAAACATGTTATCTTCAAAATTGGTCGCAAGAAACTCAACTATCGCAAAACTGTAAAAAGCATGATTGTAACTCCACCAGATAAAGAGTTAACATTGCCTTCTGTTGATGTATCTTTCACCTTGAAAGAAGAAGAACTTGCTTCTATCTTAAAGACCGCAAGTATTCTACAATCACCTAACATTGCTATTATGTCTGATGGTGAAAAGATTTCTATTACAACCTGTGATGCAAAAGATAATTCTGCACATACCGATTCAACAGAAATTGCTGATGGTAATGGTAAGAAATTTAAAGCATTGTTTTTGACAGAAAACTTTAAAATGATTTCCGGTTCTTATGAAGTGCAAATCTCATCTAAAGGTTTGTCTTATTTTAAGAACACTAAAGAAGATATGGAATACTGGATCGCCATTGAAGCAAAAGAATCCGATTTAACTTTTGGAGAATAATATGATATGGATTACAGAAGCAGCCAGCGGCAACAAGATTGCAATTAACCCCACATACGTTGTGGCTGTGTTCACCATTACTGAAGGCGATCAGAAAGGTAAAACAGCAATCAACTTAACTAATGGAAATGTTGTTGTTGAAGAAACTGATTTCGATGTTATTGGAATGATGGCATAATGACTAAAGTGAATACATTATTTGGTTCTTTTGATGAAGACCAATTAAAAAAACTTAAGGGTTATGTTGATGAGATTGTATTGCATATGCAACGCAATCAATCTAATGGTGAAGCAATTAAAGACATTGTGGATATCACCAATGATGAGTTGAAAATCCCTAAGAAGATTGTCAAACGTATGGCAAAAACACAATTTAAAAATTCATTTCAAACTGAGGTTGCAGAATCTAAAGAGTTTGAAGCACTATTTGAAAGCATGAACGAGGTGAAATGATGGGTGAAGTAAAAACATGGACTGATAGATTCGAATATATTGCTGTTTTGAAAAAAGAAATTCAAGTCTTAGAATCCAGACATAATCCAGATCAAGGTGGTACCGGACACATTAACACAGCGATTGGTGTTTTGAGAAATAGAGTTGATGAACTTGAACTAGATTCAATGTGGCCTTTTCCAAATGCAACAACAGCTTGAATTTGAATTCTTCTTTCCATTAACGGATCAAACCAAACTAAATTTGGATTTTACTTCGTGTGAACAATGGATTGCAGAGTGTAGAAAGAAACAATCGGCCAATAGTACTGTTGACTGGACACCACTTCTTATTTCTAGTGGTGGCACTGGTCTTACTATATCATCGTCATCAACAGTAACGGGTTCCTTTGTTTTAAAACCTGATGTGAAAAATGTTGGTAAGTGGGAAATCACAGACTCTATGTTTGTGTATATACGCACAAAACCAAATGCAGTCGTAAGATTTTTTGCCAAGTTTTTTCTTGGCTTTAAATGGCATGACGAAATTTAATTATATTATGGAGTATTTGAATGTCACAACACATTTTGTGGGTGGAGAAGTATCGCCCTAAGACCATTGAAGATTGTATTCTTCCTGATGGTATCAAGGCAACATTTCAGGAGTATGTAAACCGCAAAGAGATTCCTAATCTCTTGTTGGCGGGTTCTGCTGGTGTTGGTAAAACTACAATTGCAAAGGCTCTCTGTGAAGAAGTCGGTTGTGATTATATTATGATTAACGGTTCAGATGAATCGGGTATCGATGTTCTACGGAACAAAATCAAGAACTATGCATCTTCAATGTCTTTGTCTGGTGGACGCAAGGTCGTTATCATTGACGAAGCGGACTATCTAAATCCAAATTCAACTCAACCTGCCATGCGTGGTGCAATCGAGGAGTTCTCATCCAACTGTTCGTTCATCTTCACATGTAATTTTAAGAACAGAATAATTGATCCAATTCATTCCCGATGTACTGTTATTGACTTTAAAATCAATGGCAGTAAACAAAAGATGGCTTCATTTTTCTTTAAACGTGTTGAATGGATTTTAGAACAAGAGAATGTTACATACGACAAACAAGTAGTTGCTGCGGTAATTACCAAACACTTTCCTGATAATCGCCGTGTTCTAAATGAACTACAACGTTATAGTGTTAGTGGCACAATCGACAAAGGCATCTTGGCCTCGGTTTCAGATGTGCAGCTGAGTGAGTTGGTGACCTCACTTATGAACAAAGACTTTGCGGCTTGTCGTAAATGGGTTACAAACAACTTGGATAATGATATCACACGAATCTTTAGAAACATCTATGATGGTTTGTATGATAAGTTGAAACCAAATTCTGTACCACAAATGGTACTAATCTTGGCTAAGTATCAATATCAGTCTGCTTTTGTTGCAGACCATGAAATCAATTTGATTGCCTGTCTTACAGAACTTATGGTTGAATGTGAATTCAAATGAGTCCGTTCGACTATGCCGATTACATCCTGAGAAAGAAGGTGCCGGATGGTGAATTGGACTTCAAAGATTATGCACCTTTCCTAATCAATAGGTCTTTGTCCAACCACTTAGATTGTGTCTTGTATGCCAATGACATGAATATGTGGCCAGGAATCGACAAGGACATGCAATACCAGTATCTTCTAAATAGTATCAGGCCTATGAAACGAAAGTTCGTTCCATGGCAAAAGGCCGATTCTGAGAAGGATATTGAGTGTGTGAAGACCTATTTTGGGTATTCAAACTCCAAGGCTAAAGAAGCCCTACGTATCCTCACCGATGAACAAATCGCTGATATAAAAACAAAAATAGATACAGGCGGAGTGAAGAATAATGATAGACATTAAAGACTTAGTTGAAGTGACATTGGATGACAAAGATGATTTTCTAAAGGTACGTGAGACACTGACCCGTATTGGTGTTGCTTCCAAAAAAGACCAGACATTATACCAATCTTGCCATATTCTCCACAAGCGTGGACAATACTATGTGGTACACTTTAAAGAATTATTTGCCTTAGATGGCAAACCAACCGACCTTACTGAAAACGACCTGTCACGTAGGAATGCTATTGCAAACCTATTGGAAGATTGGGGTTTAATAAAGTTGGTCAACAAAAAACAAACCGAGGTGCCACCACCAATTTTCCTATCACAGATTAAAATTCTGTCGCATAAGGAAAAGAATGAGTGGCAATTAGTTACCAAATATAACATTGGTAAAAAACCGAACGGTTCTCAATAACTAGTATAAATATTAATGTAATAGGTGCTCCACCTACCTTAGGAGCGTTTTAAAGCGGTCACAACGATAGGGTGACACTGGATCCCGTAACCAGTACCTTAACCGATACGCCTTCGGGGTATCAATTTTTCAATCTTGCTTTTAGGAGAAAACTATGACAAATCTTATGAAAGATTTTTTCGCTGCCGATTTTGGCCGTATTCAACCGTTCACAGTAGGTTTTGGTGACACATTAGAACTTATGCGTGAAGCAGCAACGATAGCTGCTAAATCCGTATCGTATCCTCCATACAACATCAAACAAGTAACAGAAAACAAGTACGTTATTGAAATGGCTGTTGCTGGTTTTTCCAAGTCTGATATTGAAATGACTTTAGAAGGAAATAAACTCGTAATCAAATCTGCAGCAAAAGATGAAGATAACGGTGATTACCTATATCGAGGTATCGCCAATCGTGCATTTGAACGTGCCTTTACTCTTGCAGATAAAGTGGAAATCAAAGATGCAGAAATGATTAATGGTATGTTAAAAGTTTGGCTAGAAAACATGGTCAAAACACAAGACGCAATTAAAAAAATTACCATCAAGGAAAAAGAAGATAAATGATTAAACTAATTACCAACTTTTTCAAACGAATAAGTGGTGATTATGGTAGTCAACTCGAATCATATATTACCTCTAGAAATCCTCAGAATGAAAGTGACGTAGAACGTTACACCCGTGAATACCATGACCGTATTGTTCAAAACAGATACTACTAATTGGTAATTAAAAAGAGGTTGCTTGACAACCTCTTTCTTTTGATATATAATGGACTCATTATGAAAACTGAAAAACCATTTATTAAAAAAGTGCGTGTAAAAACCTCACTGGAGAATTACTACGTCTGTTCACCAGAAATCAAGGAAATTGATGGTGTACAATTTGTTTATGTAATCAAAAACATTGGTATTAGGGAAACACCTAAATTGATGCGGAAAGAATCATTAGAACACATCAAATAAGGGCCGATAGCTTAATGGTAAAGCAGTGAACTCATAATTCATTGAGTCTAGGTTCAATTCCTAGTCGGCCCACCATTTTAAAATAATATGAAACAAAAATTTCGTGATGCATATATGAATGTGGCTGAGACATTCGCAGGCCTGTCCTCAGCACAAAGACTTCATGTTGGTGCCATTGTAGTCAAAGATGACAGAATTATTTCAATTGGTTACAATGGCATGCCTTCTGGTTGGGATAATAATTGTGAAGATAAAATCTATTGCGATGATGGTGATTGGAAAGAACAACACGTAAATAAAGAATCCAATATTTGGAAAAATTACAAATTAGTGACTAAACCAGAGGTTCTTCATGCTGAAACAAATGCGATTGCCAAGTTGGCTAAATCTACCGAATCTGGTATGGGTGCTACTATGTTTATTACTCACGCTCCATGTTTGGATTGCGCCAAACTTATATACCAAAGTGGTATTAATCACGTTCTATACCGGAACTCTTATCGGAGTGATGATGGTATTACGTTTCTTGAAAAAGCCAAAGTAAAAGTGGAAAAAATCTAATCATCTAAATAACTAAGGGTAATGGTGCCCTTAGGAGACCAGGATGATTATTCGTGTGGTTAACTGTCCCGACAAAGATTTTAAGCCCTTTGTTGAAAGAGCTGCTCAATTCTTCGCCAAAGAATTGATACCTAATACACGAATAAGAAATAATTGTAAAACCGAAATTAAATTTTGTTCAAAAATAACTGAATATGGTTTTGCAAGTATTGATGATTATAACACAAGAAAACAACCTCGTAAATTCTTAATAGAAATACATCCCCATATTGGTTCTAGAAGGATACTGGAAACATTGGCTCACGAAATGGTTCATGTAAAACAATATATTGATGGTGAAACCAATGATGATTTGACTAGATGGAGAGGTAAAAGAATTGATCCAGATAAAGTTGATTATTGGGTTCAACCGTGGGAAATAGATGCTTATGGACGTGAACCAGGATTACTTACAAAGTTCGCTATATCGGAACATTTGTGGGAATTATTTACGGATTTTATTGATCCTTCTGGTCCAATAAATTATAATCCAATTGCATGGAAAAAATAATTTTAAAAAACCGCTTGCCAAGGTTCAAAAGTTCCTATATAATAACACTATGACAAATTTTAAACACAAACCCTTTACGCTACAGTCCGAGTATCGCACAATTAATTGTGGTGATAGCTCATGGGCGCCGACCGGGTTTTGTGTAAAGAGAGAGAACTAAAACTAAAGTTTTAAAAAAGACTCCAAACACAAGACCCTAGACCTAAAAAATCTAGGGTTTTTTTGTTTGTTGTTTCAATACTACAGTGTAGTTGCCTGACCATCGTGTTTGGTATATAATACACACTTGTTCTTTAAAAATTTGTTGTAGTTTATTGGGGTATAGCATAGTGGTAGTGCTGCGGACTTTGAATCCGTAGGTCCTTGTTCGATTCAAGGTACCCCAGCCATATAAAAACACACTCAGACCATGCGCGCTGGTCCGTTGGATACAGCCTTGTACTACGGGGTGGCAGGTTCGATTCCTGAGAGTGTGTTTCTATATGGAGGGTTATCGGGGCTGGGCCCTGCACTGTCTTGAAAACAGATGGATCGCGGAAGCGGTTGGAGTTCGATTCTACCATCCCTCTTCCAAATTTTAGGAGTTTTTATGAATGAAGATTTAGTGTATCGTTTAAGAAAACGTGCTGAAATTCGTCGGCAGATTTCAACAAGAAAGTCAGTGCAAGAAAATGCACCAGATAGAATTGCTGATTTGTTAGAAGAAGCAGCAAATAGAATTGAACAATTGGAAGGCGGGCAGGATGGTAATGCAGCGGATTGCTAATCCGTAGGCTTACGAAAGTAGGTCATAGGGTTCGATTCCCTAGTCTTCCACCAAGATTGTGTAGGTGTGACCCGAAAGGCTAGGGAACAGATTGCAAATCTGTTTGATGCAGGTTCGACTCCTGTCACCTACTCCATAATACGAAAGTATTAGTTGTTGAAATACAACAGTGCTGGTTGACAAAAGATGTGGCTGTGTTATACTTTATCTATGAATTGAGAAATCAATCAAACGTTCTTTAAAAATTTGTTGTAGTTATTTGCACGATTCGTCTATCGGTTAGGACGCTGCCCTTTCAAGGCGGAAAGACGAGTTCGATTCTCGTATCGTGTACCATATTGAAGCGCATTAGAACATGCCCCTAGTAGCAGTAGTGAATCAAGGGCAGAAAGTTGAGTGTGCTTCAATATGGTAATTTGGGGGTATAACTTAACGGCTAAAGTAGTAGGCTTTTAACCTATTAATCAGAGTTCGATTCTCTGTACCCCTACCAAAAAAATCATGGAGACACGGCAAAGTGGGAGAGTTGCGGCAGACTGTAAATCTGTTCTTTCGGGTGAGTAGGTTCGAATCTTACTGTCTCCACCAAATCCCGTTACTATTTTCGTGAAAATAGCGTTTGATTAGCGATAGAGATCCGGTGGCAGAAAACCGTTAGCGAGTAATACTCAGACTCTGATAGGCAGAATCCTAACTGCACACAGACGTTAGAATAAACAGGATGGACAGAGTAACTGCTCAATTAAGGGCTGGCGTGGAACCCAGTAGCTTATCCTAATTTGGTCTGTTCGTATAATGGTCATTACTGCGGATTGTCTATCCGCTTACAGGGGTTCGATTCCCCTACAGACCGCCATTTATATTCCAGAGTAGCACAGCGGTAGTGCAGTTGACTGTTAATCAATTGGTCGTAGGTTCGATCCCTGCCTCTGGAGCCAAGCCGTTCCGCTTTGTTAGCGGATACTGTGACCCGCAGGATAGAAGTGAGGTGACTCTCAAGGGTGGTAGTCTTTTTACCGAAAGGCCGCTGGCAATGCGAGAACGGTCCTGGTCGGGAAGCGGGG
>Ga0209442_1000928_pt1 | contig 17032 bp, 24 predicted proteins | sample LauGreSBDMM110DD_2_FD_187565 | JGI IMG/M metagenome (GOLD analysis project Ga0209442, IMG submission 187565) | Freshwater lake microbial communities from Lake Michigan, USA - Sp13.BD.MM110.DD (SPAdes) (version 2) | ecosystem: Environmental > Aquatic > Freshwater > Lake | place: Lake Michigan...
ATAAGTCCACCCGCCATGATCGCTTTGTACTAGTCCCCAAGAAAAAAATTCAGACGGATTTCCATTTAAACCCTCCTGCTGACCGCGCCTTTCCTTTACAAAGGGCATGCACTACTGAAATAAGCGGAGATTTCTTTAGTTGCGCCCAGGTCGAGCGTCAATTTTCTAGTGAAATGATAAATGTCTCGAGTGCCCCGCCCACCCCCACCCAGCCCACCCCAGGAGGAGGAGTGCGACGAGGACGAGATGTGCGACGAGGATGAGGAGATGGAGTTTGGCGACCCCATGGAGGTCCTAGGGGCACTTTTGTCAACTGAGGAGGGAGAGACGATTGCCACTGCGCTCGTGGGTCTGAAGGATGCGACCGAGAAGATCGCCATGAGCCTCGAGATGCAGAACAAAATTTTGGTCAAGATCCTGAGCGCCATCTCCAAGTCTTCACCTGAGCCTAAATACGTCGCCGCCCCCGCTTAAAAAAGTCTGGCTCATTCTTAGTAATGTCAAGCTCCAAGAAAGTCCACACAATCGAGAAGGAAATTACTCCTGAACATGCTGAGGAAATTCGGTTGGCTCATCAGAGCTCCGAAATCAATTCGTGGACGATCGAGGAACTTGAGTCAAAAATAACTCAAGCAGAAACCGATGCTGGTTTTCACATTCGAGCAAATACACTCGCGGCTGACAAGTCGTGGGCGTACGTCTTGTTTCTGAATGACCAGGAGCGCGACGGAGATGGGTATCCTCGTAATCACACCCCAGAACACGTAAAGTCGCGAAAGGAACGATTCATCAATAGTTGCCGGACCCTGTTGACCAGGGTGGATAACTTGGACGCCAACAAGCGTTCAAGCAAGGATGTCAATGGTGAGGAATTTACGATTGAATTTCGGGTTCGCCGCCTGATTGTGGATCGTCAGGAGATGTTTGAGCAGTACCGCATTTGGGATCGCAGATTTAACCGTATCAACAATCCGACACTTGCTATTGATAACAACGACACATCCCTGAAGGATGACGAGTCCAACACGCCTTACCAGAAGCTCCTCCTGTTTCTTCTTCATCAGGCATATGACGAGGGATACCGGAGGTACCGTGACCAGTGTTGCGTTGAGATTCGGAACACACGGGCATGGAAGCCCGTCAAGGAGATTAAGGATTTTGTGTACGACACGACCCAGAAGGAGGACAATCCTGACATGTGGAAGAACCTGACGAGCCGCGGTGGTCTCGTGGGTGATGTGGTGCGCCACCTGTCAAACTGCAAGGATTTCCAGTTTCCAGAGATCAAGAAGGATCGGCACACGTGGTCGTTCCAGAACGGTCTGCTCGTCGGCAAGGACTGGAACATCGAGGATCAGAAGTATCAGATCAAGTTTTACCCCTACAATTCTCGTGATTTCCGCGACCTCGATCCCACTCTCGTAAGCTGCAAGTATTTTGATCTTCCGTTTGATTCATATGAGAATATCGACGAGTGGTATGATATTCCCACACCACACATGCAGTGCGTTCTGGATTACCAGCGGTTCGAGCCGGAGGTTTGCAAGTGGATGTACGTTTTCTGTGGGCGCCTGTGCTTCGAGGTGAACGAGCTGGATGGGTGGCAGGTCATCCCCTTCCTGAAGGGTATTGCCCGGTCAGGAAAGTCGACGCTGATCACGAAGGTTTGCAAATTGTTCTACGAATGCGAGGATGTTGCGACGCTCTCGAACAATATTGAAAAGAAATTTGGACTTCAGAGCATTTACCGTGGATTCATGTTTATCAGTCCAGAGATTAAGGGTGATCTTCAGTTGGAGCAGGCTGAGTTTCAGTCGCTGGTGTCAGGTGAGGACGTGTCGGTAGCGCGCAAGAATGAGACGGCGCTGAGTATGCAGTGGAAGACCCCTGGAATTTTGGGAGGAAATGAGGTTCCAAACTGGAAGGACAACTCGGGGTCTATTCTACGCCGTCTGGCCACGTGGAACTTTGGACGCCAAGTTGCGGACGCAGATCCTCATCTGGATCAGAAGCTCGAGCAGGAGATTCCAGCAATTCTGTGCAAGTGCCTACGGGCCTACCTCGATTACGCGCACAAGTACTCTGACAAGGACATCTGGAACGTGCTACCCAAGTACTTCAAGACGATTCAGAGCCAGATTGCACAGGTCACGAACGCTCTTCAGCACTTCCTTTGCTCGGAGAAGTTCAAGTTTGGCCCGAGCCTCTTCATGCCCCAGACGCTCTTCATTGCCCGGTTCAATGAGCACTGCAAACAGAACAACCTCGGGACGCACCGATTCAACCAGGATTTTTACGCGGGTCCGTTCAGTGCCAAGGAGCTGGAGGTTCGCGTTGACTCCAAGATTTACAACGAGAGCGCCTACTCCACTCAGCCCTTCATCTTCGGCCTTGACTTTTTGTCACAGGATTAAAATATAGCAAAATACTAATGGATCTGCGCGGTGTCACCGCGTTTCAGAAACTGTGGCGATCCAAGCGCGTTTTTGAAAACAGCCAGGGAGGATTGAAGTTTTCCGCCTCATCCCTCACGGCCAAAATAGCCACCTTTAAATTGCCTACTAATTTTCGTGCTGTATTCGAAACAGACCCCAAGGGGTTCTCAGAGATCACAGGGTACACCGCGAGTTTCAAAAAGCCCGTAATTCGTTGGGTCTCTGGGCAGGGGTGGATAGGCGACTCTGATGGAGTGACGAAGCTGATCGCCAAGCGTGGTCAGCAGACGATCGTCATGACTGACAAGTACTTTGACGTGATGGGTCTTGGCAACTACGAAGAGGCTCTCTTGGCCATAGTCAAGAACGGCTGGGCGCCCAAGTTGTTGCTCAAAGCTGTGCCAACCTATAAAAAGATTGACGGAATCTTCTACGTAAATATGCCTATTGTACTGACTGATCTCAAGGATGAGCTCAAGAAGCTGCCTAGCGCGATGGTTACGAGCGTGACGTACAATCCTGAGCTCAAGATGGGCGTACCGGCGGTTGTTCTCAAACTCGCCAAGCCCAAGTGGACGTATCAGTTCTTCAAGAACGGCACTGTTCTTTTCACCGGCATAAAGGATCCATCCGAGCGTGAGGCTCCTAGAATGCTTTTCAAGGAGTTCTTCACTACATACGACCTGTACCCGCTCCTCGTGTTCAATATGGCTGCGTCTCCCGCGATAAAGAGACCAAACAAGGGTGGAAACAGTGAAGCCAAAAAGGCAAAGTTGGCCGGGCGATACCCACTCGCGAGTTCCTGGAATTCCAAGCCTCCACAAGGGTTTTACGTGCGCCCGGGCACAAACGGTAAACCACGTCTTTATAAATGGCGCAAGATGGAGCGAAATATCACGACGCGTGAGATGCTGAACCGTGGTGCCATGGGGCTCAGCAAGAAGAACGCGGTCGTGGTTGCCAAGGCGTACGCGGCTGTAGGCGTCAATGTTCCCGCTCACACGCTCAAAATTTTCAGAAATATGGGAATTCCAATCGTGAATACCGAGCGTGAGGCGGCCGGAACCCCTGCCGGTCTCAAGAACCGTCGGGCACCGAGCTGGAACTCCACAAAGCCCGGATATTATGTGCGCCCCGGTCCTGGTAAGCAGCCATATTGGTTCGCAATTCCATCGGGATTGGCATCGGGTCGCAAGACTGTGATAAAGACGTACACTGACGCCGGGCGCAACATCCCTGCGGCGGTTCGTGATATTTTCAAGATTGGCGCCAACGTCAAGACGAACGTTGTGGCAGTAGGCGCGAACGAATTCACACCAGGTCTGCAGCACGTCGTGACGATGGGTCTGAACCGTGTCCTGCGAATCAACGACCGCCAGGCGACGCGGTTGACAAAGGCTGAGCTTCTGGGGGTTGCACGGAACATGGCGATTCCAGAGGCGAATTCCAAGATGGTGCCCTCTACCCTGATTGACCTCATACAGAAAAAGGCGGGGGTGTCGAACAAACCGAACAGAACCTACGACGTCCTAGTGAACGGTATGTACTATTCGTTCCTGAACAACGGCCGCGTCGCTCGTGTGACTTCAGAGGGCATTCAGACGCAGCGCGCGTGGGCGACGATGCCGATCGCCGAGCGGAACAAGATTGCCAAGAAGTTATTGCCTTCCAATTTACACGCCGAATATAATGCCATGCCCGTGAACAACAAATTCAACGCGCTGCGCGGTATGGTTGGCAATCGCAAGGCGGCCGTCGCCAAGGCCAAGGCGAACGCGAACGCAGCGTCCAAGGCCCTTGCAAAGGCCACGGCGAACGCAAAGGCGAAAGCGAACGCCAAGGCCCGAGAGAACGAGGCAAAGGAGAATGCCGAACTCGACGCTATGGCCATGCGAATGGAGTTGAACATGCGTATGACTCAAAATCTCGGGGCCGTTTACGAAAAGAACAACGTGAACAAGTTTATGAAGATTTATAATAAAATTCCGGTCGGTGCGCGTGGGAAACCGCTCAAGGCGAATATTGAGCGGACCTATAAACAATTCGTGCAGAACGCGTATACTTTCAGGGGACAAGAAAAGCCAAAGAAGGAGCGCGCCCCGAAGAATCAGTCGCTCAATTACGTGTATAACATTCCCAGAAACGCCGTCAATTTCTCAAACAAATTGGAGAGTCTTGGATTGAACTCGAGCAGGAACTGGACCTGGAACGAGATTCGCGCGGCGCTCAAGGGCAAGGCGTCTGCGTCGCTCAAGGCGATGTGGCAATCTAATGTGGTCGCCAAAGTCCCCAGAGGCGCAGTGGGACCGATCAAGCGCAAGGTCCCCCGACGCACTTGAGAAGGTCAAACACCTTGTGGAGCAACTTGAACAGCTCATCCTTGTCTGAAATTTTCTTGGGGTCTATAATTTCCAACTCAATTTGATGCGTAGTATCCTCATCAGAGTCTTTGTCGTCTGGGGTTCCCTTGACGATCGTCATATCGATTGATAAATTCTTCCGAACAAACGACCAACGCTCCTTGGTCGTTTGCTTGGTGCTCGTCTCCTCCCCGTCGTACTCAAAGGGCTCCTCGGTGCTCACACCTAGCCGCACGTCGAAGGGTACGGAATCAAGGCTAAAATCGTCTACGAGAACTCGCTTCTTGATGTGGCCCACCTGCTCATCAGTCTCCTCGTCGATCGTAAGGCGCTTTGACCCCTCAAAGTAATACACCGTCGCGCTCGTGTGCTTCGTTGACTCCCACCCGTCGTACTTTTCAAGAGAATTCATCACCTTGGAGAACACGGCGGGTCCAACGTTCGTGTCAAATCCCTTCCCTGAGCGCCGCCCGAAACGAATCTCAATCTCCGTGTTTGACTTGGTGGCGTGTTTCTGAATAATAGGTTCCCATTTAGCGAAAAGAGGTCGGGCCATAGGGTGCGCAATCGCCATCTTTGTTTAGAGAAATACCGCGTGAACCTTTTAAGACGAGATGCGAGGTTTATGGAACCTCGGCAACACTTGCTATTTCAATACGGCAATTCAATGTCTCGCTCACGTGCCGCCTCTTACAAAACACCTTTTCTCACTCCCGCCATATGAGGGGCCATGTGATATTACTCGTGAATATCAAAAGATTGTTCGGGAAATTTTCACAAAGGACAAAACAGGGCCGGTGAGCCCAAGTGACCTTCTTGGCGCATTCAGAGTTCGGTTTCCTCAATTTGCGGGTCATCAGCAACATGACGCCCAAGAGGTTATTCTTCATATGGTTGACGTCTTTGAGACTTCACTTGGTAAGGAGCTTATTCAGGAAATATTCAACGGGGAGGATTCACAGGAGACGTTATGGGCGGATGGTATGTCGACTCTGAAAACTCCATTTACGACTCTCATTTTAGACGTCAGCGAACCTTGTAGCCTTCAGGATCTCCTTGAAGATCGTCTCGAGGATCGCCCGATAGAGGGGTATACTGACGCACATGGAAAAACATACGCAATTGCAGCGGTTCGCAATCGCGTCACAAAGTGGCCGCGAATCGTGAGCTTTTCGTTCTCCATGTATGATTATAAATTTCCGGTCCAAATCCCATTCGAGTTTGAGGGTCGAAAGTTGTTTGCATGTGTGCTTCATCAAGGGGCTCAGTCTGGGGGACATTACGCGCTGCTTGTGAGACGGTTCGACAAGTGGTTTCTAAAAGACGATGATTCTGTAAGAGAGATGCCTGATATTAAAACATTCAAGGGTGAGTGGTACCAGGCGTGGTACCGCCCGTAATCTCCGACAGCTGAATATTCTCACGAATATTGACAATAGTGCGAAAGTAGGTGCGGCGATTGTTCGAGTGACTCTTGTCTGTACGCACCTTTTCCACAAACCACCCCAGGTCTCCGTACCCACACTCAACAATGGTTCCATCAGGGAGGTCTTTGCGCTTGTTGCCATTGTGAAGATCCGCCTCTTTGTACAACTCCCCCCGATCTTGTACAAAAAGATCCGATCCATTCTTCAACTGAAAATCAATTGTGATGCGCTCACGAGGTTTCCACTTGAACATAGTCTCGTGCGTTCCCATGCGGATTGGCTCCCGTATAGGCGTCATAACGATACCGTCCGTCTCGTAATCAAATGAATTCAAATCTGGAATTGGTTCTTCGAAAAGTCGCAACATTTTTTTGACCCTTATTTCGAACGGAGCCGCAGCAGTCTTGATGATAGCCTTGATCACCCCCCGAGCCTTTTCGAGACGCTGATCGAGTGGAAGGTTCATGAGGTCTTCACCCTTGACGAGCACTGCGTCGTGAACCACAAAAGCCATCTTTTCATTTTTCAATTGAACAAGTTCACCATCGAGTAAAGTATCCTTTGGAATCCGAATCTTCACGAGCTCAACCTGAAATGCACGATTTACTATAAACGTGCCATCAGAGTTGCTGATCAAAAATTGTCGGACACCGTCAGTCTTTTCGCATACGAAATAAGGCTGACGCTTCAACAGAGCAAAGTGTCTTCGTTCGATGGAAACCGGCTGTGGGCCTGGAAAACGACTCGCATCAGTCGCCTTCCATGCACACCTTATATATTCATTCATACTCTAAATTTGCTGCTATTCTCTATATCACGAATCGCGTAGCGATTTAGTCGCCGCTCGTCGCTCTCTAGGGTTCGAGTTTAACTCCCGCCGACTCGAGGATATTTCCGAAACACTCATGGACGTAGTGGCAAACGACCAGTGCCTCTGACGCGACACCAATTTTTACTCCAATCCTGGAAAGGGTCGAAAACATCTCTTCGTTATTTTCCAGTGGAAGTTTGATCGGATCCTTGCCGCCACGAATCTTCTTGTCCACCGGCTTGGCGTCCATGGCCCATACACGCGCCGAAGTCTTGACGCACTCGTAGAGCCCAGGTGTCAGTTTCTTTCCCACCTCGGTGTCAAAGGTCAACCCACGCTGGGCTGCAGATTCCGTCGACCCAGCCTTTGTGTTCTTCTCAAACTGGTCCCAATTGATGCCCTCAATGACTGATGGAAACACCAGAACCTGAATACCCTTTTCGAATGGATCCAGAACCTTGTGAAGAATTTCCTGATTCAAATTAGTTCCATAATCCATCCAAAAGATGCGTTCACCCGTCTTGATGAGCTTGGGAAGGGTAGCCTTCGAGTCCACGAAGTGAATCTCCAGATGAGTCCCGCGCATCATACATAGCATATGAAGATTCATCATAGTGTGCAGAGACGTGGCGCTGATAGACTTGTTCCTCGTCACTGCGACGACATGAAGAACGGTCATTTATTTTCAATAGATTTAAATCCTTAAGCCTTCGCCTTAAGCCGCTCCTCAAGACTTCCGATGAACCGAATGTTGCCTACGTGGCCTAGGACGGTCATACAATCTGCGTAAATCTTGCCGCCCATCTGCTGCCACCTGCGGCAAAAGGCGTAATCTTCCGACAGGTACCGGCGCGAGTCTGGATCGATCATACAATCAAAAACGGCCACGTACTTCTCGAGATCGCGATTCTGATGGTCATTCACACACTCAAGCTCCGGATACTTCTCATGCATCTTGGTGAACACGTCACGCTTGATGAGCATGAAGCCGGTCGGGCCGTCCAGAACCTCTGCAAATCCATTTACAATCTGTGTATTCTGATACTTGAAGTTCATCACGAGGGACGCCGCGACGCGGGAAAGGTCCTTGCCCGTCCCGCCGTTCTTGAGGTGCTCATCGACGCTGTCCCACATCACACACTTCTTAGGATAACACGCCACGGCCACGTCATGACCCGACTTGATGAGACGGATGACAGATTCAGGATCGAAATGAATATCAGCGTCGATAAACAGAAAGTGGGTCGCCTCGGTCTTTTGATAAAAACGCGCAACCGCGAGATTACGCGCCCTGTGCACGAGCGACTCGTTTTCGGTGGTGTCAAGCATCATCTGTATGCCATTCGCCGCACACGTGCGCTGAAGACGCATCATGGACTCGGCGTAAGCCTGCAGACACACGCCTCCATAGCACGGAGTGCTTACGAAAAGAGTGATCTGCCCAGTCATTATGGGCTAAACGCAACTGCTCCTTAAGTTGCGTACAATTACGTCAATTTTAGACAACGTTGGGGCGGATACACCGCAGATTGTGCACAACTCGTTCTTGTCCGGAGCGAAACTCGCTTCTTTCAAGACCACAAACATCACGGCGGCCGCCACCGCCTTTGGTGTGCGCCCCTGAAGTTCAACACACTCCTCGAGCTCCTTGCAAATCTTGATAATCTTCATCTTGATTCGTCCCCTCTGATCGCTGGGTACACAGGTGACGTCATTGAAGAAGCGAGGGATCAAGTCTGCTGCATTCGTGACGTGAACAGCCGTCTCGGGAATCTGCTCTTGATACATTTCAAAAGTCCTGGACAGATCACGTGAAGGTATCCCAAACGCATCGGCAATCTCCTTCGTGGTTCGCGACACGCCCGACTCGCGACACGCCTGGAAGATGCAGTTCGCCTTGATGCCGTTTCTGACCGCCCCGCGAGTCAACACCGCCTCGTTGAACGCCTTGTACTTAATCTTGACCTGATACATAACCGAACCCGGGAGGTTCAGGACCTGCTTCCCCACCCGGTCTAGTTCCTGATATGCGTGGAACAGAGCGCGATCCTTGTGATTCATTGATGTATGCAGGTTGATCATAGCCAGACGCTTCTGTTGATACGAGGACTGCTTTGCGACGCTCATGATTGTCGAGGCGCCCCAGGCGGCGGAAAAGTGATCAGTGTTGACAGGAGCGCCTACGCGTGACGGATCCGCCTTGCACTCGTCACCCCCAGAACGCCATTCAGGTTCGTCGCAAATGAAGGCACAGTCAACGCGACCGCATCCAGTGCAAACCGGTAAATCGTCAAACACGTCATACCTTCTACGGCCCCCGCAGTGTTCACATACATAGTCTGCATGATTACGGGGGGTCACCTCTGGTTGGGAGAGGGGACGACACGCATCAAAGTCTGCCCACACGCGATCGAGCTCACACATTAAGAGTTGGTTTGAAGATGCAGCGCGTCCACCTGGCCTGGAAAAAACCTGTTTTTTCTTTAATGAGCGCTCCAGTCGTCGATCATGTCAAACGCGCGGCCGTTCAGGAGATTACGTCCAAGTCGCCCTTCAACGTTTTCAACATTGTGGCTATCGTCGCAATTCTCGTGATTGGCTATTTCCTGTACAAAAAGTTCACCGACAAGTTCCAGAAGGGCGCCATCAAGTTCCCTTCGATTGTTCCCGCCTCGGTCAGTTCGATGGAGGCTGCGGCTCCTATTGTTGTGGAGACTTCCCCTGATGTGATCCCAGAGCCGGGTGTGAAGGAGGACTGAGACCAAGAGAGTCCCGAAGGGACTCGTCCTTGAGATCCTAGACCCAAACCCCATCAACCACATGCCAATCCAGACACTTGGCAGCGTCCATGTACACGTCCCGCTTCAGCAGCTTTTTTAGGTCCCGCTCTGGGATTTTAGTTTCGCGCGTATAAATATCCTTAAATCGTTCCATAAATTGCGACAGATTTTCCATCTGATCCTTGAAGTCCTCAAACTTCCCCCAAGTTCCGTCCATATTGAGTTGATGAATCAATACGTACGAGTTCTCAGTCATGTGACGAGTCCGTCCTCCCAGTAAAATGAACGTGGCTGCCGAAGCGCACACGCCATCGGCAATCGTCCGAATCTTGACAATATTTCGCAGGGACTTGATACAGTCCATGGCGCTCAGACCCGCATGGAGGTCTCCACCGTCACTGCGAATCCATATGCGAATTTCGGGACGGCCCTCGATTTCTAGGTCCAGATACTTGTGTCGGAGCTCGAGAGCCAACCTTTTCAATTTTATATTCAATTCAAGAACCGTCACCTCACAGACTTCACAGTGAAAGTACACATCAGATCCTTGAATCTTCACGAAAGACTCTTCCTCTGCAACGCATGGTTCACAATTGCATCCGCACATTGCTTCTTGAGTATAGAAATGGTCTTTGCTTTTAACTTGGTGAAAGGACTCAAGTGATTTAGGGTGTCTAGATCAGCCGGAATCAGATCATACTCTACAAAAGCCGCAAAGTCGCCATGTTCCACCTGGGATCTGATCAACATCAGGGCGTCAATGTCGAGGTGGTGACGCGGAACTTTTGTTGATATTGATTGAATCTTTTTTTGACGCATACACATGTTTTGATACTTTGTCCATGTAGACCCAGGGCGGAGCTTATTACCAAGCGTGTGATTGATTTCATTCGAGGGCAATATACACCCCCATAGATTGAAATATGAAAGCAGTTCCCAATCTCCCGCGTATACCCGCGTCTCTATAACATCCGCGACGCTCAGGTAATTTGATATAACTTCCATTACCCCCTTTGAATCTGGATAATTTTCATGTAAAATTGAAGCAATATTACCAGGTTCCTGAATAGGGTGTCCAATATAGTCCGCTGGATTGCAAGTTGAAGACCGACTCACAAGAGATGTGACGAATTCACGAGGTCCCATGAAATCATCGCGAATATCAGATGTGAATGTGAGGCTCTGCTGGACCCACCTCAGGTCACCTCTACATGTGGTGATGACGTGATCACTGGCTTCAGGAAACATGACCCTGATTGCATCTGGATCTGGTACTGGAAAATTATATGTATTAATTTCGAAATTAAATTTGCATGGAATTTGAGAAATTACTACAAAAAGTCCATTGGTAGGAGGTCCGGTTATTTCACGGATACCAACGAGATCATAGATGCACTCGTACTCATCCAGAATGACGGATGTATTGGTTCCATGAATTTTGTTTAAGAAATCAACCGTGTCCTGTTTGCTCTTTAGCACGTCCGACGTGAGTTCTATACAGGGCATCAACTCTTTTCGGACAGTCCAGGTCTTGCCTATACCAGATTTCCCCATGACGCACACAGCCGGTCCGAACGTTGTAAACTCGTGCCCAATTTTTTGGGTGCATTTAGAAAGATAGCGATCCATGGCGATAGATGATTCTGACGATGAGTCTCTCACGCGCCAAGTTCTTAATATGGTTCTTGAAAACAACGCGGTGTTCCCTTACTTGACTGGATATTTGGTTTTTAACGTTGCGATCCTCATTCTGTTAATTTATATCTCCATAAGAATTAGCTTGAAATGAGAGAAGTTGTGCATTTGGTCAGGGCATCAAATGGAATTCACAAGTTTACAGTAGTATTCCCAGACGGGACCAAGGTTCACTTTGGTCGTCAGGGCTATTCAGATTTCACGAAGCACAGAGACCCTGAGCGTATGCAGCGCTACTTGACTCGACACCGCTCAAGGGAGAACTGGACGCGCTCAGGCGCCAAGACTGCTGGGTTTTGGTCCCGATGGATCTTGTGGTCCAGCCCGACTCTCACAGGAGCAATCTCCAAAACTGAAAAAGTTCTGGGGAAAAAAATCGTGATTAAGTAATAATGGGCATCACCGACGCTTTCGTACCAATTATATTTTTCATCGTGTGCATTTTCGGAATTGCCATGTCTTCAATCACCGTGAAGACGTACCTGGATACCAAAAAGGCGAAGGACGCCAGTTTCAACTTTTCGGCGTTCGTTCTTTCCGTGTCAATCATCGGCTTGTTGGCCAGTGGCTTCATGACGTACAAGGCGTTCAAGGGGGGCGCATCCATGAACGCCGTGAACGCCGTGAACGCCGTGAACGCCGTGAACGCGGCAGGAAACACCTCAGCATCCGAGGTGGCGGGTTCGCAGACAAACATTGGTGCACAGGAGTTGGGTCTGGCCAACAAGCTGGAGAACATTGCCGCGAACGCCGCTCAGCGCGCCGCCAAGGCTTCGGAGGGCGCCAAACTTGCGAACGCTCTCGGCGCTACGCTTGGACAATTGAAAAATAAAACAAATTAAATTACACTAGATGACCTGCGTAGAAAGGTCTACAGTCTGAGACTGACCTGAAGCCTGTGCCGACATTGCGGAACTAAGAGCCCGGAAAGCGACCGGAGTGTTCCGGGCGTCATAGTTCATAGTGCAACCTGCTGCGATCCCCATGGAACTAGCCTCGGCGAAGGCGTCCTGATTGGCGCCCAGGTACGCGAACGTCCAGCCCTCCTTCGTCTTTTGCTCGATGAGGTCCTTGATGTGCGCCTTGGTGTAGGTGTGACTGCAATTCTCCTGACCGTCTGTCAGGATCACAACGCTTGGATTTTGCGACTTGGTCTCTTTGATTGTACGACCAATCGCATCAAGAAGGGCCGTTGACCCGCGAGGCTGGAACGTCTCGGTGGTCAGAGGCTGTACGTCAGCAATTGGAGTGACGGTGTATGAAACGAGGTACTCGTGGTCAAACTGGATAAGGCTCAAGGTTCCTCCCATCGTTTGCTGCTCACGCAGAAAGGCGTTGAACCCGCCGATGGTGTCTCCGAGGCACGACTCCATTGAGCCAGATCGATCGAGGATGAAGACCCTATCCATTTTGGTTTTTGATAATAAATGGGTATCATCTCTAACTCATGGCGCTCAGAGGACACGTATTTTTGGGCGTATGGCCGATGGTGCGCGTGGATTGGTCGCCTTGCGGTCGTACAGCGATTTGCCGTTCTGACGCACCACATATTTCCCTTTGATCGTTAGGAAAAACTGCCTACCCTTTTTGTTGTAAAAAGGAACGGGGACCCTCTTGGAGACTCCCAACTTTTTCAGAATGAGTTGGCGCCGCGTGGGCACTGTGATCGCACTCTGATTCAAAAGAGCGAGACGACGCGCGACCGGCCCAGATTGGCGCAAGAGGAGGTTCCCACGCTTCATTAATTTTAGTTAAGAATAAAATGTTCAGGACAACTAGAAGTCTGACTTCTGATGGTCGGCGGAAGAGATCTCCCAGATCTCATCCGGCAACATAAACCTGAAGATACCTTTTACGTTTACGAACTGGGCATTCTAAAACGGGCGTACCAAGAATGGCTGCGGGTATTCCCGACCATCCAGCCATTCTACGCCGTCAAATGCAATCCGGATCCAAGAATCGTAGAAACCCTTGCGACCTTGGGTTCTTCGTTCGACTGCGCAAGTCCCGCCGAGATTGATCTCGTGTTGGGAATGGGCGTCGAGCAAGAACGGATCATCTATGCGAATCCGTGCAAACGCCGTCAGGAGATTGCACATGCGAAAAACTTAAATATCAAGTTGACCACGTTCGATTCAGTTTGTGAATTGGAAAAGTTGGCCGAGGGTAAGTGGAAACAAGTCGTCCTCCGTATCCGAGCCGACGACCCAGAGGCTCGTTGCAATTTAGGAATAAAATATGGAGCAGAGAAACATGAATGGGCGGACCTCATGGGGACGTGTCAAACACTAGGGTTGGAAATTGTGGGGATTTCCTTCCATGTGGGATCAATGGCAAAGAATCCTTCTGCATTCAAGAATGGAATTGTTTTGGCCATGGAGGCTGTTGACCTTTCCAAGAATTTCAATTTTGATCCAAAAATAATTGACATTGGGGGAGGGTTTTCATCAACCAACGTGTTTGACCTTGGTCCTGTACCTGAACAAATTAATGAAACAATTTCTAAATTAGATCCAAAATTCAAATTTATAGCAGAGCCCGGAAGGTATATGGTCGAGCACATGGCAACCCTCGTCACACCAGTCATGGGTGTGAAGGGGGGAGGGGTTACAATTTCAGAGTCTCTCTACGGAGCTTTCAACTGTGTACTCTTCGACCACGCCGAACCTGTACCAGGATTTTTCATTGATAAATTTGCAAACAAAATTGAAAGTCACCAGGTTCCTAAAATTTTGTTCGGATCCACATGTGATGGGGGTGACATAATTTCAAAACAAATTTCCCTTCCGGAGAATATTGGGGAGGGAGACTGGATCGTCTGGCCACGCATGGGGGCGTACACGTCGGCGGCCACCACCCGGTTCAACGGGATACCTTTCAACGAGAGGCCAGTGCTTGTATTACAGTAGACCCGTAACCACTTGCAATTACCACAATGTTCGTCATCACAGAGTCGGCCGTCCATCGGAGGCCACGACACGTTGGTGAATTCCATGCGAAAATTGAATTCCAAAAACCAGCACACTGCGTGAAATAGGCGTACTCTGCCGCCCATCTCACGACGTGCGACCCTATAATAATTCCAATAGTTTTTGCATACATATTCATTACATGGTACACTTATTATATGTTTAAGTAGTAGGGGATGGGACTGCAAGGTGAACAGTTTGGACCCGAGTTTTTTACAATTATAGCAGGTATGGTTTTTGCGTTTTTTGGGGTTATAATAAGGTTTGCATACCGATCAAAGTGTCGGCACGCAAAGTGTTGCTGCATTGAGTTTGAGCGCGACGTCGACGACGAGATGGTCGAGGACGTCGTGTCCATGGAGCAAGGGGTGCCACTTCCAGGAGAATCCCAGCGCTGTTCCCGTGTAGATTAAGAATACACTACTTTTGATGTATAATGAGAATATACGTCATCAGTAGTATAGACGGCTGTAACTTGGTCTACGTCAAGACGCGTGAGGAGGCTGTCCAAATTTGCGGGGAGCTGCCGGGCGTCTTCAAGTGGGAGTCGCTAGAAATATATAGAGCCAAGGAACCCTTGAACACCAAATGATCAGTCCCGCTCTTTGCAAAGTTTGCCTGTACTACAATCCCGGTGACAAGACGTGCGGACGATCCGTCGCCGCCGCAGCGCCCGGGAAGGTTTATCACGACTATGCCAAGATTGTGCGCTACGACGCGAAGCGATGCGGCCCCAAGGGCAAGTGGTTCGACCCGTTGATGGGACCCGATGGTCTCTCAAAGACTCCCGTCGAGGAGCTCTTCGAGTCGATTGATATTTAAACCCACGCCTGGGGTATAAAATTCCATTCATAAATCATCACTTTTGGAGCATTAATGTAATTCTTCTGAACTGTAGCCAAGAATTCGTCAAAAGCGGATTCGTCCCATATACCAAATGCATCCAAAAGTCCACAAATGGCAGATTTTTTAACTTGACCAGTCCCTAGGCTAGGATTCGTTGCAGTAAATTCTGTTCCGGGCGCATTTGACTTTGCTCCGCATAAAGTGAAATCTGTGGTTCCAGCAGTTACGATTGTGTATTGTACATTTGGAATCATGTCACAAGCATCGACAAGGTCAGTGTTAAAACTTGCTACACATTCTCCACCAAACGTTGACCATTTTTCGACCGAAAACATCGCCCATCCTTGCTGATTTTGGTTTGATGCAGAAAAACTTTCCAAGGCTTTGCCTATAGGTCCACCCAATAACTTGGTCGGATCATTTTGGCACGAGCAGTAATCCGTTCCCATCTGAGCAAATGAGCAGGCGTCCCCACCTCCTGCATCGTCACACGCTTGCGAAGTTTCCCCGACCCAATATATTTCTGGATATCTCACGCCTCCGATATCGAAGGTGGGATCACCTCCTGTTCTTCCCGAAGCCCATCCCCAGTCAACAGGAATATCGGGCAAATATTTTTGAAACGTCGTATTAATCCACGATGATCCATCTTTGGTCGAGTAGCCGGTATCTTTCACGTCACCCAATTTTAAATTTTCCCAGTCGAATCCGATACAGGTGACCTTTTTGTCCGCCGCAACCGAGTTGAGTCGTACGACCTCCTGGAATGCAAGTTCCATCATGTCGTTTGTTTCTCCTATGCTTGTCCAAGGATTAGGAGAACCAGCCCAAGGAGAATCGGGTTCGGTGTCCAGCACAAAACCCGCCTCGCAATTTGGCGGTAATTTATCCAACCAATACGTAACGACCCAGTTTTGTTGGACATAGGGACAAAAAAATGGGTCTTGGATTAAAAAGAATGCCCTATTTATATTTTTTTTAGTAATATAACTGATGTAATCTTTGCAATAGTTTTCAAATTGCTGTTCGTTTTTTCGACATTGATTTGGAATGAGCTCGTGCCAGATGCCGATTGTCATTTACTTGTGCTGAGAATTTATTTAAGGGCTCTTCTATATTTAATATTTCTGTACTATAAATGTTCAAGAGCGTGGCGACACTCCTCGTCCTCCTGCTCGTAGTGAATGTAATCTTCAGCGCGTTCCTTTATTCGTGGGTCACTGACGAAGACATTACAAACCTGCCAAAGAAGCCCAGCGAACGGTTTATGGCACTCTTGTATTACAATGTGACGACGACGACGTCGACAGGCTACGGTGATATCGTACCGAAGAGCACACGCGCACGTGTCGCATCCATTGCTCTCCAGCTCATCATGTTCTCCCTTGTTGTCAAGCGCATTCTGGAGAAGTAGACGTGAAATGATTTTCTTCGATAAGTAGTACAATGAATGAAGTGAAAGAGACGGTTGAGAAAGTGAAGGAGACGACCGAAGAGGTGATCGAGACGGTCGAAGAAGTGATTGAGACGGTCGAGCAAGTGGTCGAGACGGTCTCAGTCGAAGTAGAAAAGGCGCGTGGTATTCTGTCAAAGCTGTTCGCGTGCTTTAAAGCTTGAATGGTAGCGTGGACGCCATGCGCATAGAATCCAGCAACACATGGTGAAAACATGCACCTTCATACTTAGAGTTCACTTAAAAATACTATTGT
>Ga0209442_1000941_pt1 | contig 16950 bp, 22 predicted proteins | sample LauGreSBDMM110DD_2_FD_187565 | JGI IMG/M metagenome (GOLD analysis project Ga0209442, IMG submission 187565) | Freshwater lake microbial communities from Lake Michigan, USA - Sp13.BD.MM110.DD (SPAdes) (version 2) | ecosystem: Environmental > Aquatic > Freshwater > Lake | place: Lake Michigan...
TGGCTCTGTACCAAAGCTCGGCCTTCAGGTTCCTGTATGTCCCGCCCATGGCCGGGCTTTCGGCCACGTTGATGCCCCGCGCTGGCAGGCCGAGTTCTCTTAATCGATCCACCACCCCAGCCCCCAAGCCGATGCTGTCCACCAGAATCTCTTTGGGCTGCTGGCTTGGCGGCAAGGCGTTGTACTCGGCCACCACCGCACCCGTCAGTTGCATCAGGTCCAGATTCTTCCATGTCCTGATGGCCTCGGTCACAGCGTTGCCCTGACGCTTGCACAGGGCACTTCGGTCGCTGCCAAACCGCGCCACATCCAAGCCCCACACCATGGGTGCGTGCTGGCTGGGGGCCACATCCCGGTTGACCGCCTGCTCCAGCAGGTCCATGGCGATCACCGTGTCGTCATCACCCTTGGGGAACTCGCCCACCACCCTGATGCGGTAGACGTTGCTTTCCTCCCCGTACCGGGTCTGCATCTCCTTGACGTACTCGTCACTGACCCGTGGCGAGTCCAGACAACTCACCTGAAACGTGGTCCACTCCCCCGCCAGCCGGGTGTGCGTGTCGTAGAAAAACCCGCTGGACCTCACCGGGTTGCCCAGCAGTAGCGTCACAGCGTTGTGGCCAGACATCGATCCAGCCGCAGCCTCGAACACCTGCTCGGGCACACCAGACGCCTCGTCAGCCACCAACATCACATTTTCTGAGTGAATCCCCTGCAAGGCTTCAGGCTGCTCGGCCCGGCTGGTCCTGGCCGAGATGAACATCTCAGTCGGCGCAGCGTTGAACTCAATCCTCTCTTGCTTCACAGTCAGCAAACCTTGGAGGGGCAGCGGCATCGCATTGATCCACCGCTTCAGTTCCGCAAACATCGCGTCATAAAGCTGGCTGGATGTCGGCGCTGTCACCACCACCTTGACCGGGCTGCGGGTCATGAAGTACCACAACATGGCCCAGCTTGACGCCGTAGATTTTCCCACACCGTGGCCGCTGCGGACTGAGATCTTCCTGTCCCCTCGGGCGATTGCCTTCAAGAAATCAATCTGCCAGGGGTCAGGGTCAACCCCCAACACCTCCTGAACAAACAGAACCGGGTCAGGGTGATACCTGTCCACCCACTGCTGGAAAACATTGTCTTTTGCCATAGGCGTCAATTATGACGCCAGCATCGCCTGTCGGCAGTCGTTCCAGCCATCAGTGTAGTCAGGGCTTTCCTTGTCAGCAAGGGTCAAGGCATCGGGGACGGTTGGCTGTGCTGTGGCAAGGCCAATAAAGTGGTCGGCTAATTCACGGGCACGATGCTTGTTGATGCCCTCGCGCACAAGATTTGCCACCATTGCGTCTCGCAGGGGCGCAGGCTCCTGTTGTGCTGGCTCCATCACGCACTCAATGCAAGAGCAATAGCCTGTCCCGCAGTTTTGTGGGCGTTTCTGTGGCTTGTTGTGGTGCATCCCATCAGGCTCGTAGTCCAGCCCCACCTGTCTGGCGTTCTCTGCCATCCGGTCAAGGGCTTCGTTTGCTTTACTCATAAACAACTCCTCAAAGTCAGCAGACCCAGCATCAGCACAATGAATGCCGCCACCACCCACACCAGTTGGCCATCAGCAGGGGTTGGCTGCTCGTCTTCAGCAATGACGCTTATTCTGGTTTCAGGTGGATTCTTCCAATACCCCCTCACCGGGCAATCACGGCCTTGGCGGCAGTTCCCGTTTGCATCGCAACAGTTCATGCCCACCGCCCCGCTGCCTGCTCTCGCAGCTTCTCTTGCGGCTGCGGCTGTGCCACCAGCCAGCGGCTGCCCAAATGCCGAATGCTCTTGATCCACTGCCGTTGCAGATGGCGGCTCTGCGGGTAGAGGGTGCGGACCCTCTTGAGAAATGTCGTGTCCATCGTTTACTCCTTTTAAAGAAATTGCACTTTAGCGCAAGTGGAGGAAAGTGTAAATTACTTTAAAAATTTTTTTCTTGGAAGGGTTGTGGGGATGGGTGTTAAGCGCCGCAGCAGCCGCCCCCGGCTCGGCGGCCACCGGGGGGGTCGCGGCCACGGTCCCAGGCTGGTGCGGCATCGGGTTGTCCACAGGGATTTGTCCACAGTTATCCACAGATTCATGTGGATAACTCTAAACCTACGCCAAACGTATCCATAAATCTGTGGATAACTCGGCATCAACTTAACATAATGAACGTTGTGTGAAGTGCTGTCAGTCGTTGGTATGCGTAATGCTGCGTTTACGCAGTGCATCCAGCGCCATGCTGCCCAGGTCGATGTTGACCAGCGGCTGCTGCTTGTCTGAGAACTCCTCAGACAGCTTGCTGGCCAGCCAGCGCCTTGTATCCACCCGCAGCTTGGCCACCTGCGCCTCTTGCGGGGTGGCAGCGTCTGCAATGTCGATTGTCTGCTCGGCTAAACTCTGCCCTGCACGCACACGGGCGCGCGCGTAGGCAGCCATGCGTGTCTCGCCCCCTTTCTCTACCCACCGATCAAAAGTCGTATTCCCCACCCCCAATACCTTGCACAGTGCGGAGATGGTGCCGCCGGATGCAATGAATTCGATCACGGCATCCTCACCACCGAATGCGTGAATAGCCTTGTTGGCAAAGCTGACCTCTGCCTTGCGTGTCTGTGCAGCCGCAATGTTGGCTGCGCCTTGATCGGCCATCTCAGCCAATGAGTTTCGTGCCATTCAGATACTCCTCAATAATTTCGTAGCCCTCTTGGGCTGATCTGGCGACCGTGCAAAGGTAGCCTCTGTTGTTTAGTTGCAACTGCAAAGCCTTTTGCTCCTTGCTCTGCTGCCCTGTTGCTGTCTTCATCTCCACAAAAAGCCCGTGGTGCCCACCAGACGCCTCCAAGACGCAAAGATCAGGCATTCCAGCCAGTACCCCCTCCTGATGCAGCCTAACGCGCTCTGAGGCCGTTCTGTCGCCCCCATTCGGTATGGCCGCAATGATGATGTCAGGATAAAACGCTCGGACCCGCTGCACCAGTTTGACCTGCTCAGTGTGTTCGATGCTTTTCCTCAGTCTTGCCACCATGCATCGGATTCTACTGACGATGGCGGCTTACTTGCCTCTAAGTACAAATGGCATCGGTGCTTGAGTTGGCTGGGTTGTGGCGAAAAGCCAGTCGCCAGGCATGAGGCTTCAACCCAATGAATTCTCAACCACTTGCCCTTTTGCTCAAACTTGTCGCCATCCATGCCAAGGCGCTTGCCCATGGCCCTCAGTTGTCTTGCCTTGTCCAAATCCACAAACTCATCGGCTGGCTGCGTGCCCCGATGCTGGCAGGTGTCGCAGGTCACCCGGTCATCATCCAAAAAAGGCGTCAGTGCATCCAGTGCATACAGTGCATCCAATTGCTTAACCTTTCTATTTGCGTTTTCTATGTGTGTATTTCCCATATTTCCTCTTATATCCATTTCATATTAAATAGATGCACTAGGTTGCACTAGGTTACACAAACCCAATAACCATGCGGGTTTGAGGTCAGTGCGACCATTGGTGCAACGTGCGACCTTTAAGCGAAAAAAGCTGGTGGAACCAATGTCATGGTCATTCCGTTCGATCTGCGGCGAGTGCACCCTCTGTTTTTTTGCAGGTAGGTTGCCACCCTCGTAACGTCTGACCGACCGGGATTTGCCAGCCCAATCGACAGGGCAACATCGGTGGCTGTACGCCATTTCCAGTCAAACCCAGGCGCATCCCAATCCAGTTTTGTCTCCAGCCTTTCGGTGATTGGGTCTAGCGTCATGAACTGCTCGTTGGACTCGTTCAGGCTGGCCAACTCGGCCTCATCCAAGAACCAAGACTCGCCTGCGCGATACAGCGTCTTGATCTCGGCCCAAAACTGCTGCATGTCGATCTGGTGGCGGTAATCGATCTCCAAGCAGTCAATCGTCCAGTACCTGCGGTTTCCCGTGTTGTCTGACAAGAACTTGGAGTCATTGACCGATGCAAAGAAAACGGTTCGGCGTGGGTTGACCGTGTTCTTTCTGGCGTAGGGTAGGCGGTAGGTGTCGCTGGCCTGCGTGATGAATGCCTTGAGGGCCGCAATGTCAGACTTGCGAAAGGTGGCGTCCAACTCGCCCAACTCGACCAGCCAGTTGGCGGTGACCTGGCGCACGCTGTCGGGACTGTCTGGGCGCAAGATCATTCCGTCCTTGGCAAAGCCCAAGCCCTGCGGCACCAGCGACAGGAACCAACTGGTCTTGCCGATGCCTTGGTCACCCAGCAGGGTCAGCACGCCGTGGGCGCTGACGCCACCCGGCTTGAACAGTGCGGCCATGGCGCTGATGGCCCACCTGCGCATCATCTGTTCCTTCAGCGGTTGGTCCACTGCGGTGATGGTGTCCAGCCACTGCTGAATCCGGCTCACGCCATCCCAAGGCTTGGAGTCCACCCACTGCTGGGCAGGGTGAAACGGGTTCTGTGCACAAAGCATGGACATGAAATCGGGCACCAAGCTGGAGGGCAGGCTGGTCAGGTTGGCCTGGCTCATCATGTGGGTGACTGCGCTGTTGGCTTCGCACCCTTCGGCCACTTGCATGCCGGGGATGTGGACAACTTCCTCGCCCGTCATCATGTTCATGCGGTACTCGACACCAAGGAACCGTGACAGGGTGGAAAAGTTTTCCAGCGTGTTCAGCGGCTTGGGGTTTTTGCCGTTGGACATGTGCGGCCACACCAAAGATGCCACCTCGCCATCCTCGTCCACCACCTCGCTGGCCGCCACCTGCTTGGCCAACTGAGTAGACACGGGTGCCCATCCCAGCTTTCTGGCCATCCAGATCAGCGACCCGGCCCCCAGCATGGTGGGCCTGGCCTTTTGCCATTCCTTGTCGGCAAAGGCTTGGTCGTGCTTGATGGACTTGGCCGACCAGCGCATGAAGGCGCTGCGGCCTTCTTCCTTGAGTGCGCCCTTGGTGGCGTACAAGACGCGCAGCCAATCGTCAAAGGGCAAGTTGGGGTTGGGCATTGCACCAACTGCTGACAGCGCCAGGATCGGATCATCGGCATCTTGGCGCTCGTTCGGGACACGGTCTGCCAACGTGCCGCCCGAGTCCGATGTGATGGACCTGCGCTCAACAAGCTGCCCGTGCAGGGACAGCAGCACCTCGCACCTGGCCACGATCTCCTTGGCCTGATCTTCGTCCAGCGTCACCAGCTTGGACCTCTCCATGGCCAAAGGCTCACCGCCACCGTTCCAGTTGTAGGGCTTGCCCGTGTCTGGGTGCAGGGCGTAGGCCACAAACTGCTGGCCGCTGGCCAAGATTTCGACCTTGGAGCCTTTGACCTTGCCATTGGCGTCCGGCTTGTCGGTCTTCAGGGCATAGGCTGCGGTGCTGACCTTGGGGAATTCCTCCTCGGTGCGAAACAGCAGCAACTCCCGTGGTGCGTTGCCGATGCGCCGGGGTGGCGGCAGTTCATGGCACCCGGCCACATCAAAGACGATGGCGCGAATGGCTTGGACCAGTTCCTCGTCAGACACATCAATGTCCACACCGGGGTTGAACCGGGTCAGCAGCCCGGTGTAGTTGGTTTCAAACTGCTGGGTGTGCATCTCCCACCCACCAGCCTGCCATTTGTCCACTGCTGGGCGCTTTTCGCCTCGAATGATGGGGACAGGCTCATAGCCCATGGCTGCCAAGTTCTTGGCGATGAATCCGAATGTCTTCTTAGCCATGAGGTATACCTCTGGCTTGAACCACTGATAAAATTGTCATTGCTAGTTTTCCTTGAAGGTTGGAACTTGGACCCCTGAATGACGCGAATCATTCAGGGGTTTTCTTTTTTGGGGCTGGGGAATGGGGATTCTATGCCTCGGACTTTTTGGCCTTGTCCTTGGCCAGTGATGCCGCAGCCTGCTTAATGCCGATCAGGTCTTCGGACACTTCGATGTTCAGGTCAGCAATGGCGGCTGGCGACTTCAGGCTAAATGCCTTGGGGTGGTCCTTTAGGGCGGCTGCGGCCAATTCCTCTGACTTCCAAAACCGGGTCTTGCGGCCTGGCTTGAGATTCCAGCCACTGATTGTTTCACCGTCTGTTAATTGCTTCTTGGCAGCCGTGATGACCGCCTCTGACCAGTCGGCAGCGAGGTGCGCCAGATCCAGCATCTCGGGGGTGATCTTGGTGTTGGTTGCGAAATCCTTGCGTGCGTTGTCTTGGACCTTCTGGCGCATGGACGGGCAGATGGTCTTGGCTCGGCAATACTTGCAGGCATCGGGGCTTGGGTTGGTAGGGGCGTCTGGGGACAGGGCCAGGTTGGCTGCATGAACCAAGTCGTGACCATGGTTGACCAGATCAGCGCCACTGATGGTCCACTTGGAGTGGCCAGCACGGGGCTGGAAGATGTGCATAGTGCAGGTGATGTTGATGGGCGCGTTGAACTGCCGCATCACGCCAAGGGCATAGGTCATCAGTTGCTTATTGTTCTCGGCCTCGACCAAGACCCTTCCAGTTTTCAAATCCACGATATGAAGGTGGTTGCCATCCACCAGCACAGCGTCAGCAGTGCCGCCAAGGGCATGGTGCAGGGACTTCAGACCTGCATCCACGTTGACCTCAATCATGCGTTTGCGGGGCTGCTCGACCAGCTTGTTGATGAATTCAACGTACTCCATGGCCATGTTGAAGTGATCGTCTGGGTGATCGTTGGGGTTGACCGCCTCACCCCGCAGCAGCTTTTCTGACAACTCATGAATGGCCGTGCCGATGGCTGCGGCCTCACCTGCTGGCTCATCAGGCATCTGTGATTCAAGGCGAACAGAGCCTGGGCATTGCATGAATCGCTCGGTGCGGGATGCTGACAGGCGTGCGTGTTTGCGTTCAGTGTGTTGCATGGTGGTCCTCAAATAATCTGGTTGATGATGTTTTGCTTGGCCAGTATCTTGGCCAGCACGGCGTGGTCGAGCGATGCCCTGATTGTCAGGATGTAGATCAGCGGCTTGACGCTGCTCTTGGCGATGTTCTCCACCCGGCTAGATGCCTGCTCCAGCGCACTGGTGGACCAGGTGCATTCGACAAAGACAATGGTGTCGGCAGCCGATAGGTCCACACCCTCGGACATGGCCGCAATGTTGCCGATGATGCACTTGGTCTTGCCAGCTTGGAAGGCTTCGATGGCCTTGTCACGCTGTGCCCTTGGCGTGTCGCCCACCACTGTCACTGGCTTGTGGGCTTTGAGTTCTTTGACCAGTTCGGCCACCACATCTTTGTGGTGCGCAAAGACCACGACAGGCTCACCAGAGTTCAGCAGGTCATCGATGAATTCGGCGGCCATGCCGACCTTGCGCATCCCGGCTTCGCGCATGATCTCGGCCAAACCCTCAAACGCCAGCAGGGCATTGGGGTTGGCCACTAAGGCATCGGCATCAAACTCTTGTTCGCGCTTATTTGTAGGCAGATCAAACGTGATCAGAGACACCTGCGGGGCTTGGTAGTCCTTGAACACATCCTCTTTCTTTCGGCGCATGACATGGGGCTTCATCATGGCCTTGAGTTCAGGGATGTTGCTGGAGCCTGAGACATCTAATCCCCAAGGGGCTTTCCACATCTTGGCGTACCGGGCAGCAAAGTCGTACCAGCCGCCACGGTAGATGCCAAGGCCATGCAAGATGGGCCAGAGTTCCACGGGCCTGTTGGGTATTGGTGTCCCACTGAGGGCATACACACGCTCGACCTGCTTCATCAGCAGGGATGCTGATGCGGTGCGTTTTGCCAAAGGGTTCTTGATGCGATGGCACTCGTCCAGCACCAGCGTTTTGTAGCCAGCATTGTTGAAGTATTGGAGCAGGTCATAGTTAATGATGACCACCTGATGGTTGGTGGTCTTCATGGCGTCATTCTTGCCATTGATTACCCGCACACTGGCGTTGGACAGCTTGCAGAATGCGGCCTCCCACACGGTCTTGGCGATGGCTGGGCAGACGATCAGGGCGGGTAGGTGTTCGAGGGCTGCTGCTGCGGTTGGTAGGGTTTTACCAACCCGCGGCTGGTCGGCCAGGATGGCCCTCTTGTGGTCCAGCAAGAACTGCTTGGCCTCGTCTTGATGCGGGTACAGGTTCATCGGTTTCCTCGGTTTAGCGGTTGAAAGAGTCCCGATTGTGCAGTGTAAAAATCTTTTAAACAAGCACTTTTTTTGTGCTAAAGTGCAATTGCTTCATCACTTTGATGGGGCTGTAAACCTGTTAAACGATCAACCCAAAGGAAACGATCATGACCACTAGAGTGACAACTGGCGAGGTGCGCACCTCGTATTTTTCGGCCCTTCAGGCACGCAAGAATGAGATGAACGGGAAGGACGAATTCAGCACCCAGATTCTGATTCCCAAGACCGACAAGGACACGCTGACAGCACTGAAGGCAGCGGCCAAGGTAGCATTGGCCAGCAAGTTCGGGGACAAGATCCCCAAGAACGTGCGCAACCCCTTGCGTGATGGCGACACCGAAACCAAGACAGATGGCAGCCCATTGGGCAAGGAATACGCAGGCCATTTCTTTTGCAACGTGAAGTCCACCAGTAAGCCTGGCGCGATCGACACGCATGGCAACGACCTGATCGGATCTGATGACATCGTGTCTGGCGATTACATCCGCGCCAGCCTGAATGCGTATGCGTACAGCCAGGCTGGCAACAATGGCGTGTCGTTTGGCCTGAACAACCTCTTGCTGATGCGCAAGGGTGAGCCTTTGGGTGGCGCAAAGCCATCGGCTGCGGCTGACTTTGGCATCACCCGTGGGTCAGCACCGGCTGCTGCGCCTGCCGAGGCTGGTGGCGATGACTGGTAAGGTCTTCATTGCGGCCCATGTCGAGCGTGACCTGTTCGACAAGCTGGAGGCCACAGCGCACGCCTTGGGAATGTCTAAGGCTGCGCTGCTGCGGCATCTGCTGCGGCAGGGGCTTGCTGTCCCTGTTGTTCTATCAGCGCAAACAGAGCCGCCTCCATCTGATTGACTGAGCACCACAGAGGATCAACAGCCCCAGACAGCCATCTGCTGACCTGGGGCTGTTGTATTTGGGCCAGGGCGCAGACCTGCTTCATCTGAATCTTGTGCAGACGGGCCATGTCTCGGATGTCGTGGATGGAGTTCATGGCCGCATTTTACTTGTGTTCTTTGTTAATAGTTGACTGTTTTGTAGGGGTGTTGCATGGCCTGTTTATTTAGTCCATAATACGTTTCACCAGCACAAATAGTTGTTCTGGGTAACGATGAAAACGGAGTAAACGACATGAACACCTACACAATGAACAGCGAACAGTTTGGCATTTACACACTGGAAGTGGCCAAGCAATCAGCCCCAATGGCCAGCGCCGAATACTTTAATGGCACCCTGTTTGTCGCTGGCTGCACGCCACGTGAAGCATCCAAAATTCAAACGGCCTTTGAGTGCAGTGGCATGGGCGTGGTCGTTACTCCTGGCGCAGAGTACAGCTTCGATTTCGTCTAACACCCACGGGGCTTCGGCCCCTCATCAGGAGAACCCCATGAAACACCACAAATATCACCAGCACTACCAAGTCCGCGCAGCCAAGCTGCACGCACGCGCCGAGGCGGCGTTGGACCTGATCACCGCACTGGTCATCGGCATCGGCTTGGCCGCTGCCCTGTTCTACGGGTGGTCGGCATGAAGACGATCATGGACCTAGCCAGAGACGCCAATCTGCCAGCGTGCCACCTGGAGCACCCCAAGGCTTTGCAGCGGTTTGCGGACCTGCTGGCCAAACGGGAATTGCAGGCTTGCCGGGATGTGCTGGAAGGGCTTCACGCCTGCCAGGACAATCACAACTATTACCTCTATGCCAGCAAAACGCTGCAAGACATCAGGGGTGAAAAGTGAAAAGGTATGTGCGCCAATTGCAACCCGGCCAGCGGTTCACACTGCTGCGCACTGGTGTGAAGTACCGATTTATTCGGCGCGAACGCCACAGCCCCAGCGGCACCCGCCATGTGGTGGTGCGTGATGACCCGTACATCACTTCCACCGATGGCCACACCGAATCCACATTGCACCACGCTTGCCATGTTTGGCTGGAGACAACATGAAAACCATCTGGATCAAACCAAAGCCGCTGACACGCTGCCAAATCCTTGGCGTGTGCCAGTCCAAACATTCACCAGCCTGCCTAAAGGGATGCCGCAAATGAGAGTCAAAGACATGACCATGGATGACCTGCCCTTTCTGGAGGCGCAGCTTCAGCACGCGCTGGACAAGGCGCTGGCCTCAGAACCACCAGCACACAAGGTGCGTAATTGCCCCAGCGACCTTCAGTCCCGTGACCAAGCCTGGCGCAAGGTCCAGAATTTGCAATACCAAATAGGATGTCTCAAAAATGGCCGACCAATCTATTAAGACCCCTGCCAACATGATCGACAAGATGAAGGGCACATACGATGGCAAAGAGTTGCTGCCCTACACGGGCCGCCCTGGGGCCATGGATGCCTTCAAATTGCCAAGCCTGATGCATTACGGCCATGTGTATAGAAAAGACGTTGGTGACCTCAAATGAGCCTCACACCCGCACTGGATGCAGCCATCGACCTGCTGAATGATCTTCTTAATCCCGATAGCAGTGGCCACGCCATCCCGCAAGACCTGCGCACCCGTGCCTATGTGGCTCGGACCATGCTGGAGCGTGTCAGGCGCAGGGAGTTGGCGCTGTGGAAAGTCAAACTGGATGAGGATGAAAAATGCGAGGACTAAAACCACGCATTAGGCCAAGCCTGATGATTGCCTTGGCCGATGGTGTGGCCAGATGTGACCGCGAGTTGATGACCATCATCCACTGCGACAGGCGTGCCGCGCAGCGAGTGCTGCAAGAGATGCACGATCAGGGGCTGGTGCATATTGCCGGGTGGGCTAGGGCTGGCGACAGTTACCGCTGGCGGCCTCAGTACAGGATGGGGCAGGGTGATGACGTTGACTGCCCCCTGCCCACTGGCCGCACCAGCACGCAGAGGGTCCATCAGTTCAGGACCAAGATGACCGCTGATGACAAGGATTTTCTTGACGCCAGGCGCAGACAGCAAAGGCGTGTGGTTAAACGTGACCCGCTTGTGGCCGCATTTTTTGGGAGTGTGAAATGAAAATAGTTTTAGAAGTCAACTTGTCCAGCTTTGGCATCAACATTGATGTGCAGCCGGACAACTCAATTGATGACATGGATGGTGCAGAGCAGCAGGCCATTGCGGAGGAGGCCATTCGTGCTTTGCAGCACTTCATCATCATGATCACTCCTGACCAAATAGGCGCTTGAGGCGTTTGATTTGCGCTTCGTCCATAAACATGGAGATGCCTTCACCAGCCGTTGACAGCTTGCCACGGGTCAATTGGTTGGGGTCTGCATAGGATCGGCCTGCCGGGATGTCTCCAGGCATCTGGAGTTGCGTAAACAAGTCTTCCATGGATGAGGTTTTGTAGCCAGAGCCTGGCTTATTCATTTGCGTTGGCAATATCTGGTTGTACACAGGCTGCATGACTTCGCTGATGGGTGCGCCACGGGTGTTGCCAAGAAACACACCAGGCATGTCCATGCCATATGCACCGTGAGAGCCTGGCCGAGTTCCAAGTTGTGGCAATGCTTCGTAAATGGAATCACCCATCCAAAAGCTGGGCCTGTTCATGACGTTGGGGTCTAGCATTGCGTTTTGCAAATCTTTATAGTTGAAGTCCAAGCCTCTTTCAGTGGCCACATTGCTCATCTTGTCCACAAAGATCTTGCGCAAATCTCCAGCACTTCCAGCCGACAAGCCTTCGCCTGTAAGCAATTGTTCCCGCGCCATTGGATCGTTTAGGCCCACAAAATCTTTGTACTTGCCCTTGACCTTCTTGACCGTAGCCGCACGCATCTGATCTGAAATCATTTCCAGCAACTTGGGGCTTGGGTTGGTGGCGTCAATCATTGCCAACAAGCCTTCTGTTGGACCTGTCGAGAAGTTTTCACCACTGCGAGGCATGGTGTGTGGAGCCATGAACACGCGACCAGTGCCACCCCTTCTAAGGTTTTCCTCAATGGCTTGCAATGCCCTGTTGTTTTGCGCTGTGGCTGCACTAGGATTGGATGCATACCCCACTTTGTTTCTAATGTTTTCCAAATCACGCATGTACATCAAGCCGCCAGGCGTAGTGAAAGCATTGGCGCCAAGAGGGATCTCACTCACATTGGTCACTTGCACATTGCGACTCAACATATCTGTGGGATATGTCATCAAGCTGCCGCCCAGCATTTCGTCATAGTTGACATCTCTGCGGGGGGCAATACCTGGCAATTGATTGGTTTGGTATCTTGTGCCAACCAATGGGTTGGGCTTCTTTGGCGTGTCCATCAAAAACGCGCCAAGCTGAGATTTGGCCGATGGCGCACGCACCGCTGGCCGTGGTGCCAAGTTCATACTCCGCATCATCGGTGCAATGCCCAAGGCAGTGCCAGCAGCAAAGGCTGGACGCGCCACCCGCTGGATGCCTTCATAGTCGGGGTTCAAGACGCTGAATCCCATCTCGTCAGGGGCTTGCCCCAGCAGGCCGGAGATGGCCGCATAGGTGCGAGGATCGGGCAGTGTGTTGACATCGCGCTTGGCGGCCAATGCTCTGGCCCTTGCGCCTTGGCGTTGAATGTTTGGATTGCCAAAGAATGGCATCAACTCCTCATCATCAAGCAATCCAGCCATGTTTTTACTCCTTATTGTCTTGGCATAGTTGCGCCAATGTAACCCGCGCCGTATGGCACCGACTTACCCAGCAGTCTAATCGTGCTGTTAATGCGTTGCTGCAATGCAGCCATGCCGCTGCTGTCCACCAAGGCATTGCGCACAATGTTGGGGTCTTCGCTGGTCAGGATTTGCGCCACACGTTGGCGATCTGCCTCAGACAATCCAGCGTTTTGGTCTTTCAGCATTTTGGACAGCACCCGGTATCCGGCCATGGGGTTGCCGCCAACAGCGTTGGCCAACTCATCTGCCGTGATGCTGGAGCCTGTGCGCTGCGCTTGCAGCAACGTAGATGCCGTGGCCGATTGGCCGACCACATAGTTTTTGGCGGCTTGAGATTGCGCTGCCGTGCCGATGCGGGTCAGGATGCTGTCAAGCTCATCACCAGGGTAGATGGTTCGCAAGATGGCGCCTTCTTTTAACTCAGGGTTGGCCAAGCGACTCATCATGGATGTGACGCGACCTGTTCCCATCTGCTTGCGTATGGCATCCATGGCGCCTGCTCGAAATGCACTCAGCATGGCTGGATTGTCTGCAATGGAGTCCATGTAGACATCCACCTCATCGGCGCTTTTTGACAACACCGTGCGGCCTTCTTGGAAAGCCTTGCGGCCCCCACGCAAGGTGGACGCCTGCTGACGGGCTGCCGCCAATGCGCTGGAGGATGCGTCAATAGACTCGCGCAATGCACCTTCTACGGGCTTGAGCGCCTCTCCAACACCTCCACGGCCAGTGGAGTAGGCTGTGTCAATGCTGGCCTGAATGCCGCGCCGAATGATTTCAGCATCCTCCAAGGTTGGTGCCTTGGAAAATTTGATGTCGCCTTTTTTGTCAAAGGAAAAGAAAGGCCGCTTGCCCGTCTGGGCTGTGTAAATGGCATTGATATCTTGCACCGCACCAGGGGAGCGTTTCAAAGCATCGGTCAAGCTGCCTAACAGATCGGCATCAATGACGCCACCTGTGCCGTAGGCTTGGCTGTAAGCCTGTCGCTCTGCTGCCTTGGCTGCGTCATCGCTTTGTTTGAAATACTTCAAGACATTCTCAGGCCGTGGTCCAAGATTGAATGGAGTCAGATCACCCACCAAAGTTTTCTGAATGTCTGTCAGGGCATCCTTGCGCAATTGCGCAGGGCGTGTGGTCAATGACTTTTGAATGGTCGTTGCTGCTTGGCCACCTTGGGCATACAGGCCACGCACTGCTGCCAGCAGCGTCTGGTTCTCGCCCATGGTTTCGCCGTTGGCAATGCGCTGGACGATCTCATCGGTGGTCAGGCCAGTCTCGCCAGCCAGCCGCTGAATCTCAGCTTCAGCAGCCTTGCCGCCTCGCCCACCAGTCAGCCGCCTGGCCGCATCCAGCACGCTGTCGGTCAACTTGCCTACACCCATAAAGCCAAGCTGCACTGCTGGGGCCAATGTTGCTCCCATAAGGGTGGACTGCGGCACACGGGCTGCACGCTCAAGCACACTGCCTTCACCTGACAAAAAGCCAGTGACGCCGCCCTGCGCACCACCCAATGCTGTGGTGCCCAAGATGCCCTTAACCAATGGTGCCACGCTGGTGGCAACCCTTGGGATGGTCGCGGGGGCAGCCGCGCCGCCCGTGGCCAAGGTAGCGCCAGCAGCCATGCCAACACCGCCCAGACCCTCGTAGGCCAGCGCCTCCAAAGGCGACTGCTGCTGGTATGCCTTCATCTTGCCGCGAATGTCGGCCAAGGCTTGGTCGTAGGTTTCACCAGACACAGCCGACCGCAGGCTGGCTTCCAATTCATCAGCGCCGCCCATGGTTGCACCCTGCGCAATGGAGCGCAGGCGCTGCGTTGGGGCAGGCGCTGGGGGTGGTAGCGCAGCAGCAGGCGGCATGTCTGGCGCAGAGAACATCGGCGCTTGGCTCAAGATGCCGCGCAACAGTTGCAGCTTTTCGGTGGACAAGCCGGACACATCGCCCGACTTGATTTTTAGTAATTCTTCGGTGGAGAAACTAGCCAGTGCATCGCTCATCGTGGACCCCCTTGTCGCCGCTGCAATTCTTGATCAATTGAATTTACCAAAGGATTGCCGCCAGTGTATGGGGTCACTTGATACAAGGGAGCAAACTGCTCAAAGCCTGGCAACTTGCTGGCACGCTGCACATAGTCTTGCTGCAACTTCAATCGCGCTTGGGCGTTCTTTCTTGCGGCATTCAAGCCTGTTTGAATTTCAACAGCAGTCAGAGATTGATCACCACCAGCCGCACGGCGCAAGATGGCGCGTTCAGCATCAGTCAAAGTGCCTTGACCCTTCATCTGCGCAGCCGCATCCAATTCAGCCTGCGCCAAGCCTTGCACCACTGTTGCTGTTTGCGACAATGTGTCGTTGGCGTTTGCTCCAGCCACCCCCAACTGCTGACCAATTCGCAGCAGCGTGGTGCGGTAATCAGCACCAGGGCCAAGCACGGCCTTATCGAGTGCAGGCAAGATGCGATCCACGTTGGCAAGCGTTGATTTCGCAGCTTCAGCGGCTGCGGTCAAATTGCCCAATGTCTCTGCAACGTTAGTGCCAACACCAGCCAAGAATTGCTGGTTGCCTGGCATATTGACAGCAGTTTTGACATTGGTTGCACCAGACTGCCGCAGTCTAATGACGTTTTCCAATGTGATTGGCGTGTTGGTCATTTGCAGAGTTCTAATTTCTGCTGGAGTCGCCTCTGGCTTGTCCAATAGGCGCAAGTTTTCTATGGTTGGCGCTAACCCTAATCCACGCAGTGTTTTGATGGCGTCTGATTCTGGCACTGGCTTTGGCGCACCAGCAGCAATTTCACGCACTTCGCCAGTGATGGGGTCACGCACATATTGCCTTGTACCTTCGGCCAGGCTGAACGTGTCACCCATCAGTGTCTTTTGCGCTGCCAACAAATCACCAAATGCCTTGCGGCCTTCTGGACCTTGGGCCATCAACTGTGGCGCAATGGCTTGAATGTCGAATCCGGCAGGGCGTGCAGGCACAGCGGGGATCTGACCCACACCCCCACCATCGTTTTCAACCATTTGCGCTGGCATACCTGCAACAGCAGGCTGCACACCTGTGCCAATGATTCTTTCAATTTCGGCTTGCCTTGCTCTGGCCGCCTGACTTTCGGCCAGTTTTTGCCCCAGCAGCAGGTCTTGCAGCGACCCAGCACGGGCTTGTTGGTAGCCCTGCTGGCCAGCCTGCAAGGCAGAGCCAAGGGCTTGGCCCAAGCCAATGCGCTCACGACTGCGGCCACTGGCTTGCAGCAGCGCAGCCGCTGCCGACAAGTTGGCGTTGCGACCCATCAGCCTGCGCTGGTCCTCGTTGAACAGGGCATCAAGCCCTGTCGGTGTGCCGCCTGGGGCAAACAAGTTGCCCAAACTCGCAAAGTCAAAACCTGTTGCCATGTGATTCTCCTTAACCCAGCAGGCCCAAAATGCCACCAATACCTGCACCTATGCCTGTGCCGATGCCAGGAATGACGCTGCCCAATTGAGCGCCAGCCAATGCACCACCCAATGCGCCAGCGCCTACGTTTTGGCTGTACGGCGTGCTGGTGATCTGGCCGAGGTTGGCAGGCTGCGCACCCAAGGACGATTGCACAATCCCCAGGCGCTGCAAGCCGATGTTGCGGATGGCATCCATCTGCTGCTGCTCCAAGGCTTGACGCGCACCGCCTGCACCCATCACAGCCTGTGCGCCGCCAAGGCGTAAAGCCTGCTGCTGTGCGGCCAAACCGCCAAGCTGGTTGGCACCGCGCAATCGCAAGTCAGCGCCTGAGATGCCAGCCGCTTGGTTGGCTGCCTGCGCTTGCTGCTGGCGTGCCAAGTCGGCTGCCTGCAATTGCACTGCTTGGTTGAAGGCGTTCTCGTTCAGTTGCGTTCCAAGTGTCGCGGCTTGCTTGGCAAACCCTTGGTTTGTCAGAGCCTCTGCGACACCTTGGCGTGATCCGCCAAAGGCACGGGCCTGTGTGGCACGCTCACCCGTTTGTTGGATGGCCGACCTGCGTGCAGACTCCAAGTCACCCAATGCGTTCTCACGCACCATCTGGGTGTAGGGGTTCATGTAGGAGCCGATGGAGCCGGGGCCAGTCATGCCAAGGTTGGCTTGAAAGGCTTGCTGCTGCATGGGCTGATAGGCACCACCAGCAGCGGCCATCTGAGCCGCGAGGTCAGTGCCAGCAATGCCGGGGCCAGCCAAGGCCGTGTTGACCAAAGCCTCCTCGCCTGCCTGGTACATGGGGTTCAAGCCTGCAAACTGCTGCGT
>Ga0209442_1000943_pt1 | contig 16945 bp, 24 predicted proteins | sample LauGreSBDMM110DD_2_FD_187565 | JGI IMG/M metagenome (GOLD analysis project Ga0209442, IMG submission 187565) | Freshwater lake microbial communities from Lake Michigan, USA - Sp13.BD.MM110.DD (SPAdes) (version 2) | ecosystem: Environmental > Aquatic > Freshwater > Lake | place: Lake Michigan...
CGTCGAGTATGCCTATGCCAAGCAGAATGGTATCACACACACCAATATGATCAATGCTGCTGGTAAGAATGTCAGTCCAACAGCCAAGTCTTTTGCAGCAGCAGCAGAAAAAGCTGATTGGAATGGAACTCCAGGATTTGCTGTTATCATCAGCAATCAACCAGGTGATAACAGCTGGCCAATGTCAGCAGCAACATTCATCTTGATGCATGCTGAACCATCAGACAAGGCTAATAGCAAGCTAGCTCTAGCATTCTTTGATTATGCTTTTGATAAAGGTGACTCGCAGGCATTGGCACTTGATTATATTCCAATGCCAGAATCTGTCAAGGCCAAGATCAAGAAAGACGCTATGGGTAAGATCAACGTCAAGTGATCTAAACTAATATCATATCGAAATAATGAAAAAGGAGATTGGCAAAGCCTCCTTTTTCATTATATAAATAAGCATGTATAATATTTTTTTAATGGAGGTTAGTATGGATGAAGAATTTATTGGTGCAATTAAATTAGTAGCGTTTAATTATGACCCACAATGTTTTATGGCATGTGACGGCCGTATTCTAAATGTAAATCAGTATCAGGCTCTGTATGCTCTTCTAGGTAATAATTTTGGCGGTGAAATGGGTAAAACCCTGGCTCTACCTAAATTAGAATCCCCTATGAAGGGTACTCATTACATCATCTGCGTCAATGGTCTCTGGCCCTCACGTGCTGATTGATGTTTAAGTTATTAGATCTCTGGGCTGAGTGGTGTGGTCCTTGTAAACAAATGGCGCCTGCTGTCTATGAAGCAGGCGAAACATTCAAAGATTTTTTGACTATTGAAAAACTCAACATCGATATAGACATTGAAATAACAGAAAAATATAGAGTCAGGGCTGTACCTACATTGATCATATTAGATGAGAATGGCAAAGAAGTTGCTAGGAAAATAGGTTCTATGCCTAAGTATAAATTATATGAATGGATTGAATCTACTGTATTAGGATATAGAAATGGAAATGAAACATAACGGATATTTTATTGCTGCAATCACTGCAGGTTCTTTGCTGATGTATCTAGCTGTTAACGATCAAATAACTGATTCTGTCACGCAGACACCTAACCCAAACATCGAGAGGTCTAATCTGATCAATGGTCAGGTTCCTCCTAACATACCTACTAAGACGATGTTTGAATCTCGCATCCTTACTGAACCTCAGACTGATGCTAAAGGTAAAAAGACAGGGATGGTATTGGTCACGAGCAGATCAGTAAGGGATACAGGAACACGTTCTCCTATCCATGTCCATCCTTTTGGCGGACAGACGTGTGTAGTGTCTGGTGAGATGTCGTTGTATCTAGATGGCGAATCTGAGATTAAAGTTGCGGGTCCTGGAGATTGTTATTACATGCCTCCGGGTCGTAGGATGTCAGGTGTTAACTCTGCGGACACTCGGACGATCATGATCGATACTTTCGTTGTTCCAGCAGGAGATCAAGTCTGGATCGTAGTAGAGCCTGGGATGGAAGATGCTCAGAATCAATTTGATAAGCTGTTTGATACAAGAGAGCATATTCACTAAACAATATGCCCCACTGGCCCAACTGGTTAGAGGTGCTTGCCTTAGAAGCAAGAGGTTCTCCGTTCGAATCGGAGGTGGGGCACCAATATAATGCCACTTTAGTTCAATGGTAGAACATTGGTCTGTGGAACCAAGTACAGCAGTTCGATTCTGCTAAGTGGTGCCATAAATTAAGTCGTTAGGAGGGCTATTATGAATAAAAAAGGTCAGCATGTAGTTCCGAGTGATGAAAAATGGAGCGTGCGTAAGGCTGGTTCAGCACGTGCTTCGGGTGTTTATGACACTCAGAAAGAAGCTGTGGATCAAGCAAGAAGAATTGCACAAAATCAGCAGACTACGCTTTATATTCACGGACGGGATGGGCGTATCAGGGAGCGAGACAGCTATGGTAAAGACCCTCATCCACCAAAAGGCTAAAGATGACAGCCACTTTAGTTCAATGGTAGAACATTGCAGCAGTTTGATTCTGCTAAGTGGTACCATAAATATATGTTTAGGGAGGTTATGATATGAAGAAATTTATCTTTACATTGTTAGCATTATTTCCTACAATGACATATGCACAAAACAAAAATGATTGTATGGATGCTGTAACAGCTCATAAAGGTATGGAAGAACAATACGGTGAGAAACCATTTGTCGAACTTAATGAACAGGGTATTAGACAATTAATAATATATGCTAATATGACTACAGGTACGTGGACAGTATTTGCTTTTAATCCACAAAAAAATCAGCTGTGTGCAATCACTGCCGGTAAAGACTTTAAACCTGCAGTCAGTAGGTTTGATCCTAAGCTGTGATATTTGAATTGGTGATATGATATGAAGACTGTTTTAGTCACTGGCGGTTATGGATATATCGGTTCGCATGCTATCAAAGCATTAGCAGATGCTGGGTATACAGTTGACAGCATAGATTTTAAGCAATCTTCTAATAAGATAAAAAATTATATCCGGTCAGATAGGATACGTGACATATCTAAGATGTCAAACATAGGTGGCAACTGGGGCGAGTATGATGCTGTCGTCCATCTCGCAGGATTGATATCTGTAGAACAATCAGTACAATATCCATGGTTGTATTTTAAGAATAACATCCTGGGAACGAAAAATCTGCTCGACTGTATCACAACAGATCATCTGATATTCGCATCGACTGCAGCAGCTTTCAATCCTGTATCACCTTACGCGACTTCTAAGATCGCTGCTGAACAGCTAGTCAGGAATCAGAGTAAGAATCATACGATCTTTAGATTCTTTAATGTTGCTGGCAACAACGGCGAGTTCGGCCAGATAGGAGAATCGACTCATCTGATCAGGATTGCCGCAGAGACCGCTGCCGGCAAGAGGACACATATGAATATCAATGGCACGGATTGGCAGACGCGGGATGGGACCTGTATCCGTGATTATGTCCATGTGATGGATCTCGTCGAGTGTATCATCAAAGCAATCGAAACCCCTGCTAATACTGATTATGAGTGTATCGGAAGCGGAATCGGGCATACAGTTAATGAAGTCATCGATATGATGAAAGAGATATCTGGACAAGATTTCAAGGTGATTGAATCTCCTCGAAGGAAAGGTGATACAGCAGAAGTGCTGATACCAGAACATAAATCAAAATACTTTTACGGAAATAGGACACTAGAAGAAATGTGCCTCAGTGCATATAAGATGGAATTGAAATGAGAAAAAAAATTAAAGAAAAATTTGAATTTTATAGGACTCCTCATTTTTGTGCATTGTTAGCAAAACCTTTAATGGATCCTACTTTAAGATGGTGGGAACCATGTGCTGGCGATGGGGCAATCAGTAATACGCTCGATGTTTCTTTTGCTAGCGATATTAATCCTAGGATTGATAAAATACATAAGCTTGATGTTTTTTCTTGTGATAAACCAGAAAATATAGATGCTGCTATAACCAATCCTCCTTTTTCTCTTACCTATGATATCATAGATAAATTTCTGTTTGATTTTAAAATTCCTATACTTCTTTTGATAAGAGTAGAACCCCTTTCAACAAAAATCAATAATTCATATACAAAGCATTTAAAAGAAATGCATATAGTTAGCGAATTAATAAAATTTGAAACAGAAAATGGAAGGATAGTTAATGGTAATGGAACTATGAGATGTGCTTGGTGTTTATTTACTCCTGAAAAGGTAGAATACACAAAAACAAAGTGGGTAAAATATTTTTAAAAAGATTAGTTGACATTATTCTTTCCTCATGTGCTAGATTGAATAATAGAACACTAGAAGAAATGTGCCTCAGTGCATATAAGATGGAATTGAAATGAGGCAATTGCCGCCAATCTGAAAGGTAATACAAGATGGTTGCTGAAGTACATTATGCGTTTCCCCTAGCGATATATACTAAACAACTAGATAATTATGAAGAATTCAATAGAGTGATATTGGATAACATTGCTCCTTACGATTTTACCAGCACAGATGAAGTGCTGACAGGTGAATGGTTAGGCAAGATATCTATGCATCACAATCCATTGTTTAAAGATCTTTATAAAACAGTATCTGATTGTGCAAAGGATTATGTCAACTTCCTAGGAATGAGAGATGATATCTTTGAATATCATTTTACTAAATCTTGGTTGTCTATCATCGACAAGCCACAGTATCATATGGGTTATCATACTCATTCAATCTCAGACATTTCTTGGGTATATTATGTAGAAATTCCTGAAAACGCAGATGTGATATCATTTAGTAATATGAATAGACCCAATGAGTTATTTGATGGATTAATGGATGATTCGCGTGAAGTAGATGTTAACGAACATAATAATCCCCAAGGAAAAACATTCTTTAGAGAACGAAACACTCCAAATTATAATACATTTTTTATTCCTCCACATCCCGGATTATTAGTAATGTTTCCCGGAAAACAAAAACACGGCACCGTTCCTCACCCGCAAACTACAGAACCACAGTTAGGAAAAAGAACAGCCGTTGTTGGCGATATTAATATGCACTTAAAACATGATTATCTAAAGTTTGAGTCAGGAAGGATTAATGTAAATTTTATGAGAACATTTGATTAATAATGTTGCAATAAAACAGATTAAATTCGATGGAGAGGTGGCTGAGAGGCCGAAAGCACTCGGTTGCTAACTGAGCGAGCCCTAATCCGGCTCCGTGGGTTCGAATCCCACCCTCTCCGCCAATGTATAATGAGGAAAAAATGATTTCAGTCGTGATACCAACTATGTGGAAGTTCAGGCCTTTCTTACAGTTCTTAGAAGATCTGTTAGATTTACCTGCTGTAGGTGAAGTGATCATCATTAATAATGATGCCGCAAAGACGCCGGTAGATCACGTCTTGTCTAATCCTAAGGTCAGGATGTATGATTTCGGGAAGAACATCTACGTCAATCCTGCATGGAACTTTGGCGTGGCACAGAGCAAGTTTGATAAGATCTGTCTGCTCAACGATGATGTGATAGTCGACCTTAAGTTGTTCGCTCGCATGGATAAGTTCTTGAATAATGAGATCGGGTTGTGCGGGATCAGTCCCGGCCTGAAAGAAGAGTTTGGCCAAGTGCCCATCACTTCAGGAGAGATCGATATCGTCCATTGCAATGTGCCATACAATCACAGGACACATTTTGGTCTCGGGACACTGATGTTCTTTCATAGAGATGTGTATATCCCGATCATTGACGGGTTAGATCTCTATTGGGGCGATAACTTCATCTATGATACTCTATTCTATAAGATGAATGAGAACTATCTGATCACAAACTGTTTTTATTATTCTCCAAATGCACAGACAACATCTACTATCCAGAATGCAAACGAGATACTCCAGAGAGAACATATCGTCTATAATACAGACATGCCTGCTATCATAAATGGATTATGGGGCAGCAACAGACATAGGACAGGCCTATAATATGCGTAACAATAATATATTTGAAAGGAACTAAAATGATTAATCTAACAGAAATCGATAAAGCAACAGTTGCTAAGCTATTCCTATTCCACGTATTTATCATCGGGCTATCCAATTATCTAGTACAGTTTCCACAAGAACTTATGGGAGTCCCGTTTACGTTAGCGATGTTTACGTTTCCTCTCGTCCTTGTTGCTACTGATCTTACAGTCCGACTGACTAATAAGACGAATGCTCGTATCGTCATCGCGCTAGCATTCATCCCGGCGATCTTGATCAGCGCGGAACTTTCTACGCTCCGTATCGGCCTTGCGAGCGCTGGCGCATACTTAATCGGACAGCTGTTTGATGTCACTGTGTTCCAACGGATCCGTGAGAAGTTCTCTACATGGTGGATCGCACCTTTCGCATCTTCTATCTTTGCAAACATCATTGACACATATCTTTTCTTCGGCGCCGCTTTCCATAATAGCGAAGATGAGTTCATGGCGAACAACTGGGTCCATATCGCAAACAATGATGTTTTCTTTAAGATCCTGATCAGCTTGATCATCATCCTTCCTATCTACGGAGTTGTATTGAACTACTTCCAGAAGAAGGCGCTCGCTATCAGCACGAGTAACTGATACAATACGGGGGATTAGCTCAGCGGTAGAGCAGTGCTTTTACACGGCGAAGGTCGGCGGTTCGAAACCGTCATCCCCTACCATAACAATGTTAAGATGAAGATCGTGGTGCGATGAGATATAGTTTCATAGATCGCACCACGATCTTATCTAGATAATTGTATTTTTTGCTTGTATAAATATTTGAAGTGATATACAATTATATTTTATGAGGATGTGATATGCGTGATTTAATTATTGGTGGGTGTTTCAATTATAACTATGACCAGATAAAATTCTGGATTAATTCTATCAATAGATCTGGATTTGTCGGTGACAAAGTATTTATCGTATTTGATTGTGATGATACGTTAGCATCTCAGATAGAACAAAATAATTTTAAAGTTGTTAGGTTGCCGTTTGATCCAAGCATGGCACCCCACGTCCAAAGATTCATTGCAATCTATGATTATATCGAAAATAATCCGGCTCGTTATGTGATCACAACCGATGTACGAGATGTTGTTTTCCAATATGATCCCATGAAATGGGTACAGCAAAATCTAATTGATTCTGGTAAGGATTTGGTCGCAGGTTCAGAATGTCTTCGTTATAAAGATGAACCCTGGGGCAATCAGAATCTGATGGATACTTATGGGCAATTTATTCATGATAGATTTAAAAATAATGTGATATACAATGTGGGTGTGCTTGCAGGTCGTTCAAATCACATTCGAGACCTGTGTTTAAATATAGTGTTGAATTCTATTAACAGGCCTGTCAAGATATGTGATCAGGCTGTATTCAATCTTCTGATACAAAATGAGATATACAAACAATCGATGGTATATGCTAACCTTGCTGATCGTTGGGTTGCCAATCTCGGCACTCTTGCAGATCCAAATAAGATGGCATACTTTAGCCCCAATCTTTTAGAGCTTCCGCCTTACTTTACTGGAGAAAAGGTTGTGATTAATGGCTCATACGGTCCAGAAGTATGTGTTGTTCATCAATATGATAGGACTCCATGGAAGCATGCAATTGAAACAATTTATCGATAATTTAAAATAAAGGGTGATATCAATGCCAGTGACTTATACATTAACGGATTCCAGCAGGCCTGCTATCGTCAGAGACCCATCTAGACCTGTTGTCAGCGATCCGTATGATCATCTTAATGCTAAAGATTGGGTAGACGTTCAGATTGCATGGTGTACTAATAACATCTGTGGCAGAAGTTTAATTTCGGCTTTACAGACTCTAAAAGGAGATCTTGTTGGGTTGGAGATTGGCGTATGCTTAGGGACAACTGCTGATCTATTCCTTAAAACTCTTCCTAATATCAAGAAGTATCATGCAGTCGATCCATATCCTACCTATGTGGACGGTGACTCCGCATACTTTGATGAAGGCAGGCAAGTATTAACTAAGAAATATGCTTTTGAGAATCTATCTAAGCACGGCGACAGAGTTAGCTTTGAGTATGTTAGCAGCGATGATTTTGCCAAAACAATTCCTGACAATTATCTTGATTTTATCTTTATTGATGGCGATCATAGCTATGAGGGTGCTCTAAAGGATATCGCCAATTATTATCCCAAGGTTAAATCGGGTGGCATCTTTGCCGGGCATGATTATTATTGGCCAGGTGTCAATAGAGCAATCGGTGATTTCCTCACTAAGGATTATGATAAGATTAATGTCTTGCAATACGATGTTTGGTATGTGGAGAAGAAGTGATGAAGAAATATAAGAAATTTATCGTCTGGGGAGGCATGCCACATACTAGACATACTCACGGATTTGCTCATGGTGCTATGTATCGTGCAGCACAATCCATGGGTATTGAATCTTATTGGATGGATAATCACAGCAATGCTTCGGAAGAGTTTTTTGACGATTCCATCATTGTTACTGAGCAGTGGTTGGCATTTGAAAATCCTCATAGCAATCGATTGCCGTTGAGAAAGTCCTCAGCATATGTCGTTAATTATCTTGGCAACAAAGGACCCGGCAAAGAAGGTAATCCTGGAGCAGGTATGTATCTTGGTAAGGTTGATCGTCTAGTAGATTATCGGTTTGCTTGTGATTGGGGTGTCAATGGCATCGAAGATAAGAACTATGCTTATAAATTTGAGAAAGAAAAATATATCGAGATTGGTGGCGGTTCAAGTTATTATGAGAAGGGCGATGATTACGATATGTTCTATTCGTTCTGGGGAACTGACTTGCTACCAGATGAGATAAATTTTGAAGACAGATTTATTCCTTTTGCTGAACCTAAATACGCTTTCTTTGGTGGTTCTATCTCGAATGGATGGGGTAATATTGGTGATGGAAACGCACATAAATTTGCTGCGTTCTCAGATGAATGCAAGAAAGCAAACATTCCATTCTATCATAATAGCCCGCATGAATCTCCTTTAGAGATAACACAGATTAAAAAAGTTATCTCAGAATCATACCTTCCCCTAGACATCAGACCTGACAACCATCTTTCTAATAACTACGTTCCTTGTCGTTCATTAAAGAATGCTAGCTATGGGCAGCTGGTTATTACTAATTCAAAAGCTGTCTATGATTTCTTTGACGGTGAAGCAGCATATGCCAGTGACACCGGAGAGTTGTTTCATGTGGCTTGTGAGATGCAGAATGATCCCAGGACAAAGGATAAGATTCTAAATCAGATGAAGAAGGTAAAAGAGAAGCATACATATGTCAATAGAGTGAATGACATTATTAGTATTTTGGAGATGTAAATGAAGACCGTGCTTATTACTGGTATTACTGGAATGGTGGGATCCCACCTTGCAGACTATCTTATTGAAAATACAGATTGGAATATTGTTGGTCTTACCAGATGGAGAAGCCCTCTCGATAACATTAAACATCTTATAGAACGAATCAATGTTAAGAATAGAATTACGTTGGTTAACGGCGATCTCAACGATAGCATCTCATTGGATGCTGTTATACGAGATCACCAGCCAGACTATGTGTTCCATCTTGCTGCTCAGAGTTTTCCTCTAACAAGTTTTACGGCTCCAGTAGATACGCTTAATACTAACATTCAGGGTACTGTACGGCTCTTAGACTCTATTAAGACATACAAGCATGATGCTATCGTTCACGTCTGTGCTTCCTCAGAAGTCTTTGGTAGAGTTCCTAAAGAAAAATTACCTATCGATGAAGAATGCACATTCCATCCTGCATCTCCTTATGCTGTATCTAAAGTGGGCACTGATCTTATGGGTCGTTTCTACGCAGAAGCTTATGGCATGACTGTTATGACGACAAGAATGTTTACACATACAGGACCAAGGCGCGGTGATGTGTTTGCTGAATCTTCTTTCGCTAAACAGATTGCTATGATTGAAGCAGGTTATATTAAAGAACCTATTGTAAAGGTCGGTAACTTAAATAGTCTCAGGACTATTGCTGATGTCAGGGATGCTGTTCGTGCTTATCATATGTTGTTGACAGTCAATCCTACTGCTGGAGAATATTATAATATCGGCGGAACATATACCTGCGAGATCGGAGATGTATTAAATACACTCATCGGCATGTCTACTATGAAAGATGATATTAGAATAGTTACAGATCCAGAAAGATTGCGTCCTATCGATGCCAATCTTCAGGTACCTAATACTAATAAATTCTTTAAACATACAGGATGGAAACCAGAGATATCTTTTGACAAGACTATGTCAGATTTGTTAAACTACTGGCGAGATCAAATTAAAACAAACGGCGGAAAATATCTGATCAGATAAGGATTTATTATGGGTAGGTTAACATTAGAATATTTGCAAAAATATTCAAAACAATATGCTTTTATCGAAACTGGGACATATCAAGGTGATACGGTAAAAACTGCAGACAATTACGGATTTAAGACGATACACAGCATTGAGATATTCCGACCTTTGTACGAACAATGCACAGAGACTTTTAAGAATGATCCGCATATCAAGATATTGCAAGGAGACTCTCCTGATGTGTTAAGAGAGATTGTTCCTACTCTTACAGAACAATCTACGTTCTGGTTGGATGCTCACAGGAGCGGCGTTCTCATGACACCGGGAAGTGAGAAGTATGGCGCATGTCCTTTGGTAGATGAAGTAAATGCAATTGCATTATCTCCGATTAAAAATCATGTGATCTTTGCTGATGATCAGAGATTGTTCGGAACACCGGGTTGGGACTATCTCGAAAAAGATGATTATTTAAATGCTATTTTAAAAATAAATCCCAACTATGTTTTTGAATATCTCGATGGCGGATTCAGTTATGGCAAAACATTTCCTACGGATGATATCATCGTAGCATACGTTCCAGAATGAGGATAATATAACATGATGAATTCGATTGGTATTAAAGCAGTCAAATTTGCTAATAGCAAATTGTATGATACCGAACAAGAGTGGTTAGAAGCATTTGCTAAAAAATATTACGAACTAGCTACAGAAACATTTATTGAATTGGCAAAAGAAGAACTATCTCAAGAGACTGTTGAAAAAATAAAGAATTTTAAATAATGATCATAATTAGAACTCCTTATCGTATTTCTTTTTTTGGTGGAGGTACAGATTATCCTGCCTGGTATAATGATAATCCGGGCTCTGTGATATCTACGACGATCAACAAATATTCTTTTCTTGTTTTGAGAAAACTTCCTTCGATATTTGATTACAAATATCGTATTCGGTATTGGGAGAAACAAGAGACGGATAATGTAGAAGATATTTCTGTTCCTATTATCAGAGAAGCAATCAAGTATATGGATTTTGAACACGGAATAGATATCACACACCATGGCGATCTTCCTAACAGGACTGGAATTGGATCTAGTTCTAGTTTTACTGTGGGATTAGTTCATGGGCTTTCTGTTCTCAAGAATCAAAACTACACAAAGAGGAATATAGCATCTGACGCAATCCATCTCGAACAGAATGTAATAAAAGAAGCAGTAGGATCTCAGGATCAGGTTGCTGCTGCTTTTGGTGGTCTCAATCGTATTGACTTTGGCGGTTCATGGAATTTTACATGCTATCCATTACATTTAAAGAAAAGAGACATAACTGAATTTGAATCCTGGGTACAGATATTCTTTACGAGCAAATTGAGAAACTCTCATGATATTGCTTCTAAAAATATTGATAGCATTAAATCTAAAAAGGTAGATCTTAATCTTATGAATGAACTTACTAAAGAAGCAGAGTCTATATTGTTCTCTTCTAGCAAAAGTAAATTTTATGATCTTGGCATGCTGTTGAACGAACAATGGAAGATTAAAAAGAGCATAGAAGAAACTATTAGTAATTCTGAGATAGATGATATCTATGAAAAAGGGTTGAATGCCGGGGCTATCGGCGGTAAATTATTGGGTGCCGGCGGCGGGGGATTCATTATGTTCTTGACACCACCACATTTACATGTTAGAATAGCAGAAGAATTACAATTAAAAGAAGTGCCGGTTAATTTTGAACATTTAGGTAGTCAGATGATATATCATGATTATCAGGACCAAGAGGATTGATTATGAATAAAATTTATGTTGCGGGTCATAGGGGCCTTGTGGGATCGTCTATCGTAAAGATGCTTATTAAGCAAGGTGTCAATCCTGACGACATTATCACAAGAACTAGCAAGGAACTAGATCTCAGAGATAGAGATAGTGTCAATTGGTTTTTTGGTACATTTAATATCAATCAAGTTTACATGGCAGCTGCACATGTGGGTGGCATTGTTAGTAACAACACATATCCTGCAGACTTCATCTATGATAACATCATGATCCAGACAAACGTGATCAGTGCAGCACATCAGTATAAAGTTAATAGGCTACTTATGCTTGGATCGACATGTGTTTATCCTAAGCATGCTATGAATCCTATCAAAGAAGAATACTTGATGACAGGACATCTAGAACCTACCAATGAAGCTTATGCTGTAGCAAAGATCGCAGGTATCAAGATGTGCGATGCTTATAATAGACAGTATGCTACAGATTTTAGAAGTGTTCTTCCGTGTAACCTTTATGGTCCTGGTGACAATTATGATCTGGACAATGGCCATGTTACTGCTGGTATTCTTCGTAAGATGCACGAAGCAAAGATTAATAATAGCCCGACAGTTACGATCTGGGGAACTGGAAACGCCCGTCGAGAATTCCTGTATGCCGAAGATATGGCAGAAGCATGCATCACTGTAATGAATGCCGATAAGGAAGATTACGATAACCTAGTAAAACCCATGCAAAATTATATCAATCTTAGCGCGGGATTTGATATTACGATCAAAGAGCTAGTATCCAAGATCAAAGATGTTGTTGGTTATACGGGTGATATTATTTACGATCACAACAAGCCAGATGGCACGATGCAGAAATTAACAGACAATACCAAAGTATTGCGATTGGGTTGGAAACCTGAAACGTCTATGCAAGAGGGTCTCAAAGCAACGTATGCAGCATTCAAGGAGACACTATGAGTATATCATACAGATTAGAAGATTACGCAAATCGCCTAAGTTCTGCTATTCAATCAGTGAATAGAAAAGAGCTTAAAAACGCTCATGATATTATCCTGAATGCTGTAAGAAGCAGGAAGAATATTTTTGTTTGTGGTAATGGCGGTTCACTTTCTATGAGTGAGCATCTGATGTGTGATATGGGTAAGGGACTATACTATGATGCAGGGTTTAAACCTCGTATTTTTTCTTTAACATCGGGTCCTATCATTACAGCTACTGCTAACGATATCAGATATGATGATATATTTTCTTTACAGTTGGATATGCTGGCTGATGTCGGCGATGTGCTTATTGTCGTATCTGCATCCGGCAACTCTCCTAATGTGGTTAAAGCAGTTGAAAAAGCAATGGATATGAACATGGTGGTCATTGCTTTTACGGGATTTGACGGTGGTAAAATTTCTAATTTGGCTAATGTTGTGCTTTATACCAACGAAAACAATTATGGCATCGTTGAAGACTCTCATCAGGCAATCATGCATGTGATTGCACAGCAAATCCGTGAGACTTTTCATAACGGAGTAAACGAACTCAAACTATGAAAAATGTCGTGGTCGTCAGCGGAGGGTTTGATCCTGTCCATTCAGGTCATATTAAATTGATTAATAGCGCAAAACTATTGGGTGATATTCTTATAGTGGGCATCAATTCAGATGATTGGTTAATTAGAAAAAAAGGTAAATTTTTTATGCCCTGGCAAGAAAGATATGCTGTCATTTCCAATCTAAAAGCAGTGGATTATGCCATCAATTTTAACGATGATGATGGCACCGCATTACACCTTCTTGAACTCGTGCGACAAACATGGCAGGATGATCATATCATTTTTGCCAATGGCGGCGACAGAAACACTTTAAATAATAATGAAGCTAGTTTTGAAGATGATAATTTTGAGTTTGCATTTGGTGTTGGCGGAACGCATAAAAGTAATTCGTCATCCTGGATATTAGAAAATTGGGAAAATAAATGAAAAAAATTCTTTATGTTGTGCATAGATACGCTCCTTACCCAGGAGGCTCAGAAAACTATGTCCGTGACATGGCTGAAGAAACCCTTGGCAGAGGACATGAAGTAGCAGTATTTACTGGCGAACACAAAGGTGATTGGAATGGCGTTAGAGTGTCTGGCGATCCTAATATTCTTATGGAAAAATGGGATCTGATTGTTGTGCATGGTGATGCCAGCGCTCAAAATATTGTTCATATGAATTCTCATATTATTCCATCCGATATATTGTATATGATCATTCGTCCTGTTGCGACTGAGATATGTCTCAAGGCCTTGTATAATAGTAAGTATATCGGCTGTTCTTCTTTGGCAGATTGGGATCATGTTAAGAAATATAATGTCCTTGATAAAGCTGTAGAGATCAGACACGGTATCGATCCTAAAATTTCTGTAGGTAAGCCTGGATTCAAAGAAAAATACGGCATTAAAACTAATAAGATGTTTTTATCTGCTGGCGGTTTCTGGCAAAACAAAGCATTTGATGAGCTCGTAGATTCTTTTAATAAATCTAATCCTACTGATACGACTTTGATTCTTACTGGTTATGATAACAGAAGCAATCTTATGCCAGCAGCCAGTGAGTTTGTTAAACCGTTTCTCATCGATGATAGGGATGAAGTCATGTCTGCTATCAGTGAGGCAGATCTCTATGTCTTGAATTCATATGAAGAAGGTTTCGGTCTTGTCCTTCTTGAGTCGATGCTAAATAATACACCATGGGCTGCAAAGAATATCGCTGGTGCAGCTACTATGAGAGAATACGGGTTTGTATACGATACACAAGATCAATTGATCGAGTATATGAAGAATTTTAATAGATTGGGTTTAATTTCATCTGATGAGATATATGATTATGTCGTTAATAATAGAATGATTTCAAATACAGTAGATGATATCATGCGTCTATTGAAATGAGTAAAAATGTTTTGATTACAGGTGGTGCGGGTTTTATTGCTCATCACCTGATAAACCACATACTCAACAATACAGATTGGAATGTTGTTAGCCTTGATCGTTTAGATTTCTCTGGCAATCTTAACAGGTTACATGACCTCATCAAAGACAATCCAAACAAGCACAGACTTAAGATCGTATTCCATGATCTTAAGGCAGCTATTACTCCTCTTACTGCTACCCGTATTGGTGCCCCTGATATTATTCTTCATCTGGCCGCTGGTAGTCATGTCGATAGGTCTATCGATTATCCCATGGAGTTTGTCCTCGATAATGTTGTTGGAACTTGTAACATTCTTGATTTCGCTCGTGGATGCAATGGTTCCCTAGAGAAGTTTATTTACTTCTCGACAGACGAGGTATTTGGTCCAGCTCCTCCTGGTGTTGACTATGATGAGTATGATCGTTATAATAGCACAAATCCTTATTCTGCAACAAAAGCAGGTGGCGAAGAGTTAGCTGTTGCATATCGTAACACATATAGACTTCCTATTATAATCACTCATACGATGAATGTGTTTGGTGAGCGTCAGCATCCAGAGAAGTTTATTCCTTTGTGTATTAAAAAGATCAGAGATGGCGAGACTGTCACCATTCACAGCGATCCTTCCAAGACAATTCCCGGAAGCAGACATTACATTCATGCTGTAGATGTTGCAGAAGCTATTATGTTTATATTAGATAACGTAGATGATAAACAATATTCTATGATTCCAAAGCTCAACATCGTGGGTAAACAAGAAATAAATAATCTAGAGTTAGCACATATTATTGCTAATGCTCAGGGTAAAGAGTTAAAATATGTCATGTTAGATTTTCACTCTGCCAGGCCTGGACATGATCTTAGATATTCTCTAAGCGGCCAGAGAATGAAAAATCTAGGATGGGAACCCAAGATTGATTTGACTGAAAGAATTAAACAGGTTGTCGATTGGACTCTTAACAGGCCAGATTGGCTTATCACCTAAAGGATGGATGATGTTGAAATATATCGCTGCTTTATTTCTAATGACTTCTGCAGCAATTGCTGCAGAACAACTACCCCCTAAACCCGTCGAGTCCTGTAAGGTTCAGATACCTCACGGGATGCCTGTGACAAATGAGAGCAGCGATATAATCATCTGCCGGACGGGTTACATACTAGCACATGATATCGATGCTCGTATCCCTGATTGGGTCGCATGGACATTGACTCCGGAACGTGTTATCGGTTGTATCCCAAGGACTGACGCATTTGCTGCTGATCAATCTATCCCTAAAAGTCAGAGAGCAGAACTGACAGATTATGATCGTTCAGGTTATGATCAAGGACATCTCGCAAACAATGCGGATCTTTCTTGGGATGCACAAGCACAGAAAGAGAGCTTCCTGTTATCTAACATGAGCCCTCAGCTCCCTTCTGTCAATAGAGGTGTATGGAAGAACCTCGAGCAAGCAGAACGTGCTTGGGTATATGCTACTCAGCATTCGTTCACTATCTATGCAGGCAATATATATTCTAACGATAGCAAGACGATAGGATCGAATAAAGTAGTCGTCCCTGACTTCTTGTATAAGATTTTAGTTGACAATGTTACAAAAATGTCGTATTCTTTTATAATGCCTCATGAGAACGGGTTGGATTCCGATTTTACGAAGTATCAGACGACTCTATTTGATATAGAGACAGTGTCCGGGATGATATTCCCTGTTCCTGACGATAAGATGAAGATCAATACAGTACCTACGACAGATCTCAGATCTTACGCAGACAAAAAGAAACAAATCTGCAAATAATAAATAAACAATCGTGCTTTTATAGAAAGAACGAGAAGTGAGTAAATCACATCTTACTCATCAACACTAAGGAGTAAAAATGAAGAAACTACTATTAGCCCTTGTATTGGGGTGTAGTATGTCCGTTTCTGCATCATACGCTAAAGACAAGCCTAAAACATACGACACTACACAGATACAACAATTAGTAATACAAATCGCAGAAAGACATAAAGTTCCAACAAATCTTGCGTTAGCAATCATCGAATTGGAATCAAGATACAACCCCAATGTTATGGGCAAAAAAAATGAATACGGTCTAGGTCAGATCCTCTGTTCTACAGCTCGTTCAATGGGTATGAAGGGTAAGTGCGAGCAACTTCGTGATCCTGAAACTAACCTAGAGTATACGATGTTATATCTTCGTTATGCATTGGATCAAACAAATAATGACATATGCAAGGCAGCTTTTTATTACGGTAGTGGTAAAATCACAAAATCCAATAATACTGCTTATTGTAGGAACATGCTTACCCATCTAAAATAAAAGATAATAGACGGCAACCTGTATTTAGATTCTTACAGGTTGCCGTTTAAT
>Ga0209442_1000949_pt1 | contig 16881 bp, 16 predicted proteins | sample LauGreSBDMM110DD_2_FD_187565 | JGI IMG/M metagenome (GOLD analysis project Ga0209442, IMG submission 187565) | Freshwater lake microbial communities from Lake Michigan, USA - Sp13.BD.MM110.DD (SPAdes) (version 2) | ecosystem: Environmental > Aquatic > Freshwater > Lake | place: Lake Michigan...
TTTTTTATTTTTAAAAATTCATTAAATTTTTAAATTGAAGCTACTTGAAATTTTAATTTTGCCCCATAAATCTACGAAGTATTCAACTCTTGATTATTTTATAACTAAATTCTTATATTCAATTTGATTTTTTATCGGAGGAAAAATGCTCGAAGCTGAACATTTCGATACCTATGAAAACTCCCCAGATGGGATTACTCGTCCAAAATTAAAACGTTTAATTTATGAGTACCTACAAAAGCGTAAAGATGTGGCAGAAGTAGAAATACTTCCTGATGAAGTTGATACGGATTGGGGTGATTGATGATTTACAAGATTAATTATTGAAACTACGAGGGATAAGATGAAGAAAATCTTTTATTTACTTTTTTGTCTTGTGTGTTTGTTCCTTTCAGGTTGCGGTAACAAATTTGAAGAATGTATACAGGGGCATCAGGAGAGGTATCGCCTGCAACATCCTAAAGCTCCCTATTCAGAAGTTGCGCGTCAAAGAGCCTCTTTTGAGGCGGCATGCTCGGATCTAAAGTGAAGCTGATGCAGTTTTGTTGTGGGGATGAAGTGCGGTCTGTCGGAGAGTTTGTTTTATCTTTAGAGATACGAACGTCATTTCTAATATTGCAAAATTAATAGTTTACTGAGAAAACTGCGCAATAACTGTGTAATTCCTAAATAAACAAAAAGGTCAAAATAACGCATTAGTTATTTTGACCTTTTATTTTTCATCTACAACGAAACATCTGCTGAGTTATCAGTCCGTTGTTCTAACAACTGAGCAAGCAGGGAACAGAGAATGCTCGTTTGTCAAAACTGCTTTAACTCTTTATGTTTACAGCACTTTTGCAATTGCATCGATCACGCGATCGATATTGCGTGAATTCAGTGCTGCGACACAGATGCGGCCTGTATCAACTGCGTAAATAGAGAACTCATTTTTCAAGCGTTCGACTTGAGCCTTTGTCAGTCCTGAATAAGAAAACATGCCACGTTGTTGCACAACGAAGCTGAAATCATGAGCAGGGGCTTTGGCTTTAAGTTGATCAACGAATGCCTGACGCATAGCTTTAATGCGTACGCGCATACCACCTAATTCAGTTTCCCATAGTTTGCGTAACTCAGGTGTGGAGAGTGCAGTCGCTACGATCTGGCCACCATGCATAGGTGGGTTAGAGTAGTTGGTGCGAATGACACGTTTGAGTTGTGACATTAAACGAGTCGCTTCTTGCGCATCAGATGCAACGATGGACAAAGCACCTACACGTTCTCCATATAGTGAAAACGACTTAGAGAACGAGTTGGAAACAAACAATGGCGCACCAGTTTTAGCGAATTGTCTGACGACTTTGCCGTCTTCTTCAATGCCATCACCAAAACCTTGATAGGCCATATCTAAGAATGGAATCAAATCGCGTTGGGTGACGACTGCAATCACTTGCTCCCATTGTGCGTCGGAGAGATCAGCACCGGTTGGGTTGTGGCAGCAAGCATGCAACACAACGATAGAGCCTGCTGGCATGGTGTTCAATGCATCCAACATGCCATTGAAGTTCACACCACGGGTTGCTACATCATAGTAGGGATAGTTATTCACAACAAAACCTGCGGACTCAAACAAAGCGCGGTGGTTTTCCCAGCTAGGATCGCTGATCCACACTTGTGAGTTCGGTGAAAAGCGTTTCAAGAAGTCTGCGCCAAGTTTCAATGCGCCAGTGCCACCAATGGCTTGCGCTGTGATGGCACGTTTGCCTGTCACGATCTCGCTGTCAGCGCCAAACACCAGTTCTTGAACAGCTTTGTCGTAAGCCGCTAAGCCTTCAATTGGGAGGTAGGTACGTGGTGCGAGCTTGGCCATGAGTAGCGCTTCTGCTTTTTGAACGCACTCTAAGAGAGGTACTTTGCCGTTGTCATCATAGTAAACACCAACGCCCAGATTGGTTTTGTCAGGGTTGGTGTCAGCATTGAAAGCTTCAGTGATGCCGAGAATGGGGTCTCTTGGCGCTAACTCAATGGCAGCAAATAGGGAGGCAGAAAGAGGTGCGTTCATCGTGATAACATTAAAAGTTGGGTTTATTTGGCGGCGCATAATCATTTGACAGCATTTTCGCTAGTTGAAATGACATTAGGCCGAACATGAAATTTGCTTTGTACTTAACTAACCCAACATTTTACCAAAGGCGCATGACTGATGTCTGAATTATCCCAAGTGGAAAACACCCTTGATCAATCGCGCGTGGTGACATTCCCCGATTCACCGTTTCGCTTGCATCAGCCTTTCGAGCCTGCAGGCGATCAACCTGCTGCGATTGACAAGTTAATCGAAGGTATAAACGATGGCTTATCGTTTCAAACCTTGTTGGGTGTAACTGGGTCAGGCAAAACCTTCACCATGGCCAATGTCATTGCGCGCATGGGACGACCTGCGATTGTATTCGCGCCAAACAAAACCCTTGCAGCGCAACTTTACAGTGAGTTTAGAGATTTCTTTCCACAAAATGCGATTGAGTATTTTGTGAGTTATTACGACTATTACCAACCCGAGGCCTATGTGCCTCAACGCGATTTATTCATAGAAAAAGATTCAGCAATCAATGAGCACATCGAACAGATGCGCTTGTCGTGCACGAAATCATTAATGGAACGGCGTGATGTCGTGATCGTAGCGACGGTATCTGCGATTTACGGTATTGGTAATCCTGCTGAATATCATCAAATGGTGCTGACTTTGCGCACCAAAGATAAATTATCACAACGTGATGTGATAGCGCGTTTAATTCAAATGCAATATTCACGCAACGATATCGATTTTGGGCGCGGTACTTTCCGTGTTCGTGGCGATACCTTAGATATTTTCCCTGCAGAGCATGCTGAACTCGCTGTGCGTGTGGAATTGTTTGATGATGAAGTCGATAGTATTCAATTGTTTGATCCTTTAACGGGTCGTGTACGTCAAAAAATTCCGCGCTTTACGGTGTATCCAGGATCGCACTATGTGACACCACGCGCGACTGTACTGCGTGCAATTGAAACCATTAAAGAAGAATTGCGTGATCGTTTAGATTTTTTCCGTAAAGAGAATAAGTTGATCGAAGAGCAGCGCATAGAACAGCGCACACGCTTTGATTTAGAAATGATGCAAGAAATCGGTTTCACCAAAGGTATTGAAAACTATTCGCGTCATTTATCTGGTGCCAAGGCAGGCGAACCACCACCGACCTTAGTAGATTATCTGCCGCAAGATGCACTCATGTTTTTAGATGAATCACATGTGCTACTCGGTCAGTTGAATGGTATGTATAACGGCGATAGAGCGCGTAAAACAAACTTGGTGGATTATGGTTTTCGTTTGCCATCCGCTTTAGATAATCGCCCACTACGTTTTGATGAATTTGAATCCAAAATGCGTCAAGTAGTTTTTGTATCTGCTACACCAGCAGATTATGAAAAAAATCATGCAGGTCAAGTGGTGGAGCAAGTGGTGCGTCCTACTGGTTTAGTCGATCCTATGATTGATGTAAGACCGGCTACAACACAGGTCGATGATCTGATGCAAGAAATTACTAAGCGTGTGAATGTGAATGAACGCGTACTAGTAACGACATTGACTAAACGTATGTCAGAACAGCTGACTGAATTTTTAAGTGATAACGGTGTCAAGGTACGTTATCTGCATAGCGATATTGATACTGTTGAGCGTGCAGAAATCTTGCGTGATTTACGTTTAGGTACCTTCGATGTATTAGTGGGTATTAATCTCTTGCGCGAAGGTTTAGATATTCCTGAAGTGTCATTAGTTGCGATTTTAGATGCAGACAAAGAAGGCTTTTTGCGTTCTGAACGGAGTTTGATACAAACCATAGGTCGTGCTGCGCGTAACTTGCACGGCACAGCGATTTTGTATGCAGATCGTATTACTGATTCTATGAAGCGCGCAATGGATGAAACTGAGCGCAGAAGAAATAAACAACTCGCATTTAACAAAGAAAACAATATCACGCCTATTGGTGTGAAAAAACAAATTCGTGAATTGATTGATGGCGTTTATAAAGTCGATGAAGCACGTGCTGAACTGATGGCAGCGCAAGAGCAAGCGAAATATGAATCCATGAGTGAGAAGCAAGTGAGTAAAGAGATTAAACGTCTTGAGAAGCTCATGTTTGATCATTCGAAAAATCTGGAATTTGAAAAAGCAGCGCAAGTGCGTGATCAATTACATTTGCTCAAAGAGCAGTTATTTGGAGCGCCTGGTTCAGATAATGTTGTTTCTATCAGTGGGAAGTGATTTTTTGAAGTTTTGTTTGATGTGACATTTTTAAAACTCTGATCATTTGCTATGTTATCTATCATCAGAGATCTCATTCGGCGCAATTCATTGCGCCCTACAACATAACAAAAGTAAGTAGGGCGCAATAAATTGCGCCGCATGGAATATGCATTGTCATTAAAAACGTAAATACTGCATCCGTATAAATAGTTTAAAAATTTCAGCATGATCCCCCAAATTTTTATTGATGCTCTCAAGTTAGCTGCTCCCAGTTGGCGACCTATCCTGATGCGAGGATTAGAAGCAATGGCAGAGGCTGATGCTGAATATCTACAAACTCTCGCTGCTGATAATTTTTTGCCAACTCAGGGGCGCATTTTTGCGGCCTTTAGTCAGCCGATTGAAGATGTACGTTATGTGTTGGTGGGTGAGGGTCCTTATCCACGTGAAGCGAGTGCAACCGGTGTGTGTTTTATGGATGGTGCTGTGCAGTCCTTATGGTCTGAACAGGGTTTGTCTAAGCAAGTCAATCGCGCGACTTCATTACGCAACTTTATGAAGATGTTGTTGGTAGCAGAGGGTCTGGTGCAACCTGATTCCACTGGTGTCGAAGCGATGGCGGTCATTTCAGCCAAAGCAAGGGCCATAGGTTCACCTTTTAATCAAACACTGCCTCAGTTAGAAGCCAAGCTAATAGAACAAGGTTTTTTATTGTTAAATGCAGCGCTCGTGTTTCGCTCTCATGTGCCACCGGTGAAAGAAGCCAAAGCGTGGCGACCTTTGTTTCAAGTGGTGATGCATGCACTCGCTGCACATGCTCAGCAAAGCAATCAGGATCTGCCCACCTTGGTTTTATGGGGCAAGATTGCGCTGTGGTTGGAAGCGTTAGAGGGTATTGATGCCTTTCCAAAGTTGGTTTCTGAGCATCCCTACAATATGTCCTTCATTCAAAACACCGGCATGCAACAGTTTTTTGCGCCAATGCGGCTCCTTTATTGTTGAAATTACTCGCTCGTCCTGAGCACTGTAAATTAAGTTTCTAAATCAATAACTTAGCCAGAGTTCCCAATTTGGGCAGTACCTGACGAAAGTACTCAAGTTTGTTATACTTGACCAAATTGTTCGGGAATGAGTGTTACCCCATCTAGTTTTTAGCTTTGTTACGGAGTGGATTTCATGCGATTGACGACGAAAGGCCGGTTTGCAGTGACTGCCATGATCGATTTGGCTTTGCGCCAGCATCATGGTCCTGTGACGCTAGCGGGCATCAGCCAGCGACAAGAGATTTCGCTCTCTTATCTTGAGCAACTGTTTGGCAAATTACGTCGCCATGAAATTGTGGAATCGGTGCGTGGTCCTGGTGGTGGTTATAACCTTGCGCGTCGTGCAGAAAACATCACGGTCGCAGACATCATCATTGCAGTGGATGAACCATTGGATGCGACACAGTGTGGTGGTCGTGAAAATTGTAGCGGTCATGGTGAAGCTTCAGGCACCCGTTGTATGACACATGATTTATGGGCCACTTTGAATGAAAAAATGGTCGATTACTTAGACTCAGTTTCGCTTAAAGATTTAGTTGAAAAGCAAAAGCAAAAGATTGAACCTCAACCCGTTTTAATGATGCAGCGCACGCAGCATATTGTTTGATTTATTTGGAGTAGTTAAACATGAACGCACCAATGGAAAAAAGCCTCTTAGATACACTCAGAGCACCGCATTTTCCAATTTATATGGATTATTCCTCAACCACGCCAGTTGATCCGCGTGTGGCTGACAAAATGATTCCTTATTTGCGCGAGCAGTTTGGTAATCCTGCTTCACGTAGCCATATGTATGGTTGGAGCGCAGAGAAGGCTGTAGAGCAAGCGCGTGCAGATGTTGCTGCTTTGGTGAATGCAGATCCGCGTGAAATTATTTGGACTTCAGGTGCAACCGAAGGTAACAATCTTGCCTTAAAAGGTGCTGCGCATTTTTATCAAACTAAAGGTAAGCACATCATCACCGTTAAGACTGAACATAAAGCGGTCTTGGATACTGTGCGTGAACTCGAGCGTCAAGGTTTTGAAGCGACCTATTTGCAGCCGCAAGATAATGGTTTGATCACTATTGAACAATTAGCAGCAGCGATTCGTCCTGATACGATTTTAGTTTCAGTGATGTGGGTGAACAATGAAATCGGTGTGATTCAACCTATCGATGAAATCGGTGAACTGTGTCGTAGTAAAGGCATTATTTTTCATTCAGATGCAGCACAAGCAACTGGTAAAACACCTATTGATTTAGAAAAAACTAAAGTCGATCTGGTGACCTTTACAGCGCATAAATCGTATGGCCCTAAAGGTGTGGGTGCTTTATATGTACGTCGTAAACCACGTGTACGTTTAGAAGCGCAAATGCATGGTGGTGGTCATGAGCGTGGTCTGCGTTCAGGCACTTTAGCAACGCATCAAATTGTGGGTATGGGCGAAGCCTTTCGTTTAGCCAAAGAAGAGATGGATACTGAAATTGTACGTATCCGTGCATTGCGTGATCGTCTCTCAAAAGGCTTGAGTGAAATGGAAGAGGTGTATGTGAACGGCGACATGGAGCACCGTGTACCGCATAACCTAAATGTGAGCTTTAACTATGTAGAAGGTGAGTCCTTGATCATGGCGATTAAAGATATCGCTGTCTCTTCTGGTTCAGCTTGTACTTCAGCGAGCTTAGAACCTTCCTATGTGTTGCGTGCTTTAGGTCGCAGTGATGAACTGGCGCATAGCTCAATTCGTTTTACTTTCGGACGTTTTACCACTAATGAAGATGTGGATTTCACGATTGATCTGATTAAAAAGAAGGTCGAAAAATTACGTGAACTATCACCGCTTTGGGATATGTACAAAGAAGGTATAGATATCAGCAAAATTCAGTGGGCAGCCCACTAACTCAATCAACAGAGGAAAGCATCATGGCTTATTCAGATAAAGTTTTAGATCATTACGAAAATCCGCGCAATGTCGGTGCCTTTCAAAAGGATGACGAAACAGTAGGCACAGGCATGGTTGGTGCGCCTGCTTGTGGTGATGTCATGAAATTGCAAATCAAGGTTGGTGCAGATGGCATTATCGAAGATGCAAAGTTTAAAACCTATGGTTGTGGTTCGGCGATTGCTTCCTCTTCATTAGTAACTGAATGGGTAAAAGGTAAAACGCTTGATCAAGCACTTTCGATTAAGAACACGCAAATTGCGGAAGAGTTGGCTCTGCCTCCAGTGAAAATCCATTGCTCCATACTTGCAGAAGATGCGATTAAAGCAGCGGTAGAAGATTACAAAGCACGTCATAACGGTGAGTCGACCGCAGCTGCTTAGTCGTTCATTAAGTCACATCGCTTAAGAAAGAGAAACTTCACTATGTCTATCACTCTCACAGAAAAAGCAGCTAAGCATGTTTCGCGCTTTCTGGAAAAGCGTGGCAAGGGGATAGGTTTACGTTTTGGTGTACGTACCACCGGTTGCTCAGGTTTGGCTTATAAATTGGAATATGTGGACGACAATGAGCAAGAAGATGCAGTGTTTGAATCGCACGGCATCAAAGTTTTTGTGGATCCAAAAAGCTTGCCTTATATCGATGGTACTGAGTTAGATTTTGCGCGTGAAGGTTTGAACGAAGGATTTAAATTCCGTAATCCTAATGTGAAAGATGAATGTGGATGCGGAGAGAGTTTCACCATCTAAATTTGAGTGAGACTTCATTTTTTAAGCCTGTTGAAGTAGTGACAGGCTTTTGTTTTACATGACCATGCAAAATCATTTCGCTTTATTTAATTTGCCAGCAGAGTTTGCGTTAGATACCGCGCAACTTGATGCTGCATATCGCGAAGTGCAAAACAAAGTGCATCCAGATAAATTTGTTTCTGCGCCCGACGCAGAAAAAAGAGTAGCAATGCAATGGGCAACGCGGGCGAATGAAGCGTATCAAATACTGAAAAGCCCATTTCGTCGTGCTGCTTATTTGGTGGAACTGCATGGGATAGATCTGCAAGTCGAATCCAATACTGCCATGCCGCGTGCATTTTTGATGCAGCAAATGGAATGGCGTGAATTACTTGATGAGGCTCGTTCGCAACGCGATCTGTCAACCTTAGAAAAACTTGAATCAGAATTAAGCGCAGCGCGCAAAGAGCAGTTATCTGCAATTGCGCAGCAGTTGGAAGAAAAACATTATGCACAAGCTGGTGAAGGTGTACGCCAGCTGATGTTCTTAGAAAAATTCGCTGATGAAGTGTCGCAGGCTTTTGAAGCACTCGAGGCTTAAACGCTGACCTTTATTATTTCAATCTCTTTTAGCTTTTATGGCACTTCTGCAAATTTCCGAACCGGGCATGTCTACCGCGCCACATCAACACAGATTAGCTGTGGGGATAGATTTAGGTACGACAAATTCTTTAGTTGCCACCGTACGCAATAGCATTCCTGAAGTATTGAATGATGAAGAAGGGCATGCCTTGCTGCCTTCTATTGTGCGTTATTTGCCTACGGGTTTTGCCAATATAGGTTACGCCGCACAAGCTGTACAAACCACCGATCCTAAAAACACGATCGTGTCAGTCAAGCGGTTCATGGGTCGTGGACTAAAAGATATCGCTTATGTTGAAAACATGCCCTACGACTTTATCGATGCCCCAGGCATGGTGCAGCTTAAAACAGTGGCAGGTGTAAAAAGTCCTATAGAAATTTCAGCTGAAATCTTAGCGACCTTACGTCAGCGTGCAGAAGATGCGCTTGGTGATGAATTAGTCGGTGCTGTAATTACAGTACCTGCTTACTTTGATGATGCACAGCGTCAGGCTACCAAAGATGCCGCCAAACTTGCAGGCTTAAATGTTTTACGTTTATTAAATGAGCCGACTGCAGCTGCGATTGCTTATGGCTTAGATCATGGCTCTGAAGGTGTATATGCAGTTTATGATTTAGGTGGTGGTACCTTTGATATTTCCATCTTGAAGTTGTCGAAGGGCGTATTTGAAGTTATGGCTACGGGAGGTGATTCCGCTCTCGGTGGTGATGACTTTGATCATCGATTATTTTGCTGGATCATAGAGCAAGCAAAATGCTCACCTCTCTCAGATGAAGATACACGTCTGTTAATGGTGAAGTCGCGTGAGGCGAAAGAAATTTTATCTGCACATAATGATACGCATATTGATGCTGTTTTAAGTTCAGGTGAAGAAGTTAGATTAACGATTACCGCTGCTGAATTTGTGGAGATCACGAGTCATTTAGTGAGCAAAACATTAGCGCCGTGTCGTAAAGCGATGCGGGACGCAGGGCTAGCAGTGGATGACATAGATGGTGTGGTCTTGGTAGGTGGTTCAACCCGCATGCCATCTATACGTAAAGCAGTAGGGGATTATTTTCAAACTATACCGCTTGCAAATATTGATCCTGATAAGGTGGTGGCCTTAGGTGCTGCAATTCAAGCCAATCTGTTGGCAGGCAATAGAAATCCAGGCGACGACTGGTTACTCTTAGATGTAACGCCTTTATCACTCGGCATAGAGACCATGGGTGGTTTAGTTGAAAAAGTCATTCCGCGAAATTCAACCATACCTTGTGCACGTGCTCAAGAATTCACGACCTTTAAAGATGGGCAGACTGCATTGTCGGTGCATATTCTTCAAGGTGAACGTGAGTTAGTTACTGACAATCGTTCGCTGGCACGTTTTGAATTGCGTGGTATTCCACCTATGGTAGCGGGTGCAGCGAGAATACGCGTCACTTATCAAGTCGATGCTGATGGTTTACTTTCTGTAGCAGCGCGTGAAATGCATTCAGGTGTAGAGTCCTCGATCGTAGTCAAACCTTCCTATGGTTTAGCCGATGATGAAATTGCACGTATGTTGCAAGATTCTTATGGCGCAGCCGATGAAGATATGAAGCACCGTGCTTTAAGAGAAGAACAAGTAGAAGCTGAACGCATAGTCTTAGCAACAGAGTCTGCACTAGCTTTGGATCAAGATTTATTATCTGCCGCTGAAAAAGATAATATTCATCACTTGTTAAGTGATGTCAGAGAAAAAGCGCAGGGCAAAGACCATCACTTGATTAAAGAAGCAGTTGAAGCCCTCGCCAAAGGAACGGAAGATTTTGCGGCAAGACGTATGGATAGAAATGTACGTAATGCATTAACAGGTCGTAAACTCGATGAGATTGCTTGATTATTAAAACGGAAAAATATTGTGCCTCAAATCGTCGTATTACCTCATGAAGTATTGTGCCCTGATGGCGCAGTTTTAGAAGTCGCTGCAGGTGTTAGTGTTTGTGATGCCTTGCTAGAGAACGATATTGAAATTGAACATGCTTGTGAAAAATCTTGTGCATGTACGACTTGCCATGTCATCGTGCGTGAAGGCTTTCAGTCTTTGAATGAAGCAGAAGACAAAGAAGAAGATTTACTCGACATGGCATGGGGTTTGGAAGCGCAATCACGTCTTTCTTGTCAGGCTATCGTCGCTAGTGAAAATTTAGTGGTTGAGATTCCTAAATACACTATTAATCACGCACGCGAAAATCACTAATTCATCAAATAAGCAACTTGTATCTAATGTGAGCTCTGTGATTCTTCGCTCACAATATCAGAATCATCTGCTTCATTATCATGTGATATGTCTGATACATCTGATAAATCAGATTCTTCAGAGGACGTTGAAGATCTATTGTTTAATGCAGCATGCATGTAAATAGCTGCTTTTATTTCAGATTCAGTCTTAGATATTTCAGGGGAATCAGTCTCCACTAATACTTGATGTAATCGTGTTGTGGGCTTTCTTTGATTAAGAACGGGTTCACCCCAGCCTTTACCTTGCATCAATTCATAAATTAAATCACGCTGTTGAGCAAAAACAGAATAGCAAGCTTGTGCAATACAAGCTGCAGGCATGATGGCCAGACCTTTATCTCTCATATAAAAATAGAGCGTGTTTCTGCTGGAGCTAAGAAAAAATCTTACGGCAGTTTTTTGTGCAAGCTTATAACAATCGGGTTTTTTTATCCATGAATTGGGTCGTAACAGTGTTTTATCTGATTCGTGAAGACCAATATTGTTTGATGCGAGATAAGCGACTGAGCATGCATTAACAGAGCCTCTTACCGTATTGGCAAGTCCACCTACGATCAATGGCAACCATAATTCCACGAATTTTGTCGAATCTACGGGAGGTTGTAATGCGCCAGATACAACACCATTCAAGAGTACAGTAGCGGCAGTATAAAAGGGCAAGCCCATTAATAATGCGCCAGCATTGCCTGTAAAGCTCAAGACATGTTTATCTACAGAAGGTCCTAGCTGTTCTAGTGAGGCTTTGCATAGCTCAATAATGCTGGATTCGATTAGCTGAGCAATACTGCGTGCGGCAATATGGCTTTCTTGCGGGCTCCATGATGAGATCAGCATTCCAGCACCCGTTACGCTATAAGCGACCGCCGCTGTGAATGCTAATGCTTTAAAACCTTCAGTCGTGTTTTCATCGTAGTGTTTTTTATGACCACAAAATTTTAACAGTGAAGCCACTGCTACAGCAGCACTACAGCTTGCAAGAACTACGACAGGTTGAAACGAACCATAAGCAGAAATACCTGCACCAGCCGCGGCAACACTCAGAGTGCACATTGCTAATGCTGCTTTTTGTGACAGTGTTTTATCGCCTATCTGGTGACGACCTATCAAAAAGGCTTGCGTGCCTGCAGTGATTGCACCTATGCCACCTGCGATAACTCTCAAAGGTGTTTCAGCACTTGTAATGCTTGTTAGGCCTGCTAGTACTGCTAATCCTGCGGTTCGTCCAAAAAACTGTCCTGCGAAATCTTTGACTCCATGAGTGACGGCTGCAGTAAGAACTGGTTTTTTTATTGAAGACGACGGCTGTTTTAACGGAAGTGAAGATCGTTGAACAGGATCGGTTGCAGGTATTTGATTAGGATATAAATCTTTTTTTGAGATTTGCGTAGTAAGCATAGTGAATTCTTATGAGTGAGATTAAACGATAAAAATAATTCAGTTGATCTTTTGATCTAGATAGATACTTCATGAAGAAAATAATCATCACGCCATTCGCTAGCCTTGTTGGCTGCATGCTCGATCAAACGTAAAATTTTTTCTGCTGCAAGTGCTTTGATGCGATATTGAAAAATCACAGCACCAGATTCTGGATCGATACCTATTCGCTCAAAATAGGTTTGTGGCATAAGCAAATTGATTTCAAGCAGACGAGTAAGAATCGCAGTGATGTTTTCTTGCGGTGGAACGCCGTAATGCACATAAAGAGAAAGTGATTCCGCGTCTTCTTTTGTAGGGAGTAGGGTGACTGGAATATCACGCCATAATAAAGTGCCATGCTCGAGTATGGTTGGTAGAGATGATTCAATTTGCGCGAGCTTGCACACTTCAGTTAATAACTTTATTTGATAAGGCGACCACATCATTACCTCCCATGAATTCTTTGTTTTAGCTCTTGGTGTCATTTGAAACGCAACCCTGAGTAACTCATATTCAGAGGTAATTCCAGATTCTTTCTCTAATTTTTTATTACAAAACAATGACATACGGTGTCTTTATGTTTTATCAAGGACGAAAAAAAACCTCCGAGTTTTGAATTCGGAGGCCGTGTGGTGTAGTTTAAAAAATATCGTTAATCTTCGCGTCTTAAATGTGGGAATAAAATCACATCACGAATATTCGGTGAGTCAGTAATTAACATCATTAATCTATCTATGCCTATTCCGCAGCCGCCAGTAGGAGGCATGCCGTATTCCAAAGCACGGATGTAATCTGCATCGTAATACATGGCTTCATCATCACCCGCTTTTTTCGCCGCGACTTGCGCATGAAAGCGTGCGGCTTGATCTTCAGCGTCATTCAATTCAGAAAAGCCATTCGCAATTTCACGGCCTGTCATGAATAATTCAAAGCGCTCAGTAATGCCAGGAACGGTATCGGAAGCACGCGCAAGTGGAGAGACTTCAATAGGGTAATCAATGATGTAAGTTGGCTCCCACAGTTGGGCTTCTGCTGTTTCTTCAAACAAGCCTAATTGCAGTGCGCCCAATCCTGCGTGAGCATGCGGTTTTGCGCCAAATTTTTTCAGCTCAGCTTTGAGGAAGGTTTCATCATGCAATTGCTCGTGCGTATATTGAGGCGCGAATTTATTAATTGCTTGCACAATCGTCATTCTATGGAATGGCTGTGACAGATCAAGATCACGACCTTGATAACTTAATTTAGCAGTGCCATGTGCATCCACCGCTGCCTGACGAATCACAGCTTCCGTGAAATCCATCAGCCATTTGTAATTGACATAGGCTGCATAAAATTCCATCATCGTGAATTCAGGATTGTGACGAGGTGACACACCTTCATTACGGAAATTACGATTGACTTCAAACACACGATCAAAACCACCGACTACTAAGCGTTTTAGATACAGCTCCGGTGCTATGCGTAAAAACATTTCCATGTCTAATGCATTGTGATGCGTGATAAAAGGCTTAGCAGCAGCGCCACCTGGAATCACATGCAACATCGGTGTTTCGACTTCCATGAAATCATGGCTATCCATGAATCGACGGATAGAGGACATGGCTGCAGTACGCGCTTTGAAAGTACGACGCGTTTCTTCATTCATGATTAGATCAACATAGCGCTGACGATATTTGGTTTCTTGATCAGAGAGACCATGAAATTTATCTGGCAGAGGGCGTAGTGATTTTGTTAGTAAGCGCAGCGTGGTAACTTTGACAGACAACTCGCCTGTTTTAGTTTTGAACAGCGTGCCTTCTGCGCCGAGTATGTCGCCAATGTCGTAATGCTTGAAGGCTTCATGCGCTGCTTCACCGATTGATTCATTGGTAATGTAAAGCTGTATACGACCATCTGCACGTATACCAGTAGCATCTTGTATGGTAGCGAATGATGCTTTACCCATCACACGCTTCAACATCATACGACCAGCTACTACGACTGGTACTGGATGCGCTTCTAAATATTCACGCTCGGCTTGTCCATGTTGTTCATGCAAATCTGCAGCTTTATGCTGTGGTTTGAAATCATTCGGAAAGGCGATACCTTGTTCACGCAACGTTGCGAGTTTTGCGCGTCGCTCAGCGATAATGGAATTTTCGTCTTTTTCTTCCTGCAGACCTTCGTATTTATCAGTCATCATAATGATCGTGTTCAAACGCCTTGTTTTAATGAGGCAGCGATAAAGTCATCTAGATCGCCATCGAGTACCGCTTTAGTATTCCCAACTTCAAAGTTGGTACGTAAATCTTTGATACGGGATTGGTCTAATACATAAGAACGAATCTGATGTCCCCAACCGATATCTGTTTTTGAATCTTCTAGTTTTTGTTGCTCACTCATACGCTTACGTAATTCATGTTCAAACAAACGGGATTTCAGCATTGCCCATGCTTCAGCACGATTTCTATGTTGGCTACGATCGTTTTGACATTGCACGACAATCCCAGTCGGACCATGAGTTAAGCGCACAGCAGAATCGGTTTTATTAATGTGCTGACCACCTGCGCCCGATGCGCGATAAGTATCGATACGCACATCAGCGGGATTAACATCTATCTCTATCGATTCATCAACTTCGGGATAAACAAATAAACTCGAAAAGGACGTGTGACGACCGTTGGCTGAATCAAATGGCGATTTACGTACAAGACGATGCACGCCAGTTTCTGTGCGAAAAAAACCGTAGGCATATTCGCCTTCAATTTTTAGCGTGGCAGTTTTAATGCCGGCTACGTCACCATCGGATTGCTCAAGAATTTCAGCTTTAAAACCCTTGCGTTCAGCGTAGCGTAAATACTGACGCAATAACATTGAAGCCCAGTCTTGCGCTTCAGTGCCGCCAGCACCAGCTTGAATATCCACAAAACAGTTGTTCTTATCCAGAGGATTAGAAAACATACGCCGGAACTCCATGAGTTCCACTTGCTTTTGTAAGTCGTGTGCATCGGACTCAACCGCAACTAAGGTCTCTTCATCATTCTCATCCTTAGCCATGCCAAATAGATCAGCGGCATCACGCAGGCCACTAGCAATCGTGGTTAATGAATCGACAATAGCTTCTAAGGATTTTTTTTCTTTGCCGAGATCCTGTGCACGCTTGGGGTCTTCCCAGACTTTAGGATCTTCGAGTTCGGCGTTGACTTGCTCAAGTTTCTCTGACTTCAGATCGAAGTCAAAGATACCTCCGTAGGTCGGATTCGCGTGCCGACAAATCGGTCAAGAGCGAAGAGAGGGCGTTTAGACGTTCAGCTTCCATGGATTTTAAGGCTCGCAGTAAAGCCCAAGATTATACCTGAGTGAGCTTTTGTAGACTGAGGTAAGCCATGTGGGTTAGTGATGCGAGGAGTTTGCTGAGTGATTAGAAAAAATGAAGTAAAACTGATTTGTATAGATAGTGAAGATTAGCTTTTTTCACCACCGGATGGTGAGCTAGCAGAAGAAGATTCTGATGATGCATCAGAGTTGTCGGGTGGGGTAATAGCTTTAGGTATTGGTTGTTGATAAAAAGCATCAAAGGTACTTGTACGATGCCTAGATTTAGTGCCTTCAGGTTTTCCATTTTGTAAGGGAATGTCGCTATCGTGTGCAACAAAAATTGGTCCGATATTTTGAGGCGTCACCACATTATCATAAAAAATATTAGCAAATTGAGATATTCTTATTTGTTGTTTTTCTCCGCTGAAGATATCGTGGTTTCGACGAACTTGTATCTGATTATTGATATTGTCTTTATCTAAGCAGGCTCTCTCGATGTTGTTTTCAGTTTTGTACGTACTTATTTGTAAGTCCTGAATCGCAGCTCCTCCAAGTGCAGCAGCGTTATAGCATACTGATTTAATACCAAGTTTCAAGCCTACATAATTTGCAATACCACCACCCATAGATTGTCCGGTGACTGTAATTTCTGATCCAAAAAGACATACTTCTTTTATTAATTCAGCTGCAAGATCAACTGCCTGCGTATAAGCAGCTGGTACCTTTTTCTGATTTAATACTTGATCAATATCGACTTTGATCTGTTTTGACATCATACGACCTACACCAGTAGATCCAAAACATAAAGCAAAATTACCATCTCCTAGAGGTTTTAATTCAGCATAAAGCCCTGTTTTTGTATCTCGAAAAATACCTGTTAGAGGGTCAAGTTTTGTCCTTAAGTGCGAATCTGCCAAATAAGTTTCAAGAGGAGTTTGTGTTCTCAAGCCTATCTGTTCTTTATGATTTTTAATATTAATAAGCTTATCAAGTTCACGATTAAGCTTATTACGTTTATTATGTAGCGTTGTATTTCCTTTAGCTATTTGATGCTCAATACGATCTATTTTCAGTTCCATCTGATTTATATTTTCCGTCATTTCATCAACTTCTTTTTTATATAAAAGTGATGTAACTTGATTATATTTTTTTAAATAAACATCGGATTCATTTGTTTTGGATGAATCCGATGTTTTAGGTGAATTTTCTATTCTAGATAACGTATCTCTTGCAATTTTAAATTTACTCCATGCAGTTTCAAGTTCAGTATCATTATTTTTTTTATCATATTTAACACTATATTTATATGCT
>Ga0209442_1000954_pt1 | contig 16768 bp, 12 predicted proteins | sample LauGreSBDMM110DD_2_FD_187565 | JGI IMG/M metagenome (GOLD analysis project Ga0209442, IMG submission 187565) | Freshwater lake microbial communities from Lake Michigan, USA - Sp13.BD.MM110.DD (SPAdes) (version 2) | ecosystem: Environmental > Aquatic > Freshwater > Lake | place: Lake Michigan...
AATTGCAAATCCGCAGCTTCGGTAACTGGCTTAGCCCCGTTACATCTTCCGCGCAGGACGACTCGATCAGTGAGCTATTACGCTTTCTTTAAATGATGGCTGCTTCTAAGCCAACATCCTGACTGTTATAGCCTTCCCACTTCGTTTCCCACTTAGCCAATTTTAGGGACCTTAGCTGGCGGTCTGGGTTGTTTCCCTCTTGAGTCCGGACGTTAGCACCCGGTGCTCTGTCTCCCAAGCTGTACTCATCGGTATTCGGAGTTTGCATTGGTTTGGTAAGTCGCCATGACCCCCTAGCCAAAACAGTGCTCTACCCCCGATGGTAATACTTGAGGCACTACCTAAATAGTTTTCGGAGAGAACCAGCTATTTCCAAGTTTGTTTAGCCTTTCACCCCTATCCACAGCTCATCCGCTAGTTTTGCAACACTAGTCGGTTCGGACCTCCAGTACCTGTTACGGCACCTTCATCCTGGCCATGGATAGATCACTTGGTTTCGGGTCTACACCCAGCGACTAATTTCGCCCTATTCGGACTCGATTTCTCTACGGCTTCCCTATTCGGTTAACCTTGCCACTGAATGTAAGTCGCTGACCCATTATACAAAAGGTACGCAGTCACCCGTTTCCAGGCTCCTACTTTTTGTAAGCATGCGGTTTCAGGATCTATTTCACTCCCCTCCCGGGGTTCTTTTCGCCTTTCCCTCACGGTACTAGTTCACTATCGGTCAATGATGAGTATTTAGCCTTGGAGGATGGTCCCCCCATATTCAGACAGGATTTCTCGTGTCCCGCCCTACTTTTCGTTAGCTCAGTATCACAAGTCTCTTTTTACATACGGGACTATCACCCACTATGGTCAGCCTTTCCAGACTGTTCTGCTAAGAGTCTTGCTATCACTAACAGGCTTCTCCGATTTCGCTCGCCACTACTTTCGGAATCTCGGTTGATGTATTTTCCTCGAGCTACTGAGATGTTTCAGTTCACCCGGTTCGCCTCGCATAGCTATGTATTCACTATGCGATACCCCGAAGGGTGGGTTTCCCCATTCAGAAATCTCCGGATCAAAGCTAATTTGCCAGCTCCCCGAAGCTTATCGCAGGCTATCACGTCTTTCGTCGCCTATCATTGCCAAGGCATCCACCACATGCTCTTATTCACTTGACCCTATAACTTTGATTTCTCAAAATTATCTACAAGGAATGTATGTCTGGTCTTTCACCAGACGCGTTATGCCGTATCTTTCAATTCGATTTAATTTGCATTAATGTCGAAATTAAAAGTTCATTTTGACGCAATCAAAATTTCTCTAAATTATGTTGCTGGCGGCACGGTCTGCACTAAACCTTTACGAATGTGCAGTTTCCACCAGCAACGCTGATTTAACTCTATGAATTTTTAAAGAACAGCCAATAATTGAAGTTAATCAATTAACACAAAGCATCCTCAATGAAGATGCTTTGCATTAATCTGAACTTAGGATAAGTGGTGGAGGATGACGGGATCGAACCGACGACCCCCTGCTTGCAAAGCAGGTGCTCTCCCAGCTGAGCTAATCCCCCAGGATTCAAACCTTTTCAAACCTGATTTGGTGGGTCTGGTTGGACTCGAACCAACGACCCCCGCCTTATCAAGACGGTGCTCTAACCAGCTGAGCTACAGACCCCTTAATTCATAAGAACTAGAAGGCGGCACCAATTAGATATTGATCACCATTGCTGTTGTTTGGAACAACAGCCGATAAGAATGGGCGTAAGAATTTGACTGCATATTTCCAGAAAGGAGGTGATCCAGCCGCACCTTCCGATACGGCTACCTTGTTACGACTTCACCCCAGTCACGAACCCTGCCGTGGTAATCGCCCTCCTTGCGGTTAGGCTAACTACTTCTGGCAGAACCCGCTCCCATGGTGTGACGGGCGGTGTGTACAAGACCCGGGAACGTATTCACCGTGACATTCTGATCCACGATTACTAGCGATTCCGACTTCACGCAGTCGAGTTGCAGACTGCGATCCGGACTACGACTGGTTTTATGGGATTAGCTCCCCCTCGCGGGTTGGCAACCCTTTGTACCAGCCATTGTATGACGTGTGTAGCCCCACCTATAAGGGCCATGAGGACTTGACGTCATCCCCACCTTCCTCCGGTTTGTCACCGGCAGTCTCATTAGAGTGCCCAACTAAATGTAGCAACTAATGACAAGGGTTGCGCTCGTTGCGGGACTTAACCCAACATCTCACGACACGAGCTGACGACAGCCATGCAGCACCTGTGTTACGGTTCTCTTTCGAGCACAAATCCATCTCTGGATCCTTCCGTACATGTCAAAGGTGGGTAAGGTTTTTCGCGTTGCATCGAATTAAACCACATCATCCACCGCTTGTGCGGGTCCCCGTCAATTCCTTTGAGTTTCAACCTTGCGGCCGTACTCCCCAGGCGGTCAACTTCACGCGTTAGCTTCGTTACTGAGTCAGTGAAGACCCAACAACCAGTTGACATCGTTTAGGGCGTGGACTACCAGGGTATCTAATCCTGTTTGCTCCCCACGCTTTCGTGCATGAGCGTCAGTACAGGTCCAGGGGATTGCCTTCGCCATCGGTGTTCCTCCGCATATCTACGCATTTCACTGCTACACGCGGAATTCCATCCCCCTCTACCGTACTCTAGCTATACAGTCACAGATGCAATTCCCAGGTTGAGCCCGGGGATTTCACAACTGTCTTATATAACCGCCTGCGCACGCTTTACGCCCAGTAATTCCGATTAACGCTCGCACCCTACGTATTACCGCGGCTGCTGGCACGTAGTTAGCCGGTGCTTATTCTTACGGTACCGTCATGAGCCCGCCGTATTAGGGCAGACCTTTTCGTTCCGTACAAAAGCAGTTTACAACCCGAAGGCCTTCTTCCTGCACGCGGCATTGCTGGATCAGGCTTTCGCCCATTGTCCAAAATTCCCCACTGCTGCCTCCCGTAGGAGTCTGGGCCGTGTCTCAGTCCCAGTGTGGCTGGTCGTTCTCTCAAACCAGCTACAGATCGTCGGCTTGGTGAGCTTTTACCTCACCAACAACCTAATCTGATATCAGCCGCTCCAATCGCGCGAGGTCTTGCGATCCCCCGCTTTCATCCTTAGATCGTATGCGGTATTAGCGTAAATTTCTCTACGTTATCCCCCACGACTGGGCACGTTCCGATATATTACTCACCCGTTCGCCACTCGCCACCAGGATTGCTCCCGTGCTGCCGTTCGACTTGCATGTGTAAGGCATGCCGCCAGCGTTCAATCTGAGCCAGGATCAAACTCTATAGTTTAATCACTGCAATATTTCAACTCCCCGCGTCCAACCGAAGTCAAACACGAGAAGAAAACTCATAAAAACGGAATTGAAAGTGACATCTTTCGATGTTACCTATTTCTATCTCTATGAGCGTTTAAGGTCAGAAGACCTGGCCACACATCACTGTGCAGCCTGGCAGTCGCCTTCAAACGCCCATACTTATCGGCTGTAAATTTTTAATGATCTTGGCTACGAAAAGCGACCTGAAGTCACAATTTTTGCCGTTCGCTGAAATCAGCTAAGCCTCAAATTATATGCCGGATTTTTTGTCCGTGTCAACAATTTTTTGACTTTTTCTGCCGCAAGAACACTACTGTTTTCGTCGCTCGTGTCCTACTTTTCAGCAGAGCCTGCCATCATAGCACGGTTTTTGAAGCCGCAGGAAATGATTGCAATTTTCTCTGCTCTTCTTGCGCTACCAACCCTGAAGTTGATCGCACCTGTTTTTTTGAGCAGAGCCTAGCAGTCTAGCATGCTTTTGAGTGGGCCGTAAAGCCTCCGGCTGCGATCATCCCATGCTGTGCGCGGTGTTCCTGCCTTGGATTGCCGCTGGTTTGATGGGCGCATCTTTGTACCTGTTGAATGGTCATGGCTACCGGGATAATGCGTCCTCTATATGGCACTCATTACCCTTTTGGACGCTCAACTCGCTTTTGGGCACGTCGCACTGCTGGACCACGCAGACTTTTCACTCGAAGCCAACGAACGCATAGGCCTGATAGGTCGCAATGGGACTGGCAAGTCTTCACTGCTGAAAATCCTCGCCGGCTTAGAAAAAGCGGACGATGGCGCGCTGCAGCTGCAGCAAAACCTGCGCATTGCCTATGTCCCACAAGAGCCCAGCCTGGACCCGCACGCGACCGTGTTCAATGAAGCCAGTACCGGCTTGGCGCGCACGCGCCATGTGGTCGAGCAGTATCTGGCCGCAGACGAAAACACCGACCTGGATGCACTCCAATCAGAAATAGAGGCTCTGGATGGCTGGAACTGGGAGCAACGGGTAGAGGAAACTTTGCACCGCCTGCACTTGGACAAAGATGCCATCGTGGGCTCGCTTTCCGGGGGGACCAAAAAAAGGGTGGCTTTGGCGCAAGCTCTGGTGGCTAAACCTGACGTGTTGTTGCTGGACGAGCCCACCAACCACCTGGACCTGGACTCCATAGCCTGGCTCGAAGAGTTGCTGGTGAACTTCAATGGAAGCATCATCACGATCACCCATGACCGGGCATTTTTAGACATGGTGGCCACCGCCATCGTCGAGCTGGACCGCGGCAAGTTACGCAGCTACCCCGGTAACTTTGCGCAGTACCTCATCACCAAAGAAGACCAGATGGCGCAAGAGGCGGTGGTCAACGCCAAAGCCGACAAGTTGCTGGCACAGGAAGAAATTTGGATCCGCAAGGGTGTCGAGGCGCGCCGCACTCGAAGTGTGGCTCGAATCGGCCGGCTTGAAGCGCTGCGCGACAACCGTGCCGCCCGGCGCGACGCTGTTGGCCGCGTCAATCTCGATGTTTCTAGCGGCGAAAAAAGCGGCAAGATCGTGGCAGAACTAAGCGATGTATCCAAAAGTTTTGGCCACCCGGGAGACGAGAAGATCATCGTCAACCGCTTCACCGGTACCTTGCTGCGCGGCGACAAGATCGGCTTGCTGGGGCCCAACGGCGCTGGTAAAACGACTTTACTCAAGCTGATTTTGGGTGAGATACAGCCTGACGTGACCGACCCGCCCGGCAAGATACGACAAGGCGCAAATCTTCAGGTGGCTTATTTTGACCAGATGCGCGACGCGCTGGACCTGGACGCGACGCTAGAGGATTTCATCAGCCCTGGCAGCGAATGGGTCGAAATCAACGGCCAGAAAAAACATGTCAAGAGCTATCTGACCGACTTTTTGTTTTCACCCGCACGCGCAAACTCGCCGGTGCGCACGCTCTCAGGCGGCGAGCGCAACCGATTGCTGTTGGCGCGTCTATTTGCCCGGCCGGCCAATGTTCTGGTGCTGGACGAACCAACCAACGATTTAGATATTGACACCCTCGAGTTGCTTGAAGATTTGCTGCAAAACTACGAAGGCACGGTATTTCTGGTCAGCCACGACCGCCGTTTTTTAGACAATGTGGTCACCAGCACCATTGCCTATGAAGGAACCCCCGACAACCCCGGGTTTTGGCGCGAGTACGAGGGAGGCGTAACCGACTGGATCACCCAGTCGAAGCGGGCGGCACAAATCAGCGGTCAGCTTAGCGCCAAGCCAAGCGCCCCAGCCAAACCGGCCAGCCCCGGCAAAACCGCCGCTGCTGCAGCCAAGATGGCGGCAGATGCGCCCGCCAAAAAGAAACTCAGCTACAAAGACCAGCGCGAACTCGAAGGTTTGCCGGCGCTCATACAACAGCTTGAAGCTCAGCAAAAAGCCATTGAGCAAGAGCTCTATGACGGCACTCTCTATACACGTGACGCCAAACGCGCCGCCGAACTCAATGCACGCAACAGCAAGCTGGAGGAAAGCTTGATGGAAGCGCTACAGCGCTGGGAAACCTTGTCTACCTAAACTCTTTTCGTCGCGGCACTTACCGCGGCTGGGCAAAACCCTGCATCATGCCGATAACGCCTTCTGACTCACCCGACAACACCCACATGCTGCCCCGCACGCTTGAAGCACCTGGCTCGCCTTGGTCTCCGCTGAAGATGCCTACTTTTCGCCTTTTGTGGGGCACCTGGGTGACCGCTAATATCTGCATGTGGATGAGTGATGTAGCCGCTGCCTGGATGATGAGCGCGTTGACCACCACCCCTATTTGGGTGGCGCTGGTGCAAACTGCCTCGACGCTTCCGGTGTTTCTGCTGGGCCTGCCCAGTGGCGCGCTGGCCGATATCTTGGATCGCAGACGCTACTTCATCGTCACGCAATTCTGGCTGGCCGCCACGGCCGCCGCTTTGTGTGTGGCCGTCCTTTTTGATCTGCTGACGCCGCCGCTTCTTCTGGCACTGACATTTGCCAACGGCATCGGCCTGGCCATGCGCTGGCCGGTTTTTGCCGCACTGATTCCTGAAATCGTGCCTCGCCACCAACTGCCGGCGGCGCTGGCGCTCAACGGTGTCGCCATTAACGCTTCGCGGATCATTGGCCCGCTGGTAGCTGGGGCGCTGATCGCCAGCGCCGGAGCGGCCTACGTGTTTGTGCTCAACGCCACGCTGTCGGTGATCGCCGGATTTGTCATCATGCGATGGCGGCGTGACTATGTGCCAAACCCGCTGGGGCGCGAGAAATTGCTCAGCGCGATGCGCGTCGGCCTACAGTTCGTGCGCGAATCAGCGCCTTTGCGTGGCGTGTTTTTGAGGGTCTCGCTTTTCTTTTTTCATTCAACAGCGCTGCTGGCCCTGCTGCCGCTGCTGGCCAGGAGACTGGCAGGTGGTGATGCGGCCACCTACACCCTTTTGCTGGCCTCTATGGGGGCCGGGGCGATCATGCTGGTGCTGGTTTTGCCGAGGCTCAGGCAGCGGTTAACGGGCCGGCAGATGGTGTTGGCCGGCACACTGCTGCAGTCCTTGAGCACCCTGGGCATGGCATTCGCGCCAAGTGTTTACCTGGCTGTGCCGACCATGGCTCTGGCCGGTATGGCGTGGCTGTGCGCCGCTAACAGCCTCAGTGTTTCAGCACAGATGTCGCTGCCTGACTGGGTGCGCGCGCGGGGTATGTCCATGTACCAGATGGCCATCATGGGCGGCAGTGCGTTGGGTGCAGCCGTCTGGGGGCAGGTAGCGACCATCAGCTCATTGAACAGCAGCCTGGTGGCGTCAGCGTTGACCGGCAGCATCGCGATGCTGGTGGCTACGCTTTTGCTCAAAGATAACTTGATTGAAGAAGACCTGACGCCCTCGCGGGCCTTCAAAGTACCTGTCGCGCCAACGCCGCCCAGCAGCGGCCCTGTGATGGTGACCATCGAGTACCTGATTGACCCGGAACACGCCGCAGCATTTTTAGAAGTAATGCAAGAAAGCCGTAGCAGTCGTCTGCGACAAGGCGCCCTGAATTGGGAGTTGTTGCACGACCTTGGGGAGCCTCAACGCTATCTTGAGCAAATTGTCGATGAATCTTGGACCGAGCACTTGCGCCGCTTTGACCGCATCACAGGCGCAGACGTGACCCTGCGAGATCGCAAACTCGCGTTTCACACCGGCGACGAAGCGCCCAAAATCACGCGTTATGCGATGAGCCCGACGCAGCGCGCGCAGGCCGAGGGAAGCGAGCGCTGACAAAGCGCTTATGGCCTCTACTTGGACGGCCGCTTTAAAACCGTTCGTGCGAGGCCAGGTAACGCCACTGACCCACGGGTAAATGCCCCAGGTTAACGTGACCAATGCGCACCCGTTTGAGACCGGTCACAAACAAACCCACCTGCTCACACATGCGCCGGATCTGCCGCTTCTTGCCCTCTCGGAGCACAAAGCGCAACTGCTCCGGGTTTTGCCATGACACCTGAGCCGGCTTGAGCGCCACGCCATCCAAGCTCAGCCCGTTGCACAGGCGTTGGAGCTGCTCGGGCGGAAACGCAGCCTGCAAATTCACCGTTTCAGTGCCGTAGCTCACGCGCACCAGGTACTCTTTTTCAACTTCAGAGCCTTCGCCAATGAGTTGTCGCGCCACGCGGCCGTCCTGGGTCAGCACCAGCAGACCGATAGAGTCAATGTCCAGGCGGCCGGCCGGTGCCAGACCGCGCAGTTGTTCATGGCCCCAGCGCATGCGGCTGTTGCATTCACGCCAGCGGTTTTGCGGCTGCACCAGCACCACCGCAGGCTCGTGCCCGTCCTCGGCCTGGCCGCTGACGTAACCGACCGGCTTGTTGATCAAAATAGTGACCTGTTGGCGCTGCTGATGCTCGGCCTGCTGCGCCACCTCGATGCGGTCCGCCGGCGAGACGGGCTGTCCCATCTCGGCCGGCTTGCCGTTGACGCGCACCCAGCCCCGCTCGATCCAATCGTCGGCCTCACGGCGCGAGCACATACCCAGCTCGGCCATGCGCTTGTTCAGCCGCACTGTGCTGCCGGTGGAGGCCGGGTTGCTGGCGGTGTCGGCTCGAGGTATGCGAACTGCTGCTTGGCTAGCGGGCGTTTTAGGGGGCACGGGGGGCTGGGTCATGGTGTGGTTAAAAGGTAGTGGTGTAAGCGACGGGGCGCAACTGACAAATGTAGACGAGCAAGGAATTCAGCTTGCCGCTCGATCAGTGCTGGCAAACACATTGGCACGCAGAGCGGCCAAGTCCAGCACACGCAAACCGCCGTACTCAACACGAATGATGCCCTGCGCATGCAGGCTGCTCAAAGCCTCGTTAACCCGCTGGCGCGAGAGGCCAACCAAGTAAGCCAATTCCTGCTGTGTAATGCGCAAAATCTCACCCACGCCAGGGTAAAGCACCGGGTTGAACAAGGCCGCCAGGCTGCGCGCTACGCGCAGATCGGGGTTGGTCATGCGGTCAATCTCGCGCGCCGCAATGAATTGGCCCAGCCGCTCATTGATCTGGTTCATCACAAAACGGTTAAAGCCAATAGAGTGGTCCAGTAGCCAATGAAAAGTCTCCAGCGGCAGACCTGCCACCACGCTGTTGCGCAGGGCCTGGATGTTGTAGCGGTAAGGCTCCCGCTTCAGAGCAGTGCCTTCACCAAACCAGCCGCCGGGCGGCACGCCCGTGAAGGTCATGGTCATGCCCTGGGCGTTGTCGGCGCTCATTTTCAGCAGGCCCTCGACCACACCGAACCAGTAGGTCACAGGCCGGCCAATACGACAAACAAAGTCACCAGACTGCGCATCACCCACCAACAACTCAGCGACGGCACGCTCCCGCTCGGCCGGCTGCAAATGCGCCAGCCATGGAATGTCTTGCAACTCCAGCGCAGTGGGGCGCCGCCGCCGCTGGTGCAGTGGCAAATCATGGGACGAGGCCGACAGAGGCAGCATGAAAAACTTTCAATAAGCTTGATCTTGAAGGCAAAAAACCACCCGGCAATTGCCTGCAAAGTGCCGTAAAAGCGCAATTGCAGGGCAAATCCGGCGAAAGTACGGGAAAGTCCGATGAGGAGCGACCCTTGAATTGTCGTCCAAACGACAACTTAGCGTCAAACACAAGCCTACTATACGAAACTAGACAGTGCAGAAAGAGACCGCAATGCAAACTACGTTTCCCCGGCTGCTCATGAAACACGCCGCCGAGCGCCCGCAGGCGCCAGCCATGCGCGAAAAGGAATACGGCATCTGGCAAGCGCACAGCTGGTCCAGCATGGCCATGCTGGTCGAACACATTACCTGCGGCCTGCACCTGGCCGGTCTGACGCGCAATGCACACATGGTGGTGATCGGCGCTAACCGTCCCCGGCTGTATGCCACCATGCTGGCGGCGCAGTCGCTGGGCGCCATTCCGATTCCGCTTTACCAGGACGCTGTCGGCGCCGAATGCGTTTTCCCCATCACCAACGCCGATGTGCGCCTGGCCATGGTCGAAGACCAGGAGCAAGTGGACAAACTGCTCGAAATTCGCGACCGCTGCCCGGACCTGGGTACCCTGATCTATGACAACCCACGCGGTCTGCGCAGCTATGCAGAGCCGGGCCTGCGCTCACTGGACGCATTGATTGAGGCAGGGCGCAGCTTTGCGCAAAGCCAGCCCGGCTTTTTTGCTGCGCAGCTTGCCCTCGGCCAGCCCGAGGACGTGGCCGCCATGTTTTTCACCTCGGGCACCACCGGCAACCCCAAGGGGGTGGTGCACACGCACAGCACACTGATAGACCGCGCACAAGCCGGCGCCGAATTTGACAAACTCAGCGCCCAAGAAGAAGTGCTGGCGTACCTGCCGCCGGCCTGGATCGGGCAGAACATCTTCAGCTACGCCCAGTGGTTGTGCTGCGGCTACGTGGTGAACTGCCCAGAAGAAGTCAGCACTGTGACAATCGACCTGAAAGAGGTCGGGCCAACCTATTACTTTGCACCGCCGCGCGTTTTTGAAGGCCTGCTGACCAGCGTGATGATCCGCATGGAAGACGCCGGTCGCCTCAAGCGCAGCCTGTTCAGCTTCTTCATGGATGTGGCCAAACGCGTAGGCCCTGAGCGCATGAACGGCAAGCCTGTAGGCGCGCTGCAAAACCTGATGTACCTGGTGGGCGACCTGCTTGTCTACGGACCGCTGCGCAACAACCTGGGCTTTTCGCGTGTGCGTGTGGCCTACACCGCCGGTGAAGCCATCGGCCCCGACCTCTTTACCTTTTACCGCTCCATCGGCATCAACCTCAAGCAGCTTTACGGTTCAACAGAGACCGCCGTCTTCGTCTGCCTCCAGCCCGACGACCAGGCTAGAGCCGACACCGTGGGCGTGCCGATTCGCGGCGTGGAGATCAAAGTGGCCGACAACGGCGAGATCCTCGTCAAGTCGGCGGGGCTCTTGAAGGAATACTACAAAAATCCCGCTGCCACGGCCGAAGTGCTGACCGCTGACGGCTGGTACCACACCAGCGACGCCGGCTTCATCGACAGCCAGGGCCACCTGAAGATCATTGACCGCGTCAAAGACGTGGGCCGCATTCAGGGCGGCGCCAATGACGGCGCCATGTTTGCGCCCAAGTACGTGGAAAACAAACTCAAGTTCTTCCCCTTCATCAAAGAAGCCGTGGCTTACGGCGATGGCCGCGAAAAGGTCTGCGTGATGCTCAATATCGACTTTGACGCTGTGGGCAACTGGGCAGAACGCCGTAACCTACCCTACGCCGGCTACACCGACCTGGCGCAAAAGACCGAGGTCTACCAGCTCATCAAGGAATGTATTGAAAAAGTCAATGCCGACCTCAGCGCAGATGCGCTGCTGGCCGGCTCGCAGGTCAGCCGCTTTCTGGTGCTGCACAAAGAGCTTGACGCTGACGACGGGGAGCTCACCCGAACCAACAAGGTGCGGCGTGGCTTCATCGCAGACAAGTACCTGCCACTTATTGATGCGCTCTACTTGGGCAAGACCGCGCAGTTCATCGAAACGGTGGTGAAGTTTGAAGACGGTCGCAGCGGCAGCGTCAGCGCCACGCTCAAGATAGAAGACGCCAACACCTTTGCAGCCGTCAAAGCCGCGGCCTGACCCCGAAACGAGCAAGTGAACACCATGGCAGAGAAAAAAATCGGTGAAGTTATTTTGGAGGTGAACAACATCTCCTTGAGTTTTGGTGGCATCAAAGCACTGTCTGACATCTCATTCAATGTCAAAGAGCACGAGATCCGCGCCATCATCGGCCCCAACGGCGCTGGCAAAAGCTCCCTGCTCAATTGCATCAACGGTGTCTACACACCGCAGCAAGGCGCCATCACCTTTCGCGGCCAGACCTTCACGCACATGAACAGCCACCAGGTGGCCGTCATGGGCGTGGCGCGCACCTTCCAAAACCTAGCCTTGTTTAAAGGTATGAGCGTGCTCGACAACATCATGTCGGGCCGCAATTTGAAAATCAAAAGTAATTTGTTGATGCAGGCAATTCGCATCGGCCCTGCTGAAAAAGAAGAGTTCATGCACCGCGAGGCGGTCGAAAAAATCATCGACTTTCTGGAAATCCAGGCTTACCGCAAAACGCCTGTCGGCCAATTACCTTACGGCCTGCAAAAACGCGTGGACTTAGGGCGCGCCCTGGCCATGGAGCCGCAGGTGCTGCTGCTCGATGAGCCCATGGCCGGCATGAACGTTGAAGAAAAACAGGACATGTGCCGCTTTGTGCTGGATGTGAACGACGAGTTTGGCACGACGGTGGTTTTGATTGAGCACGACATGGGCGTGGTGATGGACATTTCTGACCGCGTGGTGGTGCTCGACTACGGCAAGAAGATCGGCGACGGCACACCCGAAGAAGTTCGTAACAACGAAGAGGTGATCAGCGCCTACCTCGGCACCTCGCACTGACATTTGAGACGACACAGCAGCGCCAACGGATTGGAAACGACATGGGATTTTTTCTAGAAACTTTGATTAGCGGCTTGATGGCCGGCATGTTGTACTCGCTGGTGGCCCTGGGCTTTGTGCTCATCTTCAAAGCCTCCGGGGTATTTAATTTTGCCCAAGGCGCAATGGTGCTTTTTGCTGCCCTGGCCATGGCCCGGTTTGCCGAGTGGATCCCCTCTTGGACGGGTTTGGACAACTTGCTACTGGCCAACTTGATCGCCTTTGTCTTGGCCGGTATGGTGATGTTTGCGGTGGCCTGGTTTATTGAGTACCTGGTGTTGCGCCACTTAGTCAATCAAGAAGGTGCCACCTTGTTGATGGCAACCTTGGGCATAACTTACTTTTTGGACGGTTTGGGCCAAACTATATTCGGCTCCGATATTTACAAGATCGACATTGGCATGCCCAAAGAACCCATGATGCTGTTTGACACGGTGTTCGAAGGCGGCCTCTTGGTCAGCCAAGAGGATCTGATAGCAGCGGGCATTTCAGCCGCCTTGGTGGCGTTGCTGACTTTGTTTTTCCAAAAAACCTCCACTGGTCGTGCCCTGCGTGCGGTTGCCGATGACCACCAGGCCGCACAGTCGATCGGCATCCCACTCAACCGCATTTGGGTCATTGTGTGGTGCGTGGCTGGGGTGGTGGCCTTGGTCGCTGGCATGATTTGGGGTAGTAAGTTGGGCGTGCAGTTTTCCCTTTCGGCGGTGGCCTTGCGGGCGTTACCGGTGGTGATTTTGGGCGGCCTGACTTCGGTGCCCGGCGCCATTTTGGGCGGGCTAATCATCGGTGTGGGAGAGAAACTCTCCGAGGTGTTTCTAGGCCCCTACGTGGGCGGCGGCATTGAAATATGGTTTGCTTATGTGCTGGCGCTGGTGGTATTACTCTTTCGCCCGCAAGGTTTGTTTGGCGAAAAAATCATCGATCGTGTCTGAAAGACGCGTGTCGAAGTCCAAAGATTAAAAGTGAAGCGCAAACAATATGTTTTATAGAGAAAACGGCCAATTCAAAACCAGCTACTGGGCTGACCAGCAAATCTTCCCTATTGCCCAGGACCGCTGGGCTATTTTGGCCTTGCTGGTGTTTGCCTTTGTTGGCGTGCCCTTGTTGGTGGATGAGTACCTTTACCGCGCCATCTTGATTCCCTTTTTGATTCTGTCCTTAGCGGCCTTGGGCGTGAATATTTTGGTCGGCTACTGCGGTCAGATTTCACTGGGTTCGGGTGGGTTTATGGCCGTGGGCGCCTACGCAGCCTACAACACTTTTATTCGCATTGACGACATGCCTTTGCTGCTGGCGTTGCTGTCGGGTGGTTTCTTTGCCACCTTGGTGGGCATCTTTTTTGGCATTCCGAGCTTGCGCGTCAAAGGTTTGTACTTGGCGGTGGCCACACTGGCGGCACAGTTTTTTTGCGATTGGGCGTTTTTGCGCGTCAAATGGTTCACCAACAACACCTCATCGGGTTCGGTGTCGGTGTCCAACCTGCAGGTATTTGGTCAGCCAATCGACACCCCAGTTCAGAAGTACATTTTTTGCTTGAGCATTTTGTTGGTGTTTGCCTTGCTAGCCAAAAACCTGGTTCGCAGTGCGGTTGGCCGCGAATGGATGGCCATTCGCGACATGGACGTGGCCGCAGCGGTGATTGGCATTCGCCCGATGTACGCTAAGTTGAGCGCCTTTGCGGTCAGCTCCTTCATAGTGGGCGTGGCTGGAGCGTTGTGGGGCTTCATCCATTTGGGGGCCTGGGAGCCGGCAGCGTTCTCGGTAGACCGATCGTTCTCGCTGTTGTTCATGGTCATCATTGGCGGCATGGGCTCCATCATGGGCAGTTTTTTCGGCGCCGCCTTCATTGTGGTTCTCCCGATTTTTCTCAACCAAGCCATTCCCGTTGTAGGAGGGGTGTTTGGCCTTGAGGTGTCAACGGCCTTCATTTCGCATGCCGAGTACATGGTGTTTGGTGCCTTGATTGTTTGGTTTTTGATCGTCGAGCCGCATGGTCTGGCACGTCTGTGGAGCCTAGGCAAGCAAAAGCTGCGCTTGTGGCCCTTCCCGCATTGAGTTTTCCCCCGTTGTTTATTTTTTAAAGGAGACGTTGATGAGCTTAAAATTATGTAAATTTACCTTAGCCGCTGGCTTGGCCGTGGCGGCATTGGTCACCAGTGTGGCTACACCGGCCTTGGCCCAGTCCAAAGAGCAGTTTTTCCCCATGCTGGTGTACCGCACCGGCGCTTATGCCCCCAATGGCGTGCCCTTCGCAAATGGCTATGCCGACTACCTCAAGTTGGTCAATGCTCGCGGTGGTATCAACGGCGTCAAGGTGTCGTTTGAAGAGTGCGAAACCGGCTATGCCACCGACCGCGGTGTCGAGTGCTACGAGCGCCTCAAAGGCAAAAACGGCGGTGCCACCGTGTTCCAACCTTTGTCCACCGGCATCACCTTCGCACTGACCGAAAAAGCCCCCGGCGACAAGATTCCTCTTATCACAGGAGGCTATGGCCGCAGCGAATCGGCCGATGGCCAAGTGTTCAAATGGAACTTCCCGCTGACCGGCACCTACTGGGGCGCTGCTGATATTTTGATTCAGCACCTGGCGGCCAAAGAGGGTGGCTTTGACAAGCTCAAGGGCAAAAAAATCGCCTTGGTCTACCACGACAGCCCGTATGGCAAAGAACCCATTCCTTTACTGCAAGAGCGCGCTGCCATGCATGGCTTTGCGCTGACCTTGCTGCCCGTGGCCCACCCTGGCGTGGAGCAAAAAGCCACTTGGTTGCAAATCCGCCAAAACCGCCCCGACTATGTGCTCAACTGGGGCTGGGGGGTGATGAACTCCACCGCCCTCAAAGAAGCCGTGGCCACAGGCTTTCCGCGCGACAAGATGTATGGTGTTTGGTGGGCCGGTGCCGAGCCCGATGTGAAAGACGTGGGCGACGGTGCCAAGGGATATAACGCCTTGGCGCTGCAACACGGTGCTGAGCCCAATGCAGCGGTGGTCAAAGAAATTTTGGCCAAGTTGCACGACAAAGGCCAAGGCACTGGCCCTCGGACCGAGGTGGGTGAGGTGCTGTACATGCGCGGGCTGATAGCGGCCATGTTGGCGGTTGAGGGTGTGCGCGCTACGCAAGAACGCTTTGGCAAAGGCAAGTGGGTGTCAGCCGAGCAAGCGCGTTGGGGATTCGAAAACCTCAACCTGACCCAAGCCAAGTTGGACGTCCTGGGCTTCAAGGGCGTGATGCGCCCCATTTCAACATCTTGTTCTGACCACCAAGGCGCTTCCTGGGCGCGCGTACATCAGTGGGATGGTAAGAAATGGAACTTTACCAGTGACTGGATGCAACAAGACGATGCGATCATAAAGCCCATGGTCAAGGCCGCCGCTGACAAGTATGCGGTCGAGAAAAAGTGGACTCGTCGTACTGGTCAAGACTGCCAGTCGTAATCGGTAAGGCCTAGCCCTTGTGCGCCTAAGGCGTTCACGGGTCTGGCCGGGGGTTCCTTGGAGCCCCCAATCGCCAGGCTTGCTGTGCAAGCTTGGCGATTGGTTGAATAAGGCAAGACATGGAACCCAACAGCATCGTTCTCAACGTTAATGGCATCGAGGTCATCTACAGCCACGTCATCTTGGTCTTAAAGGGCGTGTCCTTGAAGGTGCCCAATGGCAAGATCGTCGCCATTTTGGGCGGTAATGGTGCGGGCAAAACCACCACCTTGCGCGCCGTCTCCAATTTGCTGCAAGGCGAGCGTGGCGCGGTCACCAAGGGCTCCATCGAGCTGCGCGGCGAGCGCATTGAAAACCTCTCGCCCGCCGACTTGGTGCAGCGTGGCGTGGTTCAGGTCATGGAAGGTCGACACTGTTTTGCTCATTTGACCATTGAGGAAAACCTGCTGACAGGCGGCTATACGCGCAAAAGTAAGGCCGAAGTGGCGGCCAGCCTCGAGAAGGTTTACAACTATTTCCCACGCCTAAAAAGCCGCCGTACATCTCAAGCAGCCTATACCTCCGGTGGCGAGCAGCAGATGTGCGCCATCGGCCGCGCGCTGATGGCCAACCCCAACATGGTCTTGCTGGACGAGCCTTCCATGGGCCTGGCACCGCAAATCGTTGAAGAAGTGTTCGAGATCGTCAAAGACCTCAACCAAAAAGAAAAAGTTACCTTTTTGCTGGCAGAGCAAAACACCAACATGGCGCTGAAGTATTCTGATTACGGCTACATCATGGAGTCCGGCCGCGTGGTGATGGACGGTATCGCCAGCGAGCTGGCCAACAACGAAGACGTCAAAGAGTTCTACCTGGGTGTGGGCGGCGGCGAACGAAAGAGCTTCAAAGATGTGAAGAGTTATAAGCGCCGCAAGCGCTGGCTGGCTTGAGTCAATTCACTTATGAAACCATCATTTTTCGACGCGCTCGAACACCGGCCGCCGGCCGCGCGTGAAGCCGCCCTGCTAGCAGCTTTGCCTCTGCAAATTGCCAACGCCCAA